>JACXTT010011890.1_pt1 | contig 11596 bp, 12 predicted proteins | sample 9270951 | NCBI WGS metagenome assembly JACXTT01 (sample SAMN15532306, study PRJNA645909) | rock metagenome | isolation source: weathered quartz diorite | place: Puerto Rico | collected 2017-06-21 | reverse complement strand
AACCTCGCCAAGGTCGCCCAGGAGCACAACACGACCTGGATCACCTGGATCACCCGTGCCGCCCTCACGCAGCCACTCAAACGCATCGCCAATGATCCGCTGCGCGAGCGCGACCGTCTCGCCGTCGAGGCGAACAACCTGGCCACGCGCTCGGACGCCAACGTCGAGTTTCGCGCGGGCACCTTCGTCGAGTCGATCGAGCCGCAGTTCAACAACCAGAGCTTTCGCGTCACGCTGCGCACCGCGGGACAGAAGAAGACGCTCGATGTCGAAAAGATCGTTGCCAATGTCGGCTACACGCCGGATCGGGCGATCTATCGCGAACTGCAAATCCACGAGTGTTACGCATCGTTCGGCCCGATGAAGCTAGCGGCCGCCTTGGCGGGGTCGAAGGCGCAGGATTGCCTGAAACAAGCGAGTCAAGGGCCCGAGTCGCTGCGCAATCCGGAGCCGAACTTCTACATCCTCGGCGCCAAAAGCTTTGGCCGCAATTCGCAGTTCCTGATGCGGCTCGGCTTCGAGCAGGTGCGCGACGTGTTCACGCTAATCACCGGGAACGCGGGGCTGGATTTGTACAAGAAGTGAACCGCTGGCGGCTTCGTGCTCGCGTGGCGCCTTGCGAGCGCGAAGCTGCCAGCGGCGGATATAGGGGCATTCATGCGGTCCTGGCTACGCTGGCTTGTCCTTGCCCTCATCTTCGCGTGCATCGGCGTGTTCTACGCTTTCGGTCTGCAAGAATACTTCACCTGGGACGGCGTTCGTGCAAACGTCGATGATCTCAAGGTACGGGTGAATGAACATTTCCTTGCCGCCGTCCTTGCCTTCTTCGTGCTCTATGCGGCAATGGCAGCGTTATCGGTTCCGGCCGCGTGGATCCTGACGGTGGTTGCCGGTGCAATCTTCGGGCGCTTCTTCGGCGGGGGTCTGGCTCTGCTGGCAGCCGACGTCGGCGCGACGCTGGCGTTTCTCAGCAGCCGATTCTTGCTGGGTGAGTGGGTGCAACGCCGATTCGGCAACCGCCTGGAAGCGTTCAATCGCGGCTTCGAGAAGGACGGGGCGTTCTATCTCTTCTCGCTGCGACTCGTGCCGATTTTCCCGTTCTTCCTCATCAACCTCGGCATGGGCCTGACGCCAATCCGCGCGTGGACCTACTTCTGGGTGAGCTTGATCGGCATGTTGCCGGGTTCGATTCTTTACGCCAACGCGGGATACGAGCTGGGAACGTTGGAAAAACCGGGCGATATCCTTTCGCCGGGAGTGATCGTATCGCTGGTGTTACTGGGAGTCGCGCCGCTGGTGTTTCGCTGGGGTATGAAATGGATGCGCCGATCAGAGCCTGAAGCGTAAGCGAAAGAGGACATCACGGCGCATCAAGCGGCGTCGGCCGGCCGATCGTCACGCCGCGCTCCGAATCGAGCGGGCGCCATTGTGTCGTGTGCGGCGCCGGCGTCAATCGTCCCGTCGGCAGGAGCGGGCCCATTTCGACCGCCGGCGGGAGTGGGAACGGCAGCCCCTCCGGCACCACCTCCGTCCGCTTCTGCGCCGCCCCCGGCACTACGCGCACCTTGATGTCCTTGTCCGCTTCATACACGCGCTGGTCCGGCGTCACAAAGCGCACCACCACGCGCACCTGCTCGTGGGCCGGGAATTGCTTCCACGGCAACGACAGTACGTAACCCGTGCTCAGCAGCCCTTGCTTCCAGCTCTGCCGCAATTGCTCCGACGAAATGTCCCACGTGCACAGTGGCAGCTTGATCCCTTGCGGCGTGATCTCCAGCGCGATGATTTGCAGCGTGCCCGGCGCTTTGATGGCGTGATCGTCGAAATCGCGCGGCTCCACCACCACTTGCAGCTTCTCGTCGCCGGGGAGCCCATCGTCATCGACACCGCCCGTCGATCGGGCCAGGACGATGCGTTTCAAGCCATAGGTCGAGGCTGCTTGTTCGGGCGTGATCTTGCTGCCTTTGCGGAGTGCTTCGAGTTCGAGTTGCAGTGCGAGGACGCGGCCTTCGGAGCGGCGCGATTCGTCGAGCAGCTCGCGGTAGAGCGTTTCGCGGTTGCGCAGTTCCATCTCGACGAGGTCGGTTTTGTTGCGGCAGCCCGTGGATAGGAGAACGAACGGCAGGCAAAGGAGAAAGAACGCACCTCGGCATCGTGCCAGCATGTTCTTGGTCCTTTTGCGCGAAGCCCAGGAGTGAGGTACTCCGAATCCCAGGGGTGATCCCAGGACTTCGGAGTACCTCACTCCTGGGCTTGCGGTGTTTACACTGGCGTCGGCAAGCGAACGAGCACCGTGTCCACCAGGCCATAATCCTTGGCCTCCTGGGAGGACATGAAGTTGTCGCGATCGCAGTCCTTCTCGATCTGCTCGACCGTCTTGCCGGTGTGTTTCATCAGAATGTCGTTGAGCACCTTCTTGAGCCGCTGGTTTTCCTTGAGGCGGATCAAGATCTCGGTCGTGCTGCCGCGCATGCCGCCGAGCGGCTGATGGATCATGATGCGCGAGTTGGGGAGCGAATTACGCTTTCCCTTGGTTCCGGCGCACAAGAGGACGGCGCCCATGCTGGCGGCCTGGCCGATGCAGTAGGTGGCGACGTCGCAAGTGATGTATTGCATCGTATCGTAGATGCTCAATCCCGCGGTGACGGAGCCGCCGGGGCTGTTGATGTACAGATGAATGTCTGCCTTCGGCTGATCGAATTGCAGAAAGAGCATCTGGGCCACGACAGCCTTCGCGGAGTCGTCATCCACTTCGCCTTGCAGAAAGATGATTCGATCCTTCAGCAGGCGGCTGTAGATGTCGTATTGCCGTTCGCCGCGTCCATCGCTTTCGATTACTGTGGGAGGATACATCGGTTCATGTCTCCGGATCCTCCCGGTTCCATTATTTCAAAATCGGCAACCGGGAGGGAATAAGTTGAATGAATGTTTACGGCAACTCGTTTCGCGTTCGCGGGGCGCCGCGCGAATGCGAAACGACCTCAACGATCACTTCTTCTGCACGACTTCATCGACCAGGCCGAACTCCTTGGCTTCGACGGCGGAGAAGTAGCGGTCGCGTTCGGTTTCCTGGGCGATGCGTTCGACAGATTGACCGCAGTGCAAGGAGAGAATCTCGTTGAGCCGTTGGCGGTCCTTGATGAATTCGTTGGCTTCGATCTCCATGTCGGTGATCTGGCCGCCGACCTGGCCCCAGGGCTGGTGAATCATGATCTTGGAGTTGGGCAAGGCGTGACGTTTCCCCTTCGCGCCGGCCGCGAGCAGAACGGCAGCGCCGCTGGCGGCCATGCCCATGCAGTAGGTCGCGATCGGGCACTCCAGGAATTGCATCGTGTCGTAGATTGCCAGCGTGGCGTACACCGAGCCGCCAGGGCTGTTGATGTACATGTGGATTTCCTGGTTCTTGTTCTCGTACTGAAGAAACAGGAGGCGCTGGATCACGTAATTTGCCATGAAATCGGTGATGGTCGGGTCTGCCGTGCGAAGATCTTGCGAGGCGCCCAGGAAAATGATGCGATTTTCCATGAGCAGGTCTTCAAGGGTCATCTGCCGCTGGCGCGCATAACTGCCACGCTGGGCTCGAGAATCGAGCGGGCCGGGCGCGGAAAAGTCGGTCATGGGTGTAAATCCTTTCGAGGGAAACGCGTTCGTTTCTTCCATTGTAGAAGCCAAGGCAAGGGCCGCCGAGGATGCGTCTTTTATCGGGATAACTGCACCTAGCGGCAAGGTCGGGCTATCGCAAAGGGCATTCCTCTCTTGCGCTTCGGGCTAAGAAACGCGCACATACACGGGCCGCAGCGTCAATTCGATCTCCACGATCGGCCCATTCGCTTTCGTCGCGCTCGCCTTGATCTGCCCCGCCTGGTCGATCACCGGTTCGATGATGAACTCGCCGTCGCCGGCCTTCAGTATCACTTTCGCCTTCGGCGCCGTATCGCCCGGCAGCAGCAGCTTGCCCGTCTCGAGCCAGGCGATCCAGACCGGCGATTTGCCTTGCGTCCACTTGTAGAGCCGAATTCGCTCGTCGGCGACCTTGAGGCGTTGCATGTTTTCGTAGCCCTTCAGGTGCTTCTGCACCTGCCCGAGCGCGTAGAATGACGGCCGTTTGCCGACCAGCGTGCGCTGTTCGGTGAGGGCATCGACGCGTGCCTCGACCATGCCCGCCCAAGCCGACGTGCCGGCGCCCCCCGCAACCAGCGGCAGATTGATCTGCAAGAGAAGCAAATCCTCCATGAACGACGTGTTGATGAGCGCCACCCCCTGCTCCGCGGCGATCACGCTCTTCTTGACCATGTCGGACGCGACGAACGAATGGTTCCATTCGATGGCGGTCTTGTCCTTGTCGATCAGTTTGCGAAAATACGGCGCCAGCCGATCCCGATCCGCTTCCGTCGCCGGAGGCACGACGATGCCCTTGAAAGGCGATTTCGGCTCCGTCGCGCTGCCCCAGGCGATGAACGGCGTCGGCGTCGTGTCGGAGATGAAGATCGGCTTCGTGTACTTACGCTTGGCCATCTCCCAGCGCAGCCAGACCACGGTGTCCTCGATCTCGTATGGGTCGCCGACCGCGTGAAAATTGACCGCGTCGAAACGCTCCGGATGATCGAGCACCATGCGAATCTCCGCCAGGCTCTTGTCCATGATCTTCTTGGACACGGCCGCGAACGCGGCCTCGTACTGCGCCGGCTTCGGATGATCCTTGAATGCCGTCGTTGTCAGGAAAGCCGCGTGCAGGACCGTCGCTTTCGGGTTGCCCGACTTGATCGCCTTGTGGGCGCGGCGCAACATTTCGAGATAGTCCTTGGTCGGCTCCGGCTGATAGGTGGAAAACTCGGTGCCGACTTCCCAGTAGCGGATCGACCGCTTGAGCCCGGGCATATGGCCCTTGCTGTCGAGGTTGTAGCGCTGCACCACCGCCTTGACCCAGGTCTCGAAGGCAGGCCAATGCTCCTCCTTGGGCACATAATTCTTGGGCCCACGATTGCCCCAGGAGCACTTGGTGCACAGCGAAATGTAGATGTCCTCGAAGCCCGCGTCGTAATAGTCGCGCACCACGCGATCGAAGTAGGCGAAGTCGATCGGCGCGTCCTTCGTCTTCTGCATCTTGCCCCACATCGTCGCCTCGGCATACGGCTTCACCGCCGGCACGCCGAGTTCAGCGAACGGCTTGCCGAGCCCCGGAAACGCATACTCGACGCCGAGCTGAATGCGCTTCGGGGTCTGTGCGCGGAGCGTGGCTGTCGACCCCCATATCAACAAGCAAGCGAGGAGGAAAGAGTATCGCATCGATTGCCCTGAAAAGATTGCCCAATGTTCCACGTGGAACATACCCATGTTATCCAGTTTTCCTAGTCTTTCAGAAATGATTTGCCTTGCGCTTGCAAGTTTTACACACCCCCCTCTGCCCTCACCATCGCCTGGCTCCTTGTAGGCGAACTAACACGTGATTATTTGCGATTTAGTCAGCATTATCCCTTGAATTCGAATTAGCTATATTTATAATTTGCTTAAGCTAATCAAGTTGTTAGTTCGTACTATTGAAAGGAAAAACCATGGGAGCTCCACGACGGCACGCATTCACGCTAATTGAACTCCTTGTGGTCATCGCCATCATTGCCATCCTTGTCGGGTTGCTGGTGCCTGCGGTGCAAAAGGTCCGCGAAGCGGCTGCGCGGACGCAGTGCGTCAACAACCTCAAGCAGATTGGCCTGGCGCTCCACCAGTATCACGATGCGAACCGCGTGTTTCCGCCGGCCTACACGCGCACCTCGAACCAGCAGGCCGGCACGTCGTACGGCGTCAGCTATCCCGACGACAACTGGAACGGCCTGCCCGGCTGGGGGTGGGGCACGCTGATCTTGCCGTACCTCGAGCAAGGCAATCTACATAGCAAGTTCCGCCTCGATCTCCCTTGCTGGGCGAGCGAGAACGTCCCCTATGTCCGCACGAAGCTGTCAATCTTCTTGTGCCCGTCCGCCACGGGGAGCAGCGACGGGTTCGAAGTTCAGCGCGAGGCGGGCAGCATGCGCTACGGCGCCCCGTACAATCCAACGATCTATTTCTCCCACTCGCACTATGTCACGAACGCCGGTGTCCATCAGCCGTGGGGCCGAACCAACGCCTACGCTTACGACTTCGACCAGCCGGAGCCGATCCCGGCGAACGGCAACCAGCTGGCGCACATCGACGGCCCGTTCTTTCGCAATTCGCGAGTCAACGTTGCGGGGGTGCCGGATGGTTTAGCGCAGACGGTGTTCATCGGCGAACACACCTCGCTGCTCAGCAACAAGACATGGGTCGGCGTGGTGCCGTGGGCAGTCACGCCGCCGCGGCTCGACCTGCGTCCCTGGCCGTCGGAGAACAACAGCGCCGGCTGCCTGGTCGGCGCCCACAGCGGGCCCGACACGCACGATCATCCGCAGGTCATCATTCACGCGCCGAACCATCCCTTCGGACACACCGACGAAATGTACTCCGAGCATCCCGGCGGCGCCAACGTCCTGTTCGGCGACGGCAGTGTGCGCTTCATCAGCCAGTATATCGATCCGTTCACCTGGGTGGCGCTGTCCACGCGCAACAAGAGCGACATTCCGCAAGGGGAGTATTGATAACCCGCTTGCGGTTTAGCGCTCGCGCGGCGCCGCGCGAGCGCTAAACCGCGAGCGGCACATGGCAGGAGATGCAGTGCAACGACGAACGATGATCGTGATCGGTACGCTGGCGAGCGTCATCGTCCTGGCGGGGATTCTCTATTTCGCCTTGGGCAGGCCGCCGCAGATGGGGGCGGACGCGGAGGTGTTTCGTACCGTCGATGCCCTCTACACCGCGGTCAACGCACGCGACGAGAAACTGCTGACTCAATGCGAGAAGCGCCTCAACGCGTTGAAGGACGCGGGCAAACTGCCGGACGATGCGTCGGCCTATCTCGACGGCGTCATTTCGACGGCACGTTCCGGCGGCTGGCGGTCGGCGGCAGAACGGCTCCACGCTTTCATGCAGGCGCAGCGGCGCGAAAAATGAATCAAGGCGCAACCCGGACCGGCTGCCCGATCCAGCGCGCGGGCGGATGCCAGCCGTCGGCGAGCGTGAAGTATTGATTCAGAAAGTTATTCTTCGACCGGTCGTAAAACATGTCCTCCGGATAGGTGGCGGAGGGCCGGGTCGTTTCCGAGGCCAGCAGGCCGAGGTGAACGCAGGTCTCCATCACCAGCTCGGCACAGAAGTAGCGATCCCGTTCGCCGTTGGGAGCGCCCATGACAAAGGTGCGCAACGGACCGCGCGTGCGGAACGGCGTCATTTGCCGCAGCATGCGTCGGGCCGCGAACGGCTTGCCGTGCTGCCGCAGCGCCCACTCGGTCAACTCGTGGCACTGCTCCTTGTCCAGCGGCGTCTTGCGGGCGCGAATCCAGACCCTTTCGCCGCGCTCCTCGTGCTTGTACAGATCATGACTCAAATCGACGACCTCGACCTTGAGTCCATTGAACGGACCCGCCTCCAGGATTGCTGGCGTCCCGTCCCGCAAACAGATGACGATGCCGGAATGATTAGGCTGCCCGCTCAGTGCAAGGCGGTGTCCGGCATTGATGATCCACGACTTGTCGGTGGACATGTAGATGTCGCCCGGCTGCGGCACGTATTTCTTGCACGGCAGACGCAGGTCCTCGTCAAGGGCATACGCCGATTGACACAGAAAGCCCGCCTCATACGTTTTCGCCTTGTCACTTCCAGCCAGCAAGCCGCACACAAGCACCGAGGCCAAGGTTGACATCATTTTCTGCTCCTCATCCATGCGGAGGTCGCCGATTCTACGTGTCTCCATCATCAGCAAAAACAGGCGGCAGGCTACAGCTTCTCCGGTGAGCTTTTCGGCTTCCGCTTTCAAGTTTGCCGACTTTGCGGACAAATCTCACGCAAAGGCGCAAAGGGAACGTGAAGTTACCGACCATTAGTTCTCACGCTTTGCGCCTTGGCGTGAGACGGTTCCAATACACTGATCTGCAAGACACCGTTAACAGGAGTGAACATGAAAAATGCCATCTGGATATTCGGCGCGGCAGGTCTGCTAGGCATCGCCTGCCAACCCGGCTTCACCCAGGCGCCGACCGAACGCAAGGTCGCCGGCCCGACGCGGCTCGACTGGGAATTCGCCGTCGGCGGCTTCGGCAAGGGGGCGGCGAAATTGCCCGCGGGGTACGATTCGACCAAGCAAAAGTACCAGCTCTTCGTCCCCAAGGGCTACAAGAAGGAAAAGCCGGCTGCCCTGGTCCTTTTCATTTCGCCCGGCGACGGCCCGCAGGGGTGGAAGAACTGGCAGAAGGTCTGCGAGCAGGAGAACGCCTTCTTCGCGTCGCCGCTGGGCGCCGGCAACAGCACGCCGGCGGGGCAGCGCACGCGCATCATTCTCGATGTCCTCGACGACATTCGCCGTCAGTACGCCATCGATCCCGACCTCACCTACATCACCGGCTTCTCCGGCGGCGGACGCATGGCCTGCGCCATCGGTTTCGCCCTCCCCGAATACTTCGGCGGCGTCATTCCCATCTGTGGCACCAACCCGATCACCGGGCCGACCTATCTACGCCATCGCGTCCAGGAGCGTCTCTCTGTCGCCTTCGTCACCGGCGAAAAGGACTTCAACCGCAAGGAGAACGAGGAGTACATGCACCCGTGGATGCAGGAGATCGGCGTCGCCTCGAAACTGTGGGTGGTGCCGAAGATGGGACACGCCGTTCCGGCGGACACAGTCATGAACGAGGTCCACGCCTGGATCGCCGAGGACTTGCAGCGCCGCCGCGAGGATCGCAAGAGCAATCCGAAGTTGGCTGTCGCCGCGGACGACACGCCCACCGGCAAGGAGCAAGCCAAGCGTTTCGTCGAGTCGGCTCAGGCCGACTTCAAGACGCCGGCACGCACGTGGCGCGGCGTCGCCTTGCTTCAGGGGGTAACGCAGCGCTGGGGCTCGACCGAGTCCGCCAAGGATGCCCAGCGTCTGCTCAAGGATATCCTCAACAACGACACGCTGGTGCAACGGATCGATGAGCAAGGGAGTGCCGACGAGGTGAAATCGGTCACCGCCCAGGCCAAGGCGATGGAACGGTTCGGCCAAACCGCCAAGGCCATCGAGGCGTGGGAACTGCTCGCCAAGAACTACGAGAACACGCCGATCGCGGCGAAGGCGGCCGAGAGCATCAAACGCCTCAAGGCGAAGTCAAAGTGAAGCCCCTCCCCGTTTAGCGCTCACGTGACGCCTCGCGCTCGCTTCATGTTATGCCAGCCCCCGCTTCGCGGTTAAGCGGACAAGAGGATTCAATGACCAAGGCCCGCGTGCTCTACGACGGCGATTGCGCCTTTTGCTGCAAGTCGATCGAGCTGCTCAAGAAGCTCGATTGGCTCGGCAAGTTGGAGTACGTCAACGTGCGCGACGAGACGCAGGCGATCTTGAAGGAGCCGCCGGTTGCCGGGGCGCCGCTCCTGGAGCAGATGCACGTCTTGCCTTCAGCCGGACACGCACTGCATGGCGGCTATCGGGCGATCCGCTGGCTGGCGTGGCGGTTGCCATTGACCTGGCTGGTCGCGCCGCTGTTGTACTTTCCGGGGATGACGTATTTGGGACAGAAGTTCTACCTGTGGGTTGCCCGCAATCGCTTCAAGGTCATCCCGTGCGAGCATGGCGTGTGCAACGTTCCAAGGATGAAGGCGGAAGGATGAAGGATGAAAAACGCCAATTCCCATATTCTATCTCTGGTTCACCCTTCATCCTTCCTCCTTCATCCTTGCGGAGCGGAGCACGAATGAGCAGGCGCGCAATCCAACTCTTGACCGACGGCGAATCGATCGACGAAGTCTACATGGTCTCGGACAAGCAGCTCCGCACCAATCGCACCGGGGCCTTTTACCTGCAAGTCGAGTTGCGCGACCGCAGCGGCGCCATCACCGCCCGGCTCTGGAACGCCAATGAGCCGCAGTTCAAATCGTTCAACGAGGGCGAATTCCTGCGCATCAAGGGGAAGGTGCAGCTCTTTCAGGGCACGCTGCAAGTGGTGTTCACCGCTTTCGAGCGAGCCGATCCGAGCAAGATCGCCCTCGAGGACTTCGTGCCACGGGTCGAGCAGGACATCAACAAGCTGTACGATCGCCTGCGGAATTATCTGCTCAAACTCGGCGACCCGCACCTGCGCGCCCTTGCGGAGTGCTTCCTGATCGACGACGCTTTCGTCGCTTCGTTCTGCCGCTCGCCGGCCGGCATTCGCAATCATCACGCCTACATCGGCGGCCTGCTCGAACACGTCGTCACCATGCTCGACCTCGCCGACCGCGTTGCTCCGCTCTATCCCGAACTCAATCGCGACGTGCTGCTCATGGGCGTCTTTCTGCACGACATCGGCAAGACACGTGAACTGTCGTGCGACACCGTGTTCGGCTACACCGACGAAGGCCAGCTCATCGGCCATATCGACATCGGCGTCGAAATGCTGACTGAAAAAATCGCCCGCGTGCCCGACCTGACCGGCGAGCTGTTCCCGCGCGAGCTGTACCTGCGGCTCAAGCACCTGATTGTCAGCCATCACGGCACCTACGAATTCGGCAGCCCGCGCTTGCCGATGACGCCCGAGGCGATCGCGCTGCACTATCTCGACAATCTCGACGCGAAGCTGCACTCGTTCCTGCGCGACATCCGCGAGGATCGCAACGTGACCAGCGCCTGGACGCCGTACAACCAGGGCATGCAGCGGCGGCTATTCAAAGGGCTGCGCGAAGGGTCCGAGCCGGTGGCGGATTGAGCCGAGACCGGAGGGTTTCCGTTTGTCGGGTCATGCTGGCGTCAAGGGACCACCCATGAGTAAAGTCGACCGCTTGACCAATCAGAAATGGACTGGGGTCATCGCTCTGGTCGCCCTGGCGTTCACTGTTTTCCGCTATTGGGTAACGCTCTCCACGCCGTTTGACGAGGAACACGACAAGAGGCATCTTGACGTACTTACTTGGAAAATCTGCCTGTATCTCATCGTGTCCTTGTTGTTGTTCTGGTGGTACGCGAGGAAGGTTGAGCCATCACGTTCAGATCTCGTCCTTTATTTGATCTTTGCGTTGTTGATCGTCTCCGTTCTTACTCTCGCCTATACCGACGTATACAAAACACACGGTATCGTGGATACCTCGACTCAAAAAGGCGAGACAACTCGGAGTACGCTGGACTGTTATTATTTCTCCATCGTTACTTGGACGACCTTGGGTTACGGTGATTTTCGGCCCACGGAATCCGCCAGGCTTTATGCCGCATCGGAGGCATTTGTCGGTCTAACATTTATGGGGTTGTTCATTAGTGTTTTATTCTATCTCCTAAATAAAATCGGGAATCAAGAAGTCAGCGAAATGAAGAAAAGGGACGCGACTCCTTGACGAGGGTCCCTTGCAGAAACCTCACTGGCGTTTGGGCTCTGAACAAGAACGTGCACAAAAACAGCGCGAACCCAATTGTGTTCGGCACTCCGTTTGTTGTAGCGGGGTGACGCACTGCTGGTGAGTCGTAGGTGAGCGGCCAGGGGGTGGCGATCGTTGGGCAAAGGTCGAATGGTGATGGCGTGCGATGACCAGT
>JACXTT010011889.1_pt1 | contig 11597 bp, 11 predicted proteins | sample 9270951 | NCBI WGS metagenome assembly JACXTT01 (sample SAMN15532306, study PRJNA645909) | rock metagenome | isolation source: weathered quartz diorite | place: Puerto Rico | collected 2017-06-21 | reverse complement strand
GTGCCCGGCAGTGTTTATTTTTGTGTCGGGCCAGTTGGGAACACAGCGAAACATGGGGCCCGCCAGATCGAGGCGCCGATTCATCCGCGCTTCGGGCAGATCCTGAGCGGAGAGGCGCTCGGATTCCTCGAGGATCTCTCGCGCGCCTTCGCACCCAGGATCCGCGATGCGCTGGAGCGGCGCGCGCAGCGGCTCGAGCGGTTCGCCCGAAGAGAGACGCTCGATTTCCTTCCGGAGACCGCCTCCGTTCGAAGCCGGGACTGGAAGGTCGCTCCGCTGCCGCACGATCTCCTCCGCCGCATCGTCGAGATCACGGGCCCCACCGACCGCAAGATGGTCATCAACGCTTTGAACTCGGGCGCCGACGTGTTCATGGCGGATTTCGAAGACGCCAACTCGCCCACCTGGGAAAACCTGATCGAAGGACAGCTGAACCTCCGCGATGCCGTGCGCCGGAAGCTTTCGTTCGACGATCCCTCGACCGGGAAGCAGTACCGCCTGAACGAGCGCACCGCGGTGCTGATCGTTCGGCCGCGCGGGCTCCATCTTCCCGAGCGCCACGTCACGCTGGACGGAGATCCCATTCCGGGCTGCCTTCTCGATTTCGCGCTCTATTTCTTCCATAACGCGCACGAGCTGCTCGCGCGCAACACCGGACCCTACTTCTACCTTCCCAAGACGGAGAGTCATCTCGAGGCGCGCATCTGGAACGACGTGTTCCTCGCCGCCGAGGAGGCGCTCCGGCTCGAGCCCGGCACCATCAAGGCGACCGTGCTCATCGAGACGCTGCCGGCCGCATTCGAGATGGATGAGATCCTCCACGAATTGCGCCAGCACTCCGCGGGGCTGAACTGCGGGCGCTGGGATTACATCTTCAGCTTCATCAAGACCCGCCAGCACGATCCCAAGGCGGTGCTGCCCGATCGCTCGCAGATCACAATGGAGCAGCCCTGCATGCGGGCCTACACGCAGCTCGCGATACGCACCTGCCATCGTCGCGGCGTCCACTCCATGGGAGGCATGGCTGCCCAGATCCCGATCAAGAACGACGAGGCGAAGAACAAGGCCGCGCTGGACAAGGTGCGCGCGGACAAGCTGCGCGAGGTGCGGGATGGGCACGACGGAACCTGGGTCGCGCATCCGGGGCTCGTGCCGGTCGCGCGCGAGGTCTTCGAGGCGCACATGAGCGGGGCGAACCAGCTCGACCGCCTGCGCGAGGACGTGCGCGCGACCGCCGCGGATCTCCTGCGAGTGCCCGAGGGCACGCGCACGGAAGAAGGGCTGCGCCTCAACGTCCGCGTGGGCATTCAGTACATCGAAGCCTGGCTTCGCGGAAACGGCTGCGTGCCGCTCTATTCCCTCATGGAGGACGCCGCGACCGCGGAGATCTCGCGGTCGCAGGTGTGGCAGTGGCTCCACCACGGAGCGTCGCTCGGCGACGGACGCCGCGTGACCCCCGAGCTGATCCGATCGATGATCGACGACGAGATGGCTCGGATCGAGAAGGAAATCGGCGCGGAACGGTTCCGCTCGGGGCGTTTCCCCGAGGCGCGCGCCCTGTTCGAGAAAATCTCCACGGCGCCGAAGCTGGAGACGTTTCTCACGCTTCCCGCCTACGAAGCATTGGACCGCGGCTCCCCCAAAGCCGCTCGCCAAGGATCCCGATGAGCACCCATCCGAGTGCCCCAGCCAGAGGAGAATCCCCCATGCCGACAACGCGCGAAGGGCAAGCCAAGGTGAGGAAGTTCCAAGCCCGAGCGAACGGAAGAGCGAACGGCCGCGCCATGAAGGGCGCGCCGAAACCCGAAGCGGACCGGATGCCGCGTTCCCGGACCGCCCGTGCCGGACGATGGGATGGAATCACGCGGCCCTATTCCGAAGAGGACGTGATGCGCCTTCGCGGAACGGTTCGCGTCGAGCACACGCTCGCGAGGCTGGGAGCCGAGCGCCTCTGGGATCTCCTCACGACGCGGGACTACGTGGCCGCGCTGGGCGCGCTCACGGGGAATCAGGCGGTGCAGCAGGTGAAGGCCGGGCTCCAGGCGATCTATCTCAGTGGCTGGCAAGTCGCGGCCGACGCGAATCTCGCGGGTCAGACCTATCCCGACCAGAGCCTCTATCCCGCGAACAGCGTTCCGAACGTGGTGCGCCGAATCAACCAGGCGCTCCTTCGCGCGGACCAGATCGAGCACGCCGAGGCGACGGAGAAGGGCAGGACGAATGGCAAGAACGGCTCGGCACCTCGTTGCTGGATGGCGCCGATTCTCGCCGATGCCGAAGCAGGGTTCGGCGGGCCGCTCCATGCCTTCGAGCTGATGAAGGGAATGATCGAGGCGGGCGCCGCGGGCGTGCACTTTGAGGATCAGCTCTCCTCGGAGAAGAAGTGCGGCCATCTGGGTGGAAAGGTGCTCCTCCCCACCGGCGCCTTCATCCGGACCCTTGTCGCGGCGAGGCTCGCGGCCGACGTGATGGACGTTCCGACGATCCTCGTCGCGCGCACAGACGCGGACAGCGCCAGGCTCCTCACGAGCGACGTGGATGAGCGCGACCGGGAATTCCTCACCGGCGAACGGACTCCCGAAGGTTTCTTCCGCATGAAGGGCGGCCTCGAGTGCGCGATCGCGCGCGCGGTGGCGTACGCGCCGTACGCCGATCTCCTCTGGTGCGAGACTTCGACTCCGGACCTCGCCGAAGCGCGCGAGTTCGCCGAGGGAGTGCGCGCGAAATTCCCCACCAAGATGCTCGCCTACAACTGCTCGCCGTCCTTCAACTGGAAGGCGAAGCTGGATGGGACAACGATCGAGAAATTCCAGAAAGAGCTGGCGGCGATGGGCTACAAGTTCCAGTTCGTCACGCTGGCGGGATTCCACGCGCTGAACCACAGCATGTTCGAGCTGGCCCGCGCCTACAAGGAGCGGGGCATGGCCGCCTACTCCGAGCTGCAGCAGGCGGAGTTCGCCGCCGAGGAGCACGGCTACTCCGCGACGCGGCATCAGCGCGAGGTTGGGACCGGGTACTTCGACCAGGTGATCCAGACCGTGAGCGGCGGGCTGTCCTCGACAGTGGCCCTGCACGGCTCGACGGAAAAGGCTCAGTTCTAGATCGGAAACGCGGGAAGCAAGGGGGTGGGCCTGAAGGGCAACCAGGCTCGCCCTCTACCGCTCGACTCCCAGCGCGCGCGCCGCGAGGGTTCCCGCCTCGGCGCGAAACGCCTTCAGATCCTTGTGCCCTCCGGGGTGGAGTAAGTTCGTGAGGAGCACGAAGTAAGCGTCGTTCACCGGATCGATCCACATCGAGACGCCGGTGTAGCCGGAGTGCCCGTAGGATTCCCCGGAAAAGAGCGCACCTCGCGGCGAATCGTACGGGCTCTCGATGTCGAAGCCGAATCCGCGACGCACGCCGAGCCCGGGACGGCACTGGTTCGTGGTCATGAGACGCACGGTCTCGCGCTGAAGGATTCGCCTTCCTGACGCGCTCGAGAGGCCGCCTCGCAGGAGCATCCCGCAGAAGCGCGCCACCTCCTCCGCCGTTCCGAACACCCCCGCGTTGCCCGCCACCCCCGCCATGGCGCGCGACCTCGCGCGCGGATCGTGCACGCGACCGCGGAGCCAGGGTCCGCTCGTTCCATGCTCCCGCTCGGTGGGCGCGATGCGCGGCCGCTCGCTCGCGAGCGGGAGGAAGCGCGTGTCCTGAAACTCCAGCGGCCTGAAGATTCTCTCCCGGGCGAGTCGATCGAGCGTCCTCCCGGTGACTCGCTCCGCGACCCCCTGCAGCAACAGGTACCCAACGTCGCTGTAGACGAAGCGCTCCTCGGGAAGCGCCTCCACAGGCTCGCCAGCGATCGCGGCGTAGACCTGCGCCCTTGCATGCTGGTAGTCCTCGATCGGGTTCATCGCGGGAAGACCGCTCGTGTGGGTGAGGAGGGAGCTCAGCGGGATGGCGCCCACGGCGCTGCCACAGAGCTCCTTGATGTGGCGCTCGACCGGATCGCCGACGCTCAGGGCCCCCTGCGCCTGAAGCTCGAGCACGACCGGCGCCGTGACCATGGGCTTCGTGAGCGACGCGAGGTCGAAGATGGTCCGCTCGGTCATCGCCTCCACCCGCGGCTTGACCGAGCGATTTCCCAGCGCCGCCCGGTGCATCTTGGCGCGCCCGCGCCTCAACGCGATCACCGCTCCCGGCACGAGCCCTTCTTCAATGCGAGATTGAAGGAAGGTGTAGAGCGGCATGAAGGCGGATTCGGCGGCCGGAGCCCGAAGGATCGCGGTCTTTGGCATCGGCGGCAGGATAGCGGATTTTTCTCGCCAAAGGGCTCGCCGTCTCTCTAGGCTCCCCGGGCCATGATTCCGCTCCGGGATCGAAATCCTTCGGGGAGCTTCCCCGGCGTCACGCTGGCGCTCATCCTCGTCAACACGTTCGTGTTTCTCCACGAGGTCCAGCTCGGCCCGGCCTTGACCCGTTCCTGAAACACTACGCGCTGATTCCCGCCGAAGTGACGGGGAGGTTCCGTTTTGGCTCGATCAGCATCGCCGAAACGATCGCGCCCTTCTTCACGTCGATGTTCCTCCACGGCGGCTGGCTTCACCTGATCTCGAACATGTGGTTCCTCTGGATCTTCGGCGACAACGTGGAGGACGTGCTGGGCAAGGCCCGCTACATCGTCTTCTATCTCCTCTGTGGTCTCGCGGCCGCGCTCACGCATTTCGCGGTCGAGCCGGGATCGACGCTTCCGGTGCTGGGCGCGAGCGGCGCGATCGCGGGAGTGCTGGGGGCCTACCTGGTCCTCTTTCCCGGCGCTCGGGTGGTGACGCTCGTGCCGGTGTTCTTCTTCCTCCAGATCATGGAGCTGCCCGCCTTCCTCATTCTTGGATACTGGTTCGTGCTCCAGATTCTGGCCGTATCGGTGGCGGGGCTGGGTCCTTCGAGCGGCGGCACCGCCTGGTGGGCGCATGTGGGGGGATTCCTGACGGGCGTGGTCCTGGTGCTCGTGATGCGGCCCCGACGGGTGACGGTCTGTCGGTGTCTGGTGTAGAGTGGAACCGTCAGCGCCGATGAGTTGTCCCGGGGAGGGTGCGAACCGATCCCGACCGGTCGTCCCGGCGCATCCGGGCCCTGGGTGGGGTTCAGCGGGTACTGATGTTTACCTGGACCGGAGCGCACCCATCCGCCACAATTGTGGCGTGCCGCACCCTCCAACCCTATAAGTCGAAGGGATCATGACGAGTAACTCGCTTCGGCTGGCGATTCTGTCGCTGGTCCTGATCGCGGCGGTCGGGTACCTGATCCTCACCGGCGTGAAACAGACCGGCATGCAGTACATGACCGTGACAGAGCTGGCTCGGCTCGACCACGCTCCCAAGGCCGAGGGCTTTCGCCTCGACGGGGTTGTTGCGCCGGGTAGCGTGGTCTATGACCAGCGCCAGCCAAAGCTAGAGTTCAAGATGACCGACGGAAAGGAAAAAGTCGCCGTGGTGTACGAAGGGCTCAAACCCGACGCGTTCGCCGATGGCCGTGAAGTCGTCGTGGAGGGTGCCTACCGCCACGAGGACCGGGCACTCTACGCGTCCAAGCTGGTCACGAAATGCCCATCCAAGTACGAGGCGAAGGGCCTGGGGAAGGATCGCTCGTGAGACATGAGGGGAACGCATGAGCGAGCTCGGACGTCTCGCGCTTCTCCTCGGGTTCGCCTGCTCCATCTTCGCGGTCGTGAGCATCGCGTGGGGGCTTCGCACCGGATTGTCGGGGCCTCTGCGCGGCGGCCGGCGCGCCGTCTGGACCGTGTGCGGGCTGACGCTGCTCGCGGTCATCGTCCTGGAGCGCGCGCTCCTCGCTCGCGATATGAGCTACCGCTACGTCGCGGAGCACACGAGCAAGGACCTGCCGATGCATTACGCCTTCACCTCCCTCTGGGCGGGGCAGGAAGGCTCTCTTCTTCTCTGGCTTCTGATCCTGAGCGCCTACGGCTCGGCGTTTCTTTTCGCATACCGGAAGCGCCTCGATCCCTTCTACGACGCGGTCGCGATGGTGATCGCGACGGTGATGATCTTCTTCACCGGACTCCTGAGCTTCGTCTCCTCGCCGTTCCGGATTCTCGCGACGGCGCCGCCGGACGGCATGGGGCTGAATCCGCTTCTCCAAGATCCCGGCATGATGATCCACCCGCCGATCCTCTACACCGGCTACGTGGGCTTCGTGGTCCCCTTCGCGTTCGCGATGGCGGTGCTGCTCCTGAACCGCTCGGGCACGCGCTGGATCGAAGAGGTGCGCCGCTGGACTCTGTTCTGCTGGGGTTTTCTCGGCGTGGGAATTCTCCTCGGCGCGCGCTGGGCTTACATCGAGCTGGGGTGGGGCGGCTACTGGGGCTGGGATCCGGTCGAGAACGCCTCCCTCATGCCGTGGCTCGTGGGCACGGGATTCCTCCATTCCGTGATGATCGAGCAGCGTCGCGGCATGCTGAAGACCTGGAACATCACGCTGATCGCGCTCACGTTCTTGCTGAGCATGTTCGGGACGTTCCTCACCCGCTCGGGCGTCCTCACCTCGGTGCATTCCTTCGCGGAATCCAACATCGGTCCCTGGTTCCTGGGCTTCATCCTGATCGCCGCGACGGCGGCCGCGGCGCTGATCCTCTACCGCAAGGCGCTCCTCGAGAGCGAGAACCGGATGGAGGCGGTGGTGTCACGCGAGGGCTCGTTCCTCTTCAACAACGTCTTGTTCGTCGCCCTGACGTTCGCGACATTCCTCGGCACGACGTTCCCGGTGCTGAGCGAGGCGGTGACAGGGACCAAGATCTCGGTCTCGGCCCCCTTCTTCAACCGGGTGAACGTCCCGATCGCGCTGGCGCTGCTCCTGTTGACGGGCGCGGGCCCGGTGCTCTCCTGGAAGCGCGCGACGGCCTCGGTTCTGAAGCGGAATTTCGTCCTGCCGGCGTTCCTGGGCGTGATCGCGGTGCTGGTGGCGCTGCCCTTCGGGGCGACCGGTCCCTATCCCCTGGTCTGCATCTTCGGCGCTGTGTTCGTGATCACGACCATCGTGATGGAGTTCGCGCGAGGCCTTCAGGCGCGGAAGAGCGCGGAGACCGGCGTCTTGCCCGCCCAGGTGGTGAGCCTGGTCCAGAAGAACAAGAGGCGATACGGCGGATACATCGTGCACGCGGGCATGGTCGTGATCTTCGTCGGGGTCCTGGGATCCTCGGTCTTTCAGAAGGAGGCGCACGGGCCGCTCCGGAGCGGCGAGTCGCTCAAGATCGGCCCGTACGCGCTCACGCTTCGCGGCGTGACCGACCACCAGAGGCAGAATGCCTCGCTCACGACGGCCATCGTGGACGTGGCGCGCGACGGCAAGTTCGTCGCGACGGAGCATCCTTCCAAGGCGTTCTACACGAAATCGCAGCAGCCCATGACCGAGGTCGCGCTGCACATCACGCCCATGGAGGACCTGTACCTGATCCTCGGAGGGCTGAACGAGGACGGCTCGGCTTCGATCCAGGCGTACATCAACCCGCTGGTGAGCTTCGTCTGGGTGGGCGGAATGATCATGGTGTTCGGCACGCTCATTGCCCTGAGCGACAAGATGCGGCTCCGCCGGGAAGAGAAGGCAGCGCCGTGATTCTTGCATCTCTTGTGAGGCGCCTCGCGGGCGTTAGGGCGCTTCGCGCGATTCTCGCCCTGTGCGTTCTGGGCTCCCTGCTGCTCGTGAGATCGGTTCCGCTCCTGGCCAAGCCCAAAGACCCCGTACTGGAGATCACGAGCCAGCTCATCTGCCCCTGCAGCTGCGGGGAGGTCGTGAGCGGGTGCATCTGCGAGACCGGGATGTCGATGAAGGCGACCGTCGAGAGGGACATCAAGGCAGGGAAGAGCAAGGATGAGATCATCGGCGCGCTTGTTTCTCAGTACGGCGAAGTCATCCGCGGCGCGCCAAAGCCCCAAGGCTTCAACCTCATCGTCTGGATCGCGCCCTTTGCCGCGACCCTTCTCGGATTTGCGATCGCCTCGTTCATCCTCCGCCGCTGGGTGAGACGCAGGAGCGAGCTGGCCACGGCAGCGGCCCGCGGCGGATCCGCGGATGCGGGCGCGTTCGCGGGAGCCGCCGGCCCGCGCAGCCCGTTCCTGACCGGGCGGACGCTGGAAGAGGATGTGGACGCGCTGCGAGCGAGGGCCGAGGCGGAGCTGCGCCGGCTGAAGCAGGGCCGGGAAGCGTGATCCTTTTCGCGGCTCAGATTCTCCTCATCGTCGGCGTGGTCTGGTTCGTGGTGTCTCCTCTGGTGCTCCGCCGCGGCGAGCGGGCTTGGTCCGAATCGCGCGCCGAGGCGCTGCGCCGCTCCATCGGCGAGCGCAAGACGAGGCTCTATGCCGAGATCGTGGAGCTGGATTTCGACCGCGACTCCGGAAAGATTTCCCGCGGGGACCACGAGCGCATGCGGAACGAGGCCATGAACGAGGTGCTCCAGGTGCTGAAGGAGGAAGAGGCGCTTGCCGGACCGCGTCCCCGGCCGGTTGTGGTCGAGGGGGGCGATTCCGTGGAGCGGATGATCGAGGAGTACAAGCGCTCCCGGCGCGGGGGAGCGATGAAGCCGTGAGGCTCGCGGGCAAGATCACACGCTCGCGCCGTACCATGCTCGCGATGGCCGCGCTTCTCGTGGCGGGCCTCGCCTGCCCCGCTTCGGCGCTCACGATCCGTGGCACGGTCACGAAGGGGACCCCGGCATTCCCTCTCCTGGGGCAGGCCGTTCAGCTCCACGTCGTCCGGGGTGAAGAGGAGCTGACGGGACAGACCGCGGCGACGAACGCCCGCGGGGAGTATCAATTCGCGGATCTCAAGAAGGATCCGTCCCTCTCCTACTTCGTCTCGACCGAATACGAGAACGCCTTCTACACGGAGGGGCCGTTCCAGGGCGGTCAAACGGCGGACGTGAACCAGAACTTCACGGTCTACGACGTCGGCCGTGACATCTCCCAGGTCCAGGTGAAAAACCACCACATCATCCTCGAGCGAAAGCCCGACGGCTTTCATGTCACCGAGATCATGATCTTCGAAAACCGCGGGAAGACGGCGTATCTCGGCACCGGACCCGACCACGCGGAGAATGCGGGAGCGCGACTCGGCCTCCCGGCCTCGGTCCAGGCGTTCCAGGCCGGCATGGGTGGCGATCCCCAGACGACCCACATCCGCGGGCGCGAGCTTTCGAGCGAGCGGCCGATCCCTCCCGGCGTCCGCCCGTTCAGCTTCACCTACCGCATTCCGTTCTCGGGGCGCGTCGACCTCAGCCATCGCCTCTATTTCCCGACGGCCTCGTTCGTGATCCTTCTCGACGATCCGAAGCTCAAGCTGGAATCGAAGGGGCTCGAGTTCGCGGGGACGCGCGAGCAGGGGGGAAAGCAGTACGCGGTCTACAGCGGCCAGGGATTCGGAGTGGGTCAGGAGGTTCCGATGCGGATCGGGGGGGCGGGTTTCTGGGCCAATCCTCGCGTGTATCCCTGGGTCGCCGCACCGTTCCTCATCGTTGCCGCTCTGTGGTTCGCCGCCGCGCGGGGAGGGCGGGCGCGCGAGGAGGTTCCCGCGAAAGGCCGGCCGCAAGAGATGCCCGTCGCGACGATTCCGCTCACGCGCCCGCATGGAGCGCCCACCAGCGACGCCGACTTCCGCAAAGCCTACCTCTTCCTCATCGCGGCGCTCGACGACGGGCTGGAGCGTGGGGAATTCACCCGCGAGACCCACGCGTTGATCCGCCAGAATCTCAAGCGGCGGCTCCAGACACTGCTCGCCGAGGAGCCGGCGAGCCGCGCACGCTGAAGCGCCTTAAGTGACGCTCGGCGCGCGCGGGATCGGGAAGCGCTTCGAGCACCGCACCGTTCTTCGAGGAGCTTCCCTCGAGCTTCATCCCGGCGAGCTGGTGCTGCTCACGGGACCCAACGGATCCGGCAAGACAACCTTCGCGCGAATCCTCGCCACGGCGCTCGCTCCGGACTCGGGCGTGGTGGCGCTTCATGGCGAGCCGGTGCGTCGGCGCCTTCGGGATGTCCGCCGCGCGATCGGATTCCTCAGCCACCGTCCGCTTCTCTATCTCGGCATGAGCCCGATGGAGAATCTCCGGTTCTTCGGCGGGCTCGCGGGCGTCCACGACGTTCGTCCGCGCGCGGAGCGGATGCTTCGCCGGTTCAAGCTCGAGGACTCGCTCGGGACGCCGGTCGAGCGCTTCTCGCGCGGGATGCTCCAGCGAGTCGCGCTGAGCCGCGCGCTCCTCCACGAGCCTCGGTTTCTCATCCTCGACGAGCCCTACGCGGGCCTGGACGACGAGGGCGCGGCCATCCTGACCGACCTGCTCGGGGAAGTGCGGGAGCGTGGAGCCTCCGTCCTCCTCGTCTCGCACGAGCGCGAGAGGATGGGGAACGGGATCACGCGAGCCTGCGCGATGCAGGACGGTGCGATCGTGCCTCTCGGCTCCGGCGTCGGAGCGGCGCGGTCGTGATCCGGAGTCGCACGTGACCGCGCTCGCGGTCTTCGCCAAGGACCTGAAGCTCCACGCGCGCGACGCGCGGTTCCTGGGCACGCTCGCCCTCTTCAGCCTCTCGCTGGTGCTCATCCTGAGCGTCGCCTTCGGACCGATTTTCCACGACCCCGCCCGCGAGGCCAGCGCGACGCTTTGGGCGGCGCTCTTCTTCGCGGGTGTGCTGGGGCTCATCCGCTCGCTCGATTTCGAATCGGAAGCGGGCGGGGGAGAGGCGCTCCGGCTCACCGGGGCGGATCCCTTTTCGGTCTATCTGGGGAAGGCCGCCGCAGGCTTCCTCCTCATGGCGGCGCTCTACGCGCTGCTCCTTCCCTGCGCCTCGGTCTTCTACGACGTGGGAAACATGGCCGTCCTGCCTCAGGCTGCCGGCGTTGCCGCCCTCGCACTCATCGGCTATGCTGCTTGGGGGACGCTGTTCGCTGCGCTCGCGCGAGGAGCCAAGGCGCGCGAGCTCCTGCTGTCGATCCTGCTTTTCCCCACGTTGATTCCACTCTGGATCGGCGCCGTCAAACTGACACGCGCGCTTTGGGCGGACGGGTCGATCGACACGGTCCGGGATTGGGTGAAGATCATGGTGGTCGTGGACCTTCTGGGGGTCGCGCTCGCGGCGTGGCTTTACGCGACGATTCAGGAGTCGGAAACATGATGGCGAAGGTTCGAATTGGCCTCTGGACGGTGGCGCTCCTGGCGCTGGCGGCATCGTTGTGCCTCGTCGTGGGCGCTCCGGTCGAGGCTCAGATGGGCGTCGTGCAGAAGATCGTCTACGTCCACGTGCCGAGCGCGATCGTGACGCTGCTGGCGTTCGCGCTGACCTTTGCGGCGAGCATCGCGTATCTCCTCACGCGCACCTGGTGGTGGGACGCGGTTGCCGCCTCAGCGTGCGAGGTGGGGATGGTGTTCGCCACGGTCGTTCTCGTGAGCGGACCTTTGTGGGCGCGCTCCGCCTGGAACACCTGGTGGACGTGGGAGCCGCGGCTCACCACATTCCTGATCCTGTGGGTGCTCTATGGCGGGTATCAGATAGTCCGCTCCTCCGTGCCCGGGAGCTCGCAGGCGCCGATTTTCCTGGTGCCCGGGAGCGTCCTTTTTT
>JACXTT010011888.1_pt1 | contig 11597 bp, 14 predicted proteins | sample 9270951 | NCBI WGS metagenome assembly JACXTT01 (sample SAMN15532306, study PRJNA645909) | rock metagenome | isolation source: weathered quartz diorite | place: Puerto Rico | collected 2017-06-21 | reverse complement strand
ATCTGCGACTGCCAAGGCGAAGGCCGGCCATCACAAGGTCGCACATGCCAAGGCGCACCATTCCGCCCGTCAGCACGGCAAGAAGAAGGCCCATGCCCAGCACAGTGGCAATGCCAAGCAGCCCAACAAGGCCGGCCCTGGTCTGCAGGCCTTCTGAGCGGTCGCTCAGATCAGCTTGGCGGCTTCAAGCTCCAATTTTGCGTAGGCATAGAACAGAGGCGCCGCCACCAGCCCGGGCAGGCCAAATACTGCCTCGCCAACAAACATGGCTGCCAGCAATTCCCAGGTCGCGGTGCCGGTGCGCTGGCCCACGACCTTGGCGTTGATGAAAATCTCGGCCTTGTGAATGGTGATCAGAAACACCAGGCAGGCCAGACCCACCAAGGGTGAAACCGAAATGCCGGCCAGCGTCAAAACGCCGTTGCACAGCAGATTGCCGACGATAGGGATCAGTCCTGCAACAAAGGTAAAGGCCACCAAGGCACCCACGTAGGGGATTGCCACGCCAAACGCTGGCAGCAGAATCAGCAGGAACAAGGCCGTACAACTAGCATTGAAAATGGCGATCCAGAACTGTGCCACCACGATTTTCCTGAACGCCAGGCTGAAATATGCCGCGCGCGCTTTGAGTGCCATGCGCAGCGGAGCCGTGCCTGGCTTGGAATCCGTGCCGACAATCAGCGCGCCGACGATCAGGCCAACATAAACCAATAGCGCGGCATGCAACCCCGCCGTGCCAAGGCCTGACAAGGCATGGGCTTGCGACTTCAGGTATTCGGCCAGCCAGGCCTGGGCAGCGATCAATTCGTCGGGCAGATGCATGGCAATGTCTGGCGGCAATTTGAGCCGGATCTGCAAGACCGTCTCCGCAATCAGATGCAGAAGGGCCTGGTATTGCGCAATCGCGCCAAATGCCATGCCCTTGGCATTCACGGACAACAGAACCACTGCCAAGATGGGCAGCATCACCACGATGCCCGCCGCTACGGTCGGCGTGGCCCGCCAACGGGCTGGGCGATTAAGCCCGACCAGCGTTTGAGCCAACAGGAAGCCGAGACAGACCGCCAGCAAACCTGGAAGCAAGCCAAACAACAGCGCTGCCAGGCACAACGCTGCTGCCAGGCCGTAGCTGACTGCACGAATGACAAAGCCTTGGTCGGCGGTTGGATGTGCGGGAACCGGGATTTTGACGACAGGCTTAAGCATGAGTGGCAGATGGGGGCTGACGCGTCAGAAATCCAGACGTGGCGCAGGAGAAACGCCCTTGCAGGTAGTGGCTAGGTTTCACAAGACTCAGTTCAACCGTGGGCCTTGCGCCCGCAGTTGCTCCATCAGTGGGTCCAATGGTCCGCCGCTGGCAAGGTGCGCCTTGTACCAAACCGTCAGGATGGTGGTGACAACCGGACCTGGATCCTGACAGACCTTGTCAAAGTCCAGGCCATTGAGCTGGCAGACCTTTTGAACCAAGTCCATGTCCAGGTCTATGGCGTCGTCAGAGCAGCGGCGAATCTTGAGGTCGTCGAAAGAATAACCCTCGGGGAGTTTGAGGGTCAGTAAGGAATCCGTTGCCATGGCTGGAGGTTTTGGTTGGAGTCGTTGGCTGGTGTGGCGGCAAAAAAAAAGCGGGCCTGGGCCCGCCTTTTCTTTGGAGATCCAAGGATCAGCTTGCGCTTATTTCTTGGGTTCTTCCATCATCTTCTTGCAGTCGGCCTTCATTTTATCGTCAGCCTTGGCGGGGTCCATCTTTTTGCAGGCTTCCATTTTTTCAGCCTTTTCCTTGTCCGTCATGGCACCGCCGTGCGACGCTGCAAACGCCGCCACCGATGCAAAAGCAAAAACTACTGCCACCAACGAAGAGAGTAACTTGTTCATACATTGACTCCTAGGGTTTTAGATTGTTAACCACCTACCTTCTGAGGGTCAGAAAGCCACCCCTTAACGGCGCTGCCTTCAAGCCGGTTGACAGTATGTTACAAAAGTAAACGTTTCGCTGGTGGTTGCCCGTTGTCCAATTCAGCGAAGGTTGCCGGTGTGGCCCAACGAATAGCGCCCTGGTTGGGGCCAAACGGTCAGTCCGTGGGGTTCTTGGCCGACCGTGATCTGTTCGACCGCGCCCGAACTGGTGTCAAAACGGTATACGACATCGTCAAAGCGCCCAGACAGCCACAGCCATTTGCCGTCATTGCTGACGTTGCCCATGTCCGGGCTACCGCCACCTGGGATAGGCCAGTTGGCCACCACCTTGTTGGTTGCAAAGTCGATGACGGAGACACTGCCAGGGCCATGGCGCTTGCCATGGATGTTGTGAGAACCGCGATTGGCAACATACAGTTGCTTGCCGTCGCGGCTGGGGTAAATGCCATGGGCGGCCACGCCGGTGGCAACAAAGCCAATCTCCTTGAACGACTCACCATCGACCAGGTGAATACCGTCGGCCTCCATATCTGCTATGTAAAACGTTTTTCCGTTGGGTGAAATGCGTATGTCCTGCGGCATACCTTTGGTGGCCGTACAAATTTCAGTTTCAAACGGATTGGGCGATTTGGGGTTGTCCTTGAAGCGTGTCTGCGGCAAGGCCAGCTTCAAGTAGCCCAGCACCGATTTGCTGACCAGATCGATTTTTGCCACGCTGCCATCGAACTCACAGGTGAAGATGGCGAACCGGCCGTCAATAGAAAAATCGCCGTGGTTGATGCCCTTGCACTTGGGTACATCGATGGAGTACTGTAGCGCGAGCGTCTTGGGATCCCTGAAATCCAGCCGGTGTTTGGCTTCGGCAACCACAATGGCCGACTGACCGTCGGGGCTGAAGTACAGGTTGTAGGGGTCATCCACCGGGATCGACTTGCCTGGCTTGGCTGTGCGGGCGTCGATGGGGGTCAAACTGCCATCACTGCCGCGCTCGGCATTGTTGGCGACCCACAGGGTGCGTAAATCCCAGGAGGGGACGATGTGCTGGGGCGCGCGGCCTACCTTGAATTTGTCGATGACTTTCAGGGTTTGTGGGTCGATCACACTGACGTTGTTGGAACGCAGGTTGGGCACATAGACCCGCTCCGGGTCGTCCTTGACTTCGGGTTTGAACTGGCCAGCGCGCGTTTCGCTGTACAGGTTGTTGGCGTCGGCGACAGCAGGCATGCCAGCCACTACGGCCACAGCAGGTTTTGCCGGTACCGGGGCCGATGCCGGGCTCGTGGCCGCGGACACAGCAGTCAACAGCAGCGGTGCGGACAGGGCACACACGGTCGCCACGGCTATGTGTCTGGTCTTCATGGATGTCAATGGAGAATGGGTCTTGGTGGGTCGTGTCACGGTGGAATAGATGAATGGTCTTGAATTCAGGATTACGAGAGTTGGGTCTCAGCGACGTTGATGCTGTTGAACGGCGCGTTGTATGGCTTGAACGGATTGGTCAACAATCATCTCAACGCCGAGTTGGCCCAGTTCGGCCGCTGACTTGCGTGGATCGCCCGCAACACCGTTGGCTGGGCTGCTTTTGGCGGCCTCAATGAGCTTCTCGGTGTGTACCAGTGCCGGGTCAACAGCCAAGGCCAGTGACGTGTCGGACAATCCGGCATGGCTGCCGATTTCTGCAGCGGTGAAACCCTTGTTTCGAAGGACTTGCGTGAAAGGCGCTTGTGATGCATCGTAGTAGGCGGACAGGCTATAGGCCTTGACGCCAGGATCGTTGCTCCAGGCCTTGTTGATCTTCTCCGCCGCCAGTTCCATGCTCTTTCGGTAACCGCCGTGGTCGCCAAGGAACACGATGTCGTGAAAGCCATGCTGCCTGAAACTACGGGCGGTGGACTCCAGAATGCTCTCGAAGGCCGACTCCGCGATGGAAATCGTGCCGCTAAAGCGCATATGCGCAGCTGGCGGCGTGATGCTGCCTTCAGGGACATAGGCCATGACGGGCGCGACGACAGCATTGCCCAGCCGCTCGGCGATGCGTCCTGCCAGAATTTTGGCGCGCACATTGTGCTTGCCCAGCACCATGTGCGGACCGTTTTGCTCGGTCCCTCCAATCGGGATCAGCACGGTGGTGCTGCCGCCGGCGATACGCTCGTGCAATTCTGGCGCCGTTAACTCTTCCAGGTAAACCTTGGCAGAAGTTGCCGGGGCCGCAGAGGCCATGGCCACACCTGACAGCAGGACAGCCACGCCGCCGAGATACCTGAAATACACACATCGCATGGCCTGTATTGTGCCAGCGCAGGGGTCGATCGCCCGGGTGCGACTGTAAGTATTTGATATGTATCAGGAATTACAGGGATTCTGGTCTTACACGGCTTGTGCCACCCAGGTAATGAGCAGTGCGGCCGGCAACAACAGCACTTGTGCCACCAGCGTCCCGGCCAGACGGCTGCCCACCAGCCAGACCACGGCCTTGCGGAATTGGTTCTCGCTGACCTTGCCTTCGACCACGTCATCGGTTAAAGCCGACATATGAGGATCGATGAAGATCACCATCATCACGGTTGCACCGCCGTTGATGATGGAGGACAGCATGCTGGACGTCACACGCAGCGCCGGCTCCAGCACCCCGGCATACAGGGACGCGAACACGCCCACGGTCCAGAGTGCCGTTGCCGCGACGTTCAACAACGTCATGGGCGCCGAAATGCCATGCCCCTTGTGAAAGCCCGCCACGCTGGCCGCTGCGGGCAGGCTGACGGCGTCTCTGACGAACGAGATGCCGCCCTTGAAGAAGGCATGCAGTATCAGTTTGGGTACCGAGCGGTGGGTTTGAAAGTGCAGCACGGCACGGCAAAAGATACGTTGAAAGCTGGGGATCAGCAGCGCCCCCACGACAGTCGCGACACTGGCGGACACCAGCAGCCAGCGAAAGTCCAGCAGTAGTGCATCGGCATGGCTGGCGCCAATATTGGACTCAACGCGCTTGGCCAGAAAGGGCCCCAGCAAAGAGTTGGACGTGCGCGATACCAGTACCAGAATGCTGAACAAGGCCAGCGACACGGCGATGCGCCGGGTTCTGACACCTGCGATGCGAACTGAAAATGCCAAAGTGCCAATCAGGTGAATGACGAAGGTCAGAAAGCACAGTAAGAGTAGTTGTCGATCCACGTTGGTGTCCCGGCAGTGGCAGTGGCTGCACTATAGACCACACGGCGGTATGTCTCAGTGATGTTCCGCGCAACTCTGTGTGCAACTGGGTGGTCCCAAGGTGCGTAGATGGCTGGCGTGGCGCCGAACCTCATGTGCGTCCAGCGGCCCACCGTGACCCATGTAGAAGCGCAACATGCCAGCGCTTACCAGACGCTCCAGGGCGTTGGCAACGGTCGGTGCGTCGTCTTCGAAGGGGGGGCGAATGGCATGATCGGTACGTATCAGGCCGCCCAGCAGGATGCCCGAGGCCAATAGGTCGCCCACCAGCGCGTCACCACTGGCCAACTGCAATGCAATGGAACCCGGTGTATGACCCGCTGTGTGCTGAACCGTGCCTTCGAGCCCGTAGGCCTGCAGTGGCAAGGTCTGGTCGCTTTGCAGCAAGATGTCCGGGATGAATGGCGTATAGGGTTGCAGTATCAATCCCGTGCGCAAGAATAGCCGGCCGAACCAACCAGTCGCGCAAAAGTGCATGGCCTTTTTCTGCAGGTAGTAGTCCAGATCAGCTTCATGGGCCACGATGGGGGCACCTGAGAGCTCACGCATGCGCGCGGCGCTGCCGGCATGGTCCACATGCGCATGGGTGATGACAATGAGCTTGATGTCGGTCGCGCACAGACCATGGGTGTGCAGTACGCGAAGGATCTTGCGCTCGGAGCCGGGCAGACCGGTGTCAACCAGGACACAGGTCCTGGCGGTGATCAGCAAATGGCCGTTGATGAGACCCATGGGGGCGATGGGGATGCGAATGACGTTGATAGCTTGGTTCATGGTGACGGTAGTGTTCCATGCACGGACAAGCAACGGGTATGTCAATATCAGCTATATTTTGGTGAATATGGTCAAAACGCAAAGCAGTGTGCCGAAACCCCCCATCCGACGTGTCCGCATTGGTGTCCTGGCTTACGATGGGTGCATGGGTACGCAGTTGTTTGCAATTGCCGACGTTTTTCGCATTGCCCAAGATCTGGCTCGACCAAGCGCGCGGCACCCACCCATTGAGGTTCAAGTCGAAACGGTTGCAGTGGGCCTGCGCCCCGGTGCGGTGGTAGAGGTTGCTGGCGGCCTGTCCATTCGTGCACAGAGACCCAAGGGCCGGTATGACCTGTTGATCGTGCCTGGGTTGGAAATCAACCGCAATGTCGATTGGGATGCGAAACTGGCTCTTTATGGACGAGAGTTGCGCTTCATGCGCAGGGCATTTGCCAAAGGCGTATCGATTGCTTGCGTGTGCGTGGGAGCCTTTTTGTTGGGCGAGGCGGGTTTATTGGATGGCCGCCGTGTCACCACGGCCTGGTTGTTTGCTCAAGACTTCGAGAGGCGATACACAGCAGCCCTCTTGCAGTCGGATGCGATCTTGGTTGAGGATGGCGCCATCATCAGCACGGGCGCTGTGAGTTCGGCGTTTGATCTGGCAATTCATCTCGTCAAACGCCTGTGGGGGGCTGCGCAGGCCACTGCAACGGCCCGCGTATGCCTGTTGCCAAGTCCGCGCGTCAGCCAATCGCCATACGTTGACACGTCATTGATGACAGGCAGATTGCCACGGTTCTCAGAGCAATTGGCGCAGTGGTTTGAGCTGCGTATCACCGAGGCTTTTGATTTGGCGCGGATCGCCCGGGCATTTCACGTCAGTCCCAGTACCTTGATGCGGCGCGTCAAATCCGAAACAGGCCAGTCCCCGTTGTCGCTGCTGCAGCGACTGCGCGTGGAGAAAGCCAAGCAACTGTTGTGCAGCACCGATTGGAGCTTGTTGCGCATCACCGAAGCCGTGGGCTACTGCGATGTTGTGAGTTTTTCGCGCCTGTTTGCTCGCTTGGTTGGTGAGACACCGGCGCAATACCGTCGTCGCTGATGCCAGCATCCCCATAGCCTCCCAAAGGGCTGGGTGCACCACAATTTACTTCCATGGTGGCGGCTGAAACTGGCAGAATCGATTGGCGTACCGGATCATCGCGGTGCGTTCTACCACATCCCACAGGAGTCATTGCATGAACAAGATTGCCACACTTCTTATGACCGCTTCCTTTGTGCTGCCTATGCACGTCTACGCGATTGGCGCTATTGCCGTAGACGATCAAATGGGCGACAAGGACCCCGCTTGGGGCGTTTCTACCGGTGAGGAGACCGAAGCGGCGGCCAAAAAGGCGGCGTTGAAGTATTGCTCCGAGCATGGCGACAACTGCAAGGTAGTGGCCTGGTTCAAGACCTGTGGCGCCTATGCTTCGTCTGCAAAATATTACGGTTACGGTTGGGGCGACACCAAGGCCATTGCAACCCGCAAGGCCCTGGAAATGTGCGGACAGAATAGCTGCAAGGTCGTCGTTGCTGAATGCGAAGAATAGAGTTCGGCGCAACGATCAGTTAGCGCCCGGTTGCAAAAGTGGTTCAGGCGGGCCGCTTTTCCCAGGCACTGCACCAGCCCTTGGCTTCGACGACCTTGCCGTAGACAATGGCGCAAGCGCCGGTCGATGCCCCTTTTTCTTCGGTGTACAAACTGCACGAACGGCAGTTTTGCCCCTTGGCATATTTGGGGAACTTGGCCGTGTCGACGGTTGATGCATCCGAGCGGTAGTCGATGGACATAGCGTCGGAGTCGCCATCCTTGAGCAGTACGTCCTGCTGCGCCAAGGCAGCTTGCCATCCCATGCAAACACCGATTCCCAGGATCGGGGCTGCACCCAGGAAATGACGGCGGGACGGTGTTGTTGGCGCGGGCAGTTTGATCATGGTGAAATTATCGCGCCATCAAGTTGTCGCTGCATAGCCCCCGGTGGTGCGGGGCAGAATCGTCGGCATGGGCCCCAAGGCAGTCTGGAGCATATCGATGAACACACGCGTCTTGGCTGGCATCAATTTGCGGCCCGGGAAGACGGCGGACGCCGTTTGGCTGGGTAAGCACCAGTCGTTCAAGATGCGTTGCAGCACGCCACTGCGAACGGCAGCTTGTGCAAAGTAGTCGGGCACGGCGGCGATGCCTGCGCCAACCTTGACCAATGCCATCAGCAGTTCCGGCGAGTTGGCCACGATACGGCCGCTGGGCATCAGGTCCCATTGTTCGCTGCCACGCATCAGTCGCCAGGGGGCAGGTGCGCCATCACTGCCCAACAGGGATACACAGTCGTGGTTTGTTAACTCGTTTGGCGCTTGCGGTTTGCCGCGCTCGGCCAAATAGCTGCTTGCGGCGTACAGGCCGATGGAAAACTCGTTTAGATGCCGAGCTGCCAGCAGGTTGTCATCGGGTAGCCTGCCCACGCGCACGGCGAGGTCAAAGCCTTCGCCCAGCAAATCGACACGGCGCGCGCTCAAATCCAGTTCCAGCGTAATGCCCGGGTACAGCTTGGTGAAGGCTGCCAGCGCGTCCGTCAGCAGCAGGTTGGCGAATTCGCTGGGCATGGAAACTCGGAGGCGTCCACTGGGCGCTGACTGGCGCTGTTCGCGCAGCGCCGAAACGGCCTGCACCTCTTGCGCCACCTGGCGCGCGTGGTCCAGCAACTGTGCGCCAAACTCGGTCACCGTCTGGCGGCGCGTGGTGCGCAGCAAGAGTCGTTCACCGAGCTGTTGCTCCAAGCTCAGCAACCGGCGCGACACGGTCGACTTGGGGACCTGCAGCCGGTCGGCGGCGCGACTGAAGCTGCCCAGTTCGACCACGTGGGCAAAGATCAGCAAATCGTTGGGGTCAACCGGAGAGATGGGTTTCGATTGTGCCATTTTTGGAACAATGATACCCATTTTCTGCAATTTTCAAGTCCATTGCAAAGGAATACAGTTCAAACATTCTTCAACTTTGAATCAAGGGCCGCATATGACTTCCAACGCTAACCCTCTAGATAGCATCAACCCAGGCCATGCCGTGCGCACGACACGCACCGTGGAGCGCTTGGTCACCGGCCAAGCCACGTCCGACGGCGCTGGCGTCAAACTGAACCGGGTATTGACGCAAAACCTGCAGCACCGGCTGGACCCATTCTTGATGCTGGATGCTTTTGGCAGCGACAACCCGAATGACTACATTGCGGGCTTTCCCAGCCACCCACACCGTGGTTTTGAGACCGTGACCTACATGATTGCCGGGCGCATGCTGCACCAGGACAGCGCAGGTCACCAGGGCCTCTTGGAAAACGGCGGGGTGCAGTGGATGACCGCTGGCAAAGGGGTGATCCACTCTGAAATTCCGCAGCAAGAGCAGGGCGTGATGGAAGGTTTTCAACTGTGGCTGAACCTGCCCGCGCGCGACAAGATGCAAGACCCCTGGTACCGAGACTTCACGGCGGGAGATCTGCCAAAGTTTGAGGCTGCACAGGGCGTTGCAGTTACGGTGATTGCCGGCAGCAGCCATGGTGTGGCAGGCGCCGTGACAAGGGACGGCACGCAAGTGCAGTACCTGGACGTGCACATGCCTGCGGGGACAAAATTTGAGCAAGCGCTGCCGTCCGGGCACAACGCCTTTGTGTATGTGTACCGTGGGGAAGTCAGCATTGCCGGCAAAGCGGTGCCAGTGCAGCGTATGGCGATTTTGGCCAATGCCGCCGATGCGGACGGTGTCGTCATTGAGGCGGCTGAGGATGCCAAGCTGTTGTTGATTGCCGGACGGCCCTTGAAAGAGCCCTTCGTGCAATATGGGCCGTTTGTGATGAACAGCCAGCAGGAAATCTACCAGGCTCTGACCGACTTTCGGGATGGGCGGCTAGGGGAGACGGCTGCGCAGTCGGCGTAGTTGGTAGCAGAAATCGGGGGGGGGCTGGCCCCGCCTCACGCTGTCAAACGCACAGAAATCGGCGGGGCCAGGAACCCCGATTTCTGCGGGTGCGTTGTCTGGAATGCGGGACAAAAAAGACCTTGGCTTGTGATGGCTGCTGTCACAATGGGCGCGACGTTTTTTTTTGCCGCCAGGCCTTCCAATCACTCACACCAATGACTCTCAAATGCAGACTAGCTCTGGTCAGCACCATTCTCTTTGCCACGATCCTGATCGGTTGGTTCCTGTCAGGCCAATGCTTGGGGCTGGGCCTGTTCGCTTCGCAAAAGGTGTCACTATTGCTGCAGGTTGGTGCGGTGGACGGTGCGGCACTGGTTCGCGGCGAGTATTGGCGGCTCGTGGTGTCGCAGTTCTTGCATGTGCATTTTTTGCATATGCTGTTCAACGCCAGTGCTATCTACCTTCTGGCGTACGCTGTGGAGCGAGGCGTTGGCAGGGCGGTGCTGGTTGGCGTCTACTGGGTGGGTGGAACCGTGGGACAGTACTTCAGTGTTTTGTTGCTGCCGGACTTGGTGAGCTCTGGCGCATCGCAGGCGCTGATGGCGCTGTGCGGTTTTGTGATCGTCGGTGCGCGCCATTTTGGCTTTTCGCGCTTGGTGTTTGTCAGTGCCCTAGGCATTGCTGGCGTGCAGGTGGGGCTGGATATTGCAGTCAGCGCGTCCATCAAGGCCGGCCATGGCTTTGGATTTCTTGCCGGCGCGTTGATGGCGGTGGGCAGCATGGCCTTCATTTATACCCGTGTGCGCCAGACCTCATGAGCCAGCGGCCCAGCAGGCTTGCATGCCATGGATCCGTGCGCTGGCCAAGTGGCCGTCTCGCTGCACCTGCTGCACTTTGCATGATGTCAGTCATAATGGCCGCGGGGGTGCAAGCAAGGCCCGCGCAGGACGGGCAAACCATCACATCCTCGGCAAATCCTGCCTTGGTTTTGCGGGTTGCTGCCTCGTTTCAAGCACTGTCACCGTTGGCGTTTGACATTGAATCTTTGACCGATGTGGACCGCTTTGTATTCGCCGAGGCGGACCACGGTGGCATGGTTCGCCGTTTGGTGGTCGCACAGTTTGAGACGGTTCAGCCGGCGTCGGACTTTAAATTTGTATACGCATCCAAGCCGCCCGCTACCTTCGGCCTGCAGACCTACCGGTTTGGTGCCTATGTGCATGACGACGCTGCGGAGGCCGCGGCTTCGCCGCTGAAGGAGGCCGGAAGAACCCGTGCGTTGTTGAGCGCCCAGGGCTTGAAGCTTCCGGCGGTGTTCCGCGTGGCACGCCTGGCGCGGGTGGCGGACCCGGGCGGGAAGTCCGAAGTCATCATCTTCTATATGGAAGCTGCGGATGCGGATTATCCTGTTCGGCCATTGCCTGGTGCCGACGCGGATGGTGACCTGAACCTGACGGACGACGAAGCGCGCTCTATGCTCTTGCGTTTGAAGTCGGTCGTTGCAACTGTCTCGGGATAGTGATGGCCCGGGGTCAGGCTAAGCCCCCAAGCAGCGGGCAAACAAACTGAACAGGCGCTCCCAATGCCGCTCCGACGCGGCCTTGTTGTAGATGGCCCCCCGGTTGGGGAATACAAAGCCATGCTCCGTGCCTGGGTACCACTCGATACGGTGTGGTGTTCCCGCACCTTGCAGAGCGGTTTGCAGTTGCTCAATATGGGCAGGCGGTGCCCATACGTCGGTTTCGGCACAGGCAAAGTAGCATTCGCAGTT
>JACXTT010011887.1_pt1 | contig 11598 bp, 14 predicted proteins | sample 9270951 | NCBI WGS metagenome assembly JACXTT01 (sample SAMN15532306, study PRJNA645909) | rock metagenome | isolation source: weathered quartz diorite | place: Puerto Rico | collected 2017-06-21 | reverse complement strand
GTCCATCGTGTCGGTTGGATGGCGCTGCGTTGACCAACGCAACTATACTAGTTGCAGGTGATGCATGGCTGATAAGGTCTCCACCATCGATGTCCGTCAGCGAATCGGCGACCTGCTCAATCGCGTCGCGTTGCGCCACGACGAATTCATCATCGAACGCAAAGGCAAAGCGCTCGCCGCGCTGGTGCCGGTGGAGCGGCTCGAACAGATGCGCCGGTTCGCGCGTCGTCACGCGCTCGATGTGATGGAGCGCCAGCAGGGTGGTGCGCTGACAGACGACGAGGCGATGAAGATCGCGCAGGATGCCACGCGGTGGGCACGCCGCAAACGGAAGTCGCGCTCGAGAGCGAAGTAGACGGTGCTGCGCGTCGTCCTGGACGCGAACGTCTTCGTGAGCGCGTTCATCAACCCGGACGGCACGCCTGGCCAGATCATCCAGGCGTTCCTGCGCGATAGTGCGTTCGACCTTGTGCTGTCCGAACCGATTATCGAGGAGGTGCTCGAAGCCCTCGGGTACCCCAAGGTACAGAAGGCGGCTCAATCGAAGATTGATCCGTCGCTTTGGTTCGAGGACCTCGTCGTCCTATCGCAACTGGTCAGTGAACACCGCGAGGTTCCACGACTGAGCGCCGATCCGGACGATGACGAGTACATCGCCTGCGCCATAGCGGGTCGCGCCACGTTCATCGTGACCGGCGATCCTCATCTTCTCGACGTTCGTCAACACAAGACGGTGCGAATCGTCTCGCCCCGAGAATTCTTGGATCTCATCACAGGTGGAGCACGCTGAAGGTGAACCGTCGACGCGCCAGATTCCTGAGCCGAGCGCGCTTAGCACCTACTGCGTTGAATGGACTCGGGGCGAGAGGCCCAGCGGCGCGGTCAACAAGTTCTTGCGTCCGTCCGATCTCGCGGAACCAGGAATCGCGTCGCTCGTCTGGATCTGCGACTTCAGGCTGACCTTCGTCACGGTCCGCAGTCCGCTCGCATGAACGAAACCGTTCATCGACATCTGGCCGAGCACGTCTAGTCTTCGGTCAAAGTGACGGGCCACTCCGAGTCTTGCGGGCTGGTATGTCGCGCCACGTCAACGAAGTGTTGACGGCGATGACTGAAGGAGGTCGAACCGTCCAATCGCGATCTGTGGACTTGCATCGAGGCCTGCAGACCAGTCGCATCGGTTCGGTGTCTAACCGTTTGCACGCCGATGCAGCCGGAGGCCTGATGCGATCATTCTCGATGCTGATGGTGGTGTTCATGGTCACGGCCCTCACGGCCGTCGCTCCACCGCACACGCCCGTCGAACCCATCCCGCCGTTGACCGATCCAACCCTCATCCTGCCGGATGCTGCGGAGTTCCCGGCGGACGACGCGCCGATCCTGTGGGTGCGGGATGTCGGGATTCCCGCGAAGGTTGCCGCGCGGAGACTCGCGCAGGCGGACAACGTTTCGCGATTCGCATCTGGGTGAATGCTCCGTTCATTGCCGCACGAACGAATCAGTCGACTCGTGGCTGCACGATCGGCGCCAACACGCCGGATGTGGAATGTGCGGCCGTCAAGAAGGCGAGCTCCAGTCCAGACGGGTCGATTATCCGGCTGAATCGCTATGCGGAAAACCTGCTCGTCGAGCGGACGGGCAAAGACAACAGGAGAGCCGACGCCCGCACTCGGCCTCTGGCGCTCGGGCCATTGCAGCTCGTGCGCCTCGTCTCTGGTCGGACGCTGTTTGAGTTTGCATTGAGTGAGAACCCGACAATGGCGCGACAGCAGGCGGCGCATCGCGGCACCAATCAAACTGCAGCCCTCGTGTTCGACGAAACTACCAGCCTTCGCCGCGTGCTCGGCGCGGATGCTAGAATTCGGGGCGTTCGAGGAGAAGCCCTGATGAGCACCATGGTCCTCTTGGACATGGCGGCGGCGGTCTGATCGCCGAGCGCGGGAGCGACGGATCACGTGCCGATGGACGCTCGCGTCACTCTGGCCGCACTCGCGCAGATGAAGCGCGACGGCCGCAAGATCGTTGGCCTCGTGCTCTACGACTATCAAATGGCGCACATCGCCGATCGCGCCGACGTTGAGATCGTCTCGGTCGGCGATTCGGTCGGCGTCAACCTCTGGGGCCACCGCAGCGAAGCGGACGTGACGCTCGACCAGATGTTGCTGGTCTGCGGCGCGGTTCGGCGCGGCGTCACGCGCGCACTCGTCAGCTGCGACGTGCCGTTCTCGTCCCTGCTGGAGGGGACCGAGGGCGTCGTGCGAGCCGCGGCGCGCCTCGTCAAGGAGGGCGGCGCCGACATCGTGAAGGTGGATGCCGCGGCATCGTCTCCCGATGCCATCCGCGCCATCGTCGATGCGGGTACCCCAGTGTGGGCGCAATTCGGCAGAGAACCGGCCGCACCGGTCACCGATCAACTGGTTCGCGAGGCGGTGTCGCTGCAGAAAGCGGGCGCGTCGCTGCTTGATTTCAGGTTCTCGGGTCCCATCGCCGGGCCGGCGGTCGTTCGCGCCGTTGACGTGCCGGTCATCGGCGGACTCGGCGGCGGTCCGTGGCTCGACGGCCGCGTCCGCGCACTGGTGGCCGCCATCGGCTACCTCGCGTCTGCGCTCGACGATCAGGCGGAACGGTATGCGAACGTCGCCGGCGTCACGTTGGCTGCCATCAAATCCTTCAGTGACGACGTCCGCGCGGCGCGACAGATTCGCGGCGCCGCTCCGTCAGTGCGGAGAGCCTGATGGCGACGGCGGTCATCGACGGCATCACGACCCGCTACGACATCGTCGGCAATGGCACGCCGCTCCTGATGTTCTCGCCCGGCGGGTTCGACGCGACCCTCGACACGTGGACGACGCTCCCGTCGTACGCGCGGATCAGGATCCTCGAGCATCTGTCGGAAAACCATCAGTGCATCGTGTTCGATCGCCGCGAGACGGGGCAGTCGGGCGGCCGCGTCGAGTTGATCACGTGGCCGCACTACGTCCGGCAGGGGTTCGGACTGCTGAGGCACCTCGGGATTGCGCGCGCGCACGTGATGGGCGGCTGCATGGGCTGTTCAGTCGCGATCGCGTTTGCGGTCGCTCATCCCGATGCGACGCTGAGCCTGCTGCTGTGGTGGCCGGTCGGCGGCGCGAAGTACCGCATCAACGGCCATCGTCGATTCGCGGAGCACACGGCGTACGTCAGGCAGCACGGCCTCGACGCGGTGGTCGCAGTGGCGCGGACCGGCGACCAGTCGTTCGGGCAGGATCCGCGCGGCGGACCGTGGGTCTCGCTGCTCCGGCGCGACGCGGAGTTCGCGGCGTCGTACGTCCGCCAGGATGTCGATCGGTACGCGGAGTTGGTGACGGCCATGGGTCGCACGCTGATCGATCGGGACACCTCGCCTGGCGCCGAGCCGGACGATCTGCTCCGGCTCTCAACGCCGGCCCTCGTCGTCCCCGGCCGCGATGCGACGCACGCGACGTCGGCGGCGCGCTATCTGGAGGAGTGCCTCGCGAACGCGCAGTACTGGGATGTGCCGGTCGATCGACAGACCGAAGCGAATGCGCCGGCGCGGCTGCTTGAGTTCCTCGCCGCCGTCGAACCGTCAGCGGCGTAGGGCGAACAACTCCTCGACGGTGAACGGCCGTGACAAGATCTCCTGTTCGACCGCGTACTGGATGAGCGACTCGAGCATCCGGCGATTCGGCTCGATGCCGTAAGGCAGCGGATCGCCCGTCATCTCCATCACGCGGACGTGGACCGGATCCGGCGAGTCGATCCGTCCGCTCTTCAACCGGTCGAGGTAGAGCCGCTTTGCCTCGACGAAGGCATCGAATAGCTGCGCGGCGAGATCCGGATGGGCGTCGAGCACGTCATTCCTCACGACGACGGTGTGGTTGATCGGGTAGTGGCCGTCGCGCCGCAGCGCCTCGAATCCCGCTTCACTGGCATTCGGAATGAGGGGCTTGACATCGGGCGAATCGACGTGGACGCCGACCGCCGCGGCGATCTCGCCCGCCGCGAGCAGCGCCTCGAGTGTCCGGCCTGGCTCGATCGCGACCGTGTTGGCCGGCGGCCGGTACTCGGCGACGTGCTCGTCGCCGGACAGCACCCACGTCACCTTCCTCAGGTCGACGCCGTGCTCGTGCTGCAGGATGCTGCGCGCCCAGACGCCGGTGGTGACCGTGTAGCCGCGGTTCACGCCGACCGTTCGGCCCTCCAGGTCCGCGGGCGTGCGGATGCCCGATGTCGTGTTATAGGCGATCGCGCCGTGGTGAAACGCGCGCATCGGAAAGATCGGGATGGCGGTGAACGGCTTGCCGTGGGCCCGCGCGCACAAATAGGTCGTCATCGCGAGCTCGCACACGTCGAAGTCCTGGCCGCGGACCATCCGGCGGAACGCCTTGATGATGACCGGCACCTCCTCGACATCGAGAGCGAACGACGGCGGCGTCACGGAGCCGTTCACGAGCGCTTCCGTGTGGCCGCGCGTCGCAAGCGCGGTCTTCAGGTGTTTGGTCATACCATTCATGGTATCGTGCGGCGGCGATGAGTGCACGGATCGCGGCGTTCGAGGAGCTCGTGACGGCCAACCGCATCCTGGCGCGCGAACGGGTCGTCGACTCGTTCGGCCACGTCAGCATCCGCGACCCGGAGCGGCCGGATCGCTACGTGCTCTCCCGCGCCCGCGCGCCGGAGTGCATCGAGGCGGAAGATCTGATGGAATTCTCGCTCGACGGCGCGCCGCTCGACGCCGTCGGCCCGACGCCCTACGCGGAGCGATTCATCCACGGCGCCGTGTACGAAGCGCGTCCAGCGGCGCGGGCCGTCGTGCATCTCCACAGCCCGAGCGTCATTCCTTTCAGCGTCACGGCGGCGCCGCTGTCGCCGATCATGCACATGTGTGCCGGCATCGGCGCTGCCGTCCCGACATGGGATTCGCATCGTCGGTTCGGCGACACCAATCTGCTCGTCACCACGATGGAGATGGCGCGCGATCGGGCGGCGGCGCTGGGCGACCGCCCGGCGATCCTGATGCGCGGCCACGGCGCAGTCGTCGCCGGCGCGTCGCTGCGCGAGGTCGTCTTCAATTCGATCTACCTCGAGCTCAACGCCGATCTCGAGATGAAGGCGCGAGCGCTGGGTGAGGTGACGTTCCTCACCGACGGTGAGATCGCCGCGGTCCTGCGCACGCGCGGTTCGTTCACCTTCGAGCGCGCATGGGAGCACTGGTGCCGCCGCGCCGGACGGCGCTACGACGCCCGGCCCATGGAAGGCCCCCTCGCCGGACGCTGATCGCATGCGCACGCAGGTGGTCGTCGTCGGCGCCGGACCGGTCGGGTTGACACTCGCCGTCGATCTCGGCCGCCGCGGCGTCCATTGCACGCTCGTCGAGCGAAAGCCCGCGCCGGAGTTCCTGCCGAAGATGGAGCGCTGCAACGCGCGCACGATGGAGATCTTCCGGCGAATGGGCGTGGAGGATCGGATTCGCGCAGCCGGCCTCGACCGGCGCGTGCCGATGGACGTGTATATCGCGCTCGCCCTGAACGAGCCACCGCTGCTGCGCCTCCCGTATCCGTCGGTGGCCGACGCCGAAGCGCAGATCGCCGCTTGCAACGACGGCTCGATGCCGAGGGAGCCGTATCAGCTGATCTCGCAGTACACGCTCGAGCCGCTGCTGAAATCGGTCGCGGAGCAGCTGCCGACGGTGAAGGTCCGCTACGGCCACGAGTTTCAATGCCTCTCGCAGGACGACAGTGGCGCGACGGCCAACGTTCGCGATCCCGACGGCCGCACCGTCGAGATTCGCGCGCAGTTCATCGTCGGCTGCGACGGCGGCTCGAGCCCTGTCCGCAAGCAACTCGGCGTTCAGCTGCGCGGCGAGGGCAACCTCCTGCGCCTCCACCAGGCGCTTTACTATGCACCCGACCTGTTCGATCGGATTCCGATCGGCCCCGGCCCCGGCAAGGGGCGGCACTACCACATCGCCGACGATCGGGCGACGTTTCTCATCATGCAGGACTCGACGAAGCACTGGACGCTGCACGCCCTCGTCCAGCGGCCAGAAGAAATGAAGGCGCAGTTCGAGCGCACGATTGGCAGTCGCGTTCCGTACGAGATGCTGTACGTCGGCGAGTGGAAGCAGAACCTGCTGCTCGCGGATCGCTACGCCGCCGGCCGCGTGTTCCTGGCCGGCGACGCGGTGCACCTCGTCATCCCGACCGGCGGGCTTGGCATGAATACCGGTGTCGGCGATGCGATCGATCTCTCCTGGAAGCTGCAGGCAACGCTGGCCGGATGGGGCGGTCCCGGTCTGTTGGGCTCGTATGAAATCGAGCGGCGTCAAGTCGGCGACCGCGCGGTCGGGGCGTCGCGCTACGCCTCGCTCGGGCGTCGGAAGTGGCGGTCCGAGTTCCGGCCGAACATCCGCGACGCGACGCTCGACGGTCGGGCGACCCGCGACAACCTCGCGCGGGTCGCCAACGTCGAGCAGCGAAAGACGAACGAGATGATCGGTGCCGAGCTCGGCTATCGCTATGTCGGATCGCCCGTCATCTGTGAAGAGCCGGGCGGACCCGAGCATCTGTTTCGCGAATACGTGCCGACGACGTGGCCCGGTGCGCGGCTGCCGCACGTATGGCTCGAGCCGGGACGATCGGTCCACGACGTCATCGGCGACGGCTACACGCTGTTGCGCCTCGGCGGATCGGCCGCGGATGCACGCGATCTCGAGCGCGCGATGGGTGCGATCGGCGCGCCGTTCGACGAGCTGATCATCGACACGCCGGCGCCGCGCGACGTCTACGGCTACGACCTCATCCTCCTTCGTCCGGATCTTCACGTCGCCTGGCGGGGCAATTCGCCGCCGGCTGATCCCAAGCACCTCGCGGCGCGGGTGACCGGGCACGCCACGCATCCATGACGCTGAAAATCGACATCTTCAACCACATCTTCCCGAGACCGTTCTTCGACCAGCTCCAGGCTGTCGTCGTCAACCAGGGCGCGGTCAAGCGGTGGCTGCACATTCCGTTTCTCTACGATCTCGACGTGCGATTCCGGCGTCTCGACGAGTTCGGTCCCGAGTATCGCCAGGTTCTGTCGCTCTCGGCGCCGCCGATCGAGTCGATCAACCCCGACCGGCGGATCACTGTCGATCTCGCGCGCCTGGCCAACGATTCGATGGCCGATCTCGTACGCGCGCATCCGCAGCGGTTTCCGGGATTCATTGCATCGCTGCCGCTCAATCATCCGGACGAGAGCGTTGCCGAGCTCGAGCGCGGGGTGACGGTTCTCGGAGCGCTCGGCGTCCAGATCTTCTCGAACGTCAACGGCCTGCCGCTCGACGATCCCCGGTTCGGCGCGCTGTTCGACGCGGCGGATCGCCTGCGATGCCCCGTCCTGCTGCATCCGGCGCGCGGCGCTCAGGTGGCCGACTACACCGGCGAGACGAAGTCGAAATACGAGATCTGGTGGACGTTCGGCTGGCCCTATGAGACGAGCGCCGCGATGCAGCGGCTCGTGTTCTCAGGCCTGTTCGATCGGCTGCCGGCGATCAAGATCGTCGCGCATCACCTCGGCGCGATGATTCCGTATTTCGAGGGGCGCGTCGGCTACGGCCTCGATCAGTTCGGCACGCGGACGGCGGACGAGGACTACGCATCGCTCCTGCGATCGCTCCGGAAGCGGCCGGTCGACTACTTCAAGATGTTCTGGGCCGACACCGCGGTGTTCGGCAGCTCGGCGGCGACCGCGTGCGGTCTCAAGTTCTTCGGTGTCGATCGCGTCATGTTCGCGTCCGATGCCCCGTTCGATCCCGAGGGCGGACCGCTGTACATCCGCGAGACGATCAAGGTCATCGACGGACTCGACATCAGCGCCGCCGATCGACGGAAGATCTATCAGGAGAACGCCGAGCGGCTGTTCGGTCGGGCGTTCTGATCGATCGATGCCTCATCGCTTCAACATCGCGCTCAACCGCCGGCCGGGATCCGCCAACGCCGCCTCGTCGACGATCACGCGCCGCTCGATCAACCGTCGCGCCATCGCGATGTCGCGCTGCGCGTTGATGCCCGCGGCGTAGAGGATGCGGTTGTCCTTCACGTCGAAGGTCAGCACGCGATTGCCGTCGAGCGGTCGGCGGACACGCGTGCAGCCTCCCGCCGGCCAGCCGACGCCCTGGATGTAAAGGTCGTACTGCTCGGACCAGAACGATGGCACGGGCGCGTAGACCTCGCTCGCGCCGGCGGCGTTCCGTCCGGCCACGATGCCCTGATCCTGCGCGTGGCCCCAGTTCTCCAGGCGCACCGGTCCGTCCGGGCCCGCGAAGCGGACGCAGTCTCCGGCTGCGAAGATCGTGGAGTCCGACGTGCGGCATTGCGCGTCGACAACGACACCGTCATCCACGTTCAAGCCGGCGCTTGCCGCCAGCGCCGTGTCAGGTCTCGCGCCGGTCGCCACGACGACGAGATCCGCGGCGAGCCGATCGCCGGCGCCAGTGGTCGCAACGATTCGCCCGTGGTCTCCTGATATCGCGCTCGTCAGCGTCGTCGCCACCCGAGTGTCGACGCCGCGCCGCAGGTGCGCCGCCTGGATCGCTTCGCTGGTTTCCTCGTCACACACACGCGGCAGCACGCGCGACGCGACCTCGAGCACGGTGACGCCGACGCCGAGCAGCGCGGCCGATGCGGCGACTTCGAGCCCGATCAGTCCGCCGCCGACGACAAGAAGCGAGCGCGCGTTGGCGAGCGCCACCTTCAGCGCCCGTGCGTCCAGTGCGGTCCGCAAGTAGTGGACGCGCGCCACGCCGGCCGGCAGGAGGGAAAACTCGCGGGCCACGGCTCCCGCCGCAATGACCAACGCGTCGTACGACCACGAGCGGCCGTCGGACGCGTGCACCGCGCGCGCGTCGCGATCGATCGCGACGCAGTCGGCGCCGGTCTGGAGCGCGACGTGATGGCCGGCGACCGCGAGCGGTCCCGCAATCGGCGCGTCCTCCGGCGCCGCGTGACCCAGGAGCACAGCCTTCGAGAGCGGCGGCTTTTCGTAGGGCTCGCACTCTTCGCGCGTCAGGAGGGTGACCACCGCGGACGGATCGTGCTTCTTGGCGGCGATCGCGGCGAAGGTCCCGGCCGGTCCGCCGCCGCCGACGAGGATTCGCCTGGCGCTCACGCGCGGAGCGCGGTCATCATGTCGTCGAGGTAGTCGTCGCTTCTCGAGATGACCACCATCAGCGACCAGGGCCGGAGCTGCGCCAGCGTCTTCGCGATGTCGCGATCGGAGGCCGCCGACGCGCCGACCAGGAATCCGGTGGTCATGACGCGCCGCTGGCTGCAGGCATCGCCGAGCGCGGCGGCGGCGTCCGCGCGACCGCCGGGTCCGGCGACCAGCACGACCAGGTCCGCCGCGCCGATGGCCTCGGCGATCGCGCGGGTCCGCCCTGTGAGATCGGACAGCGCGCCGGCAGGAAGCGCAGTGAGGAAGGTGGCGTGCTGCCAACCGGCGTCGGCGATCCGCCTGACCACGTCGCGGCCGGCGGCGTCGAGGGCCACTACCACAATCGCGCGCGGCTGCGAGTTCGGCGCCTGCACGCGGAAGCGTGCTTCCGCCGCGGAGCTCATTCGCGCGGACTCGCTCGGCATCCTCACACCGACGCCGGCGCGACCGCGGGCCGCGCGATCAACGCGTCGCGTGCGCCCTCGGTGAACGGCACGTCCGGCGGAAGGACGATTGCCGCCGAGCGCACCTTCTGATGTTCGGGATTGACGCCGGGCGGCACGATGCCTTGCTCGATGAACGCCTTCAAGGCGCGCAGCAGCCGATGCCTCGCCATGATGATGCCGTTGTCGGTCGAGACGAGATTCTCTTTCGTCCGATCGACGGTCGGTCCCATGCTCTCCTGCAGCGAAGCGTCCTGCATCGCGATTCCGGCAACGCCGCTGAAGGTGCGGCCGGCCCTCTGCGCGACGCGATCGATCAGGTAGTCGTTGTCCTTGTTGGCGAGTGGCCGGAAGGTCCCCGGCACGTAGCGGACGTGGATCCCCTTGCCGTCGCGCATCGCGTCGAGCTCGGCCGGCGTCAGTTCGCGGACCGGATGATAGTCGTAGCTCCACGCCCAGCAGGTCTCGTCGTCGGCCGGGATCCAGAAATGGCCGTGTACAGAGTGGTGGCCTCGCGGGGCGATCATCGTGAACGACGGCATCACCCATTGCGTGATGCGCCAGTAGTACTGGCCGCCTTCCGCATTCCGGCGGGCGCCAATGTAGAGGCCGCCGGGACTCTCCGCGACCTCGAACACCGGCCGCGCGTCGCTGAGGTTGTACTGGTTGCCGCGCGCGCCCTTGAAGAGCGGATCAGAATTCAGATCACCTCGATGCAGCCACGAGACGTGGCTCGAATCGATGCCGCCTTCCATCGCCTGCAGCCAGTTGCATTCCTGAAAGCGCTTGCTGGCGAATGTCTGGGCGCGCGGCACGGTGGCGAACTCCCATTCGGGAAGCGGCGGCGGTGTTTCGGGCGGACCCATGTAGGTCCACAGCACTCCGCCGCGCTCGACGAGCGGATACGATCGCAGCTTGATCTTGCGCGCGAAGCTCGATGGCTCGGGCTCCGACGGAACCTCGACGCACTGGCCCGTGACGTCGTACTTCCAGCCGTGGTACGCGCACCGCAGGCCGCATGCCTCGTTGCGGCCGAACCAGAGCGACACGCCGCGGTGGGCGCAGAACTCGTCGATCAGGCCGTAGCGGCCCTCGGTGTCGCGGAACGCGATGAGGCGCTCGGAGAGAAGCTTCACGCGAACCGGCGGGCAATCGGTTTCGGGAAGCTCGCCACCGAGCAGCGCCGGGAGCCAGTAGCTGCGGAACAGGCGGCCCATCGGCGTGCCGGGACCGGTCTGCGTCAGCAGGTCGTTCTGTTCGTGTCTCAGCATCGCCGGCGCTCCCCCGACCAATGGTCTGACCTTTGTCCCGTATACTGTGTCGAATTATGCCGTCGCGGGTTGAAGTCTGCAAGGTCGAGGATGTCGCCGCCGGAGAGGTGCGGAAGATCGAAGCCGGCGATCTGACGCTCGCGGTCTACAACCTCGATGGCGACTTTTGCGTCACCGACGACGCGTGCACGCATGGTCCGGGATCGCTGTCGGAGGGCTTCCTCGAAAGCGACATCATCGAGTGCAATTTCCATCAGGGCAAGTTCAATGTGCGCACCGGCGAGGTCGTCGCACCACCCTGCATGGTGCCGATCAAGACCTACCGGACGATCGTCGAGAACGGCCGCGTCTATGTCGAGGTGTAAGACGTCAGATTCTGAACGACTCCAGCGTTTCTCCGGGACGTCTTCGAAGAGGGCCGGGCGCGGCCCGCGCCGCCGCGGAAGGTCGAGGGTGGCCGCGGCGTGTCGAGCGCGTCGATGTCGCCGCGCTCGAGCATCGACGCAAGCGTGTCCTCCGGTCCGATGCGCTCGATGCGAATCGGTCCCGGTAGATCGAGCCGCAGCTTCTCCGGACGCCCCGGCTCTTGCTGTCCACCGACCACCATGGTGTGCCGGTTGTTGTTCTCATGTCCGATCGCTGTCCGTTGACTCGCGAGACGACACGCCGTAGAGTCCGTGGCGCGTATG
>JACXTT010011886.1_pt1 | contig 11599 bp, 10 predicted proteins | sample 9270951 | NCBI WGS metagenome assembly JACXTT01 (sample SAMN15532306, study PRJNA645909) | rock metagenome | isolation source: weathered quartz diorite | place: Puerto Rico | collected 2017-06-21 | reverse complement strand
GCCACCACCTTCTTGAGCCGATCGGCGAGGCTCACCGACATGTCGAGATCCTTCTCGCAGAGCTCCGCGAAGGTCTCCCGCCCGTAAGCGTCCAGCATCGCCGGGCGGTCGAGCTTCACCAGCGCCACGCCGATGTCGTAGAACGCCCCGCCGATCTTGCGCTTCAGCCGCAGGACGGTCGCGACGAGCTTGCGCGCCTGCGCCCTGAGCCGCCGCACCTTCCGCTCCGCCGCCGCCGCGCGCCGCTTGTCGAGCGCGCGCCCGCCCTTCCCGCTCGTTCGACCCTGGTCCATTGTCCGATGCTACGGCAGCCGCCGGCCCGAGCGCTCATTTTACGGCGAACTCACGGCGCAGCACGGCGATCGCCGCTCGCACGAGGCGCCGAGCCTCATCCGCCGTGGCCAACTCGAGCTCGGCGCGAAGCTCGTCGAAGCTCGCGCCGTCGAGCCAATGCGCGAGCGCGGCGAGCTGCTTGGCCGGCAAGCGGTCCCGGGCCCACTCGATGATCTGCCGCGCCGTCTCCGCTTCGGTGATGGGCGGCCGCCGCCCCAGGCGGTCGAGCGGTACCGCCGACACCAGCTCGTTGAGCAGCCGCTTGGCGCTCGGTTCGTCCCCTTCGCTGCCGCGACCGCGCCGTTCGCGCGCATAGTCGCGCGCGGTGTTCCGCACCACGATGCGCAACCAGTCGCCGAAGCTCTTGCCCGGGTTGCGCTCCTGCCAGCTGGGGAACTGCCCGAGCGCCCCTCCGCCGCTCGGGCTGAGCCGCTCGGCGACGCGCGCGGCGATCGCCTCGGGATGATCGTCCCCTTCGAGCCCGCGGAGCGTCCGGCTCGCGGCCGCAAGGCGCAGCCAGTCCGCCCACGACTGCTCGACGATCTGCCGCCAAGCGTCGACGTCCCCACGCGCCGCGCGGGCCACCAGCTCGCCGCCGATCCCTTCGAGCCCGCTCGCCATCACCCGCGGCTTAACGCCGCCCCGGCAGCGGGCCAAGTCGGGAAACTCGGAAGGCGCCGGCATTTCTTCGAGTCCGCGTGACGTTTCCGCGGCGCTGCCGTCTTTGGCTCGACGAACGGCCACGACGCGAAAAGACGCAGGACATGACCCTCGATGAAGCGCCCCACCATGCACGAGCTCTACATCCGGTTGTCGGGCCCGACCTACGACCGGCTCATCGCGGCGCTCGCGCGCGCACTCCGCGTCGAGGCGGACGTCGCGCAGCGCCGGCTCGAGGTCATTCTCCGTCGCCTCGTACGGCGACTTGCCGCCAACCCCGCTCTCGTCACGGCGCTCCTCAGCGAAAAAGCTCCACCAAGATCCGCCGCGCGCGTTCGAGCTCGTCGTCCGACCGCCCGGCGAGGACCCGCATGACCGCCCCCACCTCCGCGGACCGCTCCATCGGCGCGGCCTTCACCAACGCATCGAGCCCCACCCCGAGCGCCCCCGCGAGCCGCCACGCCACGAACACCGACGGCAGCGCATGCCCGCCCTCGACCCGCGAAAGGTACTTCTCGGCGATCCCGGCCCGCTCCGCCAACTCCCGCTGGCTCAGCCCCGCCCCGAGCCGCGCATCCCGCACCGCCCCGCCAAACTGCCGCTTGAACGACTTCTCCCGCATCGGACGTACACCGTAGGGGGAGACTTGTGGCCTCGGGAACCACCGATGGGTGGGGAAACTGTTGAATTTGTCTATCTATAAGTATATCACCGGGCCTTCTCGATACACCTATCGGTGGGGTCGTTTTTTCCGGGTGGGAACATGAACGCCGATTTCGAATTTCTGCCTCGCCTCGCTCGTCGGCCCGCACGCGCGGCCGCCGCGCTTGCGGCGGTCGCAGGAGCCGTGGCCTGCGATCCCCCGCCTCCGCGGATCGTCGAGCCGCCTTACCAACCCCGCTACGCCTACAGCGCCAAGCGCAGCGCGGGCGCGGAGGACATCACGATCGCCATCGCCGCGGCGATCCCGAAGAAGCCCGTCCGCGGCAGCGACGGCAAGGCCATGGTCGAGGCCCTGCCGATCGCCTTTCAGGAGCTCATCACCGCGAAGGGAATGAAGTACCGCGGGCCGTTCGAGGTCGAAAGCGTGAAGGACTGCGAAGAAGCGCGACAGCAGATGACGTACCCCGACAAGCAAGGGTCGGATCTCATGCTGTGCACCGAGCTGAACGTCGAAGCCGGCTGGCAGCTTTCTCCAGGAACCTTCCGCCCGGAGGCTGGCGACCCCGTGATCATCAACGGTATTCCGCAGCCGAACGGGACGTGCACGATCACGATCGCGTACGAAGGCAAGGTGCTCTTCAAGCTGCTCGAGCCCCTTACGGGCGAGACGCTCTGGACCAAGCACGTCACGCTGGCGCGCCACGAAGCGAGCGAGGTCGGCATGGGTGCGACGTGCCTCTCCCAGCCCCGCGAGGGCGAACCGTCGCCGATCGGTCCCATCGGCAATCAGTATCGCCGCGGGCTGGAGCAAGCCTTCTGGGAAATCATGAAAGGGCTCGACCGTCACATCTCCGTCGACGAGATGGTCGATCTGAAGCGGCAAACTCAGGAGCTGCGACAGAAGAAGGTCTACACGAAATGAGCCCGACGAAACTCGCCGCCGCCGTCGCGGCCATGACGCTCGGCGTCGCTGCGGTGAGTATGGCGCAGCCCGGCAAGCCGCCACCGGCAGCGCCGCCCCCGCTAGGCGCTTCGGCGACCGCTTCGCCCGCGCCGCCGCCCGGAACCGTCGAGCCGGCCGCTCCGCCGCCGGCTACACCGAGCGCTCACGACCAACCCTCTACCGGGGCCGCGGCGCCGGAGCTGGAGCGACCGTCGCGCCGTCGCCGCGCCGAGTCCCCGGACGCCGACGAGGCGTGGAGCGCCGATCGCCCTCCTCCCGGCTTCGGTCCGAGCGGAGCCACCGGCGCCGCGAGCGAGGGTGGCTACGCGACCGCCGCGCCGGAATCGGCGGGTTACCCTGCGACTACGGCGCCGGCGACCGGCGATGTCGCGACGGACGCGCCCAGCCGTTCCACGAGCCCCGGCGAACACACCCTCGAAGGCGTCGCCACGCGCGGCGAGATCGGCGGCTACCTGGCCGTCATCCCCGGCGCAGCCGGGTTGTTCAAGAACGACTCCCCGGCATTTTCGACCGGAGTTGCCCTCGCGGTCGGAAGACACCGGGTCCGCTACCACTTTGCCGCCGGATTCATGTACCGGACGTTCCCGACGACCTCCTCCACCAGCGTCTACGACCCGGTCACTCAAACGTTCCACACCTCTTTCCATTCGAGCTCTTCGGGTTTCGGCGGGTTTCACCTCGAACCGGCGACCATGGGGATCCCCATCATGGTGCACGAGGGAACGGTGGGTGTCGCGATCGAGCCGCTCATCAACTTCCTGTCGTGGGACATCGGCTCGGCCGGTGGTCTCCTCATGTCGTGGCAAATGGGTGTCGCTACCCAGGTCGTGGTGAACTACAAGCGCTTCGCCGTCGCCGTCTGCCCCTTCAACCTCGAGTTCCGTCCGTTCATCCTCGCCGACCACGGCTTCGGGGGCGTCGACCTGGGGATGAACTGGCCAGTGAACGTCTCTGCGGGTTACCGGTTTTGACGAGCCAACAACACATCATCTCGAAACCAAAATGACTGCGACGAACTCGACAAGTGGTTGCTTCATTGGCACGCCGTCGGCCGAGCGATTGCTCCGTTGGTCCACCCTCGCCGTGGCCGCGACGCTCCTCGGTTGCTCCACGCCGGCCGGTGACGTCCAAGGTGCGGCGGTCGTGCCGCAAACGCCGATCACCGAGATCGTCCTTGGCGGTCAAACAGCATCCGTCTCGGAAAGCGGCGACGCTTCGTGCGAGTCGCTCAAGACGACGGCGGGCAATCTCGCTCCGCTGGCGTTCGGGCTGAACGGCGCGGGGCAGGTGGTCGGTCTAAGGCTGATCCGCGGCGACGAGGACTGCACCATCAGCCGCGAGACGACCGCCCGCGCGCTCGTGATGCTCGCCGTCGGCGCCGAGCTCGTTCCGGCCGACTGGCGCGCCCAGGCCTGGGCAGGCAGCTCCGGCGCCGATCTCGCCGGCATCGTCGAAGTCCTCGCAAGCGCCCCGGACCTGGAGGCGGTCCTCGACGATCCGACGCGGTCGGCGAACCTCGTCGCGCGAGTGCAGACCACCGCCGACGGACTGGTACTGCCCTGGAACCTCATGGAAGCTGCGAAGATCGTCACGGCCGATCCTCTCAGCGGGCTCGACGGCCTCGAGTTCTCGAGCCTGTCCGTCTCCGCGGACGGCAAGACGCTGAGCCTCGCCGTGAAGGCGCCGGAGAGCGCCGTTCACGAAATCAAGGCGATCATGGTCGCCGACCATGCGGACGCGTTCGTGAAGGGTGCCGACGTCCTGGACCCGCTCCAGCAGTTGATCTTTCAGCCGACGGCCGAGGCCTCCACCACGATTGCCATTCCCGCCGGCCAGATCGATCCCGGCTCGATGTCGTTCCCGCTTCACGTCGTCGCGCCGGCGGTGTTCACCCGGCTGGCGCTCTGGAAGGCGCAGCGGCCGCTCACGTTGAACGAAGAGCTCGCCTACGGCGACGTCGCGCGCCGTACGCTGGCGGGGTACGCGGCGAACGCACTTCTCACGATCTTCCCCGATCTATCCAAGGCCTGGGCCGGCAAGGGCTGCGCCGAGAAATTCTACGAGCTGCTCAGTGGGCTCGCCGCCGACGTCACCAAAAAGCTCGAAGCCGGCCAACCACCTGGCGCCGCGGTAGAAGACATGATGTCCACCATGTGGACGAAAGGCATCGAAGCCTACTCCGCATGCGGAGGCGGAGCCTCCTCCAAATGGTCGGCAAAGCTCGCGAAGCTGCTTGGCAACGCCTTGGGCTATTGGAGCCTCTTCCAGCAGACGAAGCATCTGCTGACCGACGTCGGCGGCGGTCCCGCCTTGGCCGTGCACACGGTGCACGCGTGCGCCGCGTGCGGTGGCGCGGCGTGTTCGCTCGGCGCCGGCAAACTGGTGTGCGGCGCGACGTGCAGCGACATGAAGCAGAATCAGGGTGAGACGGGTGTCGACTGCGGTGGGCCATGCCCGCCCTGCATGGCCTGCGGCGACGGCGTCGCGCAGCCCCCCGAGGAATGCGACGGCGGGGACCTCCAGGGAAAAACGTGCAAGTCCCTCGCTTTCGACGCCGGCGTCCTCCAATGCAACGGCGACTGTACCTTCAACCCCAAGGGTTGTTGCAAGAACGAGTGCTCGTCCGGCGCGAAGCAGTGCCTCGATGCCAATACGCTGCAGACGTGCGGCGACTACGACGTCGATCAGTGCGTCGAATGGGGTGGGAACAGCACGTGCGCCTTTGGTTGCCAGAACGGGGCGTGCAAAGGCGTTCCGCAGGAGACCTGCAATGGGCTCGACGACGACATGAACGGCCTCGTCGACGACCTCGGAAGTTGCTGGCAGGCGATCTACCGCTATCAGTCGCCGAGCGGCGCGCGTTGCTGGAGCAAAGACCCCAACATGCCGCCGCCGAAGTGCGCCGGCTACAGCTACGAGATCGAGGCATTCATCCTCCGCACGAATCAAGTGGCGAACACCTTCGAGGTGCGGCAGTGCTCGAAGATGACGGACCACATCCTGGTCCCCTTTGCCAGCGCCGACTACAACGCGCTCGTGGCGGCCGCGTACGATTGCTCGCTGAGCCTCGGCTACATGTACGACGTCGGCGCGGCGCCCCCGAGCGGCAAGACGCAGTGGAAGAACACCTGCCCGCTCTACCGGTTCAACTTTCCCGCCTCGAGCACCCACATCTTCAGCCGCGGCGCCGAGAACCTCAACGGCCTCGTCTGCGAACCGCCGGCCCGCGGCGACGTGTTCACGAACGCGACCTGTTTCGCGATGAAACCCTCGGGGTGCTGATGTCTTTGGGGAAGTCGAGAGACTTCGACACGAAGTTCGCGCGGTCGGTGCTCGACGAGCAAGACATCGCTGAAGCAACAGCGAACACGCGTGTGATCGAGATCTGTGGGAGTACATGTCAGTGACGTTCAAGCGCCCAGTGTCATTGGTTTTTGTTGCAATCGGTATCCTTAGTCTAAGTGTCCTCCGGGGCTGCTCGAGCAATGATGCGAAAAGCGCGGCCAGTGGCACGCCCGGTAGTGCCACTGGCGTTAGCGCGGGAAACGGGGACCCCATGGTATGCGCACGGGCGGCGCAAGACGACACGCGTTGCGCGCCTCACGGTTCAAATACGCAAGCGTTTCACTGCCCCGCCTTCACCGACCCCGAAGTCGTCGGGCTCGGCCCCGCATGCATCAGCCTTGATGCAAGCGGAATGGTCAATGAGGCCGCAGGCGGCACCTTTTGCTGTCCCGACGCCCCCATCGTCGATTCGTGCCAACGCTGGCCGGACCTCGATCAGCTTTGCCATCACGACAACCCAACCTCGCACCAGAGGTTCAACTGCTGGTGGCACGACCCACCGGATTCGAACTATTGTTGCGTGAACGGCATCAACACGAGTTGCTGTCCGCCGCCCCCAGCGCAAGGATGCATTCGAGGCGGAGAATCGTGTAACGCGCGGCTGACGAAGTGTCAGCTCATCTGGTGCTGTCCGTAAGGTTTCTCGGCCGCGTATCGACCGCAGGACGAATGCTCATCCGCCGTCGGGGCAGTGTATTCGGGTTACGTCGATCCGCCCCTGGTTCGAGAGAGGGTGAAATATGAAGATCCCGGCACTGGTCGCCACGGTCGTACCGGAGTCGACTCCTTCGATGAAAGCGCTTCCGCCGGGTGTCGCGACCGGGCGCAGGGCGGCGGAAACGCGATGCACGAACATGTGGCCCGCCGCGACGTCGGCGGTCACGAACAGGTAACCGGCGTCCAGTCGCAACACGTCCCTGCTCTCCTGCTCGACGGCGAAGGTTCGCGGGCCCGTGACCACGCCCGCCTCGTCGACGAGGACCAGCGACGGCTCGTGGGCCGCGTCGTCGAAGGCCGCGGCGACGGTACCGCCGCTCCAGGCGAGGGCTTGACCGTCCGGCAGTCCGCCTTCGGACGACGCATGACGAAATACGGGATCGCGAGCGAGGAGGTCCGGATCCTGGATGTCCGCCGCCTCGAGCGACAGCGCGACCGCCCGTTGGTCTCTCAACTTCCCCAAGAATGCCAGGCGACGATCGGGTCCTCCGCCCATCGCCGCGGGCTCGAACGGCCCAGCCTCGGCCGTCTTGCCGATTCTCTCGAGCTTCTCGCCGAGCCACGAGAAATGAGCCTTGCCATCGTGGTCGCCCGACAAGACGCCGAAGACATCTTCGGTACGGACCAGTCCTCGCGGAACCGTGCCGACCACGTCGACGACGATGCCAAGTGGCAATACGATTGGCTCCGTGCTCGAAGACAATTTCGTACCTGGAGGCTGGAGGGCAACTCCCGAGATGGCATCGACGGTGAGCCCGTAGACCAAGCAGGGTGCGGAACAGTTGCCTTCGTAGTCCGTCGAACCGAAAACCGCGAGCACTCGGCCACTCCCGTCTTCCACCAACGAAGGAGCCGTCCCGCCCTTATTGCCTATTGCGATCGCGAAGACCTGCGTTTGCATGGTCACCCTCGAGTCGAAGACAAGCAAGTAACCGCGATCGGTTCCGACGCCGGCACCATCGAGGAACGCGAGTGCGACACCGCCCGTCGATAACGCAACTGCCTTAGGTGACGCGACATAAACGGGCTTGCCGCTTGCGTACTCTCGCGTGCTCTTCCACACGACTCTTCTCGGCTCCACGACCCAGTCGAAGCCTTCGTCGACCTGGCCGTCGCCATCGTCGTCGCGATAGTTGCACGCCTCGGCGGGCAACAGCTCGGCCGCCGGGCCGCAGCCGAGGCTTAGAATCGTCGCTAGGGCGGCCAACTCGCGGCGCGCTTTCATGGAACGCCCGTAACGTGCAGGAGGATGTCCGCTTTCGTCCGATCCGAGCCGGGCGACGTGCTCAGGCTCGCCATCGCCGCGCGGCCCTCCAGCGTGACCGCCAAACCAGTGAGCGCGTGATCACCGGGTGCGTCCGCGCGAGCCAAACAGAGCGGCGAGCCATCTTCGAGGGAAAGCGTAGCGACGATGACATCGTCGCGACCGCTCTCCCCAACGGCACAAGGTCCGGCGGTGACCGGACCACGGCTGTCGAAGGCGACGAAGACCACGTCCGGAGACGCAGGACGAATTCCCAGTCGGGGGTTCAGCTGCGCGCCGGGACCGCCTAGAGAACGCAGCCAACGGAGCACTCCGCCGGCGTCGTATCGCGCAATGAACACGTCGGCCGACCCCACAGGACCCCCGTCCGACGGCGCGGGACTGGTGGGGGCTCCGAAGGTGCCCGCGGCGACCACGCCACCGTCGGAAAGGGCCAGCACGGCGTCTACCGCGTCCTTTCCGCGCCCCCCCAAGGTCCGGGCCCAGATGCACTCGTGCGTCTTCGCGTGCAGCTTCGCGATGAACGCGTCGTTTAGGCCCTCGTATGGTCCAACCTCGGGTACCGGCGGGCCGAGGCACTTACGCAGCTCGTCCGGCAGCTGCCTGTCATAGAACCCAGCGACGTAAAGGTCGCCACTCGGATCCAGGGCGACATCATTGGGCGCCTCGCCGAACGGCGTTCCAAAGCGATGGCAATCGTAATCCCCCTTGGCGGGTCTCATTTCATGAATGAAAATGTCTGATTGGCCAACCTGCTGGGCGCAGGGGTTTTTCGGATCACTAAACGTCATTGGCGGTCGTGGGCCGACGACGACCAGTGCATCGCCTGAGGCGGCGATGGCCGTCTCGTTGAAGCTGACGAGCTTCATGAACTTGCACGCACCGTCCAGACTCAGCTCGGCAACACGAAAATATCCGCCGCCGAAGCAACCGGGCGGGACATCCTTCGACCCGATCCCGAGGATAGCTACCTGATCATCGTTCGTCACGGCGAGCGCGCTCACCGCGAACCCGGGATACGACCTCGTGCTCAGGACGGCTCCGGTCGGATCGAGCCGGGCGAGAAACATCGCGTGCCCGGTGGATTGCGAGTCGTCCAACGTAAGCCCGCCGCTGTAGTTCGCCGCGAATACCATCTCTCCGTTTTTCAGAGACGCCACGTAGGGACCCGCGTCACCCGTCCATGCCTCCGCAGGATCGACGCGCCAGTTCGCGCAGCCGATCCGCGCCACCTGGACACGAAGAGGATCGCCACCACCCGCGATCCGCACGACGAGCAAGCCTCCATTCGGCGATCCGTTGACGGGCACCACGCTCACCGCACGGCCGTCGACCTGAAGATCCGACGCCGGCGATGGGACTGCGAGCAGATCGGCGCGACGACGAAAGAGCGTTCCACCGGTCTCGCGGGCAGCGAGGATCACCGGAGTACCCCCCACCAACGTCACATCGGCTGCCAGGCCGACGTCACCATCACTGATCGACTGCAGCGCAACCGTGGCCGTACCCGACGGCGCCCACACACCGGCTACGAGCTTCTCTGCGTCGCGATACGCCACTAGAACGTCGTTTCCCAGCGAAACGGTGGTTCGGACGTGCGCCGACAACGACTGTTTGAGCACTATCGGCGTGGGGTTGCTGGCTTCCGGCTCCAGCGGCGCGATGTCGATGCCGGGAGTGGCGCTGGTCGAGCGGACCAGCGCGAGCGCCCCGTCGCTGGCGACGAGGTTCACAGCGGTGGCATTTCCCGCCAGATTCGCCTTGCTCGTCCAGGCGGCGCTCGCGTCCCGGCGCCTGACATGGAGTTCGCTGCCGACACGGCCAACGGCATAATAACTACTCCCGTACCCTGCGAGATCGGTCGTTTGTTGCGAGGTGTCTGCGTCCGGATCCACGACCTCGCAGCTGAACGCGGAGCCGGCCGCGGCGGCCAGGTTCATCGGGATTTCGGCGAAACATGGCCTGCCGGACACCGGCTCGAAGAGCAGCCCGACACCGGCAGCGCCTTCGGCGATGGCTACGGACTTCGTCGGTCCTACCTTGACGCGCACCTCGTCGATGCCGCTCGGACCGCGGTAGGGTCCTCCCAGCGCCGCGAAGCCGCGTCCGAGAAACACCACGCGCCCACCGTCGTCTTTGGGGTCGTTCACGGCCACCCCAATCGCGATGCGACCGTCGCTGAGCGCAAGCGCGCGAACGGCTGAGATACCATTTGCTACGAGCACGTCGCGCCAGGAGCCGACGCGCCAGTCGAAGCCCTCGTCGACGCTGCCGTCGCCGTTGTCGTCCTTGAAGTTGCAGGTTTCCTCGATGACCGCGACTCTCTCGACGAACGTGGCATCCGGACCGCAGCTCACGGCGACGGAGAGGAGGAGCCAGCGCCCTCGAAACCAAGGACCACGCCGGGAAGACATCAGAACCTTCCGCCGGCCAGTGCCCCGATGCCGCCCGGCGCCGCCCACGGAACGATGTTGATGGCGGTGGCGCTCGCCGTGCGGCCGCGGATGAGGAGCACGGTCCCCGTTGTGGCCGCGGCAGCGCCGGTCGCGAACAAGGCGATCGCCAGGCCGATGTCGCGGTATTTGCGGCCGTTCAGGGCGTCCGCTTCCGTTTGATCGAGGACGCTGGTGTCGCACTTTCCTTCGCTGCCGCACTTGGCGACGATGTCCGACTGCGTGGCTTTCGCGTCGATCGCGAAGGCGGTGCCGCCGCCCCACAGGAGCAGGCCGCCGGCGATCGCCAGCCAGCCGGAGCAGTTGCAGCTCGGTTGTTCGCAGCGCGTGGGTTCGGGCGGCTTCGCTGCGGCCGGCGTCACCACGGGCTTGACGGGCTCGGGCGGCGCGACGGGCGCAGGGACGTCGATCTTCGTCAGCGCCGCCTCGACCTCCGCGCGGCCTCCCTCGGCGAGCACGACCACGTAGCGCTGCGCGAGGAAGCCCGGCGCTTCGACGGTGATTTCGTGACGGCCCGGGTTGGTGGGCAAGAGTTCGCCGGCGGCCGCGAGCGGCACTGTCGCGCCATCGCGGCGGATGATCACGTTCGGGGGCGGGTCGGTGACCATGATGCGGAGCTTCGGGATCCGCGGTTCGAGCGCGGCGATCGCTTTGTCGATGAACTCGGCGGCCTCGCTCTTCTGCTTCGCCCCGGCGGTGTCCTTGTTGAGGATGGACGCGTTCTGGTACGCGGCGAGCGCGTCGGTGAGCTTGCCGTCGTGCTCGCGGCACTTGGCGACGTTGAGCAGGGCGCTCACCGCCGGGTTGAGGCTCATGCTGGCGTCGAACTTGGCGCACGCCGTGGCCCAATCGTTCGCTTCGAGCGCGGAGAGGCCTTCCAGGAACAGGGCACGAGCCGCCGCAGGATCGCGCGCCGGCGCGGATGGGGCGGGAGCGGGTTCAGGAGGACCTGCGTCCTGGGCGCGGCAGCGGGCACCGCCGCCGATCGCGAGCGCCGCTCCGACCGCCGTCGCGGTCAGCCATCGCGCGAGCGTCTTGCCTCGATGACGTTCAGAAATACTCATGGCTGGGATCCCGCGGACGGGAGGATGGCGCGGCCTTCGAGCTGACGGCCGGGCGCGGCGGAGGAACGGCGAGCGCCGCCGGTGCGCTCGGGGTTGGCTCGGCCGATCGCGCCGCCGAGGCCGAAGCCGGCGGCGG
>JACXTT010011885.1_pt1 | contig 11599 bp, 13 predicted proteins | sample 9270951 | NCBI WGS metagenome assembly JACXTT01 (sample SAMN15532306, study PRJNA645909) | rock metagenome | isolation source: weathered quartz diorite | place: Puerto Rico | collected 2017-06-21 | reverse complement strand
TGATCGTGGTCGTGGCAGCGGCACTCCTGGTCTATAGCGCGCGGCGCAACAGCTACGTGCCGCACGAGGCGCTGCTCTGGGCGGGGGCGGGGGCAGTGACGGCGCTCGCGGCCGTGGCACTCACGTGGCGGGCGCGGCCCCCGGCGCGCACCTCTGTATTCCTGGCGACGGCCGTGAGCGCGATGCTCGCCTGGCAGTGCCTGCTCTGCGAGTACACTGTCATTCCGCCGGCGCGCTCGGCGCGTGAGCTGGTGCGGGCGGCGCGTCCCTTCATCACGGCGAGCACCCCGCTTTACAGTGTCGGCCAGTATCGCGAGACCCTGTCGCCCTATCTCGGGCGCACCCTGCAGCTGGTCGATTACGAGGGCGAGCTGCGCTTCGGGCTCGAGCAAGAGCCGCAGCGGCGGCTCGCGCTGCAGGACTTCGCCGCTCGCTGGAGCGCGGGCGGCGAGGCCGTGGCATTCTTCGACCCCGGGGTCTGGGATACCTGGCGGCGACGCGGCCTTCCCGGACGCGTGATTGCCGCCGACAACTACACTGTCGCCGTGAGTCGCCTGTGAAGATAAGCGATTTCGTGATCCTCTCGTGCGGGGTGCTGCTCAACGCCGTGGCGCAGCTCGGACTGAAGGCCGCCACCCGCGTGAGCGGCCCGCTGGTAGCCGGCGATGCCGGCGTCTGGAGGCGGGGGCTCGACCTGCTGGTCGTCCCCTCGCTATGGTACGCGCTCGCCGCCTACGGCCTGAGCGTCATCGTGTGGCTGGTAGGACTGTCGCGGGTGCCGGTGAGCCAGGCGTATCCGCTGCTGTCGCTCGGCTATGTCATCAACGTCGGGCTCGCCTGGTGGCTCCTGGGAGAGATACCCAACTTCCAGCGCGTGGCGGGGATCGCTGTCATCGTGCTGGGTGTGGTGCTGGTGGCACGCTCATGAACGACTCGAGCAAGCACGTGAAACCACTATTGCCCTTCACGCGTCCTCACATCGACGAGGACACCATCGCCGCAGTCAGCGAGGTGCTGCGCTCGGGCTGGCTGGCGAGCGGACCCAAAGTGGCGCAACTCGAGGCGGAGCTGTCGAGCTACCTCGGGGGACGGCCGGTGCGCACCCAGACCTCCGCAACGGCAGGGCTGGAGATGGCGCTCCTGGCCTGCGGCATCGGCAAGGGTGACGAGGTCATCACGCCGGCGCTCTCCTTCGTGGCCACCGCTAACGTGATCGCGCGCGTGGGCGCGCGGCCGGTGTTCGTGGACGTGGGGCTCGACTCGCGCAACCTCGACCTCGAGCAGGTGGAGGCGGCCATCACGCCGTGCACCCGCGCGATCCTGCCGGTGCACTTCGCGGGGCTTCCGGTGGACATGGAGCGACTGTACGCCATCGCGCACCGGCACCGGCTGCGCGTCATCGAGGACGCAGCGCACGCCATCGGCTCCTCCTGGCGCGGGCGGCGCATCGGCAGCTTCGGCGACCTGGTCGTGTTCAGCTTTCATCCCAACAAGAACATGACCACCATCGAAGGCGGCGCGATCTCGGGCGGCTCACCCGAGGAGCTGAGGGCGATCGAGCTGCACCGCTGGCACGGCCAGGTGAAGAGCGGGGTGGACGACTTCGACACGCTGCTCGCCGGCGGCAAATACAATCTCTCGGACGTCGCGGCCGCGGTGGGCCTCGGACAGCTGCGCCGGCTCGAGGAATTCAACACGCGGCGCCGCGCGCTGGTGGCGCGCTACTTCGAGCTGTGGGGCGCCGAGGCGCCAGTGCGCCTGCCGGAACGCGGCGACATCGGCCACAGCTGGCACGTGTTCACCCCGCTCCTGCCGATCGAGCGGCGGCGCATCTCGCGGCGCGAGTTCATCGAGGCGATGCGCTCGCGTGGCATCGGCGTCGGGGTCCACTACCCGGCCATTCACCTGTTCAGCGCCTACCGTGCCCTCGGCTATCGCGAGGGCCAGTTCCCGAACGCCGAGGCCATCGGACGGCGGACCGTGACACTGCCGCTCTTTCCGGCGATGGAGCTTCAGGACGTCGACCGGGTGGTGAGCGCGGCGAACGACATCCTGCGCGGAGCGCGCGCCGCATGAATCCGCAGCTGTCGGTCGTCATCCCGGTGTACAACGAGCAGGAGGGACTGCCGCTGCTCTTCGAGCGGCTGTACCCGGCGCTCGATGCGCTCGGCCGCTCCTACGAGGTGGTGTTCGTCGATGACGGCAGCACCGACGGTTCGGTCGCGCAGCTGCGCCGGCAATTCGAGCGGCGCCCGGACGTGACGCGGGTGGTGCTGCTGGCGCGCAATGCCGGCCAGCACCTGGCGATTCTCGCCGCCTTCGCGCAGACGCGCGGCACCTACGTGATCACGCTCGACGCCGATCTGCAGAATCCGCCCGAGGAGATCGCGCGGCTTGTGGCCGCGATGGACGCCGGCGCGGACTACGTCGGCACCATCCGCAAGAGCCGGCGCGACGTGTTGTGGCGCAAGGCGGCCTCGCGCCTAATGAACCGCCTGCGCGAGGGCACTACCTCGATCCGCATCACCGACCAGGGCTGTATGCTGCGCGGCTATCACCGCAACGTGGTCGATGCCGTCAATCACTGCACCGAGGCGAGCACCTACGTGCCCGCGCTCGCTTATACCTTCGCCCGCCACCCGGTGGAGATCGAGGTCGAGCACGCCGAGCGCGCGGCGGGACAGTCCAAGTACTCGCTCTATCGTCTGGCGCGCCTGAACTTCGACCTGATGACGGGATTCTCGACCGCGCCGCTGCAGTTCTTCGCCATCGCGGGCTCGGTAATTGCATTGATCTCGCTGATCCTGGTCGCATACCTCGCGATCCGCCGCCTCGTCGTCGGTCCCGAGGCCGAGGGCCTGTTCACCCTCTTCGGCATCGCTTTCTTCCTGATTGGCGTGGCCCTCATGGGGCTCGGAGTGGTCGGGGAGTATGTGGGCCGGATCTACGAGCAGGTGCGCCAGCGCCCGCGCTACACGATCGCCGCCGTCCTCGAGGAGCAGCCCCCCGGCGCGGAGCGGCTCGCGCAGCTCGGCGCCGCGCCCGAGCGACCCGCGCAGCTGGCGGCGGCGGGCGCGCAGAGGACACCGGAGTGAGCGCGCCGCGTGCGGTCGTCTTTGCCTACCATGACGTCGGAGTCCGCTGTCTCAAGACACTCCTCTCCGCCGGCCTCGAGATACCGCTCGTCGTCACGGTGTCCGACGACCCGCACGAGACGCAGTGGTACGCGAGCGTCGCAGCGACTGCGGCGGACTACGGCCTCAGGGTGATCGCTCCCTCCGAGCCTGACAGTGCCGAGCTCGGACGGACGCTGCAGGCCCTGCAGCCCGACTTCATCTTCTCCTTTTACTATCGGTCGCTGCTCCCGGCGGCGCTGTTGCGCTGTGCGCGGCGCGGTGCCCTCAACATGCACGGCTCGCTGTTGCCGAAGTACCGGGGCCGCGCGCCCGTCAACTGGGCCATCCTCAGGGGTGAGCGCGAGAGCGGCGCAACGCTGCACTACATGGTGGCGCGGGCGGACGCGGGCGACATCGTCGATCAGCAGTCGGTCCCGATCCTGCTCGACGACGACGCGCGCGAGGTGTTCGCAAAGGTCACGGTCGCAGCCGAGACCGTGCTGGCGCGATCGCTCCCGGGCCTCATCGCCGGCACCGCGCCGCGCAGACCCCAGCCCATCGAGCCGGGGCAGTATTTCGGGCGCCGCCGGCCTGAGGACGGACGGATCGACTGGGCGCGCCCGGCGCTCGAGATCCACAACCTGGTGCGCGCCGTGGCCCCGCCTTTCCCGGGCGCATTCGGCATGGTCGGCGGCGAACGCTGGGAGATCTGGCGCACACGCTTGAGCACGCAGCGCGCGCCGGGCGGCGGCCCGTGCCTGTTCGCGGCGGACGGGCAGTGCTACGCCGCCTGTGGCGTTGGCGGGGTACTGCGGCTGCTGAGCGCCGCCACCGGCCGTGGCCCCATCGACCTCGGGCGCCTGGCGCGCGAGCTCGCGCAGCATCCGGCGCCCCTCGGCTGAGGGAGCGCCGCGCACGTCCGTGGCACTCATCGCCCTCAAGATCGACGTCGACACCTATCGCGGCACGCGCGAGGGTGTGCCCCGGCTTGCCGAGCTGCTCGAGCGGCTCGGCGTGCCGGCGACGTTTCTCTTCAGCCTGGGTCCCGATCACACCGGGCGCGCCATCCGGCGCGCCTTCCGCCGCGGCTTTCTCGGCAAGGTCAAGCGCACCTCCGTCGTCGGACACTACGGCTTGAAGACGCTGCTCTACGGCGTGCTGCTTCCGGGCCCGCACATCGGCCGCCGCTGCAGTGCACAGCTTCAGGACATCGCGCACCGGGGCTTCGAAGTGGGCGTGCACTGCTTCGATCACGTGCGGTGGCAGGACGGCGTGGCCCGCGCGAGCGAGCCGTGGACGCGGCGCGAGCTCACGCTCGCCTGCGATCAGTTCAGGGAGATCTTCGGCCGTGCGCCAGCGGTACACGGCGCGGCCGGCTGGCAGATGAATCGCTACGTGCCGGCCCTCGAGGGCGAGCTCGGCTTCCGCTATGCCTCCGACACGCGCGGCACCGGGCCGTTTCTGCCGACTCTCGATCACGGCACCGCCACGGTTCCGCAGCTGCCGACCACCTTGCCGACTCTCGATGAGCTCATCGGCCGCGCGGACCTGCGCGGCGTCGATCCTGTCGACCATCTGCTCGCGGTGACGATGAGCGCGCCGGAGCGCGATCACGTGTTCACGCTGCATGCCGAGTTCGAGGGCGGTGCGTATCTGCCCTCGTTCGAGCGGCTGCTGCAGGGCTGGCGGCAGCGCGGCGCGCGCCTCACGGATCTCGCAGGCTACGCCGCGCAGCTCGACGTCGCGAGCCTGCCCCACTGCGGCATCGTGGCCGGCACGGTGGAGGGACGCTCCGGCACGCTGGCACTTCAGTCGCAGTGGCGCGCGGACGCCCCGCGTGCGCGCTAGACTGGCGCGTGATGTCCGTCTACGGCCTGTATATCTTCGCCCTCGTGTATGCGCTCGCGGTAGCCTCGCCGGGCCCCGGCGTGGCCGCCGTCCTGGCGCGCGCCCTGGGACGCGGACTCGCCGGCGCGCCGGCCTTCATCGCCGGCTTTCTCGTCGGCGATCTCATCTGGTTCACGCTCGCTGCCGCCGGGCTCGCGGTGCTTGCGAAAACCGCCTACACGCTGTTCCTCATCATCAGGTACGCGGGCGCCGCGTACCTCCTGTATCTCGCCTGGCGGCTGTGGACGACGCCCGCCAGGGCGCTCGAGGAGGCCGAGGGTCGGCGCTGCGAGCGCCCACTGCAGCTCTTTCTCGGCACGCTCGCCCTGACACTCGGTAACCCGAAGACGATGGTGTTCTTTCTCGCGGTGCTGCCGACGGTCGTGGAGCTCAAGCGCCTCACCGTCGGCGGATTCCTCGAGATCGCCCTGGTGATCTCGTTCGTGCTGCCGCTGGTCCTCGGGGCCTATGCCATGTTCGCAGCTCGAGCACGCGCACGGCTGTCCCGGCCCGAGACGGTGCGCTGGGTACAGCGTACGACCGGCGCCGTGATGGCGGGGGCTGCGGTCGCGGTCGCCACGCGCTGAGCGCCCGTGCGCCGGCCGCGGCTCGAGCGGCACACAATATTTATCCCCCTCGATCGTCTTGACCGACAGATGGATGCTGCGCTCACCCACCGCTTGAGCACCGGCGCCCAGGACCGCGAGATCGCTGCCACCGTGCAGCGCGAGCGCGGACGGCTGCTCGCCTTCATCCGCGCATCGATCGCCGATGCCGCCGAGGCGGAGGATGTGCTGCAGGAGGCTCTCTACGAGCTGGTGCGCGCCTATCGCCTGATGGAGCCGGTGGATCAGGCGGGCGCGTGGCTCAAGCGGGTGACGCGCAATCGCATCATCGACCGCTTTCGCAGCAAGCGAGCGGAGCGGCGCGCGATTCGGAGGGGAGAGAGCGAGGCCGCGCAAGGTGAGGTGGCGGAGGGTGAGGCCTCCGAGGGCCCGGCCCTGGAGGATCTGCTTCCGGCCGCGGACGGTGGACCGGAGGCAGCCGTCATGCGCGAGCTGCTGCTCGCGGAGATCGAGTCCGCGCTCGCGGAGCTGCCGCCGGAGCAGCGCGAGGTGTTCGTCGCGCACGAGATCGATGGCGTGAGCTTCAAGGAGCTCGCGGCGCGCAGTGGAGCGAGCGTCAACACGCTCCTTTCACGCAAGCGCTATGCGGTGCTCCACCTGCAGAAGCGGCTGCGCGCCGCCTGGGACGAGTGGTTGCTGACGTGAGGAGGAAACCGTGAGAGGTCGAGTTCGTTGGGTCGTGAGGGGAGCTGCGTTCCTGGTGATGGCGCTGACGTTCATTGCGGTGCTCAGCTTTGTGGTGATGGGCTTGTGGAACTGGCTGGTCCCGCCGCTGTTCCGGGGACCGCAGATCGAGTACTGGCAGGCCGTAGGACTCCTGTTGCTCAGCCGGATTCTGTTCGGCGGCTTGCGGGGACGCGGCGGCTGGCACGGGCACTGGCGCGAGCGCATGTGGCGCGAGCGCTGGGCGAACCTGACTCCGGAGGAGCGCGAGCGGCTGCGCGAGAGGATCGGGGAGCGCTGTGGTCATCGCGGAGGACCCGCTGCGGGAACGGGCGCTGCGGGGACGAGCGCGCCACCGGGCGCCTGAGCCCGCGCCGCACGATGGCCATCGGCGGCGGTTGACGGAAAGCGCCGCGCCACAGGAACATCCGGCACGCCGTGATTCCCGAGAACATGATCGTGATCGAGGTCGGCGAGCCGGGGCCGCCGCAGGTGCTGCGCGCCGCGCGGCGCAGCGTGCCGGAGGCGGGTCATGGTGAAGTGTTGATTCGCGTGGTGGCTGCGGGCGTGAACCGCGCGGACGTGCTGCAGCGCCTTGGCCTGTACCCGCCGCCGGCGGGCGCGAGCGACATCCCGGGGCTCGAGGTTGCCGGAGAAGTGGTGCGTCTCGGTCCGGGCGTGCGCGGGCTCGCCGAGGGCGACAGGGTCTGCGCCCTGCTGACCGGCGGCGGCTACGCCCAGTACGTCGCCGTTCCCGCGGTGCAATGCCTGCCCGCGCCCGAGCGGCTGACTCTGGAAGAAGCCGCGGCTCTCCCCGAGGCCTTCTTCACCGTGTGGCTCAACGTATTCGAGCGCGCGCGGCTGCGCGCGGGCGAGACGCTCCTGGTGCACGGCGGTGCGAGCGGGATCGGCACTACCGCAATCCTGCTCGGCAAGGCGTTCGGCGCGCGCGTGCTCGTGACTGCGGGGAGCAGGAGCAAGTGCGACGCGTGCCGCCAGCTCGGGGCGGACGAGGCCATCAACTATCGCGAGGCGAACTTCGTCGAGGCGACGCTGCGCGCCACCGGCGGCGGGGGAGCCGATGTCATTCTCGACATGGTGGGCGGGGATTATCTCGCCCGCAATCTGGCCGCCGCCGCGGTGGAGGGCAGGATCGCCGTCATCGCTCACCAGGCCGGCACCCGCGCGCAGCTCGACCTGGGCACGCTGCTCAGGAAGCGCCTGACAGTGAGCGGCTCGACCCTGAGGCCCCAGCCGGTCGAGAACAAGGGCCGCATCGCCGCGGCGCTGCGCGAGAAGGTCTGGCCGCTCTTCGACTCGCGGGGCCTGAAGCCCGTGATACACGCCCGCTTTCCGCTCGCCAACGCCGCGGCAGCGCACCAGCTGATGGAATCCGACCTGCACATCGGCAAGATCCTGCTGACGGTTTGAGAGCGAAGGCGGCGCCGGCCGCAGAAATTCACCCGAAGCTCACCGAATTGCCGTACCCTTCGGCCCCAAGACTCGCATAACAAGATCCACGGAGAGCGTCCGGATGAGTCTCGCGCCCTACGGTCTCGTCGAGTTGCCCCTCTGGGGCTATGTGCTGGTGACCCTCGTCACCATCCAGACGATGTTTCTCGGGGTGACGCTCTACCTGCACCGCGACCAGTCTCATGGCGGCCTGATCCTGCATCCGGCGCTGCGGCACCTGTTTCGCTTCTGGCTGTGGCTGAGCTCCGGGACGGTGACCAAGCAGTGGGTCGCGGTCCATCGGCGCCACCACGCGCTGGCCGATCAGCAGGGCGATCCCCACAGCCCGGTCGTGTTTGGCCTGCGGCGTGTGGTGTTCGAGGGGTACGAGCTCTACCGCGAGGCGGCGAGGGACCGCGACACACTCAGGAACTACGGCCGGGGGACGCCCGAGGACTGGGTCGAGCGCCACCTCTACAGCGCACATCCTTTCCTCGGGCTCGTGCTCTTTTCCGCCGCGCACCTGCTGCTCTTCGGGGTGCCCGCGATCGTGATGCTCGCCGTGCATCTTGCGGCGCAGCCCTTCTTCGCCGGCGGGGTCATCAACGGGCTCGGCCATGCCGTCGGCTACCGCAGCTTCGAGATGCCCTCCATGGCGACCAACATCGTGCCGTGGGCGCTGCTGCTGGGCGGCGAGGAGCTGCACAACAACCACCACGCGTTCCCGCGCTCGGCGCGCTTCTCGGTGCAGCGCTGGGAGATCGACATCGGCTGGCTGTGGATACGGCTGTTCAGCGCGGTCAGGCTGGCGAAGGTGCGGTGGGTCGCGCCGCGGCCGCATTTCGAGTGCCGGCGGCACGACCTGGACGCGGACACGGTGCAGGCGCTCTTCGTCAACCGCATGCACGTGCTGCGCGCCTATGCGCGGCGCGTGGTGCTGCCGGTGTGCCGCGAGCTGGCGCGCCGCGAGCCGCAGGGCGCCGTGCCGGTCATCGCAGCGAAGCTGCTCATCCGCCATCCGGCGCTGCTCGCCGAGGAGGCGCGCCGCAAGCTCCGCGAGCTCCTCGAGCGCTACGAGGTGCTGCGCCGCGTGGTCGAGTTCCGCGAGAGCCTCCAGCAGCTCTGGACCGGCACCTCCGTGAATCAGGCGCGTGCCGTCCAACAGCTGCGCGAATGGTGCCGACGAGCCGAGGCGAGCGGCATCCGCGCGCTGCGCGAGTTCGCGCTCGCGCTGCCGGCCTACGCGCGCTGACTCTTTATTTCGCCGGCAGGCTCGCCGCACGGGTCACCGTGCGCATGGCGAAGCTCGAGTGCACGCGCGCGACACTCGGCAGACGCGTGAGGTGCTGGGCGTGGACGCGCTCGAAGTCCGCGAGATCCGCGACCACGATGCGCAGCAGGTAGTCGTGCTCCCCGGTCATGAGGTAGCACTCCATGACTTCGGGCACTTTGCGCACGGCACTCTCGAAGGCCTCGAGCCCCGCCTGGCTCTGGCGATCGAGCGTAATGCTCACGAACACGTTTACGGGGAACCCCGCCTTGTGCTGATCGATGAGCGCGGTGTAGCCCTCGATCAGTCCGGAATCCTCGAGCGCGCGCACCCGACGCAGGCACGCCGATTCGGAGAGGCTCACCTTGTCGGCGAGCTTTGTATTGGTGATGCGGGCGTCCTGCTGCAGCAGGCGTAGAATCGCACGATCGTAGCGGTCAAGCTCCATGGGCGCAAGAATCCTTCCGCAAACAGGTCTTCATCGGCAGATTCTGCCACAGCCGGCCGCGCCGGGGCCCCCATTTCGCAAGCTCCCGCCGCGCGCTGAACTCTACCCTTCGAGCCAATAACACAACCCGGGGACACGGTATGCGCATCGGCGTTCCGCGTGAGATCAAGGTTCATGAGTACCGCGTCGGCCTGGTGCCGGCGGGCGTGCGCGAGCTCACCTCGCGTGGGCACGAAGTGCTGGTCGAAAGCGGCGCGGGTAACGGCATCGGCGTTGACGACGCCCAGTATCGGGCTGCGGGAGCGGTCATCGCGACGGGTGCCGCCGAGGTCTTTGCGCGCGCCGATCTCGTAGTCAAGGTGAAGGAGCCGCAGCCGGCCGAGTGCGAGATGCTGCGGCCGGGTCAGGTGCTCTTCACCTACCTGCATCTGGCAGCCGATCCCGTGCAGGCGAAGGGCCTGATGAAATCCGGCGCTACCGCGATCGCCTATGAGACGGTCACCGCGCCCAACGGCTCCCTCCCGCTCCTCACGCCCATGAGCGAAGTGGCGGGGCGCATGTCGATCCAGGTCGGCGCGGCGAGCCTGCAGAAGGCCAACGGCGGCTTCGGAGTGCTCCTCGGCGGGGTGCCGGGCGTCCCACCGGCGAAAGTAGTGATCCTCGGCGGCGGCGTCGCAGGCACTCACGCGGCGGAGATGGCGGTCGGGCTGCGCGCTGACGTCACGGTGGTCGACCGCTCGGTCGACCGGCTGCGCGAGTTGTCGTCGATGTTCGGCTCGGCGCTGCGCACCGCGTACTCGACCACCGAGACGATCGAGCGGCTGGTGCGCGATGCGGACCTGGTCGTCGGTGCGGTGCTGGTGGTCGGGGCCGCAGCCCCGAAGCTCGTGACCCGTGCGATGGTCTCGACCATGAAGCCGGGAGCGGTGATGGTCGACATCTCCATCGATCAGGGGGGCTGCTTCGAGACCAGCCGGCCCACGACACACGCCGAGCCGACCTTCGTCGTGGACGGCGTCATCCACTACTGCGTCGCCAACATGCCGGGTGCCGTGCCCCGAACCTCGACGCTGGCGCTCACCAACGCGACACTGCCGTACGTGCGCGCACTGGCGGACCTCGGCTGGCAGGCGGCCTTCAAGCGCGACCCGGGCCTGGCCACGGGGCTCAACGTGCACGCGGGGGAGATCACGCACGAGGTGGTCGCGAAGGCGCTCGGACTCAAAGCGCGCCCGGGCACCGGTCAGGGCGCCGCTCACTGACCGCTCCTCGGTGGCAGCGCGCGGGCAGCGCTCTCGCGCTCGGACTCGGGGCACGCAATGGTCCCTACAACGGGAGGTGGCCCTTTGCCCCACCGGCCGCTACGCTAGGCCCCCGCTGATAATAACCAGGAGGTTCCCGTGACGAAGTTTCCGCTGCCGGCGGCGCTGCTGGCATTCCTGTCAGGCTCGGTGCTCGCCGCGCCAGTGACCTACCAGATCGACCCGGCACACACCTTCCCGAGCTTCGAGGCGGATCACTTCGGCGGCATGTCGATATGGCGCGGCCGGTTCGACAAGACATCCGGGACCATCGTGCTCGACAGGGAGAGCGGGAGCGGGACCGTCGATGTGACCGTCGATACCGCTTCGATCGACTTCGGCATGCCCAAGCTCAACGAGCACACGAAGTCCGCGGAGATGTTCGATGTTGAGAAGTTCCCCACCGCGATCTACAAGGGCAAGCTCACCGACTTCAAGAACGGCGTGCCGACGCAGGTCGTGGGAGAGTTCACCCTCCACGGCGTCACGCATCCGCTGACGCTCACCATCAACAGCTTCAAGTGCGTCACGTTCCCCATGGACAAGAAGGAACACTGCGGCGCGGACGTCTCAGGGACCATCAACCGTGCCGACTACGGCATCAACTACGGCGACAAGTACGGCTTCAAGATGGACGTGAGGCTCGCAATCCAGGTGGAGGGGATCCGCGCCAGCTGACGCGCACCTCATCTCAACCGCGCCGCGACCTCGCCGGCGATCGCCAGCGAGGCCGTGAGCCCCGGGGACTCGATTCCAAAGAGGCTGATCAGGCCCGGGATCCCGTGAGTGCGTGCGTCGTCGATGCGAAAATCCGCCACCGGCTCGCCCGGACCTGA
>JACXTT010011884.1_pt1 | contig 11599 bp, 16 predicted proteins | sample 9270951 | NCBI WGS metagenome assembly JACXTT01 (sample SAMN15532306, study PRJNA645909) | rock metagenome | isolation source: weathered quartz diorite | place: Puerto Rico | collected 2017-06-21 | reverse complement strand
TCCTCGCCTCGATGCCTCCGCGCGGGGTCATCGGGGTGACGACCCAGGTGGCACTGCACACTCCGGGGACCTTCCTGGCTGCCAACGCCACCCTGAACCTCGGTCGCCTGGCCCGTACGCCGGACCAGGTGCGGGCGCTGTTCTTCCGGTCCGGGACCCCCGACGACGTGGTGGCCGCGACGACCTCGCGGGTGCAGTCCGAGTCGTACCTGGCGTTCCTGGACATGCTGGTGCTGGATCGCCCGAAGCCACGAGCGGTGGACGAACCGGTCCTGGTGCTCGGTGCCGCGGAGGACGCGATCTTCACCCCGGCCGATGTGGCCGCCACAGCGAAGGCCTGGGGCACCTCACCGGTGATGGTCGAGGGCATCGGCCACGACGTGATGCTCGACGAGGGCTGGGAGCAGGTGGCCGATCAGCTGTCGGACTGGGTGGTCAGCAACTCGCCGCGGTGACGCCATGACCAGGTCAGCACCGTGATCGAGAAGAACACGGTCAGCGCGACGATCACGGCCTCGAACGCGCCGCCACCACCCTTGGCGAAGATGCCGTGCTCGACGTCGTACAGGAAGTCCATGCCGGCGAGGTAGAGCCCGGCGCTACCCGAGGCCAGCAGCCACAGCAGCGCGCTCGGCCGTCGCAGGCGCAGGGTGACCAGTGCGAGCACGCAGGCGGCGCCGAGCCAGAAGTCGGCGAGCGGGAAGGCGTTCTCGAAGTCGTAGTAGGCCGTCGTGTGCTCGCTGGCGATCGAGCTGCGATCCGCGAACCAGAGCGTCCAGTAGGTGATGTCGAGCAGGATCGCGACGATGAGCATGCCCTCGATGCCGCGTTGCCGGGAGACGGTCCGCATAGAGGCATCCTGCCCTACGCGACTAGGGTCGACCCGTGCGCATCGCGACCTGGAACGTCAACAGCCTCCGCTCCCGCATCGACCGGGTCGAGGCCTTCCTGGAGCGCCACGACATCGACGTGCTGGCGCTGCAGGAGACCAAGGCGCGCGAGGACCAGCTGCCGCTGATGGGACTGCAGGCGCGCGGGTACGACATCGCGTCGGCCGGGTACAACCAGTGGAACGGCGTCGCCGTCATCTCCCGGGTCGGGATCGAGGACGTGACGATCGGCTTCCCCGGGATGCCCGAGTTCGAGGGAACCGCCGAGGCACGCGCGATCGGCGTCACCTGCGGAGGAGTCCGGGTGTGGTCGCTGTACGTTCCGAACGGTCGCAAGGTCGACGACCCGCACTACGTCTACAAGCTCGACTGGCTGGCCAAGCTGCGCGACGCGGCGTCGGCCTGGACCGGCGATCCCGTCGCACTGGTGGGCGACTGGAACATCGCGCCCACCGACGAGGACGTCTTCGACATGGCGCAGTTCGCCACCTCGACGCACGTGACACCGCCGGAGCGCGCCGCGTTCCAGGCGTTCCTTGACTCCGGCTACACCGAGGTCACCCGCCCGCTGGTCCCGGGCCCGGACGTCTACACGTACTGGGACTACTACCGGCAACGCTTCGAGCGGAACCGTGGCCTGCGGATCGATTTCGTCCTCGGATCGGCACCGTTCGCCGAGCGCGTGACCGGCGCTTTCATCGACACCGACGAGCGCGATCCAGCTCAGGGCACGGGCAGCCCTTCGGACCATGCGCCCGTGATCGTCGACCTTGCATGATGTCCTCATGACGATCCTGACCATCGCCGTGGGCGTGCTGTTCGTGATCACCGGCGGGGTCAAGGTCGTGGGGCTCAAGCAGAGCCTGGAGATCCGCGACCACTTCGCGATGTCCCCGGGCCTGTGGCGATCCATCGGCCTCCTGGAAACCGCAGGCGGTGTCGGCACCATCTTGGGGCTCGCCTGGACTCCGATCGGTGTCGCTGCCCTGATCGGCCTGGTGCTGTTGATGCTCGGCGCGATCGTCTCCCGGATCAGGGTCAAGGACCCGATCGGATGGCTTGTCGTCGACGCCGCCACGCTCGCCCTTGTCGTCGTCACCCTGACCCGGTCGTGGTGACCGAGCACATCACGTTGCTCCGCCGGGGCCGCCTGCTCGAGGGAGCAACGCTCGGGTGGAACGTCATCGGCGTCGTCGTGCTCGCGATCGCAGCGATCCGGGCACAGTCGGTCGCTCTTGCCGGCTTCGGGCTCGACTCGCTCATCGAGATCGCGGCCAGCACCGTCGTGCTGTGGGAGCTGTCCGGCAGTGGCGCGGCACGACAGCGCCGGGCACTGATGTTGATGCGCACCGCCTTTCTTGCCCTAGCGGTGTACCTGGCCGTCCAGACGGCGGTCGTGTTCGCGACCGGCTACCACCCCGGAGCCAGCGACCTCGGGATCGCATGGACAGCCGTGACCGCGGTGGTGATGTTCGCCCTCGCCCGCGGCAAGCTGCGCACCGGTGAGGCGCTGGACAACCCGGTGCTGATCACCGAGAGCCGCGTCACCGTGATCGACGGACTGCTCGCGACAGCAGTCCTCGTCGGTCTCCTCCTGAACGCCGTGATCGGCTGGTGGAGGGCCGACCCGGTCGCCGGTCTGGTGATCGTCTATTACGCACTTCGGGAGGCGCGTACGGTGAATTCATGAGCGGACGGACGCGACGACCACGACCGTGCGGCGCCGAGCCGTACGTCGGCGAACTCGTCCTCGTCGCTTTCGCTGCGATGGCGATGCAGGTCGTGGCGATGGGCTACGGCCAGGACATGGCCGGCCCGCCGACGTCCTGGTTCCTGGTCGACTTCGGCCTGCTGATGCTGGTGCAGGTACGCCGCAGCGAGTTCGCCCGCAGCCTGATCATCGTGATCGCCACTGCCGGAGCGGTCCTGTACGCACCCGGGGTCCTGCACGGGTTCACCGTCCTGTTCGCGGCGTTCGTGATCCAGATCGCCGCCCTCACCGCTCCACCGGTACGCCGCCACGTCCGGTCCGCACGCGTCCCGGGCGCCGCGGCCGCGTCCTGAACGGATCTGTCGGTGGCTGCTGTCACCGTCGTGGGTATGAACATCCTGCTTCCCCTGCTGGCTCTGGTCTTCGGCGTCCTGGTCGGCGTGCTCGTCACGCTCCGCCTCGGCCATGCCGTCGGACCAGCGGTCGAGCCTGCTATCGACCAAGCGCTGATCCGCGACGACCTGCACCGGTTGCACGAGAAGATGACCGACCTCGAGGGTCAGCGGATCTCGTGGCAGAGCACCCTGCACCAGCAGGTGGACGAGGTGCGGCACTCCACCGACGCGTTGCGCCGGGAGACCTTCGCCCTGGCCACCGCCCTGCGCAAGCCCCAGGTCCGCGGCCAGTGGGGCGAGCTGCACCTGAAGCGCAGCATCGAGCTGGCCGGGATGGTCGAGCACTGCGACTTCTCCCAGCAGGTCCACCTCGTCGGTGCCGAGGGCATCCAGCGGCCCGACGTCGTGATCCACCTTGCCGGCGGCAAGAGCCTGGTGGTGGATGCGAAGGTGCCACTGGCGGCGTACCTGGACGCACTGGCGACCGACGACCCGGACGAGCAGCGCGCCCACCTTGCCCACCACGCACGACAGCTGCGCGCCCACGTCGACCAGCTCGCGGGCAAGGCCTACTGGCGTGCACAGCCGAGCAGCCCCGAGTTCGTGGTGCTCTTCATGCCGGCCGAGTCGTTCCTCTCCGCGGCCCTCGACGCCGAGCCCGAGCTCCTCGAGTACGCCGCCGCGCGCAACGTCGTACTGGCCACGCCCACCACCCTGATCGCGCTGCTCCGCACGGTCGCCCACGGCTGGACCACCGAGGTGCTCGCCGAACGCACCCGCGAGATCCACCAGCTCGGTCGTGACCTCTACAGCCGGCTCGGCACGGTCGGTCGCCACCTCGACAAGCTGGGCCGATCGCTGAAGAGCAGTGTCGAGTCCTACAACAGCGCCGTGGGGTCGCTGGAGAACCGGGTGTTCGTCACGGCGCGGCACTTCTCCGACGTCGCGGAGCTGGCCGAGCCCCTGGTCGCGCCGCGTCCCGTCGAGGAGGCGCCGCGCCCACTCAGCGCGGTCGAGCTCCTCGATGCGGTGGCAGAGCCGCGCCTGGAGCTGCCCGGGCTCGACGACGACGCACCCGGCGTGGCTCCCGTGCTGCCCCGGACCGCAGATCTACCGTAGAAACGTGAGCGCACCCACGCTGTGGGAAGAAGGCCGTTGGTCCGGCACTCGGGTCACACGGTTCTCGATGTTTGCGTGTTTGCTGCTCGCCGGCCTCGATCTCGCCGTGACCGGTCACCTCGAGACCGTGTTCGACGGTGGCTTCGTCCTGCTCTGCATCGCGATGGCCCTGACGATCCGGCCTGCGGACTTCTTCCAGGTCGGCGTCCTGCCACCGATGCTGCTGCTCGCCGTCTCGGTCGTGCTCGGCATCGTCGACCGGGGTGCGATCGCCCCGCACGGCACCGGCCTCGTGCAGGCGGTGATCTCGGGACTGGCCCATCACGCCGGCCCGCTGTTCGCCGGCTACCTGCTCGCGCTCGCGTTCCTGGCGATCCGCACGCGCGTGATGAAGCGCCACGGGCTGGCCGTCTCGGTCCCCGACGACTACTCGAACCTGGCGGCGTCCCCGGCGCCGTACCGGGTGATCTCCGGTGAGCCCGAGGTGAAGTCGACGACCGTGGTCGGCAACGAGCCGCACTCACCGGAGTCGATGACGGCGTCCAACAGCTGATCGAGCTCGTCCTTGACGAGCCAGCCCTCGGTCATCGGTTCGGCCTCCCCCGGCAGGAGCAGGGTGCTCGAGAGCATCGGCTCGCCCAGCTCCTCCAACAGTGCCCGTACGACGTGGTGCTCGGGTATGCGCACCCCGACCGTGCGCTTCTTCGGGTGCATCAACCGCTTCGGCACCTCGCCGGTCGCCGGCAGGATGAACGTGTACGGACCCGGCGTCGCCGCCTTGATCGCCCGGAACGCCGAGTTGTCGATGTGCACCAGCTGACCGAGCTGGGCGAAGTCGCGGCAGACCAGGGTGAAGTGGTGCTTGTCGTCGAGCTGGCGGATCGTGCGGATCCGGTCAAGGCCGTCACGGTTGCCGAGCTGGATGCCGAGCGCGTAGCCGGAATCCGTCGGGTAGGCGATCAGACCGTCCTCGCGCAGGATGGCGACGGCCTGGGAGATCAGCCGCGGCTGCGGGTCGGCCGGGTGTACGTCGAGGTAGCGGGCCATCAGCCCTTCGCCGCGATCTCGGCTGCGCGCATGTCCTTGCGCAGCTCCGGCGGCAACGCGAAGATCAGCGACTCCTCCGCGGTGTGTACCGCCCGCGCCGCGGGGTACCCGTGCTCGGCGAGGAAGCTCAGCACGCCGTCGACCAGTTCCTCGGGCACCGAGGCCCCCGACGTGACACTGACCCGATCCACCCCGGGCAACCAGGCCACGTCGATCTCGCTCGCATCGTCGACCCGGTACGCCGCCTTGGCGCCGGCCTCAAGCGCCACCTCGGCCAGACGGACGCTGTTGGAGGAGTTCGCCGAACCCACCACGATGACCAGGTCAGCCTCGGGACTGATCTCCTTGACGGCGAGCTGGCGGTTCTGGGTGGCGTAGCAGATGTCGTCGCTCGGCGGATCGAGCAGCAGGGGGAAGCGTTCGCGAATCGCGTCGACCGTCGCCATCGTCTCGTCGACCGACAGCGTCGTCTGCGAGAGCCACGCGACCTTGGCAGGGTCGCGGACGACGATGTTCGGCACGTCGTCGGGGCTCTGCACGAGCTGGATGTGGTCGGGGGCTTCGCCGGCGGTCCCCTCGACCTCTTCGTGCCCTTCGTGACCGATCAGCAGGATGTCGTAGTCGTCGGCCGCGAACCGCTTCGCCTCGTGGTGCACCTTGGTGACCAGCGGACAGGTCGCATCGATCGTCTTGAGGTCGCGGGCCAGCGCCTCGGCGTGGACGGCCGGGGAGACACCATGGGCCGAGAAGACCACGGTCTCGCCGGCCGGAACCTCGTCGAGCTCCTCGACGAAGATCGCACCGCGGGACTCCAGGTTCGCCACGACGTGCTTGTTGTGCACGATCTGCTTGCGGACGTAGACCGGGGCGCCGTACAGGTCCAGCGCCTTCTCGACGGTGATCACTGCGCGATCCACGCCGGCGCAGTATCCCCGCGGTGCCGCCAGCAGCACGGCACGCTCGGCCTCGGGCAGGAGGCGGGGCATCGCGAGGTCGGTGTCCATGGCTCCCATCGTAGTGGGCCGCGACTAGGCTCCCCCCATGCCTCTGTCGACCACCCCGGAGAGCCCGATCCCGGTGCGCCAGGTCGTCAGCATGATCACCGGCTGGGTCGACCGGCTCGGCTCGGTGTGGGTCGAGGGTCAGGTGGTCCAGCTCAACCGGCCGGCCAACTCCAACACCGATTTCCTCACCCTGCGCGACAAGCTCGCCGACGTATCGGTCCAGCTGACCTGTCCGCGCGCCGTGGTCGACTCACTGCCCACGCCGCTGGTCAACGGCGCCCAGATCATCGCGCACGCCAAGCCCTCGGTGTACCCGAACCGCGGTTCGCTGTCGCTGCAGGTCCGCGAGCTCCGCCTGGTCGGCGAGGGTGAGCTGCTGGCCCGGCTCGAACGACGCCGCCAGCTGCTGGCCGCGGAGGGCCTGTTCTCCCCCGACCTCAAGCGCCCGTTGCCCTTCCTGCCGCACCGGATCGGCTTGATCACCGGCAAGGACTCGGCTGCGGAGAAGGACGTCGTCGAGAACGCCCGCCAGCGCTGGCCGGGCGTCGCCTTCGAGATCCGGTACGCCGCCATGCAGGGGGTCAACGCAGCGGCTCAGGTGATCGACGCACTCGGCGCGCTGGACCGCGACGCGGAAGTCGACGTCATCGTGATCGCCCGCGGCGGCGGGTCGGTCGAGGACCTGCTGCCGTTCTCCGACGAGGCGCTGATCCGCGCGGTCCACGCTGCGACGACCCCGGTCGTTTCCGCGATCGGGCACGAACCCGACTCCCCGATCCTCGACCTGGTCGCCGATCTGCGCGCCTCGACGCCGACCGATGCCGCCAAACGGATCGTCCCGGACGTGACCGAGGAGACGCAGCGGATCCGCCAGCTGCGGGAACGCAACCGGCGCAGCGTCAGTCACGTGCTCGGTCGCGAGCAGCAGCACCTCGACTCGCTGCGGAGCCGACCGAGCATGGCCGACCCGCGCAACGACCTCCTCGGGCGTTCCGAGGAGATCGGTGGGCTCACCCGTCGGAGCCGCCGCGTTCTGGGACACGTGCTGGACCGCGCCGAGGACGACCTCGGACACAGCCTGGCTCGCGTGCGCGCACTGTCCCCGCTGGCGACCCTGCGACGCGGCTACGCGGTGCTCTCGGACGCGGACGGCGCCTTGTTCTCCAGCGTCACCGACATCGGTGCCGGATCGGCCGTGACCATCCGGGTCGCCGACGGTCGGATCAGTGCCGACGTGACGGGCGTCGAATCCATCCCGCTACCGGCACCGCCGCACGACAGCACCCTTGAGGAGCACGATGAGTGAGAAGAAGCCCGAGCTGAGCTACGAGGACGCCCGTGAGCAGCTCATCGAGGTCGTCCGGACGCTGGAAGCAGGCGGCACCACCCTGGCCGAGTCGCTCTCGCTCTGGGAGCGCGGCGAGGAGTTGGCGAAGATCTGCCAGAACGCCCTCGACGGGGCTCGAGCACGCCTGGACGCGGTCCTCGGCACGGACCAGGACGACGCCTGAAGGCTCAGCGGGCCGCCGGCGCGGTGAACGTCGCGGCGTAGGCGCGGATCTGGGCATCCGGCGCGCTCCCGTAGACCAGGATCCGCTGCTGGTTGCCGTCGGTGGCCCGGACTGTCCGGATGAGCGCGTAGTCGCCGCCGGTGTCCGTCCAGGTCTGCCAGGTCTGTCCCCCCACGGTGACGTCACGGCCCTGGGTCGCGTTCTTGTCGACGTACTGGCTGAGCAGGTCGCGGCTGGGGTCCAGGGACTCCTCGAGACCGACGAACTTGCCGGACGAGGTCAGCAGGCCGAGCGTGAAATGGGGACTCACCCCGGTCTGGTAATCGGCACTGGTGGCCCGCCAGCCCTTCGGCAGCTCGGGGGGCACCTGGAGCGCGAGCTTGCGGTCCGCAGCCCCCGCACTGACCCAGATCTTCCACGGCACGGTCGGCACCGGGTTGACGTCCTTGCTGCTCGGCTTCGCCAGGAAGTACCAGCCGCCTGCGGCCGCGACGGCGACAGCCAGCGCGATGAACATGCCAGCAACGGATCGCTCGGCGCGCGGGTTGGCAGCGGGCTGACTCATGGCTCCATCTTGCCAATCGGAGCGCAGCCACCGATCACCGGTCGGTCCGGGACGTTTTCGCCGGGCCCGCACTGGGGCAGACTGGCCCGGTGACGACGTACCGGATCGCGGAGGCCGCTGAGCTCCTCGGAGTCAGCGACGACACCGTCCGCCGCTGGGTCGATGCCGGCAAGCTGACCTCCACGACCGACAACGGGCGGCTCGCCGTCGACGGTGCCGAGCTGGCCGTCCTGGCCGAGTCGCTTGCCGACTCCCCCGACGAGGCGGGCCGGCGGCGCTCCTCCGCGCGCAACCGCCTGGCTGGCATCGTGGTGGCCGTGCGCAAGGACACCGTGATGGCCCAGGTCGAGATGATCTGCGGACCGCACCGGATCGTGTCGCTGATGTCCGCCGATGCCGCCGACGAGCTCGGACTGGTCCCCGGAGCGCGCGCGATCGCCTCGATCAAGTCGACGAACGTGGTCGTCGAGCGTCCGTGACAGTGTCACCCGCGCGCTCAGCGTTCCCGGACAGATAACATCGGCCCCATGCCGGACTCCCACCTCCCCGTTGAGCTCGCCGTCGCCCCCTCGGTGCCGGACCGCAACCTCGCGCTCGAGCTGGTCAGGGTGACCGAAGCCGCCGCGATGGCAGCCGGTCGCTGGGTCGGCAAGGGTGACAAGAACGGCGCCGACGGAGTGGCCGTCAATGCGATGCGGACCCTGATCTCCACGGTCGGCATGCGCGGGACCGTGGTCATCGGTGAGGGCGAGAAGGACAACGCCCCGATGCTCTACAACGGCGAGGAGGTCGGGGACGGCGACGGTCCCGAGTGCGACGTCGCGGTGGACCCGATCGACGGCACCACACTGACCGCCAAGGGCATGGCGAACGCGGTGTCCGTGCTGGCGGTCTCTCCGCGCGGGTCGATGTACGACCCCTCCGCGGTCTTCTACATGGAGAAGCTGGTCACCGGGCCCGAAGCGGCCGACGTCGTCGACATCCGCTACCCAGTCGCCGAGAACATCCACCAGGTCGCCAAGGCCAAGGGCGGCAAGCCCGAGGACGTCACGGTGGTCCTGCTGGACCGGCCGCGTCACGAGCAGCTGGCCAGCGAGATCCGCGACACCGGCGCCCGGATCAAGTTCATCACCGACGGGGACGTCGCCGGCGCGATCATGGCCGCGCGCGCCGAGACCGGCGTCGACCTCCTCCTCGGTGTCGGCGGTACGCCGGAAGGCATCATCACCGCGTGCGCGCTCAAGTGCCTCGACGGCGTGATCCAGGGCCGGCTGTGGCCCACCGACGACGACGAGCGCGAGCGCGCGATCGACGCCGGCCACGACCTCGAGCGCGTGCTCTACACCGACGACCTGGTCTCCGGTGACGACTGCTTCTTCGTCGCCACCGGCATCACCGACGGCGAGCTGATGAAGGGCGTGCGTTACCGCGCCGGCGGTGCCTCGACGCACTCGCTGGTGATGCGCAGCCGCAGCGGCACGATCCGCGAGATCATCAGCGACCACAAGCTGAGCAAGCTGGCGGCCTACGCCAACGTCGACTTCGAGCGCTGAGGACCGGATGGCGATCGCATGATCGTCGTCGTCGGCGAATCGCTCGTCGATCTCACGCCCGCCGTTGACGGCACCGTCGTCGAGACCGTCGGCGGATCGCCCCTCAACGTGGCGGTCGGACTGGGCCGTCTCGAGGCCCCTGCCCTGCTGATCACCGAGGTCGGCAACGACGACCGCGGCGAACGGATCGTGCGGTACGTCCAGGACAGCGAGATCGAACTGATCGCGGCCCCGAGCCGAGACGGGCGGACCGCGACAGCGGCTGTCCGCTTCGTCGACGACGAGCCGGCCTACGACCTCGACGTCTCCTGGTACCTCTCGGGCCAGGAGCTGCCGGAGTGCGACGCGCTGCACGTGGGCTCACTCGGCACGGTGCTCGAGCCCGGTCGCGACAGCGTGCTGGACCTCGTCGAGCAGGCGTGGGCCCTCGATGTCTTCGTCAGCTACGACCCGAACGTGCGTGCGCAGGTGCTGGCCGGCCAGGACCAGTCGTGGCGCGACGTCGAGTCGCTCGCCGACCGGGCCCACCTGGTCAAGCTGAGCGAGCAGGACATCGACCTGCTCCATCCCGGTGCCGACCCGGACGACATCGCCCGGTCCCTGCTCACCGGGGACCGCACAGAGCTGGTGATCCTCACCCGCGGGGCGCGCGGCGCGACCGCGTACGTCGACGGGTTGGCAGTCGACGTTTCGGCGCACCCGGTCACCGTCGTCGACACGGTCGGCGCTGGCGACGCCTTCATGGCAGCCACGCTCGCCGTCCTGCTGGAGACCAACGCCATGGGCCGGTACGCCGGCGGCCTGCCCCACGACCAGGGCGCGCTGGAGCAGCTGCTCCGGGCGGCGACCGAGGTGGCCGGGATCAGCTGTTCGCGACCGGGAGCAACGGCACCGTTGCGCTCGGAGCTGCGGCCTGGTTGGCCCGGCTGACCTTCTGCGCGTCCAGCGCGGCACGGACCGCGTCGAAGACCAGCGGGTCTAGTGCCATCCCGACGTGGCTGGCACTCACCTCGACCGGGACCGCGGCCGGGTCGATGCAGGCCCGCCAGTCGACGATGCCGTCCCGCTTGGAGTAGATGGCGGTGAAGCCGACGCCCGGGTCGAGCGGGGCGTGCGACTCCTCGAAGCTGGCTCGTGCGCAGTCGCCGGCGATGCAGTCCTCGCTCATCAGGCCACCGAAGCCGGCCCGGGTGAGCCGGGTCAGCAGCTCGGCGTCCCAGGCCAGGACCTCGTGCACGGCACCGGGCGCCAGGATCGGGCTGCCCATCGAGACGATGCCGGCGATCAGGTCGGGCCGCCGCGCGGCCAGCCCCCGCGCGAGCATGCCGCCGAGGCTGTGGCCCACGATGCTGACCTTGCGGCCGCGTCGCAGCGCGATCGACTCGACCCGGCGCTCGAGCCGGTCAGCAGCCTCGCGGGTGCAGCCCATGTTGATGTGGATGTGTGACTTGTAGGTCCGGTAGCCGGCACCGCGCAGCATCTTGGCCATCGCGGCCAGGGTGGTGTCACCGGCCATGAAGCCCGGGACCAGCAGGACCGGTTCGACGCCCAGCGGCCGGTGGTGGCCGGCGTACGGCTGGGCACCGCGAACCTTGCGATCCGAGCGGGCCCGTACGACGTAGCGCGCGACCTCGGCCACGACGCTTCCTTCGCGGGACAGCGCGCGCAGACCCTGGGGACCGGCAAATCCTTCGGGCTTGAGAAAATCGCCCATCGGTGAGTTCACGGAGCCGAACGTAACGGAAACCACAGTTCTTCAAACGGAACTCGACTGATTTCGTCACGCGAGTCGGCGATGCTGTTT
>JACXTT010011883.1_pt1 | contig 11599 bp, 9 predicted proteins | sample 9270951 | NCBI WGS metagenome assembly JACXTT01 (sample SAMN15532306, study PRJNA645909) | rock metagenome | isolation source: weathered quartz diorite | place: Puerto Rico | collected 2017-06-21 | reverse complement strand
GCCGTCGATGTTGCGCACGCCCAGCTTCGACATTTTCTTGTAGCGCTCCTCCATCTCGCGCACCGCCCACTTGAGCGCGACCACCGCCTTCTTCGGATCGGTGACCACCGGCGTGAGCAGGTGTGGAATGCCGTCATAGACCGACAGCTCCAGCATCTTGGGAGCGACCATGATGAGCCGGCACTGATCCGGCCGTAGCCGGTAGACCAGGCTGAGGATCATGGTGTTGATGCCGACCGACTTGCCGGAGCCAGTGGTGCCGGCAATCAGCAGGTGCGGCATGCGCGCGAGATCGACGATCACCGACTCGCCGCCGATGGTTTTGCCGAGGCAAAGCGGCAGCTTGGCGCTGTGGCGCTGATACTCGTCGTTGTCGAGCAGCTCGCGCAGATAGACCTTTTCGCGCTGCTCGTTGGGCAGTTCGATGCCGATGGCGTTGCGGCCCGAGACGACCGCGACGCGGGCGGCGAGCGCGCTCATTGAGCGGGCGATATCGTCGGCGAGCCCGATCACGCGCGACGACTTGATGCCGGGCGCAGGCTCGAGCTCGTAGAGCGTCACCACCGGGCCCGGCCGCGCATTGATGATCTCGCCGCGCACGCCGAAATCCTGCAATACGCTTTCGAGCGCAGTCGCGGTCTCTTGGATCGATTCCTGGCTCGGCGCGAAGCGATCGGTCGGCCGCGGCGCGGCCAGCAGCATGAGCGAAGGCAGCTGATAGCCACTGGCCGATCGCCGCGCCGTCCGGGGCTGCCGCGCGGTTTTGCTGCGGGCGGGACGTTCGATCGTGAGCTCGGATTCCCCGTCGTCGTCCTCCGGCTTGGCGACGAAGCGCGACCCAGACGCCTCGAAGCGCGGCTCGAAGCGGTCGCCCTCGGTCACGACCGGCGTCGGGGCTCTGCGCACGGGCGCGCGTGGTGGGGCGCGGCGAGCGACCAACCGCATGACGCGAGCCTTGAGGCTGAGGAAGGAGTGCACGATGCGGCCGAGCGAAATCGCAGTCCGCTCCTGCTCGTCGTCGATCGGACCCGCGGCCTTGCGCGCCCAGCGCTCATCGAGCTCGACTGAATCGCGCCAGCCAACGCCGGCGGCGACGATCACCGCGATGAGCGTCGCGGCCCCCAGCACGATTGTGACGGTCAGCAACGGCACGCCGGACAACGGACCAAGCATCATCGTCGGCACGCGCAGCAATCCGTCGCCGATGACGCCGCCAAGTCCGGTGGGCAGCGGCCAGGACGGGCTCCTGGGCAGGCAGGATACGAACCCCGAGGCGAGCACCGTGCCGATCAGCCACAGCACAACGCGCAGCCATTCGCGATCGAACGGCCGATGGGTGGCAAGCCGCCAGCCCCAGATCGCGACCGGCAGCACTAGCACGGTCGAGGCGAGGCCGAACAGTTGCATCAACAGGTCGGAGCCGATGGCGCCCGGCGCGCCGAGCAAGTTGCGGACCGGTGCGTCGGTGGCGTGGCTGAAAGAAGGATCCTGGACCGACCAGGTGGCAAGCGCGACCGCGATGGTGGCGGCGAGCACGATGAGCGCGATGCCGCCGATCTCGCGCAGCCTGCGCCGCAGCGCTGCGCGCAGGTCGTCCGACCAGAACGGGAAATCCAGGCTGCGGTCGACGGCTGCCATGGTCTAGCCCAACACGGACACGAGGCGATGCAGCGCCTCGGCCGTGGTCTCCTCGTCTTGCACCAGCGCGACGCGGATGTAGCCGGTGCCGGGATTGCGGCCGTCGGCGCCGTCGCGCGCCAGATAATGGCCCGGAATCACGCGCAGGCCGCCCTCCCGCCACAGCTTCTTGGTGGCGGCCTCGTCGGCCCCTCGTGTGCTCACATCGAGCCAGAGAAAGAAGCCGCCGGCCGGCCGCTTGTGGCCGTAGCGGTCGCCGATGATCTGATCGGCGAGATCGAATTTGGCGACGTAGAGATCGCGGTTCTTGTTGACATGTGCCTCGTCGCCGTAGGCCGCGATCGCGACCTCCTGCGCCGGCACCGGCACCTGCGGCGCCGCGATGTTGCGCAGCTCTACGTAGCGCGCGAGGAAGCGGCGGTCGCCGGCCGCGAAGCCGACGCGCAGCCCAGGCAGGTTCGACCGCTTCGACAGCGAATGGAACACCACCACGTTGGCGAAATCGGGCGCCGAGGCTTCCAGCATGCCATGCGGTGGCTGACCATTGAGATAAACCTCGCAGTAGCACTCGTCGGCGAAAACGAGGAAGCCGAAGCGGCGCGCGAGCGCGGCGAGCCGCGAGAGATACGCAGGGCTCGCCACCGCGCCCTGCGGGTTCGAAGGCGAGGCAATGTAGAGCGCAACCGTGCGCGCCAGCACGTCCTCGGCCACGGCGTCGAGATCGGGCAGGAAGCCGGTCTCGCAGGTGGCCGGGAGATAAACCGGTTCGCAGTCGGCGGCGGCGGCGCCAGCTGAATAGGCCGCATAGAACGGATTGGGAATGAGGATCGCGGGCTTGCCAGCGCGCCGCGCGACGAAACGCTTGGCGGCGATGGCGCCCAGGAACAGGCCCTCGCGCGTGCCGTTGAGCACGATGACCTCGGTCTCGGGATCGATTGCGCGCGGCAGCTTGTAGCGCCGGCCGAGCCAGGCGGCGGCGGCGCGGCGAAAGCCTTCGGTGCCCTTGTTGGCGGGGTAGCGGCCGAAGTCGTTGAGATGCGCCTGCAGCACCGGCCCGACGAACGGCGGGATCGCGTGTTGCGGCTCGCCGACCGAGAGGTTGATTGCGGGCTTGCCAGGCTTGATGTCCGCCAACAGCTCGTGCAGCCGCACGAACGGCGAACGGCCTTCGGTTTTGGCGGCAGCGGGCTGTGGCGCGGCGGTGGCGGCGGTCATGAAACTCAAACGGCTGCGGGCGGCGGGACCGCCGCCGCGCCGGCTTTCGATACCATAGGAGCGGCGAGGTTAAGGCGTGATTAACCATCGGAGCCGCCTGCCGGAAGGCTCTGCAAAAGAGAGGGGCCCCGACCTTGCGACCGGAGCCCCCACGGACGGGGCGGTGCCGGGTTCCGCCCCAACCGTTGTCGTATGTCCTCACTCGATCAAGGCAAAGCGAGGCTCTTTTTTCACAACAGGTTTCACGCGTTTGCTCGTTCTGACTGAACGCAACACGGCTGCTTGCGCGAGCCATGGCCAAGTGTGGAATCAAACTACGTGCCAGTCTGGCGAGATCGCCGGTAATGGATGGGAAATGCTTATCTTTCGCCGTGGCCCAGGCGCCGAGGAATAACTCGGTGCTGCGAAAGCAGCCCTGGAAATCAAACGTAGTGCATGCCCTGCTCATCTTTTGAGCAGGGCAGATACCGCCCAAGACAGCTCGGGCCCGCGATCGGCGGGCCCGAGCAGTCAACGAATGTTGCGGACGACCGCTATTGCAGCTGCTCGCCGTGCAACGAAATGTCGAGGCCGGCCCGTTCGTCCTCGTCGCGCACGCGCAGCGGAACGAAGAAGTCGATCACCTTGAGAATGATGAAGGTGACGACGCCAGACCAGACCAGCGTGACGCCGACGGCGTAGAGTTGGATCAGCACCTGCTTGCCGTTACCCTCGAGGAGGCCCGCGGTTTCGCCGATGGCGGCGACCGCGAACACGCCGGTCAGTATCGTGCCGGTCGCGCCGCCGACGCCGTGCACGCCGAACACGTCGAGCGAGTCATCGTAGCCGAGTTTCTGTTTGAGCTTGGTACAGGCCCAATAGCAGACGGCTCCCGCAACGATGCCGATGATGATGGCGTGCCAAGGCCCGACGAAGCCGGAGGCCGGCGTGATCGTGCCAAGGCCGGCCACCGCGCCGGAAATCATGCCGAGCACCGACGGCTTGCCGCGATCCAGCCACTCCAGGAACATCCAGGTCAGCACGCCGGCGCAGGCGGCGAGGTGGGTGGCGACAACGGCAAAGCCCGCGCGCGAATTGGCGCCGAGGGCCGAGCCGCCGTTGAAGCCGAACCAGCCGATCCAAAGCAGGCCCGTGCCGATGACGGCAAGCGACAGGTCGTAGGGCGCGAGATTCTCGGTGCCATAGCCCCGCCGCTTGCCGAGCATGTAAGCCGCGACCAGGCCGGCAATGCCGGCGTTCAAATGCACCACGGTGCCGCCCGCGAAATCGATGGCTCCCGCTGCCTGCAGGAAGCCGCCGCCCCAAACCCAGTGCGCGATCGGAACGTAGACGAACAGGATCCACCCCAGCACGAACCACAGATAGGCCGAGAACCGCATGCGATCGGCGACCGCGCCAGCGACCAGCGCCGCGGTGATTACAGCGAACGTCAGCTGGTAGATCACGAAGACGATTTCCGGAATGGTCTTGGCGGCCGAGTGGATCGAGTCCATGCCGATGCCATGCAGCATGGCGCGATCGAACGTGCCGATGGCGGGCGCCTCGCCGCTGAACGTGAGGCTGTAGCCGACCACGACCCAAAGGATCGAGCCGAGCGCTACGGTCGCCAGCGTCTGCGCCATGGTGGCGAGCACGTTCTTCTTGCGGACCATTCCGCAGTAGAAAAGTGCCAGCCCCGGGATGCTCATCATCAGCACGAGACCGGTGGCGGAAATCATCCAGGCGGTGTCCGCACCGTCGATCTTGGGCGCCTGGGACGCGGCTTGAGCAAAGGCCGGCGTGGCCAAGATCGCGAGCGCGGCCGCGATCGAGGCGACCGCGGCATGGCGCGCGAACACAGATGTCGTCATGAAGTCCCCCTTGGACGAACGTTTAGAGAGCGTCGTTATCGGTCTCGCCGGTGCGGATTCGCACGGCATGATCGAGGTCGTATACAAAAATCTTGCCATCGCCGATCTGCCCGGTTTTGGCTGCCGTGCTGATGGCCTGGATGGCCTTGTCGGCGAGCCCCTCGGCGATCGCAACCTCGATTTTCAGCTTGGGCAGAAAATTCACCGTGTATTCGGCCCCGCGGTAGATTTCCGTGTGTCCCTTCTGCCGGCCGTAGCCTTTCACCTCGGTGACGGTCATTCCGTGCACGCCGACCGCGTTGAGCGCGTCGCGCACCTCGTCGAGTTTGAAGGGTTTGATGATGGCGGTGATCAGTTTCATGACTCATGTCCCTCGGTGACTTCCGAGCGCCCCCCAGACAGCAAGATACCGCCCCGAACGGCTGCGCAACGATGTCTCATTCCTACGATATCGGCATCACGATCAAAAATTAAGCGGTTTTATTGGCATTACGCTGCCGACAGTTTGGGCACGGTAGACGGAGGCCGCTAGCCCTCCGGCCTGCGCTCGCGCAGCAGTCCCTCCTGGGCGACGGAAGCGACCAGCGTGCCGTCGGCGGCGAAGATCAGGCCGCGGGCAAAGCCGCGCGCGCCATGCAGGTTCGGGCTGTCCTGCGCGTATAACAGCCATTCATCGGCGCGGAACGGACGGTGGAACCAGAGCGCATGGTCGAGGCTGGCGCCCATGATCGAGCGCTCGAACACGGTACGGCCATGCGGCACCAGCGCGGTGTCGAGCAGCGTCATGTCGGAGGCATAGGCCAGCACGCAGCGATGGATCGCGGGATCGTCCGGCAGCTTTCCGGTGGCGCGGATCCAGACGTTGAAGCGGCTGTCCTCGGATTTGTTGCCGAGGTAGCGGGTGAATTCGACTGGCCGCAACTCGATCGGCCGCTCGCGCTCGTAGTAGCGCCGCACCGGCTCGGGCATCTGCGGCAACACGCGCTCCTTGATCTCGCTTTCGTTCGGCAGTTCGTCCGGCTTCGGCACCTCGGGCGCCTTGGCCTGGTGCTCGAGTCCCGGTTCGTCGGCATGAAACGACACCGACATCGAGAAGATCGCGTGCCCGTGCTGGATCGCGATCACGCGCCGCGTGGTGAAGCTCTTGCCGTCGCGGATACGGTCGACTTCGTAAATGATCGGCACCTTGGGATCGCCAGGCAGCAGGAAATAGGCGTGCATGGAATGCGGCGGCCGGCCGTTGACCGTGCGGGTCGCGGCCACCAGCGCCTGGCCGATCACCTGGCCGCCGAACACGCGCTGCCATCCGACCTGCGGGCTGCGGCCGCGGAACAGGTTCACTTCCAGCGGCTCGAGGTCGAGAACCTTGAGCAACTCGCCAACAGCGTCGGACATGGGAGTGATATAATCGGCCGCGATGGCGAAGACAAAGCAATCCAACGCGCGGGCCGACGTGTTGATCGGCGGCGCCGGCTTTGCCGGGCTGGCGCTGGCGATTGCGTTGCGCCAGGGGCTCGGTCCATCGGTTTCGGTCGTTGTCGCCGACCCGGGGCTCGGCAAGGCTCACACCGAGGATCTGCGCGCCTCCGCGATCGCGGCCGCGGCGCGGCGGCTGTTTCAGACCATCGGCGCCTGGGACGCCGTCGCGCGTGACGCGCAGCCGATCCTCGATATGGCAGTGACCGACAGCCGGCTGCGGGACGCGGTGCGGCCGGTGTTCCTGACGTTTGCGGGCGAGGTCGAGCCGGGCGAACCGTTCGCCCACATGATCGAGAACGCCCCGCTGCTCGACGCCCTGCTAGCGCGGGCCAAGAAGGAAGGCGTCGATCTGCGTGCGAGCGCGGTGGAAGCTTTTGGCACTCCGTCTGCGCACGCAGGCCCATCCGTTCGTCCCCGCGAAAGCGGGGACCCAGGGTCACACCCCGAGCGTGCGTCTCTGGGTTCCCGCTTACGCGGGAACGAACAGCGGAAAGGCTTGCGCTCAAAGGAACCTTACCCTGGCACCGCACAACAGATTGACGTGCGCTTGACCAAAGGCGAAACAATTTCAGCCCGTCTCCTGGTCGCAGCCGACGGCGCGCGTTCGCCGATCCGCGAACGCGCCGGCATCCAGAGCATCGGCTGGACCTACGCACAATCCGCCATTGTCACCACGGTCAAGCACGAGCGCGACCACAGCGGCCGCGCCGAGGAGCATTTTCTACCCGGGGGTCCGTTTGCAATCCTGCCGCTGAAAGGCCGCCGCTCCTCGATCGTATGGGCCGAAGAGGCGCGCGAGGCCGAACGCATCGTCGCGCTGCTGGACGACGAATTTCACGGCGAGCTGGAACGGCGCTTCGGCTTGCGACTCGGTGAGATCAAGGTCGCGGGCCCGCGCCGCGCCTATCCGCTCGGGCTCTCGGTCGCGCGCTCGTTCGTCGGCGAGCGGCTCGCCCTCGTCGGCGACGCCGCGCACGTGATCCATCCGATCGCCGGACAGGGGCTCAACCTCGGCCTGCGCGACGTGGCGGCGCTGGCGGAGGCGATCGTCGACGCGGCGCGGCTTGGGCTCGACATCGGCTCGGCCACCGTGCTCGACCGCTACCAGCGCTGGCGGCGGTTCGACACCATGGCGATGGGGGTGGCGACCGACGGGTTGAACCGGCTGTTCTCCAACAGCTCCGACGCGCTGCGCATCCTGCGCGACGTCGGCCTCGGCTTGGTCGAACGCGCGCCCGCGCTCAAGGATGTATTCATCCGCGAGGCGGCGGGCCTCACCGGCGAAGTGCCAAAACTCCTGCGCGGCGAGGCGCTTTGATCCGCTACGTCAGCGGCACCACCGCGATCTGCTCCTTGAATGCGGGGCGCGCGGAAATCGCCGCGTACCAGCGATCGAGATTGGGCGTCGACGGCCGCTCCGGAATGAGCTGCGTGTAGCGGTAGATCATGATGCCGACCGGGATGTCGCCATAGGAGAAATCGTTGCCGGCCATGAACTGGGTCTTGCCGAGCTGCGCGTCCATGATCTTCGCCGCCGCGATGGTCTTCTCCTTGCCGGCGGCGATCGCGTTGGCGTCGCGCTTCTCCGGCGGCGTACGGATCAGGCCCCAGAACACCGGCGTGATCGAGGGCCCCATGACCGAGAGCTGCCAGTCCATCCACTTGTGCGCCAGCGCGCGGGTCTTCAGATCGGCCGGCTCGAGCGTGCGGTTGCTGTGCTTGGCCGCGACGTAGCGCAGGATCGAGTTCGACTCCCACAAGGTGAAGCCATCCTCTTCCTCCAGTGTCGGCACCAGCGAGTTCGGGTTCATCGCCAGGTAGAACGGGTCCTTGGTCTTGCCGAACGCGCCTCCGACGTCAATGCGGTCGAACGGCAGCTTCATCTCGGCGAGTCCCCAGATCACCTTCTGCACGTTGGATGAGGTGTTGCGTCCCCAGATTTTGATCATGAATGCCTCCCGTGTTTCGAAACGATAGCGCTATACGGATTTTTGCAGCAATGGCCGCAGATCGCGAATGTTTTTCACGCTATCGAGCGCTCGCACCCGCTCGATCAGCGCGTCACCCCTGGCCGCGCCCAGCACCGGCACGAGCAGGTCGCGGCACTTGGCGACGACCTCCGCGCGCAGCATCGGGTTGGCGGCGGTGCCGCGCACGTCGCGCACATGCTCGCGAAGCTCGGTGCCATCGTTGAGTACGACGGTGACGATTGATTGGCGCACCACCTTCTCGAGCTCCTGGTCCGGAACGAGCTCGATCTTCGCACGCGCCCGCAATATCGCTGCGTCCTGCATGCGCGCGACGTCGTGCGCAGCGTGGAACGATACCGTCTTGTCGATCAACATCACGGCGACCATTTGCTGCAAACAGATGTCCGGGATTTCGCGATTGTTGACGACCGAGGCCTCGCGAGTGCCGAGCCGTACGGTCACCTTGCGCACCTCGTCGGCCGAAAACGGCCGCCGCTTCAGCAAAATCTCCAGCGCGTCGAGCGGTGCCTGGATCGGCGAGCCGACCGACCATTTCTTGATGTTGGTGCGGATGATTTCATACTGCTCGCCGAGCTTTTCGATCAGCCGCTCCGGCGCAGCCTTGGGCGGATGGGCCAGGAAGAAATTATCCGGACCCGACAGAATGTCGTCGATCCCACTCCAGCCAGCGTGAACCAGCAGCGCGGACGTCACACCGCTGCGCGCCGGCATGCCGCCGAACACGAAAGCTTTCTCGACATGCTCGCTGTCACGTTGCCACGCGGCGATGCCGGACGATTGTTGCGCGGTATAATCAAGCAGCCAACGCATCTGCCGCACGTCAAGCGCAGCAGCACAACCCGCGGCCGCGGCGGCGCCGAACGCGCCCGCGATGCTGTGCGAACTCTTGTGCAATTCGCGCGACAAAGCCGGAACGCCGAGCGTCATGGTCATGCGGGGACCGACGTCGTAGCCCAGCGCCACCGCGCGCAGGAAATGTGCGCCCGAGATACCGAGCTGTTCGCCGACCGCGAGCGCCGCCGGCACCACCGCGCAACCCGGATGCGACAGCGAAGGCGCGTGTGAGTCGTCGGTCTCGTCGGCGTGCGCCAGTACGCCGTTCGCCAGCGCCGCCTCGATCGGGCCGGTGAGCACATCGGAAGCGACCACCATCGCGACCTTTTCGCCGCCGTAGGCGCGAGCAAACTTGATCGCCGCCTGGCCGGGCAGCAGGTCCGCGCCTGAGATCATCGCCGCGAAGGTGTCGAGCACGTGGTGCTTGGTCTTCTCGACCACGCTGTCGGGCAGCGCACGGTCGCGTGCTGCCGCCATGTAGGACGAGAGCGCGGCCATCACGGGTCCGACCGACTGCGCGGCGCCCGCTGCGCCGGACGGCAGTCCCGCCGCCACGAGGGCGCCGCCGCCTTGCAATACGTCGCGCCGCGTCACGATCAAATCGCGCCTGTCGCTTTGTCGCGCACGTCAGTCGAGCCGCCGCGCTTCCTCGGGCAGCATGATCGGGATGCCGTCGCGGATCGGATAGGCCAGCTTGGCGGCGCGCGAGACCAGCTCTTGGCGCTCGGCGTCGTATTCCAGCGTGCTCTTGGTCAGCGGGCAGACCAGGATTTCGAGGAGCTTGGGATCGATGCTGCCAGCGGGACGGTCGGACATGGCGAACTCCACAACGAAGCCGCCATGACCATAGCAGGTTCAGCGCCCGTTCAACATGAAGGCGAGCGAGCCGATGCTACCGTCGAAGCCCGCAGCAGGACGCGACTCTTGGCGCGGATGCCGCGGCACGGGTTTGGCCTGGTGCTTCTGCTGCTGCGGACCGTTGCGGCCGCCGTGATGGCCGCGATGCTGACCATTGCCGCGATGACCTTGCGGCTGCTGCTGGGCGCCTTTCTGGCGCGGCTGCGGCCGCTGCATGCCGTGCCGGCCGGTCGCCGGGATCGAGAGCCGGATCAGCTTTTCGATATCGCGCAGATAGGCCCGCTCCTCGCCGTCGCAGAACGAGATCGCGACGCCGTCGGCGCCGGCTCGGGCGGTGCGACCGATGCGGTGCACGTAGCTTTCCGGAATGTTTGGCAGGTCGTAGTTGACGACGTGGCTGATGCCCTCGACGTCGATGCCGCGCGCCGCGATGTCGGTCGCGACCAGGGTGCGGACCTTGCCGTCGCGGAATGCAGCGAGCACGCGCTCGCGCTGGTTTTGCGACTTGTTGCCGTGGATCGCCTGGGCGACGAGACCCTTCTTGGCGAGGTCGCGCACTACGCGGTCGGCGCCGCGCTTGGTACGGGTGAAGACAAGGGCGCGGGCGATCGGCTCGCTGCGCAACACGTCGGCGAGCAGGTTGGGCTTGCCGCCTCGATCGACGAATACGACGCGCTGCCTGATGCGCTCGACGGTGGTGGCTTGCGGCGTGACCTCGACGCGGACCGGATCGCGCAGCATCGAGCTCGCCAGCTCGACGATCTCGCGCGGCATGGTGGCGGAGAAGAACAGCGTCTGGCGCTGGCGCGGCAGCCGGGTCACGACTTTGCGGATGTCGTGGATGAAACCCATGTCGAGCATGCGGTCGGCTTCGTCGAGCACAAACACCTCGACGCAATCGAGCGTGATCGCGCGCTGGTGCATCAAATCGAGCAGCCGGCCGGGCGTCGCGACCAGGATATCCACGCCATGTGCTAATGCGCGGATCTGCGGCTTGATGTTCACACCGCCGATCGCGAGCGCCACACTGGGGCGGACGTGGCGGCCATAAGCCTTGAAGCTGTCGACAATCTGGGCTGACAACTCGCGCGTCGGGGACAGCACCAGGACCCGGCAGCTGCACGGCTGCGGACGACACCGACGATTTGCAAGGTGGTTCAGGATCGGCAACGCGAATGCCGCGGTCTTGCCGGTGCCGGTCTGGGCGATGCCGATCACGTCGCGGCCGGCGAGCACCTGCGGGATGGTTTGCGACTGGATCGGGGTGGGATGTTCGTAGCGCTCTTCTGCAAGGGCGCGGGCGATCGGCTCGGAGAGGCCGAGATTGAGAAACGAGGTCAATTCAGGATTCTTTCACAGGGCGAGGCGTGGCGGCGCATCGTGCGCTCGCTCTGCGTCGCTTGCGGTTGAAGACACCCCGCGTGGTCTGGGCTGTCGGTTAATGCGCTGAATGCGGCGGGTCGAAAACCAAAGCGTGGAATTCGTTCACGCGACCCGGAAATAGCCTTCTGACGAGGCCATCATCTCAGCTGGCGGTTAAGTAACGATGTATTGTGGAGAATACAAGGCGCTGTTTTGGCTCACTGCAGCGGCGACTCGCCGCCGCCGGTGCCGGCGGTCTTCTTGTCGAGCTCCACCTCGGTCACCGCAATCAGGATTTCGGCGCGCGTCTTGAGGTCGGGCGCCTCCATCAAGGCCTGCTTCTCCGCCGCGCCATAGGGCGACATCATCGAT
>JACXTT010011882.1_pt1 | contig 11600 bp, 11 predicted proteins | sample 9270951 | NCBI WGS metagenome assembly JACXTT01 (sample SAMN15532306, study PRJNA645909) | rock metagenome | isolation source: weathered quartz diorite | place: Puerto Rico | collected 2017-06-21 | reverse complement strand
AGCTCCACGCAACCGTATGCCCAAGCAAACCGCCGAGATGCTCGTCGAATCGGTGACGATGGAGCTGCCGGACACGAAGACCATCCGCCTCCAGTGGCCGGAGGGCTACGACGTGGACTTCAAGACCGGGCAGTTCATCACGCTCTACTGGCCGGACACGCCGACTTACAAACGCGCCTACTCGCTCTCCTCCTGCGCGCTGGACCGGGGCTTCTACGAAGTGACCGTGAAGCGCGACGGCAAGATGGGCACGCGCATCGTGGACTGGGCCAAGCCGGGCGACAAACTTGGCGTCATCGAGCCGGTCGGCAAGTTCCTTCCCGTTTTCGACCCGCCGGGCCGGCACCTCATCTGCATCGCGGGCGGCAGCGGCGTGACGCCCTTCCGCGCGTTCGCGCGCGAGGCCACGCGCCGCCAGCTCGACACCCGTCTTACCATCCTCTACAGCGTCCGCACGACCAACGACATCATCTTCCACGAGGAGTTCAAGCAGCTCGAACAAGAGAACGAGCACTTCGATTTTTACGTGACCTGCACGCGCCTGCACCCGGACGACAAATGGAATGGCCGCCGGGGCCGCATCACCGCCGAGTGGGTCCGGGAGCACATCCACGACCCGGCGAACACGGTCTTCTACGCCTGTGGCACCAACGAACTGGTCGAGGCCACCGAGCATCTCGTGCTGGACGAACTCAAGCTCCCGAGGGAGCAGATGAAGACGGAGAAATGGGGATGAAAAAAAGCTCCAAAACCCAAGTTCCAAGCTCCAAAGAAGCTCCAATGACCAAGCTCCAAGGGGCAACTGAAGTGCGTGAGCCTTGGTGTTTGGAGCTTGGAGCTTCTTTGGGATTTGGAGCTTGGATTTTGGAACTTAACTGACATGCACCGCGACATCCTCTTCCTCCTCAAGCACGACTTCCCCGACGGCCCCGGCACGCCTTACTACTGCTCCGAGTGCGCGCAACTCACCGGCGTGCTCGCCTACTATCCGCAGCTCCGCCATGTGCTGGACCTCCGCTACGTGGACTTCGCGCGCCCCCGGAAGGAAATCCTCTCCCTCATCGGCGAAGCGAACCAAGGCTGCCCCGTCCTCGTCATTGCGGACGGCCCGCCAGCCAGCGTGCAGGGTGTCGAGATTGGCACCTTCAACGGCCTGCACTTCGTCTCCGGCGCGGCGGCGATTGGGAATTACCTGTCGCAGGTGCATGGGGTCGGAAGGCCGCATTGAACTATTCGCGTCTTCCCACTACGCTTCGACCATGCAAACGACCTACCAGCTCAACACTGAGGAGCTAGACGACCGGTTTCTGAGCAGCATCAAGGCCGCGTTTCCACACCGCAAGGTGACGATTGCGGTGAACGACGAGGTGGACGAAACCGAATACCTGCTGTCCGACCCGGCCCGCAAGGAGCGGCTGCTGCGGGCCATTGACGACATCAACCACGGACGCAATCTCGTCACGCCGGACCAGTCCCTCTTCCGGTGAGAACGGTCGTCTTTCACAAGGACGGATTCGATCAGTTCACCGGCTGGGCGAAACTGAACCCGAAGCTGTTCGAGCGGCTGGTCAGGCTCATCAACGAAAGCGCTCGCGACCCTTTTACCGGCATCGCCAAGCCCGAGCCGTTGAAGGGCGATTTGAAAGGCTGCTGGTCGCGGCGCATTGATGACGAGCACAGGCTGGTTTATCGAGTCACGGATGCCAGCATCGTTGTCATCTCCTGTCGGGACCATTACTAAGCCTGCGACTTCTCGGAAATTGCACATCTCCAATGAACCTCAAACGCACTCCTCTCTTCTCCGCCCACCAGCGCGCGGGCGGCAAGCTCATCGAATTCGGCGGCTGGGAGATGCCCGTCCAGTATTCCACCAGCACGGACGAGCACCTCTGCGTCCGCCGCGCCGCCGGCATCTTCGACATCTCGCACATGGGCGAGGTCATCGTGCGCGGGCCGGCGGCGGCGGCGTTCCTCAACGCCACGCTCACCAACGACGTGCGCAAGCTCGTCGTCGGCCTGGGCCAATACACGCTCATGTGCCAGGAGCACGGCGGCGTGATTGACGACCTCTACGCCTACCGCCTCGGCGAACAGGAATACCTGCTCATCATCAACGCCTCGCGCATCGAGCCGGACGTGGCGTGGTTGCAGGAGCGCCTCGGGGCTTTCCCGCAGCACGCGGACGTGACGCTCGCGAACCTCTCCGACCACACCGCCGCCGTCGCCATCCAAGGGCCGAAGACGCCCGGCTTGCTCGACCAGCTTTTCCCCGCCGCATCCACGGGCGGCACGCCCGTCGCGAAGCCGAGCGAGTTGAGGAAGAACCAGATTGCGCAGTTCGCCTTCGACGGGCAGGCCGTCTGCGTGGCCCGCACGGGTTACAGCGGCGAGGACGGCTTCGAGGTCATCACGCCCGCGACGCTCATCGAGGCGGTCTGGGACAAGGCGCTGAACCTTGGCCACCAGTTCTGCCTCCAGCCGTGCGGCCTCGGCGCACGCGACACGCTGCGCACGGAGGTTTGCTACCCGCTCTACGGGCACGAGCTGGACGAAAACACCACGCCCATCGAGGCCGGTGTCGGCTTTTTCGTCGCGCTGGAGAAGGGTGACTTCGTTGGCTCCCACGTGCTGGCGGTGCAAAAGGCGGGCGGCACGAAGAAGAAGCTGGTCGCCTTCAAGATGACGGACAAGTCGCCGCCGCCGCGCCCGCATTATCCCATTTTGATCGCCGGCCAGCCGGCAGGTGAGGTCGTCAGCGGCACGCAAAGTCCGTCGCTCAACCTCGGCATCGGCATGGGCTACGTCCCGCCGCAATTCGCGGAAGTGGGCGGCAAGATTGAGATCGAGATTCGCGGTCGCCGCTTCGCCGCCGAGATTGTGAAGAAGCCGGTTTATAAGAAGGCGTAGCCCGTGCCGGCGATTTGCAATCGCCGCGTTGCGGGTGGGCAGTTCGCAGCCTGACCGTTTTGCTGAGGCTCACACACGGCGATTGCAAATCGCCGGCACGGTGCAAATGCGAATTTACAACCTGACTGACAGAACCCAAACTCCGCCCCGACATGAGCACGCAAGTTCCCGCTGATTTGAAATATGCGAAGAGCCACGAATGGTTACGCGTCGCCGGCGACGTGGCGACCGTGGGCATCACCGACCACGCGCAGCACGAGCTGACGGACGTGGTGTTCGTCGAGCTGCCCGCCGTGGGCCGCAAGGTGAAGGCCGGCGAGGCCTGTGCGGTGGTCGAATCCGTGAAGACGGCCAGCGACATTTACGCGCCGGTGAGCGGCGAGGTCATCGAGGTGAACAAGCCGGTGGCCGATGATCCTTCGTTGGTGAACAGCGCGCCCTTTGCGGGTGGGTGGTTCTTCAAGTTGAAGCTGGCGGATGCAACGGAGACGGGTGTGCTGCTTACGCCGGAGGCTTACAAGGCACAGATTGGCGGGTGAGAAGGAGTTGAAAGATGAAGGGTGAAAGTTGAAAGGGGACGCCGGCCTTCTTTCAGCTTTCAACCTTCAACTTCCTCTCTCACGCCGACACGATGTTGTTCCGCACTGCGTAGCGCACGAGTTCTCCGACCGAGTGGAAGCGCAGCTTGCGCATGATGTTGGTGCGGTGTGTCTCGACGGTCTTCACGCTGATGTTCAAGGCGCTGGCGGCTTCCTTGTTGCTCTTGCCCTCGGCGAGCAGTTGCACGATTTCCTTCTCGCGCGGCGTGAGGCGGCTGCCGATGTCCTCGGCCTCGATGGCCTGCGCGCCCTCCTTGAGCGTGCTGTCGGAAACCATCTGCGAGATGCGCGAGGTGAAGTAGTTCTTGTGCGCGCTGACCGCCTTCACGGCGGCGACCAGTTCGCGTCCGGCGTCGGACTTCAGGATGTAGCCGCGTGCGCCGACCTTGAGCACCTCGGCGGCGATCTGCTCGGATTCGTGGACAGTGAGGATGAGAATCTCCGTGTGCGGCAAGTGCTTCTTGATCTGGCGCGCGGCTTCGAGGCCGTTCAACTCGGGCATCGTCACGTCGAGGACGCAGACCTCCGGCGTGGTGGCCTTGGCTTTCTCGACGGCTTGGCGGCCGGTGCCCGCCTCGGCCACGACCTGCCAGCCGGGCTGGTCGTCGAGCAGCGCCTTCATGCCGGCGCGAACAATGTCGTGGTCGTCTGCGATGAGAAGTTTCAATGTGCTCATGTTTGTTCCTCCGGGAGCGGCACCACGACCATCACGGTGGTGCCGCGGCTGTTTGAGTTGATTTCCAGTTCGCCGCCAAATTGCCGCACGCGCTCCCAGACGCCGGCCACGCCGACGCCCAGCGCGGAGACGTTGCCATGCACTTTCTCCAGCTTTTCCGGCGGGATGCCGGTGCCCTCGTCGCGCACATGGAGGACGATTTCGCCGGGCTGGCGCGTAATTTTGATGAAGGCGGTCTTGCTGCCGGAATGCCGGGCCACATTCGTGAGCGTCTCCTGCACGATGCGGAAGAGGGTGACTTCGATGTCGCTGGGCAGGCGCTCGAATTCGTCGGGCATGTCCACCTCGGTCTTGATGCCGCTGCGCTGGGTGAAGCCGTTGGCCAGCCAGCCAATGGCGGCGGTGAGCCCCGCCTCCTCGAGCAGCGGTGGATGGAGCAGATAGGAAATCGTGCGGATCTCCCGCGAGGTCTGCTCCGCCATCGCGGCGGTGTCGGCGACGAGGTTCCGCACCTTCTGCGGCGCGTCGGGGACGAGGTTCTCGATGCGCGAGAGGTTCACGGCGATGGCGGCGAGCGTCTGGCCGGAGTTGTCATGCAGCTCGCGGGCGATGCGGCGGCGTTCCTGGTCCTGCGCCTGCATCAGGTGGCCGGAAAGCTGGCGGAGCGTTTCCTCCTTGTCCTTGCGGTCGGCGATTTCGATCTGAAGGCTGGCGTTGGCCCGGGTGAGTTCGTCGGTGCGTTCGCGGACGCAGCGCTCCATGTCGGAGAAGGCGCGTTCCAAGGTTTTCTCGCGCCGCCAGCGCTGGAGCGAGAGCGCGGCGGCGAGCCAGACCATCGCGATGGACAGGATGCGGTTCGCCATTTCGGCGTCGTGCGAGCCGCCGAGGGGGCCGCGCATGAAGCCGAGGACGGAAAGTCCGGTCGCGGCGTAGGCCATGTAGAGGGCGTGCTGGTTGTTCTGCGACCACAGCGCCAGCAGCACCGGCGCGACATAGAACGCCGCAATGGGAAAATCCGCGCGCTGGCCGAGGTCGAGCGTCGCGACCACCACCATGCTCAAGCACGCGGCGGGCACCTGCCAGTTGGCCTCGAGCCATTGCGCGGCGGGCGGGGTTGAAGCGGCGTCGGGCATCGGGGCCGACCGGCGGGGCGCGGATGACACCGCGCTTGAACCGGCGGGAGGAGCGGACACGGAGGGCGGGTTCATGCGAGCTGACGGGCGAAGGTAGTTCCCGCGCCCGTGTGAAGCAAGCTTGGCACGGGTTCTACAGTGATTCACGGAGGGACGACGTTGCCCACACAAAGTTCGACAGCGCAAAACGCCCCGGCTATTACGCGGGCATGAACTCCTCTGCCGTTGCATGGCTCGTCATGTTCGGAACCGCCGCTCTTGGCACCGCCCAAGATTTCGATCTCGTCCTGCGTGGCGGGCGTGTGGCGGACGGCACGGGGAATCCCGCTGTCTTCGCCGATGTGGCCGTGAAAGACGGGCGCATCGCCGCCATCGGGCGCGCGAGCGGTGGTGCGAAGCGCGTGGTGGACGTGAGCGGGCTGGTCATCGCGCCCGGCTTCATTGACGTTCACACGCACGCCGAAGGCATCGAGGAGCAGCCGCTTGCCGAAAACTTCCTGCGCATGGGCGTGACGACGCTGGTGCTCGGCAACTGCGGTGGCTCGCGGCTGGATCTCGGCGGATATTTCAAGGAACTCGAAGCCACGAACATTTCGCCGAACGTGTGCTCGCTCATCGGGCACAACACCGTGCGCCGTCAGACGATGGGCGGTTCGTTCCTCCGCCCGCCGACCGATGCGGAGCTGGCCAGGATGAAAGGCTACGTCGAGCAGGCGATGCAGGACGGCGCAGTGGGGCTATCCACGGGCTTGATTTACCTGCCCGGCACATTCGCGAAGACGGAGGAAATCGTTGAACTCGCCAGGGTCGCGGGCGCGCACGGCGGCATTTACGCCAGCCACATGCGGAGCGAGGGCGAGTCCATCTTCAAGGCGCTCGACGAACTTTTCCGCATTGCCCGCGAAGGCGGCGCGCGCGGCCACATCTCGCACATCAAGCTTGCCGGCAAATCCTACTGGGGCCAGACCGACAAGGTTATTACTGCCATCGAGCGCGCCCGCACCGAAGGCCTCGACATCACGCAGGACCAGTATGTTTATCCCGCGTCCAGCACCGGCCTCTCGCAGCTCATCCCCGACAGCGCGCGCGAAGGCGGCGCGGAGAAGTTCCGCGAGCGCATCAGCGACCCGGAGAAGAAAGCCGGCATCGTGAAGCAAATGAAGGACAGCCTCCACAAACAAGGCCGCGATGACTTCGCCTATGCCGTCATTGCCAGCTACTCGAAAGACAAATCACTCAACGGCCTGAACGTCGTCGAGGCGGCAAAGAAGAAGCGCGGCAACGATTCGCTCGATGACCAGGTGGAACTGCTCTTGGAAATCGAGAAGAGCGGAGGTGCCTCCGCCGTCTTCCACGGCATGAGTGAGGACGATCTCCGCGAGTTCGCGAAGCATCCGAACACCATGTTTGCTTCCGACAGCGGCGTGCGGAAGTTCGGCGAGGGCGTGCCGCACCCGCGCGGCTACGGCAACAACGCCCGCGTGCTTGGTGAATATGTGCGCGAGGCCAAGCTGCTCCGGCTCGAAGACGCCGTCCGCCGCATGAGCTCGCTCCCAGCCACGACTTTCAAACTGAAGGACCGCGGCTTCGTGCGCGAAGGCGCATGGGCCGACCTCGTTGTCTTCGACCCCGCGAAGGTCACGGACAAGGCCACGTTCAAGGAGCCGCACCAATACGCCGTCGGCTTCAAGCTGGTCACTGTGAACGGCACCGTGGTGATTGAGGACGACAAGCATCTCGGCACGCGGCCCGGCAAGGTGATCCGGATGAACCAGCAGTAGCCTTCACTCGCCTCCGGCGTCGGATTCGCGGGTCTGGATTCGCGCGCTGCGCCGCAGCCAGGCGGTGGCGTCGGGCGGCTTCGGCTCGAAGGGATTGAGCAGGTGCAGCGATTCGGTGCCTTCCGCGTCAATTACTTCCCAGTCCACGAAGAACCGGAAGGTCTGTTTCTCCAGCGCGTGCATGAGGCTGGAGCGCGCGGCGGCGCGCGTGTCGGCGGGCGGCGTGAGCAGGGCGGCGTGCTGTTCCTCAGGCGAGATGACCCACGGCTCCGGCGTGCGGGCCAGCGGCCAGCAGAGATTGCGCGAAGGGTCAACCGCGTGGAATTCCAGATCCTGCGCGCGGAGCCACGGGTCGGTCCAGGAAAGGTTTTCCCGTTCGATGAACTGCCGGTAGAGCCAGCGCTTCGTCACCCAGTCCACGAGGCCGACGAGGTTTTCGACGTTCGTTTCCAAGTCCTTCAGCACGCGGTCCCAGATGACCAGCAGCGCGTCCGTCTCCGCGTCGCGGCCATGCAACTCCTGTTTCGCGGCGGCGTAAAACCACCGCAGCACCGCGACCGCCGGAACTTCACGTCCATCCGTCAGCGGCACCAGCCACGGGCCGTCCGGTTGGTGCGAGAGCGTGCGGAAGGCAAACACCGCGTCGGTCAGCGCGACCGGCGGCAGCCGGTCAATCTCCAGCAGGTCCAGCACGAGCGACGCGGTGCCGCACTTGAGCGCCAGCGTGGCGGGCAGCACGCTGGTGTCGCCGTGCAGCAGGTGCAGGCGGCGGAAGCGGCGCGGGTCGGCGAGCGGCTCGTCGCGCGTGTTGATGATGGCGCGGTTGAACTGCACCCACTCGAAGAGGTCGTTGTTGATGTAGTCCGCGCGCTGGCTGATCTGGAAGTCGCTCTCGGCGGTGAGCTTGACGATGTCGCCGCGCGACTCCGCGCCCTGCGACGCCCGCACGCGGCCCGCGCCGGTGTAGAGCAGCCGCAGCGTGAGAAAGGCGAGCAGTGACTGGACGTTCGCCTCGTTGAGCGGCGCGCCGCGGCGGACGAGGTAGTTCTCGTGGCAGCCGAACGTCGCGCCGGAATAGTAATCCACGTTGTTCCGCACGAAGCCGACGCGCTCCGCGAGGTCGAGGTCGTGCGTGGCGGTGGTGAGCATGGCGTCGCCCGCGCGGTCGAAGCGGAGCAGGTCGCGGAGGGCGAGGCATTCGGGCGTGCAGATTTCGAGGTGCCCCATGTCCACGTAGCAGCGGCCGCCGTTGAAGAGGAAGCCGCCGTTGCCCGCCGGCTCGTCCCAGTCGCGCTGGTGCATGTCCGCGAGGCCGAAGCGGTGCTTCTCGAACATCCAGTTGCGCACGCGCGCGACGGCGGCGGGCGGCCCGGCGGGGTCGCTGCTCAGGCACCCGTATTCCGTTTCAAGGCCGACGATGCGGTTCATTTGAGCATGTCGAAAGTCTTGGCCATGCCGCCGAAGAGAACCCATGTGAAGAACCAACCGAAGAGAAACACGTAACCCATCCTGTCGAAATCAACATTCGCGTAGAAGTAGTTGTGCGGCCTCACCGCCCATCGCGGGCAGAACGCTGCCCGTATCAAGGCAAGGGAAGCCCCAATGCATCCTAGCGCACACAACTCAAATCCGAGGTGGGCAGTGACGAAGTAATCAAGCGTCAAGTCCGGTTCAGGCTGCCATCCGAAGAACACGGTGCGTCCCATCATCCAAGCTCCAAAGGCGCACAATCCCAAGACGGCAATTGCCCACGCTCCCAAACGAGCCCGTTCAGCGCCCGTAAGCCGACAGATGTCGTCGGATTGCCTCCAGCGAGTGCCGAAGCACACTTTCATACGAGCAGCGATTCAAGGGGTTCCGCCTCGAACCTCGAAAGTTTTCCAGCACTTCGCGACAGCCACCCCGCCTCCACCGTTTTCCCGTTCACCGCCTTCTTCCACCCTTCGCGCCGCTCCGCCTCCGCCGGCAGCGCGTTAGTGAACGACTTGTTCTCCGTCAGCACCCACCAGGCTTGCAGCAGCAGGTCGGCGACGGCGGCGCGGTCGGTCTGGCCGGCGAGGGTCTTGATGAGCCAGTCCTTCGCGGCGGTTTCGGCTTCCGGCGTGTTCGCGGCCACGGCCACGCCGCCGGCTTGGAGCTGGAACGCGCCGTCGAAATGCACGTTGGCCAGCAGGTCGTGGCCCGGTTCTCTGCCGATTTCGGCGAGGAGCAATTCAACGAGGAAGGGCGCGCTGTAGATTTGCTCGAAGTTCTGCTTGAGCTGCGCGCTGAGGCCGAAGCTCACGAGGCGGCGCAGGCTCACGTCCTCGGGCGCGCGGGTGAAGGCTTCAAGGTGCGCGGCGTCAATCGCGGCCTGCCGGACCTTCTCGATGTCCGCCGGGTGGCCGAGGCCCGCGAGTGCGAGGCGGTCGTGCAGCTCGAAGACCTTCGAGCGGCCCGCGCCGACGCCCAGCAGCAGGATGCCGTCGGGCAGGCTGGCGGCGAAGACGGGCGAGCCGCCCCGGAGCTGTTCGCGGGCGTATTCGCGGCGGTTCGCGACCGCCTCCAGCCAACGATAGGGTTCTTCGGTCATGCGTGGTTTGGTTTTGCCGGGACGGTAGCAGCGGGGCAGGGGAATCGCCATGAAAAGAACGGGGTGAGTTCGCCGCGAAAGGACGCAAAGGACTCAAAGGGGAAACTTTCAACGTCCAACTTCCAACGCTCAACATTGAACGAACTACCCTTGGTCACTGAGCGTTGAACATCAGATGCTGAGCGCCGTTTCTTCTGCGACTGAGATTACTTCTGTCTTGGCGGCGGCAGGCTTGCACTTTTTTTGCGCAGGCAGCACAACTTTGGGAGCAGCCCCGTGTTAATTCCGTCAGTCCACGACCGCATGAGCGCCGCCACTAGAAGCTTTGTCCGCTGTCTGCTGCCCGCCATCGCTCTTTCTTGGCTGGCGTGTTCGACCGCGCATTACAAACAGTCGGCGGACAAGGAGGCGTCGGCCATCTTTGCCCAGAAATCGCCCAAAGTGCCGAACATGAGCGGGCCGTTCAACGTGGAGCAGACGAACCAGTTGTCGCTCGAGGGCCTGCCGGTGCTGGAGAAGGTGGATGAGACGCTCGGTCCGGACGCGGCGACGGAGAAGGGTGCGCGCGTCATTTCGCTGGAAGTCGCGCTCGATCTCGCCGTGAAGCACGGGCGCACCTATCAGACTTCGAAGGAGCAGCTTTACCTCCAGGCGCTGGCGCTCACGTTGTCACGCCATCGGTTCGAGCCGATTTTTTCCGGGCGGGCACGAACCGATTATCAGGTCACCACCGAGGCGGTCACGGTCACGGTGGACGCGATCACGGGGCAGCCGCGCTCCATCCCGGCGGCGGCGGCCCCGCTCATCGAGGAGCAGCGCGTCACCAGCCAGGGCACGCTGGGCGCGGACTTGCTGATACGAACGGGCGCGCGGCTTTCCTCGGCCTTCACCACGGACTTCCTCCGCTACCTGACCGGCGACCCGCGCACGGTCACGTCATCGCAACTCGGTGCGACGCTGGTGCAGCCGCTCTGGCGCGGCGCGGGGGCGAAGGCGACGATGGAGAACCTCACGCAGGCCGAGCGGTCGTTTCTCTACCAGTTGCGGGACTTCAGCCGGTTCAAACGCGACTTCTCGGTGCAAATCGCCACCGCTTACTATGGCGTGCTGCAAAACCGCGACGCCGTCCGCAACAGTTGGCGCGGGCTGGAGAACAGCCGTCGCAACGTGGAACGCGAGCGCGCGCTGGCGGACGAGGGCCGGCGGACGCAGGAATCCCTGAGCCTGCTCCAGCAAAACGAGTTGAACACGGAGACGGCGTGGATCAACGCCATCCGCACCTACAAGCAGGCCCTCGACCAGTTCAAGCTGCTGATCGGCCTCTCGACCGACGCGCCGGTGGTGCTGGCGGACGGGGAGCTGGCGCAGTTGCGCATCGTGCATCCCGACCTGAGCGCCGAGGACGCGCAAAAAGTCGCGCTGGCCACGCGGCTGGACCTCGACAACTTCCGCAACCAGCGGGAGGACGCCTACCGGCGGATTGACCTGGCGGCCAACGGGCTGAGGCCGCAGGTGGATCTCGTTGCCTCCGCCGGCATCAACAGCGTGCAGGGCACCAGCACGGGCTTCCAGCCGCCGGACCCAAACCGATACCGCTGGAGCGCGGGACTGAACGTGGACCTGCCCTTCGACCGCAAGGAGCAGCGCAACAACTACCGCGCCGCGCTCATCGCGCACGAGGCGGCCATCCGCCAGCTTGAGCAGAAGGAGGACGAGGTGAAGCTTCAGGTCCGCAACGACTGGCGCAACCTCGACCAGGCGCGCCGCAATTACGAGAGCGCGAAGCTGGGCGTGGCGTTGAGCCTGCGGCGCGTGGAGGAGCAGGAGCTGCGCGCGCAGGTCGGCCGCGGCACGGCGCGCGACCAGGTGGACGCGCAGAACGATCTGATCACGCAGCAGAACCTGCTCACGCAGGCGCTGGTGGCGCACACG
>JACXTT010011881.1_pt1 | contig 11602 bp, 6 predicted proteins | sample 9270951 | NCBI WGS metagenome assembly JACXTT01 (sample SAMN15532306, study PRJNA645909) | rock metagenome | isolation source: weathered quartz diorite | place: Puerto Rico | collected 2017-06-21 | reverse complement strand
GTCCCATACAAGGTCGTGTCCGGGCCCAACGGGCTCGCCTGCGTCGAGATCATGGGGAAGGTGTACACGCCGCCCGAGATCTCGGCGATGATCCTCCAGAAGATGAAGCAGACGGCGGAAGACTACCTCGGCCACAAGGTCGAGAAGGCCGTCATCACCGTCCCTGCCTACTTCAACGACTCGCAGCGCCAGGCCACGAAGGACGCCGGCAAGATCGCCGGGCTCGACGTGGTGCGCATCATCAACGAGCCGACGGCATCGGCCTTGGCGTACGGGCTCGATAAGAAGAAGGAAGAGAAGATCGCCGTGTACGACCTGGGCGGCGGCACGTACGACATTTCGGTCTTGGAGCTGGCCGAGGGCGTGTTCGAGGTGAAGTCGACCAACGGCGACACGCACCTGGGCGGCGACGACTTCGACGCGCGCATCATGGAGTGGCTCGTGGCGGAGTTCAAGCGCGACCAGGGAATCGACCTCTCGAAGGATCCCATGGCCCTGCAGCGGCTCAAAGAGGCCGCGGAGAAGGCCAAGATGGAGCTGTCCACCGTCATGCAGACGGAAATCAATCTTCCGTTCATTACGGCGGACCAGTCGGGGCCCAAGCACCTGAACATCACGCTCACCCGGGCGAAGCTCGAGCAGCTGGTGGACGACCTGGTGAAGCGGACCATTCCACCGATGGAGCAAGCCCTGAAGGATGCAGGCCTCAAGCCCACCGAGATCGACGAGGTGATCCTGGTCGGCGGCCAGACCCGCATGCCCAAGGTGCAGGAGATCGTCAAGAGCTTCTTCGGGAAGGAGCCCCACAAGGGCGTGAACCCTGACGAAGTCGTGGCGATCGGCGCGGCGATTCAGGGCGGCGTGCTGGCGGGCGAGGTGAAGGACGTCCTGCTGCTGGACGTGACGCCCCTCTCGCTCGGCATCGAGACGCTGGGCGGCGTCACCACCGTGCTCATCCAGCGGAATACCACGATCCCGACCAAGAAGTCGGAGGTCTTTTCGACCGCCGAGGATAACCAGACCACGGTCGAGATCCACGTGCTCCAGGGCGAGCGCCAGATGGCGAGCGACAACCGCACCATCGGCAAGTTCCAGCTGACGGGCATCCCGCCTGCGCCGCGCGGCGTGCCGCAGGTGGAGGTGACGTTCGACATCGACGCCAACGGCATCCTGCACGTGTCCGCGAAGGACAAGGCCACCGGCAAGGAGCAGAAGATCCGGATCGAGGCCTCGTCGGGGCTCGGCGACAAGGACATCGACAAGATGGTCAAGGACGCCGAGGCGCACGCCGCGGAGGACAAGCGGCGGCGCGAGGAGATCGAGCGGCGCAACCGCCTCGACACGCTGGTGTACGAAGTGGAGAAGAGCTCGAAGGACTGGGTCGACAAGCTCGACGCCGCGCTCAAGACCCGGCTCGACAAGGCCGTGGAGGGAGCCAAGCAGGCCCTCCGTGCAGGTGCCGCCGACGAGATCTCCAAGGCGCTGGAGGAGCTGCAGCAGGCCTACTCCGCGGCGGGTGCGTCGATGTACGCGGCGCAGCGCGGCGCGGGTGGTGCCCCCGGTGCCGAGCCGCCGGCCGGTGGCGCCGAGGCTGGGAGCGCGGAGAAGAAGGACAACGTGGTCGATGCCGACTACGAGATCGTGGACGATGACAAGAAGAAGAATTAACACTCTCTAAACGGACGACACGATGCCGGTACGCACGCGGGATTGGCTGAAGTTCGGAACTCTGGTGGCGATCGCCTTCGTCTTCGGGCTGGCGTTCGCGTCGACGCTCAACCTGCCGAAGCAGAGCGGGGCGGCGGAGACCCTGGCGGTCCCCTCCCCCCAGGCGGCGCCCCAGTATTCGGCGCCGGCCCTCAAGGCGGCGGGTGATTTTCAGGACGCGTTCGTCGCCGTGGCGGAGCACGTGAAGCCTTCGGTCGTGTTCATCCGCTCGCAGCACGTCGAGCGGGGGGACAACCAGCGGCTGCCGCCGGGGTTCCAGGACTTCTTCCCGAACTTGCGGCGGCGGCCGCAGGTCGAGCAGGGATCCGGGTCGGGCTTCATCGTTTCGTCCGACGGCTACATCCTCACCAACAACCACGTCGTGGCGGGCGCCGACAAGGTGACCGTGCGTCTGTACGACAAGCGCGAGTTCACGGCGAAAGTCGTGGGCACCGACCCGAACACCGACGTCGCCGTCATCAAGATCGACGCCCGCGGCTTGCCGGGTGTGGGGTTCGGCAACTCCGACTCGGCGCGCGTGGGCGAGTGGGTCCTCGCCATCGGCAATCCGCTGGGCGAGGCGTTCACGTTCACGGTGACCGCCGGGATCGTGAGCGCCAAGGGGCGGCTGCTCGCGGGTCTGCAGCAAACGCGCTACGCGATCCAGGATTTCATCCAGACCGACGCGGCGATCAACCCCGGCAACTCAGGGGGGCCGCTCGTGAACATCCGGGGCCAGGTGATCGGCATCAACTCGGCGATCGCCAGTGAAACCGGGTTTTACGCGGGTTACGGCTTCGCCATCCCGATGAACCTAGCGCGCACCGTGATGGACCAGCTGGTGAAGACCGGGCACGTGGAGCGCGCGGTGATGGGGATCTCGATCCACGATGCGCGGCAGGAAGACGCCGACGCGGTGGGTCAGAAGCAGATCAGCGGCGTCGTCGTGGACAGCTACACGAGCGACGACTCGCCGGCCCGGAAGGCCGGCATCCTGCCAGGCGACGTGATCGTCGCCGTGGACGGGCTGCCGGTCGATAACACCCCGCAGCTGCAGCAGCGCGTCGCGTTCAAGCGACCGGGCGAGACGGTCGAGGTCACGGTGCTGCGCCAGGGCGGCGAGAAGAAGACCCTGACGGTGCGGCTGACGCGGGCGCCGGGCCAGGCGGACAGCGAAGTCGCGGCGGCGGCGTCCAAGTCCAAGGGCGAGGCGTCCAGCAAGGAAGAGCTGCTGGGCATCGCGGTGGAGCCGCTCACCCAGGACGACGCGCGCGACGTCCGGCTGAAGTCGGTACTCGAGCGGGGCGGCGGCCTGGTGGTGACCGACGTGTCACCGGAGGGACCCGCCTACCAGCGGCTGCAGTCGAGCGACGATCCCGGCGGCCCCGACATCATCGTCGCGGTGAACAGCGTGCCCACCCGCACGCGGGCGGCATTCCGCGAGGCGCTGCGCAAGGTCAAGCCGGGCGAGGTCGTGACGCTGCAGGTGCTTTCACGCGCTCCCGACTCGGCGGACGGCTGGGCCGGGCGCATCGTTCGCATTAGGGCGCGCTGAGAGACGCCGACCGCCCGGAATCCGCGGGTAAACCCGCGACTCGGCACGTGTCAGTAAACTGACGGCGATCTGCCGCTTTAGCGGTAAATGCCGAGTCGCGGCTTCAGCCGCGCGTCGGACGGTGGCCCGTTGGAGGGTTCGTCACCGGGAGACGCGATCCTGCCTCACTATTGCATCAGCTAGACACGCCCCGTCGTCCCGAGTCCGCGGGTAAATCCGCGACTCGGCACGTGTCAGTAAACTGACGCCGCTTTAGCGGCAGTGCCGAGTCGCGGCTTCAGCCGCGGGCCGCTCGGAGCATCGCACCCCCTGCTACAACCTGCCACAACACCGGAAGCACAAAGGCGGCCTGGTCGGCCTTCGTGTCTTCCCGGAACGCGAGGGCGAGCACCATGGCAACCGCACCGGCCGCCAGGCCGGCCGTACCGAGCCGGCGCGGCAACACCTTCCCGTCGGACACACCCCAGGCAAACAAACACGTCGACAGGCCCAGCGCGAATCCCGCCACCCGCTGGGCGGTGAGCGCGAACGGATGGATCATGTCGAACAGGAACACCGCGCGCGTGGCGGTCATGCCGGCGTCGGCGATCGAGAAGCTGTGCGCCAGAGACCACCCCGCGCCTCCCATGAACGCGACGGTGACGGTCCAGGCGGCGTAGGCGAGCGTGCCCACGATCACTCCGGCGCGGACCGCGTTCTCCCCCGCAGTCGCGACGTGCGCGCGCGCCAGGCCCACGAGCCCCGTGAGCGCCACCGGGAAACCGAACAGGAAGGTCCAGTGGATTGCCCGCCACGAGCCGCATTGGGCGATGGTGGTGAGCTGAGCCGCACCGTCGCCCGTGAGATCGGGATGCAGTACGCCCGCCACCACCGCAAGCAACGCGCCGAAAAGCAGACATGACGGGTAGACCAGGCGGGCGAGCATGCGCGCAATCTAGCCGTCGCTGGACGCCGCGCTATATATTGGCCGCATGCAGTTGTCCCGGATTCTGCGCGAAGGGTTCATCGCCGGCCTGATCGGCGCCGGGGCGGTGGCGCTCTGGTTCCTGGTGGTGGACGTGATCGCCGGCCGGCCGTTCTTCACGCCGGCCATGCTCGGCTCCGCGGTGTTCTGGGGGGTGCGCGACCCCGCTCAGGTCGTGATCGAGTACTCCCGCATCATCGGCTACACGATGATCCACGTGAGCGCGTTCATCATCGTGGGCACGATCGCCGCCGTGCTGGCGGCGGAGGTCGAAGTCGTGCCGCCCACGCTGTATCTCCTCGTCGTGTTCTTCGCGATTTTCGAGTTCGGGTTCTACGTCACCGTGGCGATCCTGGCGCAGCCGCTGCTCGGCTCGCTCGCCTGGTGGAACGTCGCGATCGGCAACGCCATCGCCGCCTTGGGCATGGGCTATTACCTGTGGCACGTGCACCCCAAGATCGCCGCGACCCTGAAGCTGCATCCGCTAGGCGAGACCGACGAGGGCGAGTAGCGTCAACGAGCGCCCGCGCTGACCTCGAACTCACCCTCCAAGCCGCCCACCGAGCTCCCGCCCACGAATACCCGGAACTTCCCAGGCTCCACCACGAATTTCATGTCCCGGTTGTAGAGACCCAGCTCCTTCGACGTGAGCTGGAAGTCCAGCGTGCGCGCTTCGCCCGGCTTGAGAGAGACCCGACGGAACCCAGCCAGTTGGCGAACCGGCCGCGTCACGCTCGCCACCTCGTCGTGCACATACAGCTGGACCACTTCGGCACCTTCTCGCGTACCGGTGTTGGTCACCGTGACCGACACACGCTGCGTTCCGGTCGGCGAGATGCGGGGGGTGCCGAGCTTCAAGTCCGAGTAGCCGAACGTTGTGTAGCTCAGCCCGTGGCCGAAGGGAAACAGTGGGGTCACGGGCAGGTCGATGTACTTGGAGGTGTACTTGTCCGGCCCGGTGGGGCGCCCGGTGTTCTTGTGATTGTAATAGAGGGGGATCTGGCCGACGGTGCGCGGGAAGGTGGCCGGCAGCTTGCCGCTCGGGCTCACGTCGCCGAACAGGACCGCCGCGAGCGCCGGACCCGTCTCGACGCCCAGGAACCACGACTCGACGATGGCGGGCACGTGCTCCGCGGCCCACGGTATGGTGAGCGGTCGGCCGTTCATGATGACGAGCACGACCGGCGTACCGGTTGCGGTAATCGCCTCGAGCAAGCGCGGCTGGACGCCGGGCAGGTCGATGTCGGCGCGACTCGCGGCCTCGCCGCTCATGTCCCCTGCCTCGCCCAGCACCAGCAGGGCGACGTCTGCCTGCTTCGCGGCCGCGACCGCGTCGGCGAACCCTGCTGTCGCCGTATCGGTGATACCGGAGCCCTTCGCATAGAGCACGCTCACGCTTCCGGCGCGCGCTTTGATCCCTTCCACTGGAGTTACCGCGTCGCGCGGGTCTCCGCGGCCCGGCCAGGAGCCGAGTGCCGAGACTTTGTCATCAGCCAGCGGGCCAATCACGGCGACGGTGCGCACCCGCGGGCCGAGCGGCAGCAGGGAGCCGTCGTTCTTGAGCAGCACGATCGACTCTTCGGCGACGCGGCGCGCCAGCTGCCGGTGCTCGGGTGCGAGCAGCACCGCGCGCTCGCGCTCGACGGTGGTGCCGTGGTAGGGATCGTCGAACAACCCGAGCGCGGCCTTTCCCCGCAGCACACGACGCACCGCCTCGTTCACTACAGCCATTGGGATACGCCCGGCCCGTACGAGAGCGGGGAGATCGTCCACGTAGATGCGGCTCACCATGTCCATATCCACGCCGGCCTCGAGCGCGAGCTTGCCCGCCTCGGCACGCGAGCCCGCGACGCCGTGATTCAGAAGCTCCGCGACCGCGGTCCAGTCACTCACCACGAATCCCTTGAAGCCCCACTCGCGCCGCAGCAGCGTGGTCATGAGCCAGGGGCTGGCGGTGCTCGGGGTGCCGCCGATCTCGTTGAACGAGGTCATGACCGTGGCAGCACCGGCATCGATCGCTGCGTGATACGGCGGCAAGTACACTTCGCGCAGCGTGCGCTCGGAGAGGTCTACGGTGTTGTAATCGCGGCCGCCTTCCGCGCCGCCGTAGGCGGCGAAGTGCTTGACCGTGGCGAGCACGGCGTCCGGAGCGCGCGGGTCGGCGCCCTGAAAGCCCCGGACGCGCGCGGCGGCCATGGCCGACCCCAGGTAGGGATCCTCGCCCGACCCTTCGGCGATCCGGCCCCACCGCGGATCGCGCGCGATGTCCACCATGGGCGCGAAGGTCCAGTGCAGGCCGGCCGCCGCGGCCTCCTTGGCCGCCACGTGGGCGGCGGCCTCCACGGCCTCCGGATCCCAGGAAGCAGCCTCCGCGAGCGGAATCGGAAAGACGGTTCGGTAGCCGTGGATCACGTCGTGACCAAAGATCAACGGGATGTGCAGGCGGGATTCCGTCACGGCGACGCGTTGCGCCTCGTGCGTCGCGGCTCCCCCCGTGAGGTTAAAGAGGCTGCCCACCAGACCCTTGCGAACCAGTGCCAGCTGCTCGGCGGTCGGCTGATTATCCACTGAGAGCTGGTTGAGCTGGCCGAGCTTTTCCTCCAGGGTCATGCGGGCGAGGAGGGAGTCGATGTTCCGTTCCGGAGCGGGCGTTTGTGCGCTGAGGTTCGCCCGGAAGCCGCTGCCGAAGGCGAGGGACACGACCAGACACAGGGTGTTGCGAGGACGCAACGGAGTCATGGGGATCGCGCGGTGAAAGGTGAATTGAGTGGCGTCCCAATCTACGCGATCGTCGCGCGACCGAAAGACGCCTTGACAAAGGTCACGGCACGCGTGATAACGGGTGACAACGGAGGGAGTTCACAATGCGAGTCTTTGTGTGTTTAGTGGCCTGCCTCGCGGCCGCGGGGCTCACGCGCGTCGCGCCGGCGCAGACGAGCACGGGCAGCATTCGGGGGTACGTGACCGATTCGAGCGGCACGCCGATCGCAGGCGCCCGCGTCGTCGCAGTGAACCCACTAACGTCGACGCAGCGCGAAGCCACCACTCAGAGCAACGGGTTTTACGCTATGCTCGGCCTCGTGCCCGCCGAATACGACGTTACCGCGCGCCAGATCGGCATGGCACCCCAAAGGATCCATGTGCGGGTGTTGATCGGTGAGGTGTACCCCTTGGACTTCAAGCTCGCTGCTTCGGCGATTCAGGTGGAAGCAGTCACGGTGGTCGCGGCTGCCGGAGTCGAGACGCGTACGTCCGAGGTTGCGACGAACGTCACCCAACAGCAGATCAACAACCTTCCCACTTCCAGCCGCAACTTTCTGGACCTTGCGGTCTTGGCTCCCGGCACGACGATCCAGAACGACCGCCTGAATGGCACGGCAAGAGCCTTTTCAGCCGGTGCCCAGGGGGCGGACCAAACCAACCTCTTCATCGACGGAGCCAGCTACAAGAACGACCTGATCCATGGCGGGTCAGTGGGCCAGGATCGAAGCCGCGGCAATCCATTCCCACGGAACGCGGTGCAAGAGTACAGGATTCTCACGCAGAACTACAAAGCGGAATATCAAAAGGCTTCGAGCGCAATCATCACGGCGACGACGAAGTCGGGCGGGAATACATGGACCGGGAACGCCTTCTATTCTTATCAGAACAAAGACCTCGTAGCGCTGGATTCGTTCGCTCGCGCTGCAGGCACGCCGAAACCCGACTACAGCCGCAACCTCGTCGGATTGAGCGCCGGCGGGCCCTTGATTAAGGACAGGTTGAGGTTCTTCGGCTCGTACGAAGGGAATTACCAGAATCGCAATAACCAGGTCAACATCGTGCCGCCGACCGGCTACCCGGCGCTCGACACGATCAATTTCGCCTCCCGCAACGGCTTCGCCGGTTCCCCGTTCCGGTCGACGCTTGTGTTCGGCAAGCTCAGTTACGACGCTAGCGCCCACTCCACGATCGAGTTTAGCGTCAACACTCGTCACGAGACCGACATTCGAGACTTCGGCGCTCCGGACAACATCAGAAGGCCGCTTGAGTCCGGCGTGCACTTCAAGAACGACGTCACGACGGGGATTTTGAAGTACAACCACTTCTCGGGCCCCTGGCTAAACGAAGCCACGCTCAGCTACCAGCGTTCTCGCGACAACCCTAGTCCTCTGCCGGGCAGCGAGGCCGTGAGCCGGCTCTTCAACAACTTCCCGGGCGGGGATGCGCAGCTCGGACCGGACATCACTATCCAAGACTTTACCCAGAAACGGATTGCCCTGCGAAACGATCTGACCTACTCCGGGCTGCAGTGGAGCGGGCAACACGTCATCAAGACCGGTGTCAGTCTCGACTTGCTGAATTATCGGGCGCTCAAGCAGAACGGGATTGTTCCCCGATTCTTTTTTCAGCCAATCGGCCATGACGCCACACGACCTGATAGCTTCAAGCTTCCCGACCGGGTGGAGTTCCGTGTCGGCAATCCGAACTTTGTGGCCGACAACATGCAGATCGGTGCTTACATTCAGGATGATTGGAGCCCCACGCCGCGGTTCACGCTGAACCTAGGCATCCGATGGGATTACGAGTCGCGCGCGCTTAATTACGACTATATCACTCCCCAGCCGATCGTCGACTCGTTGAAGAAGTACAAGGATAGCCTCTTTCTTCCGATCGACCCGAATCGATACTTTACCGACGGCACGCAACGCCCGCGCTTCCTGGGCGCATTCCAGCCGCGCGTCGGCTTCTCGTACGCACTAGACGAGGCGAGCACGACGACGGTGTTCGGTGGTTTCGGGATCTTCTACGACCGGACCTTGTTCGATCAGGCGATCGCCGAAAAGTACGCGTTGCAACAGCCGAACATCGTTATTCGCTTCCGCCAGCCTGGTGACCCTGCCGCAGGCCGCGTCGACTGGGATCCCCGCTACTTGGCCGGGCGTTCAGCGCTCGACTCCTTGCGCATTGCCAATCCGCAGGCCGGCGCACCGGAAGTCCAGCTGATTCCGAACGACCTTCGGCCGCCCAAGTCAAGGCAATACAGCATCGGCGTGCGCCGGCTCGTCGGGCAGGTGATGGTCGAGGCCGCCTATGCCGGGGCGCGGAGCTCGAACGTGTTCACCTTCTATTGGGCAAACATGAACTTCACATGCCCCCAGCGGTCGTTTGGCGTGCCTGGTTGTTTCGTCGTCCACCCGGTCCCAGGCTGGGGCACGATTCTCTTGGCCACCCAGAACGGCAAGACGTGGTACAACGCCCTCCAAGTGAGAGCGGACCGGCCCTACCGCCCTTCGGCGACGGGGAAGGTGGGCTGGGGCGCCGGATTGGCCTACACGTTCGCCAAGCGCGAGACCGAAGGGTTCAATGATGACTTCAGTTTCCCGAACCCGGCGGACTACCCTCGCCAGGCGCGGAACGACGAGCGTCATCACCTTGTAGCGAACTGGATCATGGACCTGCCGTTCGCCGCCGGAATCCAGTTCGGCGGCCTGGTGACGTTGGGCAGCGGCGTGAAGCAGGACGTGGGTGACCGCTTCGGAAATGAGCTTGATCCGACGCAGCGCCCGTTCGTCCCCGGTGGCTTCGACTCGCCGATGTTCAAGAACATCGACCTCCGCCTACGGAAGGAGTTCCCTTCGTTTGGCCGGAACTCAGTAGCACTGACGGCGGACCTGTTCAACGCCTTCAACTGGCAGAACCTCGGCTGCTTCAACAACCTCAATTCGCGGATCGGGGACCAGACATTCGGCAACGCGTTCTGCACCATCAGCGATCCTCGCCGGTTCCAGATCGGCGCCGAGTACGGGTTTTGACGTCTCTCGGCCGCGGGCCGTCGGTGCACAACGCACCGGCGGCCCGCCTCTGTAAGCAGGTGTAGCAGACGCGCAACGGGACCGGAAGGGGCGAGTTGTGACCCGACCACTTCCGAACGGGTATCGCTATCGAGGAACTACGCTCCCGCTGTATTCCGGATCGGATCCATGAAACGATCTTCCGTGGTGTATATGCAGACCAGTCGACAGTCCGCGGTACGAAGTTCGGGGAATGAGTTTCACTTCGAGTCTACAGCTATCCGGCGGAGGCACCGGTCCTCACGCACCCGAGTCCTCTATCGGGTGCCGTGACCTGCCCTGCCCGCCCGGCCTGACTGGCCCGAAGAAGGAGCGTGTCATGAAGAAGATCAATGCCCTCGCTTCAATCGCTCTAGTGGGTTGGTTCCACCTCGTCGCCTCACCGGAGGTGATGGTTGCCCAGACGTTCTACGGAATCGCCAGCGGGCTCAATTTCGCTGGGCCGGCTCCGTCCCCCAATTTCCAAGGCAAGGAACACTTCACCAGAGGCTTGGCCTTTCAGGTATCCGTCGGGCGTCGCTTCGGCGACCGATTGGGCGCGCGGCTGGATGTGTTTGTCAATCATTTCGCCATTCAACAGCCGCCGACCTTCGTGGGCGTGGCCTGTGCTCGCGGGGCGGAACCCTGCGGGCGGCCTCCAGGCAGCGACGGGTTCACCGACCCTGTCGGAATTGCCGGGCTGACTGCGAGCATGCGTCTCTTCGTCGATCCTCCGCAGATCCCCGTGCGGATGTATGTGATCGCCGGGCCAGGCGCGTACTACGGCTACCAGCACCCGAGCGCGGCGGCCGCAGTGCGAGCAGGTGCGTCGGCAGGGGCAGGTTTTGCGACCCGCGTCGGTGGCCGATCAGCGGTGTTCGTGGAAGCGCGGTATCATCACCTTATCAGCGCTCCCAGCCACCCCACGTGGCTTGTCCCGGTTACGCTGGGCTTCACGTTCTAGAACGAAGCCACACCCATGGCGGGCCATAGGGGCGACACGCCCGTGGCCCGCACTAGGGGACCGCAGCGATATTCTCCCCCCATGACGCGTACCATACACCTCGCCGCCGCCCTGGCCGCGACAAGCCTGGCGGCATGTGGGGTCAACCACTCGGAAGGGCCTCCCCCGCCGCCCCCACCCCCGCCGCTCGACACGGCCCAAGCGAGGGCATTCCTCGACACCCTCGAGGAGCGCACCTTCCATTATTTCTGGGATCTGACGAACGCCGCCAACGGCCTCACTCCCGACCGCTCCCCTACCCCGTCCTTCTCCAGTATCGCGGCCGTCGGGTTCGCCCTCACCGCCTACCCGATCGGCGTCGAGCGGCAGTACATCACGCGGGCGCAGGCGGCCCAACGCACAGTCACGACGCTGCGATTCTTCTGGACCGCCACCCAGGACTCCTCGGCGTCCGGCGCGACCGGTTACCACGGCTTCTTCTATCACTTCCTCGACATGAACACGGGGAAACGGTATCAGCAAGTCGAGCTCTCGACCATCGACACGGCCCTCTTGCTCGCGGGCGCGCTGTTCTCCCAGTCGTACTTCGATAACGCCAC
>JACXTT010011880.1_pt1 | contig 11603 bp, 11 predicted proteins | sample 9270951 | NCBI WGS metagenome assembly JACXTT01 (sample SAMN15532306, study PRJNA645909) | rock metagenome | isolation source: weathered quartz diorite | place: Puerto Rico | collected 2017-06-21 | reverse complement strand
CCGCAGTTTGAGTAAGGCGTGCTTGAGCTATAGATCATATTGTGGTCCATTTTTATATGGTTACCGCCCTGAACCTGCATGCCAACAAAGCCTCCATTTACGACGGTGTTATTGCGTGCCACCTGGTATGAGCCGCCAACATCGCCCAAAACAATACCTGCACCGCCGCCTGAATCATTTTGCACTTGCCCGCCCTTGATCTGGTTGCCTATCACCTGCACAGAGTCGCCCAGTAATCCATTACACTGATATATACTTATACCATCCTGCGGATGTTGGGCTACGCCGGCAACATCTTCGCAACGGTTGTAATTTACCTGTATACCGCCGCCGTTCACGTTATTTAATTGCACAAAATTACCCGATGGGAACGGACCGTTCATATTCAGGAACTGGTTAGAGTTTACTTTAACGGTAGTGCTATACATGGCGTTAACACCGGCCCTCACATTGGTGATAAAACAACTGTCGATAATTACATTGGTGCAATTATATAACTGGATGCCGTCGGTGGTAGAATTTTGTATTTTACATTTGGTGATATGCACATTGCTGCAATTGGTCAGGTGTATGCCTATTGCGGTTCCGCCAGTAATGGAGTCGCCGCTAATGGTAATATTGCTTTGCCCGCTTAAATTGATAGGGGCAGATGCCTTGTATGTAAATTTGGTTGAAGTGCCTGTCGTTCCGGTGGTCGTCCCGCCTGTAGTAGTTCCGCCGGTTGTTGTCCCGCCGGTCGTGGTTCCGCCAGTAGTGGTTCCACCGGTTGTAGTCCCTCCGGTAGTAGTCCCTGGACCAACACCTGGAGAGTGGTGATTTCTATCCAAAGCGTTGGCGTTGGCTGAAGCCGGAACAACTGCGCTGTCCTTTGAACAAGATGTGATAACGGATGTCGAAAGCAATGTAAATCCTAACATTAAGCCCATCCACGAAGTGTTTTGTTTGCGATTGAACATCATAATAGTTAAATTAATTATGGTCTTTTGTACGGCAGGCATTAACCAATAGTTACGCAAAACTCTTATTTAGAGGAAAATAAGTTAATCTTTGCTACTAAAACCTATGGCTGCCGTTAAAATTGAGAGGTTTGGAAAGGATAGCATTAACCTGAAGTGGCTTATTTTTATTAAGTTACGTAGATTATCTCAACAAGATGGTGACAGTATTTTGTCACCGAATAAAAAAATGTAAATGCCTGATTACGAAGCGTTCATTTATGTTAATGAATGTTCACGTCGTGAACGTGCAGACTTGTGCGGGCAATTTTTGTTGCAGCGTACAAAAATTCGCGATTAAAATTGTATGTTGAGTTGTGATGACGACAGGGCAGCAAATCATAGCAGACTGGTATAAGCGCAAAAACTGGCAGCAGTTTCCTTTTCAGCAGGAAATGGAAGCGGCTTACCTGGGCGGATATTCCGGGCTACTAAACGCGCCTACCGGCAGCGGTAAAACTTTTGCGCTGTTTCTGCCCTTCCTTGTAGACTATATCAACAAAAACCCCGACACGTGGCATACCCGGTTAAACAATGGCCTGATGATGCTTTGGATAACGCCCCTGCGTGCATTAACCAATGACATCAGGAAAGCCATGCAGGAAGTATGTGATGAGATCGGACTGCCATGGAAGATCGGTACGCGTACCGGAGATACGCCAGCAGCCGAAAAGCAAGCTCTGAAAAAGAAGCTTCCTGAGGTATTACTCACCACGCCTGAGAGCCTGCACCTGATGATGGCACAAAAAGAGTATCCTAAAATATTCACACAGCTACAGGTAGTAGTGATCGACGAATGGCACGAGTTGCTGGGGACTAAACGAGGTGTTCAGGTTGAATTGGGAATTTCGCGGCTTAAGATGCTTAATTCGAAGTCGGAAGTCGGAAGTCAGAAGTCGGGAGGAAAAAAAGACTCAGAACTTAAGACTCAAGACTTAAGACTCAGAATATGGGGTATCAGCGCGACCATAGGCAATCTTGAACAAGCCTCAGAAGTGTTGCTTGGCAATAATTTCCCGAAGGAGCAGGTGAAGATGGTCAGGGCGTTTATTGATAAAAGGCTGGTGATCAAATCTGTTATCCCCGAAAATATCGAGAGTTACTCATGGTCGGGACACATAGGTGTGAAGTTGCTGCCTCAGGTGATGGATCTGGTGGCCAAAAGTAAAACCACATTAATATTCACCAATACCCGGTCGCAGTCGGAGATATGGTATCACGCCATCCTGGATAACTATCCGGAATACGCGGGTATTATGGCCATGCACCATGGCTCACTGGATAATGAGCTGCGCAACTGGGTGGAGCAGGCGCTGCATGCGGAGGCTTTGAAGGTAGTAGTTTGTACATCGAGTTTAGATCTGGGGGTCGATTTTCGGCCGGTGGATACAGTGATACAGGTAGGTAGTCCTAAAGGAGTAGCGAGATTTATGCAACGTGCGGGCCGTAGCGGCCATGCTCCGGGAGCAATATCCAGGGCCTACTATGTACCTACACATTCTCTGGAGTTATTGGAAGGTGCGGCACTCAAGCAGGGTATTAAACAAGGTATTTATGAAAGCCGCGACCCTATGCTGCTTACTTATGATGTGCTTGTTCAATATATGGTTACTTTGGCGGTATCCGATGGTTTCAGGGCCGATGATCTGTATCATGAAGTAAAAACCACTTATGCTTTTGCCGATCTTACACGAAAGGAGTTTAATGAGCTGCTGGACTTTGTAACGCACGGCGGTAACGTACTGGCGCAGTATGACGAATTTTTGAAGGTAGAGGTAGAAAATGGATTATACCAGGTAAAAAGTCGCCGGGTGGCTATGCGGCACCGGCTGAGCATAGGTACTATTACCAGCGATGTGAGCATCCGCGTAAAATGGCTGAGCGGCAAAAGTTTGGGGACCATCGAGGAATCTTTCATCTCAAAATTAAAACCGGGAGATAACTTTTGGTTTGCCGGGCAAAGCCTGGAGTTTATCCGCGTGAAAGAGATGAGCGCTTATGTCAGGAAATCGTATGCAAAAAAAGGAATGATACCCAGTTGGATGGGCGGAAGGATGCCTTTGTCGTCGCAACTCTCAGCGGTGTTCAGGGATAAGCTGGATGAGGTGGCCCATGGCATTGAAAATGATGAAGAGGTGATCGCTCTGAAACCGTTATTCAATTTGCAGGCCGAACTATCGCATTTGCCGCAAAGTCATGAGTTTTTGATCGAGTCATTTCATTCGCGCGAAGGGCATCATTTGATATTTTACCCGTTTGAAGGTCGGCTGGTGCATGAAGGTATGGCTTCTTTATTGGCTTACCGTATCTCGAAGATAAAGCCGTTTTCGTTCTCTATCGCTATGAATGATTATGGCTTCGAGTTGCTGGCAGATGACGAGATCCCTATCGAAATGGCTTTGGAAGATGCCGGTTTCTTTTCGATCGATAACCTTTTGGATGATATTTTACATAGTCTCAACGCTAATGAGATGGCGAAAAGAAAATTCAGGGATATTGCGCATATCGGCGGATTGGTGTTTACGGGTTATCCGGGACAGCCGGTAAAGAGCAGGCATCTGCAGGCGTCAACCTCATTGCTTTTTGATGTCTTCAGCGAGTATGAGCCTAATAATCTTTTAGTACGACAGGCTTATAATGAAGCTTTGGCTTTTCAGTTAGAGGAATTCAGACTTAGAGAGGCTTTACAGCGCATAGTCACTCAAAATATCATTTTGAAACAGATAGACCGGCCCACGCCATTTGCCTTCCCAATCATGGTAGATAGTTTAGGAAGAGAGCGTTTGACCACAGAAACGCTGGAAGAGCGTATTGCCCGCTTAACCCGTCCTTATGACCCTGGCGAAGATATACCGCAAAGCAAACCCGAGAAAACAAGGGGTAGAGCAATGAGACGCGGCCTGTGATTCTATTAAAATTTCAAGCTTAATTTTTCTTTGTAAACGAAGAAGAAAAGAGACAAAAAGGGAATGCAGAGGCACATACCAATCCCTCTGCTGTATTGTGATACTGCATAACCTAAAATTACTTTAGGCGCAATTGTCCGGTTAATCGAATAACTTCTTACCTCTTATAACTATCGTAGCGATAATTAAAACTATCGGTAAGACAGTTATGATAACCCCAACTAAGGTTTGTGCGCTCATATTGGTTTTTGAATTATGGTTTAAAAATTCTGCAAATACCGTGCCGGTTTTAAATAACCTGCTGTTTATTAACGTATTGGTCTTTTTATATAAATAGAGATATTGACACTTGGACTAATTGGGAACGATACTCCGCAAAAAGCGTGGAAAAATTTTCATTTTGTGTAAAATCATCCACAATAAAATATTGAATATCAGAAGTATAGTACAACTAACTAAAGCAGGCGCGATTTAATACTTATATTGCTATTGGTCAGCGTACTGTTAGTAAAATAACGGCAGATAATAATAGATTAAATTTTTAGGGAGAGTTGTAAGGATTATTAATCCCGTTCGACAAAATAAATATACAAAAAAATATAACATTTTGATAATGAATATGAAAAAAGTTAATCTGATCATCGCTATACTCGCTTTTTCGGTGCTGAGTGCATGCGGGCAGGGCCAATCAAAAGGAAAAGTCGTCCCCGGGAGTTCAGAAGATGTAAAAACTTACCCTGAGGCAAAGCCTGATTCTTACTGGAAAAAGGTGTTATCACCCGAAGCATACGAGATTATGGTGAACAAGGGAACTGAATCTCCGTTCCACAATCCATATTGGAATAATCACGAAAAAGGTATTTATGTAAGTGCCGCCACGGGTAAACCGCTGTTTAGTTCGGATGCCAAGTTTGATTCGGGGACTGGCTGGCCAAGTTTCTTTAAGCCGATCGACCCGAAAGCCATCATGATCGTTAAAGATTATTCGGATGGCATGGAGCGCGATGAGGTAGTTGAAAGGAGTACAGGTTTGCACCTGGGCCATGTGTTTGACGACGGTCCGGCACCAACAGGTCTGCGCTATTGCCTGGATTCGTACGCGCTCAAGTTTGTGAAGACGAAATAGCTATTGGTATGCTTTTCTCAGTGCACCCCTGTGAAACTCTTTGTGGTAAAATTAAACCACAGAGATCACAAAGGATATTCACCGAGTTCGCAGAGTAGGTTATTCTTCCTTAACCACCCTTTTCAAAGCAACTTTGTTACCTTGTTTCACTTGCAGAAAGTATATGCCATTCAATCCCAGCGGGAAGCTTTTACTGAGTACGCCATTTAACGCCTTTTCACTCCATAGCAATTTGCCTTCGCTATCGGTAAACCTCACTTCGGCGGCGGTTTTTGAGGCAAGGTTAAAAATCAGGAGGGTTTTACCGGAAGAAAATTCAGCTACCAGGTTCAGGTCACGTAATTCCAATTCAGCTTTTTCACTTCCGGTTACGTTCTTTACCTTCTCAGGTGAGGCGTCGCTTACCCTGAAACTGGTGTGCGTACTGATACCATCGTTGCCGGTATTGGTGTAGTCAAACCGTTGCACGTTGCGGTGATGGAAATTCTCCCGGTCGCGCAAACGGAAGCTGAAATCGCGCATGTGATCATTAAAAAACTCATCCGGATTGCTATCTATCTTATAATTAAAGGTAAATGTTGAGTCGCCCTCATCAGGCCTTTTCAGCCTGAATTTAAATACGTGCTTTGCACTGTCATCGAAGAAGCGATGATCTTCGGTCAGGTCATCATTATTAAAGAAACGGCGTTTGTATATCATATTCCTGCCACCGGTATCAGTTAACTGTCGTCTCTTGATAACAATGCGCTGCTTGCCGTTAATGTCGGGTCCGCTCAGGTTATCTATGTCTTTCAGCGCCTGCTCGCGGTCTTTAGCCGAAAGTTCTTTGATATTTTTGCCGTTAATAGTGGTGTCGCCATTGATGATGGTGATATCCATATTCTTGTTACCTTGTGCAAAAACTAACAATGGTAAAGTCATTACACCAATAATGCTTAGCGCGAATATTAGCTCGAAACCGGGTTTTGTCCAATTGGTTTTCATTGCAGTAATTTGTTTTTAAGAGGAATATGAAGCTATCATGAGCAGTTTGACTTTAATATTAGCTCGTGATGGTTCATGCGATAATGCTTAAATTTATTAGATCAAAGTTAACAAGCAGTTCAATTTCAAGATGTTAAATCTTTGCCATAATATGTTAAAAATTGTTAAATGCGACTGACATGAGCGTATTTGAAATATTTTTGTTACCGGGATGAAGAAGAAAAGTATAGGCCTTATAATTGGGTTGATGGGATTTGCACTTTTGGGTGTAATGTCTATGCAGTTTTATTTTTTACGCCAGTCATATCAAACGCAGTCTGATCTGTTTGACCGGTCTGTGAATGATGCGCTTGGCAACGTCGTTTCCAAACTTGCGAAACAGGACGCGATTAACTTTTTGAACAAAAAGGCACAGGTATTTGATAAGCAGCACGCCCGGAAGGACAGCAGCGCCCACCGCAGTTTTGTCAGCTCGGTTGAAACGAAATATACAAAAGTGACTTTTGGTTTTTCAAAGCCTACAAAAAAGAAACTTACTGCGCGCGAAAAAAGATTGAATCTGTTGCGTGATAGCCTGAAGAAAGTGATTCTAAGCAATCAGCTGGACGAGGAATTCTACACCATGGCCCAATCCGGCGAGTTGAACCTGCATTTTCGTTACGAAGAATATACGGATGAATTTGGCAATGTGCATCAGCGCATGACCGATCCAAAAATTGTCAGGGTGCCTGTTAGCCCTTCCTATAAAAGGAAGCCAATGATACTGCACAAGTACGACACTTTGCTTGTTGACTATATGGATCCGCAGTACGGCAAACAGGTAATTCCTGTGGTTCAGGTTAACCCCTTCTGGCAGCGCGAGCAGGAAAGAATAAAAAGCGAACGCAGGTTCAAGGAAGTGAAGAAAATGCTTGAGGATGATTCGATAGAAAATCTTCATAAAGCTGTTCAACCCACAAACGTGATCGCCAACCTGGCAGATGAATACCAAAAGTCGAATGAACCATTGGACAAGCGTCTTAATCCTTTCTGGGTTGATTCCCTGCTGCGTTTTGAATTGCATAATAAAGGAATCTTCCTGCCATTCACTTATTCTGTAAGCACATTTAACAGCGATTCGCTGCTGTATACTAATGCTTCATATGCCGATGGCAGTAACGCCAATATCATCCCGGCTAATACCTACCAGGTACCTATTTTTACCAAAGAAGTGATCAATGATCCGGGCAGGATCAGGATATCTTTCCCGCAAAAGAATTCGCTGATACTTGAAAAAATGACCGCCTCTATGGCTACCTCAGGAGCATTGTTGCTGGTGCTGATTGTTTGTTTTGGCTATACCATTTTCTCTATCCTTCGTCAAAAGAAAATATCGGAGATGAAGATGGATTTCATCAACAACATGACCCACGAGTTTAAAACTCCCGTGTCAACCATCATGATCGCCAGTGAAGCATTGAAAGACCAGGAAATAGTGGAAGATAAAGGCCGTGTGGCACGGTTGGCGAATATCATTTTTGAAGAAAACCAGCGCTTGGGTAACCATATCGAGAGGGTGTTGAATATTGCCCGTATCGAGAAAAACGAGTTCAAACTCGATATCAAAAAACTGGATGTAAACGAAATGGTGACCACCGTGCTGGATAGCATGTCGCTGAAGCTGCAGAAATACCAGGTTGTTGCTAACCTGCACTTAGATGCGCAAAATCCGATGATAGAGGCAGATGAACTGCACTTTTCGAACGTGTTGTACAACCTGATCGACAATGCCATAAAATACAGCCCGAACGTGCCGGAAATTACCATCAGTACGTTTAATAAAAATGATGAGGTTGTAATCCGTGTGGCCGACAAGGGCATAGGCATGAACCGCGATCAGCAGTCGAAAATATTTGAACAGTTCTACCGCATCCCGACAGGCAACCTGCACGATGTGAAAGGCTTTGGCTTAGGCTTAAGCTATGTAAATACGATCGTTAAGAAACTGAACGGAACAATAAGCGTTAAATCTGAAAAGGAAAAAGGCTCTGAATTTGAGCTGAAATTTCATATATCCTAAAGCATGAAGAAAATATTATTAGTGGAGGACGACCCCAATCTTGGCTTACTTTTACAAGACTACCTGCAGTTGAAAGGCAAATTTGAAGTGGTTTTATGTAAAGATGGCGAAGAAGGGTTAAAAGCGTTTACCAAACAAAATTTCGACCTGCTGATACTGGATGTGATGATGCCAAAGAAAGACGGTTTTACGCTTGGTAAGGAGATACGTAAGTTCAATACGCAAGTGCCTATTATTTTTGCTACCGCCAAGGGAATGATCGAAGATAAAACCCAGGCATTTAACCTTGGAGGCGATGATTATATCACAAAACCTTTCCGGATTGAGGAATTACTGCTTCGTATTAACGCTCTGCTAAAACGAGTGAACAACAGCGAGAAAAGCGAAGAGGAAAAACAAACCCATTTTAAAATAGGTCGCTACGATTTCGACTATACTTCTCAAATGATATCGGCAGGTGATGTGCAACAGAAGCTATCCACCAAAGAAGCTGAATTGCTGCGGTTGCTTTGCCTTCGCAAAAACGAAGTGCTTACACGCGAGGAGGCGTTATTGAACATCTGGCACGATGACAACTACTTTAACGGTCGCAGCATGGATGTTTTCCTGAGTAAGATACGTAAGTACCTGAAAGATGATTCAAATGTCGAGATCATCAACGTGCATGGGCGCGGGTATAAGCTGCTGATCAATTAATCAGCATCCATATCTTCCCCAAAATGGATAATATTCCCGTTATTATCCAAAATGCTGAACTGCTTCATACGCCAGGGTTTTTCCTCTAATTTACCATTTGGATGAACAATGCCTAGTGGTTCGTATTTGGCATATAGTTTATCTATTTCGGTCACGTTAATATAGCATCCTGTATTTTTAGGTATAGCCGGGTCATTAGTAGGCCATAGGTGCAGTTGTACTTTTTCCTTACTCAAAATAAGGTAGCCTTCCCAGCTTGAGTGGAAAGTAAAGCCCAGTTTTTCAGTATAAAATTTAATGGTTTCTTCTTCATTTAATGAAGCAAGGATAGGTACGGCAGATTTGAGCATTACTTATGAATTTAAATTTTCAAGATCGTCTAAGTCTTTTGACCTTCCCGATGCTTTTTTCGCATTTATCAGATTGTTAATATGAATGGTTCTTATTTGTAAACCGTCATCTTCGAAAAATACGGCATTTTCATAACATTCATTAAAGTCAAGACCTTTCACCCGAATCATAAGATCAATTGATGATGGAGGCGTGCCAAATGTAAATACTTCCCACTCCGTATGATTTAAAAAATTGTCTTCCGTCATATCGAAAACAGGCATGCCGAAATCAACAAAAGCCGAACTTATTTTTCCATAATTTTCTGCTGTTCTATCAACCCAAATATCCATATCTCCTGTAGTTCTTGGATAGCCATGAAGAATTACGGAGTACCCACCAACAAGCACATAACGCACCTTGTGCTTATTAAATTGATGAATGAAATCTCTAAAATCTTCGTTAAAAATATTCCCCATATCAATCGCGGGATCTCATTTTGAAGGTTGTTCTGTCTAAACGCGGAGGAGTAGTTTCAGGGTAATTATAAGCAACACTGTTTAAATAGTTAGCTATTCTAAGCCTTTCCTGCCAGGAAAGCTTTTTATAGTAACTGACATGATTTGAGGCCTCAGTTGCTGTTTGTGCCTTAAATGCTGACCTGTCTAAACGGTATGAACTCATATCTCAAAGATACTTTAAAATAACAATCTGATGTAACAAATTTGTTAATCAGCAACGCAACAAATTCAATATAAAATAGATAGGTTTGTTATATCCTTAACTATTAACTGATCTTACAAATATGAAAAGAAAACTACTGTTTTCCGGCATATTGCTTGCCGGGATGGCGGGTTCTGCTTTTGCGCAGGAAGCCCCTGATGCTGCAGCAGTCCAAAAGATACGCGATGAGGGACTGAACCATTCAAAAGTAATGGAAACCGCCTTTTATCTGACCGATGTTTCAGGTCCGAGGCTCGCAAACTCTCCGGGCTTAAAAAGAGCGCAAAACTGGGCGGTAAATCAATTAAAAAGCTGGGGTTTGGAGAATGCTAAACTAGAGCCCTGGGGCAAGTTTGGCAAAGGCTGGGAAGTGCAGAAAAATTACGCTGCTATAACCGTTCCTTATTATCATGCCATCGTTGCAATTCCTAAAGCGTGGACAGCAGGAACAAACGGCCCGATAAAAGGTGACGTTGTACTGGTTAAAGCTGATACAATCACCGACCTGGATCAATATAAGGGAAAGCTGGCCGGTAAAATTGTAATATTCGATACTAAAACCAAATTAGCGGGCGGCGCAAAAGCTGATCTGACCCGCTATACTGATGAAGAGCTGGACAAAATGGCGAAGGCGACATCGCAGCAAATTCCGCGTAGGGCTCCAGACCGTAATTCACCTCAATTTACAGCTTTTCAGAGGGCACGCGCTTTACGCACTGCTGTAAGTAAATTTCTGCAGGATGAAAACGTCGGCCTGATTTTGAGCCTTGCCCGAGGAACCGATGGCACCGTATTTACGACCAATGGCGCATCATATGCTGACACAGCAAAAATTGCTTCACCTGAACTGGAAACTAGCGGAGAAGATTATCTGCGCATTTTGCGCCTGGTAAAAGCCGGCCAAAAAGTAGAGATGGAAGCTGATATCAAAACGCAGTTCTTTACAGATGATTTGCAGGGATACGATGTTGTAGCTGAAATACCGGGGACAGACAAAAAATTAAAAGACCAAATCGTAATGATCGGTGGTCACCTTGATTCATGGCACGCCGCTACGGGTGCAACAGATAATGCTGCCGGCAGCGCTGTAATGATGGAGGCTGTACGCATATTAAAAGCGACTGGGTTTAAGCCAAAACGGACTATCCGTATCGCATTGTGGAGCTCTGAAGAGCAGGGCTTATTTGGTTCTCGCTACTATGTACTGAATCACTTTGGCGATCCAAAAACTATGGAGTTGAAACCCGAGCAGGCTAGGGTTTCTGCCTATTACAACCTTGACAACGGTACGGGTAAAATACGTGGCATTTATCTCCAGGGCGATTCGCTTGCCGGAGCTGTGTTTAAACCATGGTTTGAGCCTTTTAAAGATCTTGGCGCAGGTACGATTACCATTAGCAATACCGGCGGTACCGATCACCTGTCGTTTGCTGCTGTTGGTATCCCGGGTTTCCAATTCATACAAGACAGTATGGACTATGGCACCCGTACCCACCACAGCAACCAGGATACTTATGACCGGCTAAGCGAAGATGACTTGAAACAGGCGGCTACAATTATTGCTTCGTTTGTGTACAATACCGCTCAACGCGCTGAAATGATACCGAGATCGGAATTGCCTAAAGCTCAGAGTACTAACTAAAGTAAAGTAGCAAATGACTATTTAAGAGGCCGTCTCATAACTAGTTTATGAGGCGGTTTTTATATTAAGGGTTTTCTATTATTAAAGGTGTTTGCATTTTGCGCTTTGAATGTAGCTATTTGATATGGTGTCTTCCGGGAGC
>JACXTT010011879.1_pt1 | contig 11604 bp, 12 predicted proteins | sample 9270951 | NCBI WGS metagenome assembly JACXTT01 (sample SAMN15532306, study PRJNA645909) | rock metagenome | isolation source: weathered quartz diorite | place: Puerto Rico | collected 2017-06-21 | reverse complement strand
ACAGGACAGAGTTTCCTGTCAACGAAGCGAGACGACAATCGTGTATGGAGGAAGAAAACTTACCTGCCGTTCGACATGAGCTTCATCGCCCCCGACGGCCGGGTCGAAGGGATCCAACCGAATGCGACGCCGTTCTCGGAGGTGCCGATCTCGGTCGAGAAGCCGGCCAAGTGGGTGCTGGAGGTGAACGGGGGCTGGGCGGAGAAGCACGGCGTCGCCGCCGGCGACGCGGTCGGGCTCACCGGCACGACGCCCTGACCGTCGCTTGACGCTCGGGACGGGCCGATGCGAAGACCGCCGTATGGCATCGACGCCCGAGCAGGAAGAGTTCCGGCAGTACTGCCGGCGCTGGCTGGCCGAGAGCAAGCCCGCCGCGCCATCGTTCCGGCTGCCCATCGCCGCGATCGAGATCGGCACCGAGGAGCAGCGGAGGTGGTTCGCCGCCTGGCAGAAGAAGGTCTACGGGGCCGGGCTCATCGGCTGCGACTACCCCAAGGAGTACGGCGGCGGCGGTCACAAGGGTTTCCAGCAGATCGCCACCCAGGAGATGGGTCGCGCCGGCGTGCCCTTCATGATGAACGTGATCGGTCTCAGCATGGCCGCGCCGACGATCCTGGTGCACGGCAGCGAGGAGCAGAAGCGTCGCTACCTGCCCCCTCTCTTCTCCGCCGAGGAAGTCTGGTGCCAGGGCTTCAGCGAGCCCAACGCCGGCAGCGACCTGGCGAACGCGCAGTCGTCGGCGGTGCGCGACGGGGACCACTGGATCATCAACGGCCACAAGGTCTGGACCAGCCTCGCCCACTTTGCTGCGTGGATGATCATGCTGTGCCGCACCAGCACGGCGGACAAGTACAACGGCCTCACGTACTTCCTCGTCCCGATCGCGAACACCAAGGGCGTCACCGTCCGCCCGCTCATCAAGATCACCGGCGAGACCGGCTTCAACGAGGTGCTGTTCGAGGACGTCGCGGTGCCGGACGCGAATCGCGTCGACAAGGTCGGCAACGGCTGGACGGTGGCGATGACCACGCTCCTCTACGAGCGCGGCGCCGCCGAGGGTGCCGGTAGCGGGGGCGGCCCGTCGCTGGAGGAGCAGATCCGCCAGCTGGTCGCGCTCGCCAAGCGCATGAAGCGCGGCGGTCGTCCGGCGTGGGACGACGCGCTGGTCCGCGACCGAGTGATGCAACTCGCGATCCGCGCCGAAGGGCTCCGGCAGAACGCGCGCCGGATGCGCGTCGAAACGCTCACCGACCAGCCGATGCGCCTTCCGCTCCAGTCGAAGGCGCTGGTGAGCGAGCTGCTCCAGGACATCGCCGCGGTCGCGATGGAGATCGAGGGACCGCACGCGAGCCTGTACCTCGGCGACCCCGGCGCACCCGACGCCGGCCACTGGCCGCATGCGCATCTCAACTCGTACGGCTTCACGATCGCCGCTGGCAGCAACGAGATCCAGCGCAACATCCTCGGCGAGCGCGTGCTCGGCCTGGCGAAGTCGAAGTAGGAGCGGCGACGATGGCACTCACCAGGGACTTCGGCTTCGGCTCCGAGGAGCAGATGGTGCGCGAGCAGGCCCGCAAGGTGCTGCGCGACCGCGCCGGCATCGAGACGCTGCGGAAGCTCGTCGCCGGCGATCACCAGGTCTACGAGAAGGGCGCACCTCCGGCGGCGTGGGACCAGAGCCTCTGGAAGGAGATGGTCGAGCTGGGCTGGACCGCGCTCGGCGTGCCCGAGGCCGCGGGCGGCGTCGGCATGAAGAACATCGCGGTGGCGGCGCTGGCAGAGGAGGTCGGACGGGCGGCGCTCCCCTCCCCGCTCATCGCGACGCTGATCGCGACCGCCGTGCTCCGGGCCGCGGGTGCGAATACGTGGCTCGAGCGGATCGCAGGTGGCGAAGCGGCATCGCTCGCCGGCCCCGGCGTCGACGGCTCGTGGGAGCCGGACGCGACCCCGATCGAGGCCTCGACGACCGGCGCCGGCGCCGTGCTCCGCGGAACGGCGCTGTTCGTCCAGGACGCGCGCAAAGCCGCCTTCTTCGTGGTGGCCGCGCGCGGCCCCGGCGGGGTCGGGCTCTACGCCGTTGCGGCCGACGCGAGCGGCGTCACGATCCATCCCGACCGGGTCGTGGATCTGACCCGCGACCAGGCGCACGTGACCTTCGCCGACGTGCACGTCGACGCCGCGGGCATCGTCGCCAAGCCCGGCGCAGGCGCGACGGCGGTCGCGACCGCCACGCCGGCGATCCTGACGATCGTCGCCGCGGACCTGTGCGGCGGGGCCGAGTGGCAGCTCCAGACGACCGCCGAGTACGCGCGGACACGCGTGCAGTTCGACCGGCCGATCGGGTTCTTCCAGGCCGTCAAGCACCCGCTCGTCAACATGATGATCGACGTCGACCGCGCGCGGTCGCTGACCTACGCGGCGGCGTGCGCCGTCGACTACGAGCCCGAGGACGCACTCCGGCTCGCGCGCATGGCGAAGGCAGCCGCTTCGGACGCGGCGCATTTCTGCTCGGACCGCTCGATCCAGCTCCACGGTGGCATCGGCTTCACCTGGGAGTGCGACCTCCACCTCTACTTCAAGCGGCAGAAGCACAACCAGTTCCTCTGGGGCGACGGCGCGTACCAGCGCGCGCGGCTGGCGGAGCTGTACGGCTAGTCGAGCCGCTCCACCTTCACCTTCCGCTTGCCGAACTGCTTCGCCTCCGACGTGTCGCGGAGGAAGATGTCGATGTGCCGCCCCTTCACCTTGGGCCCGGTGTCGGCGACAGTGTAGACGCCCGAGTAGGCCCCGGCTTCGTGCACGCGGATGCGCGTGCCGAGCGGCAGCACGGCCGGATCGGCGGCGACCACGCCCGGCTTGGTCTGCATGCCCGACGCCGTCGTGCCGGTGATCGTGTAGGCCGTCGCGACGAAGTCCATCAGGACGGGCGCGGGCACGGCCTGCGGCGGTGGCGTTCTGACCGCGCAGCCGCCCAGCGCGAACATCCAGACGGCGAGGCAGAGCGAGAGGGTGAGGCGCATGTCGGATCTCCCCTGGCCGGGCGCTCGCGCCGGCTCTTCCAGCGTATGCGGGCGACCGGACCCGTCAAGCCGGTCTCGGGATCGCCTCGGGCGTCAGCGCGACGCGTCCGTCGGGCACGCGGGCACAGGCGCCTCGACAGGCGCCGGCAGCGGCGTGATCCGCCACCCCATCCGACATCCGCGTGCGGTCAGCTCCCAGCGGATGTCGCGCACGACGCGCCGGTAGCGGAACCACGGGATCGTCGTCCACAGGTGGTGGACGAGGTGCTGGTTCTGGCCGAGCAGGACGGCGTTGAGGACCGCCCCGCCGTAGATGCGCGTGTCGTAGTAGCGGGCGTCGGAGTCGTACGGGTAGTGCGGCACGAAGTCGAACGCGAAACCCAGGAGCACCACCGCGAGGACCGCCGGCCCCAGCCAGAGCACGAGCAGCGCGCGGCCATATCCGCCGGCCGCCGCGGTGACGATCAGGGCCACGAGCGCCACGTCGTACGCGATCGACTCCCACCGGTCGCGCGCCGACCGCCAGAGCCGCCGCCCGTAGAAGTGCCGGCGGTAGACCAGGACGATCGCCGCGCACCAGAGCGGCAGCAGCCAGCGCGGACGGGTCGCGACCACGTGGTCGGGATCGCGCGCGGGGTCGTTGGTATGGGAGTGATGCTCGTAGTGGACGGCGCGGAAGAGCGGCAGCGAGATCGTGAGGACCGCCCCCGCGATGCGCCCGATCCACTCGTTCACGGCGTCCCGGTGGTGCGCGACGCCGTGCATCGCCTCGTGCAGCGGCGTGAAGATCACGTAGAGCGCCACCACCTGAAGTCCGACGATCGCGGGCAGCGAAAGCGCACCCTCCGCATACGCCCAGACACTCGCCGCGGAGATGCCGAGCGCCGCGACGAGCAACCCCACCGTCGGGTTGGCGAGCGTGCCTGAGGGAGCACCGATCCACTCGCGCCGGACGGGGATGCGGGGAGCCGTCGCCATGGTGGCGGCCAACCCCTACCGCGCGACGGGGCCGACGCTCAAGCCTCTCTGGCGGCTCGCCGAGGACTCGCATACACGTCGGAACTGCGGAGGACGTCATGAGGCATGGAGTGCTCGCGGTGCTGTGGCTCCTGTGTTGGCTCCGGCTCGGCGCGGCAGCCGAGCGCGCTCCCATCCCGCCCGGCGAGGATTCGGCCAAGGAGCGGCTCAACACGTCGAGCCGCCACGGCGAGTTCGTCAGCATCGACGCGACCGGCGGGCCGGTGCGGACGTGGGTGGTCCATCCCGAGCGTAGCGACAAGGCACCGGTCGTGATCGTGATCCACGAGATCTTCGGGCTCACCGACTGGGTCCGTGCCGTCGCCGACCAGCTCGCCGCCGATGGCTTCATCGCGGTCGCGCCGGATCTGCTGTCGGGCAATGGAGCAAACGGCGGCGGCACCGAGGCGTTCTCGAGCCGCGACGACGCCGTGCAGGCGGTGTCGTCGCTGCCGCGCGAGCAGGTGCTCTCGCGACTCGGCGCTGTGCGCGGCTACGCGCTCGGCTTGAAGGCGGGCAATGGACGGATCGCGAGCATCGGCTTCTGCTGGGGTGGGATGACCAGCTTCGCGTATGCTGCGACCGAGCCGTCGCTCGACGCCGCGGTCGTGTACTACGGCCCACCGCCCACCGACGTGTCGGCGATCAAGGCGCCGGTGATCGGCTTCTACGGCGGCAACGACGAGCGGGTCGACGCGACCATCGAGCCGACGAAGGAGAAGATGAAGTCGCTCGGCAAATCGTACGAGCCGCACGTGTACGAGGGGGCCGGCCACGGCTTCCTCCGCGCGCAGTCCGACGAGGCGAATCGTCGGGCGAGCGAGCAGGCCTGGCCGGCGACCCTCGCGTTCCTCCGAGCGCACACGCGCTAGACGCGCGCGCTACTCCTTGCCCTGGGCATTGCAGCCGCCGCGGTGATGCTCGCCCCGGGCGGCGATCGCGGCCTGGATCTCGTCGAGCGTCACGGTGCCGCTGCCGGCGGTGTCGAGCTTCTGGAAGCGTGCCTCGAGCCGCTTCTCGGCGATCAGCGAGTGCAGGTTCCGGAATTCGTCGAGCGAGAGCTTGCCGTCGCCGTTGGAGTCGGCCTGCGCGAACAGGTCGGGCAGGTTCGCGGCCATGTTCTTGCCGAAGCCGTGCGCCAGGATGGGCGTCGCCGAGAGCGCGATGGCGCCGGCGAGCAGTAGGGTGCGACCGTACATGTGAAGTCCTCCTGCGCGGGAGAAGACCCGGCGCGGCGGCCGGGTTGACCGGGACGCCTCAGCCCACGTCGAGGAGAAACGCCCCGGCCACACGGCGCCGCGTCACCTCCTCGACGAGCTCGGCCGGAGAGCGATCGCCGGTGTCGACCGCGTGGCGCTCGTAGGCGCCGAGCCGCGCGAAGTGCTCGTGCATCTGGCGGACGACATGGTCCTGGCCATGTCCCGAGCGGGCGCGGACGCGCGCCAGCGCGGCGTCGAGCGGCGCACGGAGCACCAGGTACTCGACGGCGAGTCCCGTCGGGCGCAACTCCCCCACGATCGTCGGCAGGAACCACGGGCCGAAGATGCCGTCGAGGACCACATCCCAGCCGCGGGTCGCGAAGATCGCGGCCGTGTGGGCGAGCGCCACGACGATGTCGGCGTTCTGCACGTGCGACTCGGGTCGGTAGGGCGAGATCGGGTGCGCGGGGAACGTGTAGAACACGTCGGACGGAACGTGGAGGCCGCGCGGCGACGCGTCGGCAAGCGCGGCCGCAAGCGTGGTCTTCCCGGTGCCGGGAGGACCGGTGAGGATCAGGAGGGAGGCGATTGCCGCCCCTTACCCCTAGATGTGGCGCAAGACCAGGAGCAGCACGACCGCGCCCACGATCGACATCGCGAAGCCGGCCGGATGGAAGGTCGCGCCGGGCGCGGGCTTGCTGATCAATCCTCCGATGAAGCCGCCCACCAGCGAGCCGGCGATGCCGATGGCCGTCGTGGCGAGGAATCCCATGGCGTCCGCCCCTGGAAGGACGGCGCGCGCGAGGAGTCCCACGACGAAGCCGACGATGACGGACCAGACGAGATGCAGCATTGGCGTGTCCTCCCGACCCAAGAAGTAGCCAAGGACGCGCGGATTGCCTACACCCCTTCGAGCGCGTGGGTCAGTCGCGCCCGAGGACGCCCCGCACCCACAGACGCTGCTCCGCGTCGTCCGGCGTCCATACCAGCAGGACGGCCATGACCCCATAGAGCGGCAGGTGTCCGGTCAGCTCGACCCAGTCGAAGATCGTGAGCGTCATGTTGATGAAGCCCCAGGCGGTCGCCACGATCACGCGCGGGAAGAAGCCGAAGGCGAGACAGAGGCCGACGAACAACTCCGTCGTGCCCGCGCACACCACGAAGACCTGGTCGGACATCGGGACACCCATCCAGGCGGTGAAGTTGAGCGGGTAGTGCTGCAGGAACGTCACCGCGAGGGCGGGGTTGGCGAGCTTCTCGGTGAACGCGACGACCGCCAGCCCGAGACCGCTCGCGACCCGCAGGGAGACCATCGCGCGACGCGCGAGCTGCGGCGAGGGCTCCAGCGCCGGGAAGAGCAGGCGGTCGATCGCATACGGCCCGCGGCCGGTGAGGAAGAAGAACGTCGCGAAGCCCGGGTAATGGAGGTTCTCGAGCATCGGTTGCAGCCCGAACCCGCCGATCCCGGGCACCCAAAACCTCGCGAGCGCGAGAGCCGCCAAACGCCGCAAGCCCGCCGTAGAGGAAGCTGAGACAGATCCCGATCTCCACGACGCCCAGCCAGTACACCGCCGCCCCCGTGAGGTGGTTGTTTGGGGAGAAGAGATCGCTCCGGAACGCGAGGACGAGGAGCGGCACCGCGACGTGCACGCCGAGGAGCAGCGGCACGAGGCCGTAGAACCGCTCCCGCGACGCGTCCCGCGCGCCGAGGATCTCGGGACCGGGGATGATCTCGCGCCGGCCCCGTGCCCGCCACGCGACGCCGGCGACGACCGTCAGCAGGATCGCGACGCCGATGCCGATGATGCCCGGGGGCCGAAGCGCCATCGCCCAGGACGTCGGGTGTTGCGACGCGTCGACGAACCACTTCTCGTGGGCCGAGACCGTGAGCGGATGCGCGAGCGCCGCGAGCAGGACCAGGCGGACGGCGCGCATGCCCTACCCCACCGCCGAGGCCGACCGCGGCATCAGGATCGCGAGGCCGACGGCGAGCACCCACATCGCCGGCGCGTCGCCCGCGAGGTGGCCGTGCTGCCCCGGAAGCACGAGCGCCTGGACCATCATCAGCGCGCCGTGCGCGGCGCTCGACCACGCGGTGAAGAGCAGCAGGCTCCGGTTCCGTGCCGGATCGCGCGCCGCGAGGATCAGGAAGACCCCGAGCGTCGCGTAGACGACCAGGATCATGTGGAGGTAGTGGCGCCCGGCCTGCCCCCAGTCCCACCCCGACGGCCACACGACGACCAGCGGGTAGACGACGAGGCAGACGATGCCGGCGAAGACCAGGAAGGCCCGGAGGGCGCGATCGCGGCTCGAGTCGGACATGGGCACCTCGCGAGATGGGATGCCGGAGACTAGTGCGCTTCGACGCCCTGAGGGAAGCGATCCGCGACGAGATTCAACGGACGCCGTGCTCGAGCTCACGGGGCGCTAGTGCCCGCTTTGCGAGCGCTGCTCGTAGATCCGCTGCACGACGTGCTGGCGCATCTCCTCCTTCGCCGCGAGATACTTCTTGAACTCGTCGGCCGACAGCACGCTCTTGAGCTCCCCCTCCTTCTGCTGCTGGAGGTTCCTGGCCTCGAGTCCCTTCATCAGCGGACCGTCGGACCCCTTGAGGATGGGCTCCATCTTCTCGGCGTACTTGAGGTTGATCGCGCGTACCTTCTCGACCGTCGCGTCGCTGAGCCCGAGCTTCTCCTTCATCATCACCGTCTGGGCCGCGGCGCGCTCCTTCGGGGTCGTCTCCTTGAGGGCGTCGATGTCGGCCGCGAACGCAGGGAGTGAGACGAGCAGCGACGTGGCAAGCACGAGGGTCCGGGTGATCGGCGAGCGACGCATGGCTCCTCCTTCGAGCGAAGGTCCGACACATAGCCAGGCGCCCCCCCGACGTCCAGCGAGAGGGGCGCGCGCTCGGGGCCGGCGGGGAGACCACGGGGCCCCCGATCGGTCATCCCAGCTTCGCCAGATACCCCAGCGTATTCTCCCGCACCTGCTTCGCCCGCTCCGCCGGATCCACCTCCACCACCACCTCGTCCGGCACGACCTTGAACAGCGGCTGCCCCTTGCGCACCACGACCCCGCTCGTCGGCATGAGCACGTCGCGGATCGTGCCCGCGAACGGCGCCAGCACCTTGTTGAACATCTTCATCACCTCGATGATGTAGAGCGGATCGCCCTTCTCGAAGTGGCTGCCCTTTTCGACGAAGGGCGGCAGGTGCGGCGCTTCCTGGGCGTAGAACGTCCCGCCCATCGACGCGACGATCTCGTCGGATCTGGTCGCGGGGGGCGGCACGAGCACGCGGCGCATGGCCTCCTGGTGCTTCGTGTCGAGGAGCCGCTCCGGGATGTGCACCGTCAGGTCGTCCTGGAGCGCCAGCTCGAAGAACTTGGTCCGGGCCGCGATCATCGGAAGCAGCGAGAGGATGTCCAGGCCGAGCTGGTGCCCGGTGTGCGCCCCGCGTACGCGCTCCCAGGTCTTCGCGTCGATCCCGAACGCCGGCCGCTCGCCCCTGAGCGTCGCGTCCAGCGACGACCACGTGCCCTCCGCGCCGCGCGCCGCGAGCCGGCGGTAGAAGCCGAGTGCGGTGTCGAGCATGTCGCGGTCGTGGGACCAGATGCGATGCGCGGCCTCGCCCGTCCCGTGGTCGAGGTTCAGCAGGTGATACGTGTCCGCCAGCACCTCGACGGGATTCCGCTTCCAGGTGACCTGCCCCTTCGCGTCGACGGCGAAGTCGAGGCGGTGCTTGCTCAGCCACGCCGAGAGGAAGTGCGGCTCCTCGATCAACCCGAAGATCGGCCGCTCGAGCAACGTCTCCTTGAGCTCGAGGATCCGCCGCGTCTCGGCCGCCGCCTTGCCGTCGAGCCCCTGCCCAGCGCGCTTCGCGATCTGCTGGAACGCGAACTCGAAGTCGAGCGCCTGCGCCTCCTGGGCCAGTTCGCCGACGGCCGTGAGGTACGGCACCACGAAGCGCGTCGTCGGCTTGGCCCACGGATCGCGGGCGAGGAACCATTTGAGGATCCCGTAGTGGAACTCGAGATTCGTCGCGAGGTCCATGCCGCGAATGGTCGTGCGGCGTACGATGTCGACCGCCCTGGCCCAGCTCTCGCGCCGATCCGCGCCCGTCGCGAGCAGTAGCGCGACGTTCGAGTCGTAGGCGCCCGCCAGCCGGTAGCGCATGAAGAGCCCCGTGTCGGGGTTCTTGATCGAGATGCCCTGGTCGTCGCGGATCTCGCCCGCGACGGGATCCGACCACGAGATGATGACGCCGCCCGCCGCCGGGTTGAGCGCACGGTCGGTCGCGTTGAGCCGCACCTCGAGCGCGGCGCCGTCGCGCAGCACGCGCTCCGGCCGCGGCAGGCGCTGCTTGTGCTTGGCGATGATCGCCATCGCCTCGACCAGCGACTCGACCACGAACGCATCCTTGGGATCGTCGGGGTTGGCGAACGTGAGGCCGTAGCACAGTTCGGAGACCCGGTGCTCGACCTGGATGCGGGTGTTCACCTCCATGAAGTAGTGCCGCTCGCCGTCGACGATGCACTCGAACGTCGACGCGGAGTCGAGGCCGACGGCGCGCCCGAAGCGCTCCGCCTCCTCCTCCATGCGCGTCAGCACCTTGAGGTCGCCTTCGAGCACCTTCGCCCGCTTCGCGTTGCCCGCGGCGCGCGAGTCGGCGATCGCGCGCGAGAGCCCCTCCTGCGTCACCGACACTTCGACCAGCTTCTGCTCGTGCATCTGGAGCGAGCAGTCGCGCCCGCCGAGCGTCACGCACCAGCTGCCGTTGCCGAGCATCTGGATCTCGTTGTGACGCGTCTGCTCGATGTTGAGCTCGAGCAGCATGTTCTTGTCGTCGCCGACACCAGTGGCCTTCACCTCGGCGAGGACTTCGCGGGCGAGGGCGGGCACCGGGGCGGCGTGGGAGAGGATGCGCTGGCCCTTGCCGCCTCCGCCGCCGATCGCCTTCAGGCGGAAGCGACGGCCGGGCTGGTCCTTCAGCAGGCGCGCGGCTTCGAGCTCGAGCGTCTCGCCGAGCTCGTCGATCGTGTACAGGTCGATCCGCTTGCGGTACGCGGCGTTCAGGACCGCGGCGGCCAGCGCGTCGAGCGGGAGCTTGTCGTCCTTCAGCGCCGGCACGTCGAGGCCGTGCTCGCGCGCCAGCTTCGCGAGCGCGGCGCGGTCGGGATGCTTCCGGAGCAGCGTGCGCGCGGTCGCGTCGTTCACCCCTGGCGTCACCGACACGTCGTTCGCGATCGCGGTCCGCTTGGCCTCGTCCTTGGCGCCGGCGGCGCGCTGCGTGTGCGAGCACGGGCCGATGAACCGGATGCCCGCCTGCTCGAGGGTCTCGACGAACTCGGCATCCTCGGCCATGAACCCGTAGCCGGCGAAGACGTAGCCGTAGCCGTGCTCGCGGCAGATGCGGATCATCTGATGGATCCGCTCGCCCCGCTCCTCCTTCGTCGCGCCCGAGTAGTCGGGCACCGGGTGGACGTGCGCGGGATCCATCTGCCTGAGCTCGGGCGAGAGCGCGCGCGGGAACACGATCGAGTCCTTCTCCGAGAGCAGGATGCCGACGTTGGTCATCCCCATCTCGGCGAAGACGTCGAGCGCCTCCTTCCGGATCGGCCCGCGGCAGACGATGAGGACGCCCATGTCCTCGCACGCGAACGAGCGCACCCACTTCGACGCGGCGTTCCCGAGACGGCGATCGCGGTGGACCAGGGACGGTGGGGACCCGGACGCGGGGGACACGGGAATCAATGGAACTCCCGCTGCACCGACTGCATCGGTCCGGGCGTGTAGTGACGGAGGAAGAACTCGAGATTGCGGCAGAGGATCGCGCGCAGGTCCTCGGGCATGACGATCTCGGAGATGGAGCCCAGGCTGAGCGCCTCCTTGGGATTCATCAGCTCGCGCTCGTAGCGCTGGTTGAGTGCGGCCTCCTCCGCCTTCTGCCACTCCGCGACCTCGGCCTCGGGCGCGCCCGCCTTCCGCCGGCGCGCCACCTCGTCGCGCACCTGCTTGAGCTCGGTCTTGTAGACGAATTCCTTGCCCGCCGTGCCCATGACCGCGACGCGCGTCGTCGGCAGCGCCAGCACCAGGTCGGCGCCGACGTACGTCGAGTTGAACGCGGCGTACGCGCCGCCGAACGCGTTCCGCAGGATGAGCAGGATGCGCGGCGTGCGCAGGTCGATGATGGCATCCAGCATCGCGCGGCCGGCCTGCACGATGCCGCGGCTCTCCTGGTCGCGCCCCGGGAGGAAGCCGGTGGTGTCCTCGATGAAGATCACCGGGATGTTGTAGATCGAGCAGAAGCGGACGAAGCGCGCGATCTTGAACGCGGCGTCGATGTCGATCTGCCCGCTCGCGACCGCGC
>JACXTT010011878.1_pt1 | contig 11605 bp, 9 predicted proteins | sample 9270951 | NCBI WGS metagenome assembly JACXTT01 (sample SAMN15532306, study PRJNA645909) | rock metagenome | isolation source: weathered quartz diorite | place: Puerto Rico | collected 2017-06-21 | reverse complement strand
GGGGTCTTTTGGGGGTTGGGGGGGAAGGGGGAAGAAGCATTCATTAAAGCGGATGTTTTGACAGAGGCGGAGCTCCGAGGCATTCACTCCCATGGAGTGCAACGGCTGCCCGTAATGGCAACACGCATACAAAAGGGACTGCTGAAGCCCAACGTCAAACCCGAGAAGGCATGGACGACGGATGCAGTGCTGAACGTCGATGGGAAGGACGGATTCGGCACCGCCATCTGTGAACTCGCACTCAGAGAACTGACACCGGCAGTCCGCAAACACGGCGTGGGAGCGCTGACCGTGCGCAACGCTGCCCACATTGGGATGGTGGGATATTATGCCGAACGGCGTGCCCAGGACGGACTCGCGAGCATTTGCTTCACCACCACAGAAGCGCTCGTTCACCCGTTTGGCGGAGCAGAGGCCTTAGTGGGCACCAACCCGATCGCGATCGGGATTCCCGGCGAACCGCGACCGTTCTTGCTCGACATGGCAACGTCTGTGAGCGCGATGGGAAGAATCATCGCCCTCAAGCATCGCGGTGAAAAAGTCCCGGAAGGATGGGCAGTCGACAAAGACGGCACACCCACCACCGATCCGGACGCCGCATTGAAGGGCTCGTTAAGCCCGGCGGGAGGACCGAAGGGTTACGGGCTTGGCATTTCTATTGGAATGCTCGCCGGCTTGTTGCCCGGCATGCCGACGGGTAAAGAGGTCCTTGGAACATTGGACAGCGATTATCGATGTACCGTCGGCGATCTGTTCATCGTCATAGATCCTCAGGCATTCCCTGGCGGGAAGACTCTTGCCGCCGGAGTGAAGAAATACCTGGAAGAGTTACGAGCATCAAGGCCGGGCACCGGATTCAAGCAGGTCATGGTTCCGGGCGATCCTGAACATGCACTGCGTGAACAACGGCTCGTCAATGGGATTCCACATCCCGAGGAGGTTTGGCATGCCGCAGAGCAACTCCGATCCACAATCGTCAAGTAACCGTCACTGGGGTTTCTCGACCGCTGGACGCGTTTTCTTCGGCTGGGGTGTGCTCGGGGAACTGCGCGTGGTCGGCAAAGAGTTCGGAAAGCGCGTGATGGTGTGCTGCGACAAGAACCTCATCAAAAGCGGCATTGCGGATAAAGTCGAGACCCTGCTGAAGGAAGGGGGCGCTGAAGTTCTGCTGTTTCCGGATGGCCGTCCCGACATCGACCTCAAGCTTATCGAGACGTGCGCGAACGCGGCTCGCCAGTTCAATCCCGACGTCATGATCGGCGTCGGGGGCGGCAGCAATATGGATCTGGCCAAGACCAGCGCCATTCAAATGAAATACGGCGGCCCGCTCACCAAGTACTACGGCGAGCACAACGTTCCAGGACCGATCATCGATGTGATCTGCATCCCGACGACTTCGGGCACGGGTTCTGAAGTCAGTCCTGTCGCGGTTGTGACCGATCCCGACCGTTTCATGAAAGTCGGCATCGCCACACGCCGGATCATCCCGAAGTGGGCTGTGGTGGATCCGTCCTTGGTTATTTCGTGCCCGCCGCATGTCACGTCTCATTCCGGAATGGATGCACTCAGCCATGCAATCGAATCGTTTTGTGCGAGGGTGGCCGAAGGACGAACGCCGCACGCGATCTTCGTTGGGAAGAATCCTGCTTCCGATGCGCTGGCGATGCAGGCGATTAAACTGATTGCAAAGTCATTGCCGACTGCCGTGCATGAACCGAGCAACCGGCAGGGGCGAGAAGATATGTCGCTCGCGAGTCTGCTCGCCGGTATGGCCTTTTCCGCCGCGGGAACGGCGACCGTCCACGCGCTGCAATATTCGGTCGGCGAAGCGACTCACACATCGCATGGCCTCGGTAATGCCGTTCTGATGCCCGCGGTCATGAAAGCCATCCGGAAAGCACGCATTCCGGAAATGGCGTTCATCGCCCGCGCATTCGATTCCAACCTGACTCGAGTCAGCGATGAAGAAGCCGCCGAACAGGCGCCGGAATTAGTCGCCAAGCTCGGCGACAAAGTGATGATTCCGCGCGGACTCGGCGCCATCGGTATGAAGCGCGAACAGATCGCCGAGATGGCGGAACTTTCCACAAGTGTGAAGCGTTTGCTGGACAACAGTCCGGTTGCTTTCGATAAGGAAGCGTTGATAGGGATTCTCGAGGAGGCTTATTAATGTCTGTTGTTGAGAAGGAAAAAATCGAGACGTTCCAGAACTTCGTCAATGGCAAATGGAAACGTTCTCGAAATGGCGCCACGTTCGAAAACGAAAATCCTGCAGTGCGCGGAAGTAACATCGGCCTATTTCAATCCTCCACACCTGAAGATGTTCGTGAAGCGATCGACGTCGCTCACAACACATTTCGTCCTTGGCGGCGCACTCCATTGGCCGAGCGCCAGCAGTACATCGCGGAGTTTTTGCGATTGCTGAAGGAATCGCGCGAAGAACTCGCTCGCGTCGTGACTCTGGAAAACGGCAAGACGATAAAAGAGTCGCGCGCTGAAGTGGATTCAGCGCTGGTCGAAGGCACGTACCATCTCAATCAAGTCTCTGCTTTTTACGGACACATCGGTCCCGGCTCGTTTCGCGATATCTCGACTTGGGTTCAGTATGAGCCTGTTGGTGTAGTTGGTGTCATCAGTCCGTGGAATTTTCCAATGAATGTCATGAGCCGGAAGACGCTGCCGGCCTTGCTCACCGGCAATACAGTTGTCTTCAAGCCTGCCACATTCACACCTTGGTCCGGCGTGTTCATGACGCAATTGTTCGAACGCGCAGGCCTGCCTGCAGGTGTATTCAATCTCGTTACAGGACTGGGTTCTTCTATCGGTAACGTTATCGTGGACGATCCTCGGGTGCGTGCGATTACCTTCACCGGCTCGACCGAAGTCGGCAAGAAGATTCAGGTGAGAGGCTCGGCGAATCTCACGCGCATGCAGCTAGAACTGGGCGGCAAGAACGCGATCATCGTCATGGATGATGCCGATATCAATGACGCAGTGACAGCCACCGTCACTGCAGGTTTCTCCAACGGCGGTCAATGGTGCACTTCCACCAGCCGAGTGCTTTTGCATCGCGATATCGCAAAAACTTTCTTGGAGGCACTCGTCTCACGTTGCGAGAAGATGACCGTCGGTGACGGAATCTCAGAAACTGTCGACATGGGACCCGTTGCCGGGCCCCAGCAATTCGAAGACATCTCGAAGGCCATTCGACAAGCGCAGGCCGATGGCGCCCAGATGGTTGCCGGCGCCGCACCCGGCGATCCGAAGGGTTATTTCATTCGCCCGACGGTTTTCACCGGCGTCAAGACGGACATGGCCGTGTTCCGCGACGAGATCTTCGGGCCCGTTTTGGCTGTGTGCGAGTTCGGATCGCTTGAGGAAGGAATCGAACTCGCGAACAAGTCGATCTACGGCTTATCTTCCGCCATGTTCACAAAGAGCCTGAGCAACGCGAAGAAGTATATCGACGGCATCGAGGCCGGCCTTGCCCACGTCAACATCCACACCGGATACAAGGAACCGTCGATGCCGTTCGGGGGCGTCAAACAATCCGGCGCAGGCTTGCCCGAGAATGCCCGGACGGGTCTGGAATTTTTCGTGGACCAGAAGGCGGTCTACATTCGCAGTTAATTGAATACGACACTCACAGGTCGTTTCCGGCGTACGACAAATTGAAGCTTTTGTTGCAGAGTGGGAAATCGGGAACGATGTTCTTGAGGATGGCGTAGTTCAGGGCGGGCCAGTTGGCGAAGGAAGGATCTTTCACTTTCACACGCGCAAGCGTGTCATTTGGGCCGATCGCAATCCAGTGCCAGATCGGGCCGCGCCATCCTTCAACTAAGCCGAAAGCTCTCATTCCAACCTTCAATCGAGGGAGCGCCTGAAGCATTTCGCCGGAGGGCAATGCTTCCAGTGCTTGAAGAATCAGGTCGACGCTCTCGCGCGCTTCATGGACACGCACCAACATCCGCGCCTGCACATCTCCATCCTGAAAGACAGGAACTTGAAACTTCAGCTTGCTGTAGGCCGCATAAGGATGGTCACGCCGTGTGTCCGCATTGATGCCGCTGGCGCGCGCAGCAATCCCGGCCACTTGAAGCTCACGCGCAATCTCATTTGTGAGCACACCGGTAGTATGCAGACGATCCGTCACCAGAGTACTGTCGAGCGCCATCTCCACAACTTCATCAAAATCGGATTGGACTCGCCGGACGGTGTGAACCGCGTCGGCAATCTGTTCGTTTGATAAAGCCTGTATCGAAACACCGCCCGGTACTACAGCCCCCCGCAGAAGCCGGTGTCCCACTAACCGATCGTTGAGCCTGAGCAGGTCTTCCCGGAGCCGCAAGGCATGCATGTTCGCAATGGCAAAGCCGGTATCCGTGCAAATCGCCCCAACATCGGCAATATGGTTATAGAGACGCTCCAGTTCCTGGAACACGACACGCAGATATGCCGCTTGCTCCGGTGCTTCGATTTCCGCACACCGTTCGATCGCCATGCTAAAGGCAAGTGCATGTGCCACGCTGGAATCACCGGAGATGCGTTCCGCCAATTGGACACCGCGCGAAGGAGTCATCGACTCAAACAACTTTTCGATTCCCTTGTGCAGAAAGAAAAGACGCGATTCGAGATTAACGATCGTCTCGCCATCGACGTTGAACCGGAAATGTCCGGGTTCAATGATGCCGGCATGAACAGGCCCCACCGTTATCTGGTAGATCCCTTCACCTTGCACTTGCTGGAATGGGAACGGCCGGCCATCGTCTTCAAAAGCCCGCGGAGGCACGGCGTCTTTAAGCAACGGATGATAGCGAGCCGGCCAGAACTGATGAAGCGGAAGGCGACGTGTATCCGGATGGTGCGCCGGTATCAAACCGAACAGGTCACGAATTTCGCGTTCGAAGAGACTTGAAAGGTACCACCGGGTAGCCAGCGAAGGGAAAAAACGCCGGATGTTATCAACCGGCATCGATGCGATGACAAAAACATCGTAACCCGGCAGCTCGAAGATATACCGCAATGTGAACCGGTCCGTCTCCGCTCGCGTATCCTCCGCCACGATAAGTTCGGGACGGCCTTCGAATCGGCTGCGGAGGTAGTCGGCAAACCCGAGAAATACATTCTGCGAAACAGTGACGCGTACCTCGTTGGGACCGGAAGAAGCTTCCAGCGTGACCCCAGCCCCGCTGAACTGTTTCATTACTGCAATAACGTCGTCCCGATTTTGTGCACTCACAGCGATATCCCGAGAACTTTCAATGCCCCATCCAAGAACTGCCGCACGGCATTCGGCATAGTCAATCCAAATCCAACCAGTAAGATTGTGTTCAATGCCAGCGGCATCAGCGACCAACGCAACGGATCACCGGACTCCGTCTGCTCCGACGGAAGACCGTACAGCATGTGATTCAGACTTCCGAGCATACCGGCAAAAACTAAGGCAAGCAGCGCGACACCAATCACGACGTAAGCAACGGAGTGAGCGGCAAAACCAGCGCGAAAGATGATGAACTCGCTGATGAACGGACCAAAGGGTGGCAAGCCGATCAAAGCGAGCATCCCGCAGACAAAAGCGAATCCTGTCCAGGGCGCAGTCTTCAGTAGGCCACGGACACCGCGCATTTCCGTCGTGTGATACTTCAGAGAGATACTCCCTGAAAGCAAAAAAAGCATGGACTTGGTCAGTGCGTGATTCATCATGTGAAACAGAGCACCTAAAACGCCCCAGTAACCGCCGAAGCCTAATCCAAGCGCTACGATTCCCGTGTGCTCGACGCTCGAATACGCGAGCATGCGTTTGTAGTTGCGCTGGGAAAGAAGGAACACGGCGGCAAGCCCGAGCGATAGCAGCCCGAAACGCATCAACCACATGGATGAGAATTCCGGACCGGCAGCAATGTCCGTCACGGCCTTGAAGCGCATCAACGCGTACAATCCGACATTCAACAGGACACCGGACATCAAAGCGCTAATCGGTGCCGGAGCTTCGCTATGAGCGTCCGGGAGCCATGTGTGCATGGGAGCCAGTCCTGCCTTTGTGCCGTATCCGATCAAAATGAAAGTGAAGCCAAGTTTGACAATCGCAGGATCCAAGCGACCGGCAACACTGATTAGCATTGTCCAGCTCAGTCCAATCTCGCCGACCTGCGTGGACGCCGTGTAATAGATCACGACGGTTCCCATGAAAGCGAGCGCGATTCCAACGGAAGAAATGATCAAATACTTGTATGCGGCTTCCAGCCCCGTTGGGTTGTCGTGAATGTTCACCAGGAATACTGTGGCGAGTGTTGTCCCCTCGATTGCAACCCACATCACACCAAGGTTGTCCGTCGTTACAGCGAAAAGCATCGTGAACACGAATAACTGAAACAACGCGTAGAACAAACGCACACGGCGCAGATGATCGTTATTGAATTCCATCCGCATGTAACCGATCGCGTATATGGCTGCGACCGCACCCACGAACGTGACGATCGCGATCATGAACGCAGAGAGTGCGTCGGCACGCAACAGACTTAACGACACCACCGCTTCTCCCTTCCAGATCGTGGCGGCGATAACTCCCGCGACCACGAAGGCGGCAACACTAGCGAATACGTGGATGATCTCCATCGTTCCGCGTTTCCGCGTGAGACTGATCGCGGCGGAAGCCAGTGCAGGAATCGAGAGAAGCAGAAGAAGAATCATCGCGGCATCAACCCCTGAGAGAACCCAACTGTTTCACGTCGATGGAATCGAAGTTTTCGCGTATCCGGTACACGAATACTTCCAGAATCAGGACAGCAACGAGCACGTCAAGAAACACGCCAATCTCGACGATCAGTGGAACGCCATAGGTTGCGAGCAGCGCAATCATGAAGATGCTGTTCTCGAGCATCAGAAATCCTAGAATCTGAGTCAACGCACGCCTGCGGTTGACCGTGGTGAAGAGCCCGATCAGAAGCCCTGCGAATGCCAGCGGAATGCCGTCCGCCGTCGGCAGCCGATTCGATGCGGTGAGGGGGGCCATCACATAGAACGCCACTACAACCAGTGCCGCACAAATGGAGAGCGTGGCCGAAGTCCCCAGGTAGGGTGCAACAGCTCGTTGAATGCCGATCCTCGCAACAGCTCGATTGAGAACATTCGGAATGACGATGACCTTGATGATCGCAAACACCACGGCGATGCCGAACAACTCTGGATTCCCGCCAAAATATGCAACCACGGCAGCCAACGCCGACAACACGCCGGACTGCACCGCAAACATTCGAACTTGAGCGGCCAGACTGTGCCGGACGAGCAGCAGAAACGACATTAACAGGAAGATGAAAGCCAGCAAGTTCGCGATTCTGGAAAAGGGTAACTGCGGAAACGAAAGAATCACCTCTCTCACCTCAAAAAGAAAAATGAAATGACAGCCAATAGCGCGAGCATGAACGATCCTGTCAACAGCTCCGGCACAAGAAAAAGCCGGAGTTTGGCTACGCCTGTTTCGAGTACGGCGAGGCTCACCGCAAGAATTCCAAGCTTGATCACCAGCGCGACGAGTCCAATAACTAAGGGTCCGGTTTGCAGATTCACCGCTACACCCCACGGGAAGAAAATGTTCGCCAATAAAGTAAGAAACAGAAAAAGTTTGATAGCTGACGCCCACTCGATGAGAGCGAGATATCGTCCGGAATATTCCAGAATCATCGCTTCGTGGATCATCGTGAGTTCCAGGTGTGTCGATGGGTTATCCACAGGCAATCGTCCTGTTTCAGCGAGTGCAACGATGACGAACGAAAAGAACGCGAGAAGATGTCCTGGATTGAGCAGCAAAAGCGGATCGGAAATGGAGCGACTGATCATTTCACCGAGGCCTGTGCTGCCGGCGCGGAGAGCAATCGCAAAGATCGCGATCATCACCGTTGGCTCTGCCAGTCCCGCGATCGCCATTTCCCGGCTCGAACCCATTCCTCCGAATGAACTGCCGGCGTCGAGACCCGCAAGCGCCAGAAAGAAGGTGCTCAAGAGGAACACATACATGAGCAGGATGATGTTCCCGAGAGAGTGCAGTACGCCCGCCGTTGTCAGCACGGGGACGATGAACGCGCATAGCAACATGCTTCCGATAGCCACATAAGGCGTCAACCGGAAGATCCACGACGTGTTCTCGGAAATGACGACTTCCTTGATAAGCAGCTTGTGAAGATTCCAGTAAGGCTGCCAGATCGCCGCCCCTTGCCGCCCCTGCAAACGTGCCTTCACCTTGCGTATGACGCCGACGAGAAGCGGTGCGCCTAGCACGACCACGAGCCATTGACCAATCGTGATCACAACTTGCAGGAACATTGACCTTCGCGTTTCCTCCTACTTTGCGAACAACAGCAACGCCATCAGCACCAGAAGTATGTAGAGCAGGTAGCTGTGCACATTTCCAGACTGAACCGCGCGCGCCCTTGCCGCGACGTGCCGCACTGCTCGTCCTATGGGCGCGTAGACAGACTCTTCGATTAGGGAGCGCGATTCGTATCGGTACGTTATTGCCTTGACGAAGAACCTCGATTCCGGATGAGCTTCAATTTCCGTCTGAGCTACGGAACGGTAGAGAAAGGCGAACACGCGTTTGAAGGGATTCGCAAACGCTGCTGCGGTGTACTCGAATGCCGAGCTCTGCAGCGCCCGGCCACAACCCCACGTCTCATAGTAGCGGCGGCCAAAATTGGTCGCGAACGCCCGTAACCCGATCCAAACTGCCAAAATGAGCGCAGCGAGAATTAATGCGACCCAGAATGGTGCGATCGTAGCAAACACATTAGCGGCCGCAATGCTGCTCCAGTCGAACGACAAATCGGGCCGTTCTCCAATGAATTCGGTCATCGCGCCGGTTAGTGGACGTAATACCAATGCCGGCGCGACACCGAGCGTCAGGCATGCAACCGCGAGCATCGCCATTGATGTACGCATCGTCCAGCTGGCCTCATGAGCACGGCCGATCGCCTCACTGCGTGGCAGAGCAAGAAAAGTAATTCCGAAAGCCCGAACGAAGCATGCTGCGGCCAGGCCTGCCGTGAGAGCGAGGGCGGCAATAGAAAGAGCAAATACGAGGTTGAAGATCTGCGCCGGAACGCGGAAGCTCAGCAGCAGCGACTGAAAGGTGAGCCACTCGCTGATAAAACCGTTGAATGGCGGCATCGCGGCGATGGCGAGAGATCCGACCAGGAAGAACGCACCCGTCTGTGGCATGCGCCGAAGAACCCCGCCCATCTTCTCCAGATTGCGCGTTCCGGTCGCATGCACCACGGACCCGGCGCCGAGAAACAACAGTCCCTTGAACACTGCATGATTCAAGCTGTGGTATAGCGCGGCGACGAGCGCCAACGCCGCGACCGAACCGAGACTGTAACTGCGGAATAGCAGACCCGCTCCAACTCCGAACAGAATGATGCCGATGTTTTCCACGCTGGAGTACGCCAAGAGGCGTTTCAGGTCCGAATCGATCAGCGCATAAAGAACACCGAAAAGGGCCGACACTGCTCCCACAAGCAGAATGAGAACACCCCACCATCCAGGCCCTGGACCGAGCCATTCAAAACCGATACGTATGAGGCCGTAGATGCCAAGCTTGATCATGACGCCGGACATCAGGGCCGAAACGTGACTCGGGGCTGCAGGATGGGCGCGCGGTAACCAAACATGAAATGGAATAGCACCCGCCTTCGATAGAAAGCCGGCGGCCATCACAAGGAATATGATGCTTCGCATTCCACGACTGATCCCAACTGCTGTCTGACTCCACTCCGCCATCGTGAAAGTGCCGGTAGCCTGGGACATGGCCAGAAACCCGATCAAGAGACACGCCAGCCCCGCGTGGGTCATGACGAAATACAACCAGCCGGCCCTGCGCGTTTCGTCGTGTTCGTTGTCCGTCATCACCAAGAAGTACGAGGCCAAAGACATGGCTTCCCAGAAAACGAGAAACGTCAGGACATTGCGGGCGAGCACCACGAGCATCATGGCTGGAACGAAGACGTTCAGCAGGAATGCCGTCGATGCCTGCTTTGCCTGATAGTGCCGCGTATAACCAATCGCAAACAGCAGCGAGGAGAGGGCGCCGACAGCAATGATGAGGAGGAAGAAAGCAGAAAGACGATCCAGCCCGAGCGCCAGGCCTCCGGCGAGCGGCAGAATTCCTGCGAGGAGAAGTTGGAATGAACCTCCAAGCAAACCTCCCACGCTCAGCAAGAAAATAAGGACTGCGCCGCCAAGCGCTAGGCTATGGCTCACTCGCCGACAGAGATCGTAATAACGGGCGAATACAAGAGCAGCGGTCCCGCCGACGGCAAAGAGGATTAAGGATGCGGAGAAGATCTTGAGCATTGTGGCGGAATCGAGCATCTACCGCACCGATCCATTCTGCCGCTGGAGCGCCTTCAGGATGCCGGCCAGAATCGCTCGGGGATGCGGTGGGCATCCGGAAACTACGACGTCAACCGGGATCACGGCAGATACCGGTCCCACCACACCGTAGCCTCCGGCGAAAATCCCGCAATCTTTCGCACAGTCGCCGACGGCGACGACGATCTTCGGATCGGGCGTGGCTTCGTAGGTACGCTTCAAGGGGTCTGCCATATTTCGAGTCACCGGTCCGCTGACGAGCAAGCAATCGGCGTGACGCGGGGAGGCGACGAACTGAAGGCCGAATCGCTCGAGGTCGTAATATGGGCTGTTGAGCCCGTTGATCTCGAGTTCACACCCATTGCACGAACCCGGATCGACTTCGCGAATGTGCAACGAGCGCCCGAAGCGGTTTCGCACTTCCTCTCGAATCGCTTGACCCAGGATCTCGACATCGGTTTCCATAGCCGGAGCGCCCAGTTCAGTGACTACCGGGGTTTTCAGAATCTTTCGCAGTAGAAGCTTCATTTCTTTGATGGCTGCGCCTTATCGGGCTTGCATTCGCAGCCGCTCATGACTTTTTACGACGGCCTTCCGCTTTGATCTCTTCGAGCATGCTCCGTACACCGATCAGATGGTTGTTGAAGATCTCTCTGGCAACATCGAGCAGTTTGAAAACGGCGCGGTCATTGACAGAGTAGTACACGTTCGCACCGGCTTTGCGGGCGACAATGATGTTCTTGTTACGTAGCACAGCAAGCTGCTGGGACGCGTAGGCTTGTTCGATCTCAAATTTCTGGCTGATTTCCGCAACGGTGCGCTCGCCGTTACGAAGGCTGTCCAGAATGGCAATGCGGAGAGGGTGCGCAAGCGCTTTGAAGAACTCCGCCTTGAAGTTACTTAACTGAGACAGCATCTTGCTTGTTCACTACATTCGCATCCTGACATCTGCATATATTCGCATATGCAAGTACCATGGGGACATGAGCGTGTCAATTGGGCTGGATGATGGTAGTGGGTCAGTTTGAATTTCGATCGCGTTTCAAGTGAGCCATATTCCCCTCCTCGTGAGGAGGGGTGGACGCGACATCAAGAAAATGCCGCGAAGCTTCCTTTGAAGGAGCGGACGGGGTGGTTGCTCACAAGTACATTTGTGTGAGCAACCATCCCGTCTGCGCGAACGTGTGAATGAATTGCAGAAACGTTCAGCTACGGCAAATCCCCTCCTCGTGAGGAGGGG
>JACXTT010011877.1_pt1 | contig 11605 bp, 8 predicted proteins | sample 9270951 | NCBI WGS metagenome assembly JACXTT01 (sample SAMN15532306, study PRJNA645909) | rock metagenome | isolation source: weathered quartz diorite | place: Puerto Rico | collected 2017-06-21 | reverse complement strand
CCGCGCGCCACCGCTGTCGTCACTTCGGCGATGTTGCGCACCTGCGCCGTCAGGTTACTCGCCATCGAGTTGACATTATCAGTGAGGTCCTTCCAGGTGCCTGCCACTCCCGGCACTTGGGCCTGAACCCCGAGTTTGCCGTCGGTGCCGACTTCGCGGGCCACGCGCGTCACCTCGCTGGCAAACGCGTTGAGCTGGTCCACCATGGTGTTGAGCGTTTCCTTGAGCTGCAGAATTTCACCGCTCACATTCACCGTGATTTTCTTCGACAAGTCGCCGTTCGCGATCGCTGTAGCCACCTCAGCGATGTTACGCACCTGGCCGGTGAGGTTGCCCGCCATGGCGTTGACGGAGTCGGTGAGATCTTTCCAGGTGCCGCCCACGCCGGGTACGACTGCTTGGCCGCCCAGCTTGCCGTCGGTGCCGACTTCACGAGCCACGCGTGTCACTTCCGAAGCGAACGAGCGTAACTGGTCCACCATGGTGTTAATGGTGTCTTTGAGTTCGAGGATCTCGCCTTTGACGTCCACGGTGATCTTGCGCGAGAGGTCGCCGCGCGCCACCGCTGTCGTCACCTCGGCGATGTTGCGGACCTGGCCAGTCAGGTTGCTGGCCATGGAGTTGACGGAGTCGGTGAGATCTTTCCAGGTGCCCGCCACGCCGGGCACGACTGCCTGGCCGCCCAGCTTGCCGTCGGTGCCGACTTCACGAGCCACGCGCATCACTTCCGAGGCGAACGAGCGTAACTGGTCCACCATAGTGTTGATCGCTTCTTTGAGCTGGAGAATTTCGCCGCGCACGTCCACGGTGATCTTGCGCGAGAGGTCGCCGCTGGTCACGGCGACAGCCACTTCAGCCATATTGCGGACCTGGCCAGTCAGATTGCTGGCCATGGAGTTGACGGAGTCAGTGAGATCTTTCCAGGTGCCCGCCACGCCGGGTACGACTGCTTGGCCGCCCAGCTTGCCGTCGGTGCCGACTTCGCGCGCCACGCGTATCACTTCCGCCGTGAACACCCCCAGTTGTTGGATCATAGTATTAACAATTGACGCCGAATACAGGAATTCTCCTTCGAGCGGTCGTCCGTCAACATCGAGTCGTATAGTTTGTGTGAGGTTCCCCTGTGCAACAGCCGCGATAGCGCGAGTGACTTCGGTGGTCGGTCGCAGCAGGTCGTCCACCAGCATGTTGATCGAGCCTTCCATTGCGCCCCAGGCGCCTTTCGAATGGAGAAAGCGGGTGCGTTCTCGCGTCTTGCCCTCTTTCCCCACGACTTGCCCTAGACGTTGCAGCTCTCGCTCCATCTGCTGGTTGGCGGCAATGATTTCATTGAATGTGTCCGCAATCTTGCCTTCTAAGCCTGTCCAATGTCCGGGGAGCCGCACTGAGAAATCGCCGTCCCGCATGGCCTGCAAACTCACCAATAACGCGGCAAGCTCGGTGGAAGCGCGGGAGGCAAGGCCATTGCCATTGGCGTGGCCGTTTTTCTTGCCGTTTTTTTCGTGTCCGTTATGCCGCGTCGCTACTTCGCCCCGCTCTTCTATTGCCTTTTGCAAGCGTTTCCGTACTGGCGTTGCCGGGGCCTGATCGGTTGTCTGCATTTTCCTCTCCCCCAGATACTTATGGATACTTATTAAGCGCCCTGCCCAAGAGAAAAAAGCGCGCCGTCCTCGCATCCTGGCGCCTCTCTTCGCCCTCATCTTCAGGTACAGGCCTAAACCCTAGTATCATTCTTATCTTCAAGAGGAGTTATGCAAGAGGGTGTTCAAACTAATCTTTGAGGTAGAGCGATTTTAACTCTATGTGATAGCCTTTCTTTTGTTTGCCTCTTCTTGAAAGATCGTCTCTTGTCCCGAGCATGAACAAGGCGCTTAAGCGCCTTTGTCTGCGGGTCGAAACGCTCCCTTCAAGAGGGTTTGATATTATGTAAGCCGAGTGCAGCTTGGCAATATGGTCAGTCCGCCGCCTCGGTGGTCGCACGCTGAATTCCCGGCTGGGGTTTATGCTCTTCTTTTTTGCGCTCTTCTTTGCGGTGGGCGAGTTTTTCCACCACAGAGAAAGAGACGGGGATGAGGAAGATAGCGATTAGTGACGCTGCGGTCATGCCGCCGATGACAGTGGTTCCTAAGGCCTGCCGCGCCGCTGCTCCTGCGCTGGCGGACTGCTTGCCGATTTTCTGATCGTCACCCCGTAGTTGCGAATATCCGGCGGCAGTTGCGACTCGGCCTGCGTGTAGCGCATCTGCGCGAGGACCTGGTCCAGATTGGGATTCGTCTTGACGTCAAAATCAACGTTCAGCCGTATACTCCTAAACCGAGATGCAAGAGATTGGCACACTCCGCCCGGACCTGAAGTGTCCGGGCTACGAAGCAACACTGGCTCAAGCCAGCTGGTAAGCCCCATTGATGGGGCGCTGCGCGGTAGCCCGGCGCTTGATCGCCGGGTGGACGAGGAGACCTCAGTGATCCCGAGTGTACGAATCTCATGAGTTTCGATTTAGTGCTCGAATTGATCGAGTACATACTTTAACAAAGGAGCCTTCATTGTAGTGCTGCGATTGGAGATAGCCCTGGACGTGCGGGCGAATTTGGGCGTACGTCATCGCGTTGGCCCTTCCGGAGTCTCTCTTCCAGGGGTCGCGGCTGGCCCTGTCCCCCTCTCTCTCCTCAGCTTCAGGAAGCCAGGCGGCTAACACGAGATGGTGTTTTCCCTCGGGTCCGCTTCCTTCACTCGTGAGCAGACGCGTCAGGTGGGGCTGAGACGAGTGGGCCCACCAGTCCTCTTCCCATAATAAGATGTAGTAGGGGGTAGTTAGGTCGCGGTTCTCCAGGAACGTAGCCAAGTCGCCATTGTACGAGGGCAGGTGGCGGTCCGCATAGAACAGCACGCCATAGTCGGACAGGCCATGATAAAAATACAGTGGGGCATTTTTCACCGTGGACCGCACGCTCACCATGAACGGCTTGTACGTCCGTTCCTCAGCAAACAACGGACGGAACATCAGGTTCATGAACGAGAGCGACGAAGAGGTCGTCACCACGAGGGCAGCAAAGAGCAAGCGCCACTGCGATCGTTGCATCCCCCAGCCATAACAACCAAGCGTACACGCGCAGAGGGTGAGCCAGGCGAGCGTCATCGGCAGGTGACGCTGGAGACTGTGCGCCAGCAACGGGAGGTTCGCGCGATCACGAGGATGAAGGAATAGGGTGGCCACATGGTCGAAATCAGCACCAGCGCTTTGCGTTAGCAGTACGGCCACGACCAGCATGAAGCCAAGGCTCAGCGTCAGTATTCCCCCCCACGCCGACCCTTTGGCTAAGACCGTAGCGCCACTCGTGCCTGTGATACATTCGTCCCACCATACCCCTAAGAGCACGGCGAGTGGGGGATAGAGCGGCAAGAGATAATTGCTGCGCTTGCCGGAAGCGAGCGAGAAAAACACCATCCCAACCAGGACCCACAGTCCCAGGTACAGGAGTCTGGTATCGCGGCATAAGCGCTAACTTAACGACAAGAGGTTTCCAGAATTTCCAGGAAAACGGCAAATTTGAGATCGGGAATGAGGCGAAATCCGCCTTATGTTAGCGCTTATGTGGTATCGCGGGGGGGGATGTGACAGCGCCAAAGCCACTGGCCAACTGCCGGAAAGAACAGACTCCAGGGGAACAGGGCGGCACACAGCGTGGGTGCGTAGTAATAGAAGGCATGTCCCCGGCTGGGCCCACTCTGCTCAGTGGGAAAAAACCGAAAGACATTCTCGTCCAAGATTTGACGATGAAAGACCTCCCATCCTCCTTGCCAGAGCGCGAGGAGATACCACGACCCGGCAAGCAGGAACACTAGGAACGTCCCTTCGCTGAGCCGCATGCGCCGGAGCAAACTCAGGTTACGGGTGATTCCCAAGAAGCAGATCCCTACCAGCCCGGGCAGGACACAGCCCAGAGGCCCTTTGGCGAGGGTTGCTAGACCAATACTTCCATACACGATAGACAGCGACAGGCGGCGACGTGCGTGGTCCTGCCACCAGTAAAAAAACGTCATTCCTGCCGTCGTCAAAAAGAACACCAGGACCATGTCGCTCCGCGCATTGCCCGCCCAATGGACCCACTCTGGCGCGGTGGCCAGGATGAGGGCAGCGAGCACTCCCACGCGCCAGCACCAGAGAGCCTGGCCGAAGCAAAAGGTGAGCACCACCGTTCCGGTGGCGAACAGGACAGAGGGGCAGCGTACGACCGCTTCGTTGACTTCCCCATAGAGGCAAGCCAGCAGCGCACCCAGCCAGGGGAAGAGCGGCGGTTTGAGCGGGATTTCTGTGCCATTCCGCAGTGGCAAAATCCAGCCTCCCCCGTGGACAATCTCCCACACGGTGACCGCGTCTTCCGCCTCGTAACTATAAAACGGGAGCGAGCGGATGGGCCAAAAATAGAGGAACCCACAGAAGAGGAGCAGGCCGATCACAGTGTATGGGGTGCGGTGTATTTCAGTCATCCGGCGTCTGGGTGTGCGATCCACGTCATGCTGGGGAGCAAACACGTATCGGTACTATATGGGATGATCACGGTTTTCCTGCGGCACGTTCCGGGCAAAGCATTATCTGCATAGCACTCTCCCGTTCCAACGCAACACCGGATCCGTGGCGGAGTCCCCGATTGGGTCGTGCGCCAGGGCAGGGAGTTTGCGCATGTCCCTGAGGCGAGGACAAGTGGCAGTCCTGATTCCGGTGCTGAGGAGGGGGTAGGCGCCAGTTTTCCCTGCTCCTTTCTGCTGGAAAACATGAATCCCCGTCCCTTTAGCTCTTTGCCCCCCTGACTGCGCCTTTCATTGCGAGGTGGGACAACACCGCCCCGTACACCTCTTCCGGGTGAATGTCCTCGACCCTCGTCTTGTGGAGGACCGTCTGCTGGGGTCGTTGGGGATAGGGACCCGTCTGGTGGGGATGCGTCGGGCCAAACAGTCCCACGAGGGGTACATCCGTGGTACAGGCGACATGGAGTGCTCCCGTATCTTGCGTGACGAAGACCGCCAGACGGCTCATCAGCGCCGCCAATTCGAGCAGCGACGTCTGGCCGATCAAATTGGTGACGTTGGGCGCCTGGTGGGTAAACCGTCGCCCTAAGAAGCGCTCATTGCGTGAACCCGTGAGGACGACTTGCACGTGGGGATGGGTAGCGCAGAGCCGGGCAGCGAGCGTCACATAGTGCGCTAGGGGCCAGAGGCGCGGATCTTTGTCGCGGTCCGCATACCAAAATTTCCACCCGTGCGCGGCCGTCCGCCCGCCGCCCAGATGGAGGCCCACACGCACGGGACCGTGGGTGTGGCGTCCCAGCTGACGGTCGATACCGGCAAAGTCGTGGGGCTGAGGATAGAGCTGGTAGTGCCGGTCGGCGGTGGTGACGGAGCACCCGAGCCAGGAGCCCAGCGACTGTAAGAGGTCTTCCGCACGGTGCCGGTCTGGCGCGGGCGGAGCAAGAATCACGGTGTGGGGGCCACCGTCCAAGTAGGATTTCGCTACCCCGTGACGCAGACCAAGAACGAGATCATACCTGTTGACCAAGCGGGAGACCTGCCATTTCCACACACACAGATGAACTTTGCGAATGTCCGGGTTATGAGCAAACACGCTGGCCCCGCGGCGGCTCATGGCCACCACATCCAGCTCCGTGTGCGGGAGGCGGCTTTTTAGGAACCGAATCCCAGCGGTACAGAACAGGTTGGTCCCTACGTGGTTGGTGGTCACGAGCAGAAGACGGCGATACGAAAACAGCGCTTCCTCCTCTGGAGCCCTTTTACGTCTATCAATCCCTTGAAGAGCTCGCGTAGGAAGACAATCATCTTTCGGCACCCACAGACGGAGGAAATGCAAAGACTAAGCCGCCGAACGAGAGAGCAAAAAGCCTTGACTTTCCTTCATGGAACCCCAACACCTGAGATGACCTTCCCTTTTTTTGCAGACAAATATTGCGGGACATCTCCCTCCTTTTGCAGAAGGTGAGTATGTCCTACTTGACACCGCAAGCTCCCGGAGGGAACAAGCTGGTGCCTGCGATGGGTCTATGGCCTGTTCCGGGCGTGAGCAGCGGCGGGTAGTATTTTAATTCTGGACTTTTGCTTGACGGTGTACCATAGCAGTTCCTTCGGTGAGCGTGCCGATCTTCATGGCGGGCAATGGTCCGAAGGCGGTGCATCGTTCAGCCCATCATGGAGACGGCTTAATCACTGATCCCAAAACATGGAAAAACAATAAAGCGGAATTTATCGCGAGCGCGCAAGCAGCGGGCAAAGACCCCGGGACCATGCCGGTGGTGATCGAACATTAAAGGAAGTTCCCTTGGGGCAGATGTATGCTAACTGGCCGATCAGCACGGATCCCGAAGTGCACGCGCAAGCGCTGCTTGCGCTCTTTCACTCAGGCGCTACCGCCGTGTTAGTTCATTCCGGCCAACCAGACCAACGGCATACGATCGAGTTCTATGGAAAACACGTACTTCCGAGCGTGCGTCGTCAGCTTGAAGTCTCACCGCCGTCGAACCCCGCGTAATCGAAAACAAGAGCACGGCGATCGTGCTGGCGAAATCCTTCTTCACATACTTTCACCCAGAGCTAAAGCTCCAGGCTCAGCAGACAAAGGGGACTGAAATCCCCTGAGAGCCTGGTAAGCCAGGCTTGGTAACGTCAGCCCGACGCTTGAGCGTCAGGCAAGGGTGGCGTGCGGCAAGTATTTCGCTGGCCGTACCACACGGCTGCCGCAGCATCACAGAAAAATGGTCTTCAAATAGTCACGTAGGCTGTCACGCTTTGGCGGCTGGCTGCGGAACCCAATATAGCCATCGGGACGAATGAGGTAGCAACAAGGCCTATTGGCCCCATACCGCGTATGCACGAGTCCTTGTACATCCCACAGCAGAGAGCCGCTCCACGCTTGTGTATGCTGACCACCGTTGTGGGCAGACATGATATGAACCGCGACATGCTGTCCGTAAGCCGCCTCTATCTCTTTGCCGATCGTGCATAACCGAGGATCGAGATCACCGCTGGTTTCTATACCGCCAAAGAGCAGCAAGGTGTGGCGCGTCCCACGCATCACCTCGAACACGTGAGTGGACGCCCCGGTCGCTGCTACTCGCAGTGGTCCATCTGGCGCGCGGTCGCCCGCGGCTGGACTGGCCTGGAAGAAGTAGGGGAAGGCCGCGTCCCACTGTTCGGAGACAATGGGGCTACCATGATAAGCAGGGTGCGCGGAAAGACCGCCAGTGCTTTTGATGTGGTGGATGGCGCCGCGGCTTTGTCGATCACGCGACAGGAGAGCCCATGGCGGGCAAGTTCCGCCGACATGGTCAGCCCCACAGGACCAGCACCGACGATCATTATATCTGTCGAATCCATAGAACGAATTCGAGGTTAGTGTTTCTGCTCCATAGCGTGCTTTTCCATGGCCTCGTGCCTCATGCTCTCCAGCTCCAATACTACTTGCTGGCCTTCCTTGAAGTTTTTGACCGAGTCAGGCGTAAAGTTCAACTCCATTGTGCCATTGTCTGTCTTGAGTTCGACTGCTCCTGTACTGTGATCGATCTTATTGATCGTGCCCTGCATTGACGCTTCACCCCTGTCATGAGCGATTGCCGTCGTAGTAAGGCCGCCAACAAGCAGTGCGGCAGTAAGAAATGAAGACATCTTTTTCATACAAATAGCCTCCTGAGAACAAATTTAAGGACTCACTTTGATTAGCACTCACCGTGCCACTTCCTGAAAGGTCATCTCTTCTCCTAAGCGTGGACAAGGCGCTTAAGCGCCTTACCTGCAATCCACAACGCTACTTGCACAGAGAATTTGGTATTCCGTCACTCCTCAGAATGACAGTCTCTCATTTTCATTGCGATGGAACACTAGAGTTTGCTTAGGTCAAGAGTGGTGGAGGGTTGGATATCCGCCCCCAGGATGGTTTCTATATGCGCCAAGGCCCAATCGTGCGCTTCTTTGCTATGCGAAGCCACACAGTCACGTGGGATAAAAAGATGAAAGTCCCGCATAAATGCATCCTGAGCGGTAAAGAGTATACACATATCCGTAGTGAAGCCGGTAAGGATGAGCGTCTTCGCGTCCAGGTACTTCAGTAACACTTCAAGCGTTGTGGCGAAGAACCCCGAATGCTTTGGTTTAAGGACAAAATAATCTTCCTCTTGCGGTTGCAGCAGGGTGACGATGGGTTTTCCTCGAACCTCGTCCTGCAAACAATGGAGGGTGAGCGTGCGGAAGTCTGATCGCCATTTGCCAAAATTGTCGTTTACGTACACGGTGGGAATACCAGCGTGCTTGGCTCGCTGCTTCAATGCGACAAGTCGTTTTGCCATAGGAAGGGCATGCCGTAAGAGGGCAGCCCCGCCAGGAAACTCGAAATCGTTGATCACATCAATGAGTAAGGAGGACCACCGGCGTATGATCCGGCGCGTTGCCATGCAGATCATCATTCTTCGCTGGCACAGATGCGTGTCCTCTCTTTCTCGCACTACCTGTTCTATTGGCGAAATCCCCCTCCCCCCTTGGTCAAGGAGGAACGCAGAGCACAGGGGATTCCACTCTCGTTCCCAGGCTCTGCCTGGGAACGCCCTAAAGCCAGAATCTCACGACACGCCCAGGCAGAGCCTGGGCATGAGGAAGCCTCAAAGTTTAGAGCGTGACACCAGAGGAGGGGCGTTTCTCTCTTTCTTTTTCTTCTCAGACGTTCACGGCCTACTGTTGACTTTACACATACATTGCTGCTTCCTCACGCGCCCAAACGCGAAGCTTACGACAAGCAGTTATAAACGCTGCACAGCTGTTTGCTTCATCAAGGCGAATGAATCCCTCATCTAGGTCCTCCGGTACGCCCGCCTTGGCAAAAAGTGACGCCGCCGCTCCGATGTAGCCAATAACCTTCGCATGGGCGAACGCGTCAGCAATGAAATCGCGTACACTAGCGTCTTGCGCGAGGAATCCGGCTCCATCTTGCGAAGGTAACAACGCGACTGCGTCGTAGAGAACCGATGGGCCGCCGTTAATTTTCTGCTTTGCTTCGATCCACGTTCCATCACTCGCCTCAACCCCGCCAACCTGCGGCGCCACAATTTCCAGCGTCGCTTTTTCTTCTTCCACCGCAGCTTTGAGCGAGGTAAAGATGTCGATATCTACCCCATCCGTGACAAACGCTCCCACCTTACGGCCTTGAAAACTTTTGGGGCCATTGAGCAGAATACTCAATGCTGGAGAGGGCGGGAGGTCTTGTCGCGTGGGTTTCGCCGCATCGGCCGGCGCCGGCATTTCCTGAAGGCGGAGCCCATCCGCCACGCGCTTCGCTAAATCGGCGTCAATGTTTAAGAGATGCGACACTATGCGGGCGCGAATCGTGGGAGTTTCCACTTTGCTCAACTCGAAAATCAACGCGTTGGCAAGATGCATTTGCTCCACTCCAGTCTGACTCACATAGAACTGACGCGCCTGGCTGTAATGATCGGCGAAAGTCTCTGACCGAATCCGCTGCTTCACGCCTTCCTCTTTTGCTGCGTAGGAGTGAAACCCCTGCTCAGGCGATTCGCGCGGGCCGCTTTGTTTTCCACTCCAGGAATTGGGCTCGTAGTTGACTCGGCCTTGCGGATTCATCGTAGTCATGTGTCCATCTTGTTGAAAATGAGCGAACGGACACTTTGGTGCATTAATGGGAAGAAACGTGAAATTGGGACTGCCGAGCCGTTTGAGCTGGGTGTCGAGGTAGGAAAAATTGCGACCTTGCAGAAGCGGATCATTGCTAAAGTCGATCCCGGGCGCGATATTCTGGGTGCAGAAAGCAACCTGTTCAGTCTCGGCGAAGAAATTGTCTACACAACGATCAAGCACCAGTCGCCCCACACGCCGAATAGGAACTTCTTCTTCTGGAATAAGCTTCGTGGCGTCGAGCACGTCAAAAGCAAATTTCTCTGCGAATTCGTCATCAAAAAGTTGGAGCCCCAGCTCCCATTCGGGATAGTCGCCCATCTGGATAGCGTTCCACAAATCGCGACGATGGAAGTCAGGATCGGCGCCGTTGATCTTTACTGCTTCGTTCCAGACGACCGACTGCAGCCCCAGCTTGGGTTTCCAATGAAACTTCACGAAGGTTGATTTTCCGTCGGCATTAATCAAGCGAAAGGTGTGAACGCCAAAGCCTTCCATGAAACGAAAGGAGCGCGGGATTGCTCGGTCCGACATCACCCACATGATCATGTGCATACTTTCCGGAGTCAAGGAGATAAAGTCCCAGAAATTGTCGTGCGCCGAGGCCGCTTGCGGAAACCCTCGATCTGGTTCTTGTTTGACTGCATGGACCATATCAGGAAACTTCATAGCGTCCTGAATGAAGAACACGGGGATATTGTTGCCTACAAGGTCCCAGTTGCCTTCCTTCGTATAGAGCTTCACCGCGAAGCCGCGCGCATCGCGCGCGAGGTCCGCCGAGCCCTTATTGCCGGCAACCGTGGAGAAGCGCACGAAGGCGGGAGTCTTCTCCCCGGCGCGTTGAAACAGGTCGGCCTTAGTGATGTCGGACAGCGACTCATAGTTCTCGAAATAGCCGTGCGCGCCAAAGCCGCGGGCGTGCACGACGCGCTCGGGAATGCGTTCATGATCGAAATGGAAGAGCTTCTCGCGAAAGTGGAAATCTTCGAGCGCCGTAGGACCCCGTACGCCGATCTTCAGTGAATTTTGATCATCAGAAACCGGAATGCCTTGCTGCGTGGTGAGCACCGGGGTGCTCCCTCCAGCGGTCTGGTGCACTTCTCCGCCCGCGCCGGTCATCACGCTTTGGTCGGCATACTGGGCTGTTTGGCGAGTGCTGCCCGCGGAGGTGGTCGTAGTCGGAGTCTCACGTTTTTTTGCCATTTTTTTCTCCTTTTGCTCTTCGATATAGGGTGCGGAGAATAGTCGTTTTCTCCTCTCCCTTGAGGGGCGATGAAGCCACAAGCCGAGAAGAAAACTCACGCCTGTGCCGCTCCACGTCTTGCTGTGGCGTTTCTCTAGTCTAGAATCAACGACTACGTAGAAGGGCTACAAGAAAAATGCCAGTGAGGAAAAAGGAAGTCTGAACCCGCATCTACGGATAGGCGTCAACAATAAAGCGCATAACGAAGAAAACAGGTCTTTCTCTCTTTCTTCTAGTTTTTCGTGTAGGTAGATATTTTCATCACAAGTGAGTGAGAGTTCTTACCACGAACAGACGCTTGAAAAGCGAATTCATCTGTCCATCGCATGTATAAGCTTGAATATGCTCAAACTCAGCCTTACGTTAGGAGAGGTGAAATTGTCCTCACCAAGCGGCCAATGAGGCGGAACAATAGCTGTTTACAAAGCAACGTTGTGCCCCTTTATAACAACGTCGGAGGAGAGATGTATGGCTGAGAATGCTAGCCCTCAACAAAGGGTAGGGTCTACCCTAGAGCAGTATCGCCATGTTTGCATTCTTTATAATAGCGAAGATGAAGAGTACCGCTTACTGCGCTCTTTCATCACCGACGGCTTCTCCAAAGGAGATAAAGCCTTCCACATCATCGACGAGCGCAACCGTCAACAGCATTTACGGCGCTTGAAAGAACTGGACGTC
>JACXTT010011876.1_pt1 | contig 11605 bp, 10 predicted proteins | sample 9270951 | NCBI WGS metagenome assembly JACXTT01 (sample SAMN15532306, study PRJNA645909) | rock metagenome | isolation source: weathered quartz diorite | place: Puerto Rico | collected 2017-06-21 | reverse complement strand
GAAGGCCGTGTACGCGCGCCGCGCGGCGCCACCATCTACGGCGAAGACGATCGCGTGGTAATCGTCGCGGAGCTCGTCATGGAGCCGTCGAGGGGCATGGGTCAACAGGTTCCGGAGTTGGAGAGTGGAGCAGTGGCGCGGTGCCGTGCCAGGCCCTGCGACCCCTGGCCGTTTCTCCCCTTTCGGGCGAGTGTCCCGGTCGAGCAGGCCATCGGTCCGTTTCCACCGCCCCCTCATCAAACCGTACGTGAGGTTCTCCCTCGTACGGCTTACCGACAGTCGGCGCGAATGACAGCACCCGGGCCGCATGCAGACCGGTCACCACACGTGGACGACGGTCCCCGAGCAGCGGTACAGCCCTTGGCCGGCCCACCACTCGTGGGAGGGCCTCCGGAAGGCCCTCCGCGTCCGCTGTTGCTTCCGCCGAAGCCAACGCTGGAGCTTCCACTCGACGTACTGATCGATCTTCCGGAAATGGTAGGCACTGTTCAGCCAGCGGTAGTACTCGCTCCACCCGCGCACGACGAGGTTGATCCGGTCGATCACCTGCTGGAGCGGCTGCTGAAAGTCCCGGCCGATCTCTTCACGCACTTTCTGCCGCAGGTGGGTCATGGCCTTGGCCGTCGGAAACCCGTAGCAGAACACGCTCGTGCCGCGCCGTCGTGTCGGCTTCCGCACGAAGTGCACCCCGAGAAAGTCGAAGCCCGCTTCGGCCTCGACCACCCGGGTCTTCTCCGGCGACAGCCGCAACTTCAGCCGCCCCAAGAATCCCTCGAGGCTCGGTCGATACGTCTCGGCCCGGCGTCCCCGCGTCAAGACCACGACGTCATCGGCATAGCGAACGAGTTTGGTCTCCGGGTGCTGTGTCTCCCAGTACTTGTCCAGCGGATGCAGGGCGATGTTCGCCAACAGGGGCGACAGCACGCCCCCCTGTGGAGTCCCTCGCACCGGTGTGCGCACCTGGTCCGCTTCCAGGATGCCAGCCTCCAACCACCACCGAATGAGGCGGAGCACCCAGGGGTCACGGACGCGACGCTGAACCAGTCTCAAGAGCAGCCCGTGATCAATCGAATCGAAGCACGCCGCGATGTCCGCATCGATCACGTGCCGATAGCCGTACGTGACCCACTTCCGTATCGCGGCGAGCGCCTCTCGACTGCCCCGGCCTGGCCGAAACCCGTACGACCCGTCCCGAAAGTTCGCTTCGAAGATCGGCTCCAAGACGATCTTGACCGCCCCTTGGATGACTCGGTCCTTCACCACCGGGATGCCCAACGCCCGGAACTGGCCCCGTCCCTTCGGGATGAACACGCGACGGACGGGCCGCGGTCGATACTGCTTGGCCCGGAGCTCCGCCTGGATCTCCCGCAGAAACTGGACCTCCCCGGACGCCTTGATGGCCTCAATCGTCCGACCATCGACCCCCGGCGCCCCGCGATTGCGGCGGACGCGATACCATGCTTGCCAGAGCACCTCCCACCGGTAGACCTTGTCGTAGAGCACCCCAAACGTCCGCCTCAGATCCTCCTTGGCGGCCCGATGCAAGGTCTCCTGGAGTACCCGGACCTGTTCATTGGTGCGTTGAGCCAGCGCCGTCATCCGACGCCCGGCAGTCACCGGTCCCTCCCCACGTGGAGACCTCCCGACTGAAGCAGGGCCCCTTCCCTCCAACCCGGTTCTGTTGTCCGAGCCCTCACCGGTACTATGGGCCCCTCCGACTTCCCGAGACGCCTTCCCCCTCACTTCGGCTGAGCACCTTATAGATGGGGTTCGTGGACGCTCCGGTCGCGTCACGCCTCGGGATCTCCCTGGTTACGGCCCGTTCCGTCCCGACATACCGCCGCTCCAAACGCCGGGGACCACGACGACGGTGCCACCTTCATTTCCGCCGCCGTTGCGGCCTTCGCCGATACACAAGCGGCTCGGCGGTCCCAATCATCCGCTCTCCCACCAATGCCCGCGGAGGGTGCTATAACGGCGCTACACTCTGCGTTCCCGTTCGGTGCGGTCTGCCGGTTTGCCCGCTGGCCCGGGATGGGTACTGGCCATGCGTGTCGGGCATGCTTCGCCGTGGCCACTTACGCGGCCCCGACCTGCCTCTGGCTAGCTGGCGTGAAGGTGTTGCCAGCAGGAGGACGTCTCACCTCCTTGGAACGTGCCCTACCAGGCACGCGGTGGTTCCAACAGCGCTGCTGGCGGGCCATCGGAAACACCGCCGTCAGCGCGCCCCAGATGCCCAGATGGCCGTCCCCGACGACGAGGCGCGGTGGTCGGAGCCCGCGGGCCGTGAGATCCCGCAGCAGCGCCGCCCAGCTCTCGGTGGACTCGCGATACCCGCTCTCGACGGTCAGGATGACCTTCCGGCCGTCCCGCAGGCCGGCGAGGACCACGAGCATCGCTGCCTTGTCCTTCTCCAGGCCGGCCTTGACGTAGACGCCATCCACCCACAGGTACACGGGCTCGAGGTCCGCCAGCGCGCGAGTCTGCCACGCGTCGTACTCCGCCTGCCAGCTCGCCTTCAGGCGGGCGATCGAGCTGGCCGACAAGGGGGCGCCTTCGCCCAGGAGGCCGCGCAGGGCCAGATCGAAGTCCCCCTCGGCCAGGCCGTGCAGGTAGAGTCGCGGAAGCAATCGGCCGACGGTCTCAGTGCGGCGCTTGAACAGCGGCAGCAGGCGACTCTCGAAGCGCTCCGCCAACCCCCGGACCCGGGGCCGCCGGACCGTGATCGTCCCGGCGCTCAGGGTCAGCCGGCGCGGCTTGCCCAGGCCGTTGCGGTAGCCCCCCGGCGTGTCGATCCCCTCACGCCGCGCGTATCGGGCTCGGCCCAACAACTCCTCGATCTCTTCTTCCAGCAACCGCTGGAACCAGGTCTTGATGCGCTGCCGAGCGAAGGTCTCCACGTCGTCCCAGGATGGCCTTGACTCGATCAGGCGGTCGGTGCTCTGCTCCGTCATGGGCGGTATCTCCTTTCCCGGGCGCGTCCACGCCCGGCTCGGTTCTGGCCGAACTGAAAGGTACACCGCCTTCACTGCTCAGAAAGTCCCCGCGCCGCCTCGCGACGCCTCGAGTCTCATGCCGCGGGCTGGTTGATGACTCGGTACCCCTGGCCCTCAAGCAGGCGGATGGCTCTCCTGGTGGCGCGGCGGACGGCGGCCTGATCGTGAGCGTCCTGGGCGAGCGGGTGGTACTCACCAGGACACGCAAGGAGGTGGTAGATCGTCCGCAGGAGCGCATGAGCCACGGCGATGACGGCTTTCTTATGGCCTCGGTGACGCATAATCCGGCGGTACCGGACGGCATAGGGGCTGTCCTTCGCCCGCACGGCGGACAGCGCCGCTTCCGTCAGAGCGGTCCGGAGCCAGCGATCACCCTTGCGAGTCGTCCCCGCTTTGTGTTTGCCGGCGCTCTCGTTGTTGCCGGGGCAGAGACCCGCCCAACTCGCCAAGTGATGCGCGCTCGGGAAGACCCGCATGTCGGGCCCGATTTCGGCCAGGATGACCTCTGTCGTCCGACGATTCACTCCCGGGATGACGTCCAGCCGGGTCTGGATCTCCCGGTACGGCCCCGTGAGTTCCTCGATCCGGCTGGTGACCGTCGAGATGGCCTCATCGAGATAGTCCAGGTGCGCGAGGAGTTGACTGACCAGGAAGGCATGGTGCCCGCGGAACCGCCCAGCGAGCGCGGCACGCAGGGCCGGCAACTTCTTGCGCAGCGCGCCCCGTGCCAGCTCGGCCAAGACCTCCGGATCCGTCGTCCCCTGGACCAACGCCTCCAGCATCGTCCGGCCGGACACCCCCAGCACGTCGCTGGCGACCGAGGCGAGCTTGATGCCGGCGTCCTGCAGGAACTGTGGAGCCGATTGACCTCGCGAGTCCGGTCGTGACTGAGCGCCTTGCGATAGCGCGTGAGATCACGCAAGTCGCGGATCGGTGCTGGTGGCACGAAGCTCCCCCGCAGCAGTCCGTGCTCCAGCAGTTGCGCGATCCACACACAATCCTGCACGTCCGTCTTCCGACCCGGGACCTGCTTGATGTGCGCGGCGTTGACGAGCAGGCAGGCGAAGGCATCCTCCAGCACGTAGAACACCGGCCTCCAGTAGACCCCGGTGCTCTCCATGGCCACATGGGTCACCCCATGCGCCTCCAGCCAGTCTCGCAAGGCCAACAGCTCCGCCGTGGTGGTACCGAAGACCCGCACGTGCTGGTCCCGGCCGCGCCTCGCGCCTGGGACCCGTACACACGCCGCGACCGTGGCTTTGTGGACGTCCAACCCGCAGCCTCGCTCGATCAGCTGATCCATGACTAGACCTCCCCGGGAGATATCGCCGTCGTCCGGGGGGAGCCTTCTGGTCGTCGACTCTGCTCGGCAGGCTCGGTGGCCCAATGCGGGGTGCCGAAAGCTCCCACGTCAAACTCGTTGCGGACTCACTGCTGGTACCAGTGAAGGGCGACGTCGCCCGGACGCCGACCAGCCGATCGTAGCCGACTTTCATGCTGCACGGGTGGACCTACGGTCCATGACAACTCGTTTCCACACCCTTCGAGCCTACCTCAGCTGGGAGTGGACATGCGCCAGTTCCCCAGTGACCGGCATCTGGCCAGTTGGGCCGGTCTGTGTCCGGGCAACAACGAGAGTGCCCGGAAGCACCAGTCCGGGAAGACACGGCGGGGAAACCGGTGGCTGCGGACGGCGCTCACCGAAGCCGCCCTGGCGGCGATTCGGACGTCCAACAGCGCGTTCGCCGCCCGTTACCGGCGGATCATGCGGCACCGCGGCCACAAGAAAGCCGTGACGGCGGTGGCGCACGCCATGTTGGTGACCGCGTACCATCTGCTTACTCGGCAGACGGCGTATCAGGAACTGGGCGCCGACTACTTCGATCGTCGTCATGCGGAGCGGGTCACGCGTCGGGCCGTCCAGGCGCTGGAACGCCAGGGGTACCGAGTGACGCTCGAATCCGCCGCGTGAGCGCGAGGTCGATTCCCCCGGGGTTTTTCTGAGCAGTCGTTCATGGGCCTGCGGCCCACCCACGCATCATGAAGATGGCGTACACTCGCGGTGCGCCAGCCCCCGGAAACGTCGACGACTTTGTGGTACCGCGCGTCCGCGAGCAATCTGACGTGGGAGCGGGTCGGCACCCCGCATTGTGGCTGCGAGCACGCCGAGGAAACTCGTGATCCGGACGCTCCTCCAGGGGCTGGCGACACTTCAGGTCGGAGGCGGGCCGATGGAGCGGATGATCGAGCGGGCGTGCGGGTTGGACGTGCACAAGGTCACCATCACGGCCTGTGTGCGAGTGGTCGGTCCCAGAGGGGAGCGGCTTCAGGAGGTGCAGACCTTCGGGACGACGAGTGTGGAGTTGCTGGCCCTGCGCGACTGGCTTGAGGCTCAGGCGGTCACCCACGTGGCCATGGAGAGCACGGGGGTCTACTGGAAGGCGGTCTACTACCTTCTCGAGGACCGCTTTACGTGCCTGCTCGTCAATCCGGCCCACATGAAGCAGGTTCCCGGGCGAAAGACCGACGTCCAGGACGCGGCCTGGATCGCGCAACTGCTGGAGCACGGGCTCTTGCGGGGGAGCTTCGTCCCACCAGCGCCGATTCGGGAGCTCCGCGATCTCACCCGCTACCGGAAGGTCCTGATCCAGGAACGGACACGCGAAGCCAACCGGTTGCAGAAGGTGCTGGAAGACGCCGGCATCAAGTTGGCGGCCGTCGCGACCGACATCCTCGGCATCTCGGGCCGAGCGATGCTGGACGCGCTGGTTCGGGGGACGACCGACCCCAACGTGTTGGCGGACCTGGCCCGCGGCAAGCTGCGAGCCAAGCTGCCCGCCCTCCGCCAGGCCCTCGCCGGCCGGTTTCGTCCGCATCACGCGCTTCTGATCAGCCAGATTCTGGGCCACCTGGACTACCTCGATGAGGCCATCGTCGCCCTGAGCGAACAGGTCGGGGCGGTGATCGCCCCTTTCGCCGAGACGATCCACCGCTTGGACACGATCCCGGGGGTGAACCAGCGTGTGGCTGAGGTCCTGGTCGCCGAGCTGGGGGTGGACATGGCGGCCTTCCCAAGTGCCGGGCACCTGGCGAGCTGGGCCGGTCTGTGCCCGGGGCACCACGAGAGCGCGGGCAAGCGCCACGCCGGCACCACCCGCCGCGGGAACCGGTGGCTTCGAGCCACGTTGATCCAGGCGGCGCTCGCCGCTGCGCGGACGCGCCACAGTGCCTTTGGGGCGCGCTACCGGCGCGTCCTCCGGCATCGCGGCCACAAGAAGGCGGTCGTCGCCGTCGCCCACGCACTGCTCGTCACGGCCTACCATGTGCTCGCCGAGCAGACCCCCTACCGAGAACTCGGTGCCGACTACTACGATTGCCGGCACACGGAGCGCGCCACGCGCCGCGCCGTCCAGGCGCTTGAGCGCCAAGGCTACCGGGTGACGCTGGAACGCGTGGCCTGAGCGTGTGCTGAGTCATACCGCCATCTTCTGAGGAAATCGGTGTTGACACGCCTAGAGGCTTGTGTTGTTGTCGGACAACTGACAGGTAATGACGTACACATCATGTGATGAGCGCCATCGCGACCAAATTCAGCCTGCTCGTGCGGCCCCGATCCACCGCGAGCGGAGAGCCACTCGCGATCCTCGGGGCGGACGAGGTTATCCGAGCTGTAGGTGTCCACAAGTTCTTCGGGAGTTTTGAGGTGCTGCGCGGAATCAACTGGGTAGTTCGCAAGGGTCAGACAGTCGTCATCATCGGCCCGAGTGGGGCAGGAAAGTCGACACTTATTCGCTGCCTCAATGGCCTGGAGGCGTTCCAGCGGGGCGACATCAATGTGGCCGGGATGCGGCTGGGGGACCCCCACACCGACATTCGCCGCGTGCGTACCGAAGTGGGCATGGTTTTTCAGCGATTCAACCTGTTCTCGCACCGGACGGCCTTGGAGAACGTGATCGAGGGGCCCATCTACGTGCGGGGCACGCCGCGGAGACAGGCGATGGAGCAGGGGAGGGACCTGCTTCGCAAAGTGGGACTCGAGACACGTGCCCTCTCGTACCCGAGCCGGCTCTCGGGTGGCGAACAGCAACGCGTGGCCATTGCGCGTGCACTGGCCATGAACCCGAAAGTCATGCTGTTTGATGAACCAACCTCCTCCCTGGATCCGGAGCTCGTTGGAGAGGTGCTTCTGGTGATGCGCCAGCTCGCACATGAAGGCATGACGATGATCGTGGTCACTCATCAGATGGGCTTCGCCCGCGATGTGGCCGATCGAGTCATCTTCATGGATGGAGGGGCAATGATCGAGGAGAACCGACCGGACGTGCTTCTGACTGCTCCGGAGAACGAGCGGACGCGAGCGTTCGTCGCCAAGATTCGGGCCGCCTAAGCCGCCGGGCACCGACGAGACAGTGGCGCCTCGTCAACGCTGTCGGCGCCCTAAACCAAAGAGGGGATGGACATGAACTCTCTCGATGCTGCGCCGGTTACTCGTCGCAACCTACTTCTGGCGTCGACCTCGGCTCTCGCTGTGGCGTTTCCCGCCACGGCCTCGGCGCAGACGACGCCTCCCGCCCCATCCCCTGCCGGGAGCCGCCTCGACGCGGTCCTTAAGTCACAGAAGCTTCGGGTTGGAACCAACCTGCTTTCCAAGCCATACACATTCAAGAACGCGGCCGGAGAGGCAGACGGATGGGATACAGACGTGGCCAAGGCTCTCGCCATGGACATGGGCGTCAAGCCGGAGTTCATCGATACACCCTGGGACGGCATCATTCCGGCCCTCCTGGCCAACAAATTTGACGTCATCATCGCCGCGATGGCAAACACCGTGAAGCGGTCACTCACCATCAACTTCACGATTCCCTATCATTTTGTGCTATCGGCGTTTATTTATCGATCGGCTGATGCTGAGAAGCTCTCGTCACTGGCGAAGTTCAATGATCCAAGCCTGACCGTCGGGAGCGAGCTTGGCGGGGCGCACCGCCTGACCCTGAACCGATTCTTTCCGCGGATGAAGGTAACGGAGTTCAACACCATCGCCGATGTCTTGTTGGCGATCGAAGGGAGGAAGGTGAACGTCGCGATTGCCGAGTACACGGTACTGACCGAACACATCGCGAACAAGCAGGGGTTTGCCGTTAAGGCGGTGGACTATCCAGGTTCGATGTTCCCGATCGCGATGGGGCTCCTTCCCGGTCCGGATAACGATCACCTGAAGACCTTCCTCAACATCTGGACGCAGCACTTCTATTGGTCCGGCCAGTTCGAGCCAATCCGCAAGAAGTGGTTTCCGAACGCCCCGCTGCCCAAGCTCGAGAAGTTCGTCGCACCGCTTTAGGCTGCTAGCCTATCGGCTGGCGCCTGGCCCGAGCGAACGCATCAGCCCTGAGCAGCCAAGCGGCAGCCAGGTGGGCTAGGCAAGGCGGATCGCGTGGGCTGGCGTTCCCTTTAAGCTCACGGAGGCAGCGAAACAGTGTCTGCACTCCATTTCGAGGTGTTGATTCCGTATATACCTCTCCTGCTGAGCGGCTTGATGGTAACGGCCTACGTCAGCATGGCCGCGATGGTAGTGGGGACCGCCCTGGGGCTCCTGCTGGCGCTGGCCCGTCTCTCTGGATGGGTGCCGCTCACTCTTCCGTGCCGTTTGCTCGTGGACCTTATCCGCGGAATTCCCGCCCTCGTGTTGCTGGTGTACCTGTATTACGGCGTCAGCATCTTCCTCGGCCTCAACATTCCGGCTCTCGTCGCCGGGATCGGTGGCCTCGGCCTTTTCTACGGTGCCTATACCTCGGAGATCTTTCGCGCTGGGATTCTCGCGGTTGACCGAGGCCAGACCGAAGCGGCGCTATCGCTCGGGATGGGCCGGTTGCTCGTCCTTCGCCGCGTGGTCTTTCCGCATGCCTTCCGGATCGTGTTGCCCCCACTGACAAATAGCTTCATCAGCCTGTTCAAGGACTCGTCTCTGGTATCGGTGCTCGCGGTATCCGACCTGATGCGAGAAGGCCAGCAGATCATGGTCACGACCCTTCGCGCCTTCGAAGTCCTCACTGTCGTCGCTCTCGTCTACTACGGGATCACAACCGTACTGTCGCTCGGCTCGAGCTACGTGGAATCGTGGGTTCGGGCCAGTGATTGACACACTCCCCAACGTGCGAGGAGAGAGCCGATGAAGAAGCAGTTGCTGCGCAAGGTGCAGGTCGAATCGCTCGGCATGCAGGCGAGTGGCTCGTTCGCCCAATGCTATCGGGCTGGCAACCTCGTCTTTCTCCAGGGGCAGGCTGGGCTGACGCTGGACGGACATCTCGTCGGGGCGGGTGACCCGGCCGCTCAGACACGTCAAGCGCTGGAGAATATCAAGACCCTTATGGAGCTGGCAGGCGGGAGCCTGGCCGATGTCGTGAAGATCGTGGTCTACGTCACCGAACGCGAGCACCGCCAGCAGGTCTATCCGCTCATTCGCGAGTACTTCGGTGAGCTCCAGCCGTGCAGCACCGGCATAGTCGTCAAGGGCTTGGCATTCGAGGAGATGGTCGTCGAGATCGACGCCTATGGCGTAATCGACGACGAGACTCCGGCCTAGCCCGGCAGACACCAACCAGGAGCGGGTGACGTGGTGCTGGAACCTATCGATCGAAAGTCAGTCGTTGATCAGATCGCCGAGCGAGTCCTCAGTCTCATCGGAAACGACGGATTGCAGCCGGGTGACAAGCTACCGTCCGAGAACGAGCTGATGCGAGCCCTCCGCGTCAGCCGGCAATCCACACGGGAAGCTCTCAAGCGGATAGAAGCCATGGGTATAGTGCAGTCGATGCCGGGTCAGGGCTATTTCGTCAAGGAGTTCCACTTCCTGATTACCAACGAAATGATCTCCTTTCTGCTTATGGATGAGACGCTTACACATGTTCAAGAGGCCAGGACAATTCTTGAGGTGGAGGTTATCGCCAGAGTGACTCAGCGCGCCACTAACGAAGAGATAGACGCGCTCGAGAGACCGCTGCGCCGACTGAGCGATCTCTCGGCGAAATCTGGCGTGGCTCCGAGCGTGGTCCTCGAGCATGGCTGGGAGTTCCACCGTACCCTGGCGAACCTCTCGGGCAACCCGGTCTTGACCAAGCTCGTGAATGAGCTCCTCCGGATGATCGAGGCGGCCCAGGGTCGGCTATACACGCCATATGTACACCCGCACTATGTCTTGAATGAACACCTTCGGATCGTCGAGGTCGTTAAGACTCGCGATGCGCAGAGCGCAAGAGACGAGATGCTACGTCACCTCTCGGCCGTGCAGCAGATCATGTCATCGAATCTCCAGAAGCTCCAGAACCACGTGAGCGACGGTCGGCTTTCCGGGAACGCCGCCTCGATCGAGAGCTGAGCCGGAGGATGGGAATGACCCTGGTTATTCGCGCGGGAACGCTCATCGATGGTACGGGGAGGGAGCCGGTAACCGACGTTCTCCTGTTCGTCGAGGATGGAAGGGTTACACGCGTCGTGCCGGAAACCGCGACCTCGCTCCCCCGCGACGCGCCGGTCCTTGACTTTTCCGGCCGGACGGTTCTACCCGGCCTCATCGATTGTCACGTGCATCTAGTCTTCAGCGGGGGTGAGACCCCACTGGCCGATCTGATGGCCGAGGACAACTTCACCATCCTGCTGCGCGCCGCTGCCAATGCCCGTCGGGCGCTCCGCGCAGGCGTGACGACAGTTCGCGACCTCGGGGGGCGGGCCGGCACCACTATGGCGCTGCGCAACGCGATCGATCATGGCTTGTTACCGGGACCGCATGTCATGAGCTGCGGCTCGCCCATCACCCTGACCGGCGGGCATTGTCACTTTCTTGGCTTGGAAGCCGACTCGGAGGACGAGGTTCGGCAGGCGGTCCGCTCACAGATCAAGCGCGGGGTTGACGGCATCAAGATCATGGCGACCGGGGGCGGGATGACGCCCCGGACCAACGTGCGCATGGCTCAGTACACGGTGGCACAGATGAGCGCCGCGGTGGAGGAAACGCATAGGGCGCGGTTGACAATCGCCGCCCACGCCCACGGGACGGCCGGGATTCGCAACGCGACGGCGGCCGGGGTGGACACCATCGAGCACTGTAGCTGGCTGGACGAGTGCGACGGGCAGCTTCGCTTTGACGAGGAGGTCGCCCGGGAGATGATCGCCAGGAACGTCCACATTGTCAGCACGATGACGCCAATCCAGCAGATGTCCGTGCACCGCGATGTCGCGGCTCGCTACAACGGTTTAGAGTTCGTCGCGATCTTCCCGACCGTCGTCGGGCTTCATCGGCAGATGCGGGACATGGGGGTGCGCTTCGTGGCCGGGACGGATGCAGGCGCGATCCTCACCCCACTAGACAGCCTGCCCTGGGAGCTGCATTTGATGGCCGACAGACTGGGCCTGACACCTCTTGAGGCGATCAGCGCCGCGACCGGCCAGGCCGCGCAAGCGATCGGCCTCGCCACTGATCGCGGGACCGTCCAGGCGGGAATGAGGGCTGATCTGGTGGTGGTAGAAGGCAACCCGAGCATGGATCTGGTCTTGCTGCGCAACGTGCACGCCGTCCTCAAAGACGGCGTGGTTGTGGTCCAGGACGAGGTGGTTCT
>JACXTT010011875.1_pt1 | contig 11606 bp, 8 predicted proteins | sample 9270951 | NCBI WGS metagenome assembly JACXTT01 (sample SAMN15532306, study PRJNA645909) | rock metagenome | isolation source: weathered quartz diorite | place: Puerto Rico | collected 2017-06-21 | reverse complement strand
GAGAAGATCGGCAGCTGCTCGGTCTCCTGAAATCCCCCGAGCCCGATTGTCATCGACCCGGTCTCCGGGGTGATGAACACGACCGGGGAATGCGCCCAATAGGCCGCGGCGATCCCGGTGACGAAGTTGGTGACGCCCGGACCGTTCTGCGCGATGCACACGCCGTGGCGTCCCGACACGCGCGCGTAGCCGTCGGCCATGTGAGCGGCCCCCTGCTCGTGCGCGACCGGAATGAAGCGGATGCCCGCGGCAGGAAATATATCCAGCGCGTCCATGAAGGCAGAGCCGACGATGCCGAACACATCGCGGACACCATAGGAGGCGAGTGTCTCGACGAGCGCCTCCGAAGGACTCATGCGCCGTCTCGTGATCGTCATCTGCGCCCTCCGACGAGCGTGGGAAACCCGAATTTTGCTGGTAGAGTCTGGGGCAGCAATCCCGGTGGATTATTTCATGCCCCAAGCGCCCGTGGCAGCCGCAGCGACGAGCTCCTCGACCGAGACGGGTCTGCGTCGCACGCTGCTGCGCCGGCACATGCAGATGATCGCCCTGGGGGGCGTCATCGGCGCGGGGCTGTTCGTCGGCAGCGGGGTAGTCATCAAGTCCGCAGGTCCCGCGGCGGTCGTGTCGTTTGCGCTCACCGGCACGCTGGTGGTGCTGGTGATGCGCATGCTGGGAGAGATGGCCGCGGCGCATCCCGCGGTCGGCGGCTTCTACGAATACAACCGCCTCGCCCTCGGCGAGCTCGCCGGCTTTCTGACCGGCTGGATGTACTGGTACTTCTGGGTGATCGTCGTGGCGCTGGAGGCGGTCGCGGGAGCACGGCTGCTGGGCTACTGGTTCCCGGACCTGCCACCGTGGGTCTTCACACTCGGCCTGGTTCTGTTCTTCACCCTCCTCAATCTTCTCTCCGTGCGCTCCTGGGGCGAGGCCGAGTACTGGTTCGCCTCGATCAAGGTGGCCGCGATCGTGGTGTTTCTGTGCATCGGAGCCACCGTCGTTCTGGGCCTCTGGCCGAGCGCGGACGGCGGGCTCGCCAACCTCACCCGCCATGGCGGCTTCATGCCGCACGGCATCACCCCGGTGCTCACGGGCGCGGTGGCCGCCACCGGGTTCTACTTCGGCGCCGAGCTGGTGACCGTGGCGGCCGCCGAGTCCGCGGCTCCGGAGCAGGCGGTGGCGCGTGCCACGCAGTCGGTCATCTCGCGCGTGCTCCTCTTCTACATCGGCTCGATCTTCGTGGTGGTCGCGGTGCTGCCCTGGAACCATCCCGGCATGGCGCAGCCGTATGTAAGCGCGCTCGCGGTGCTGCACATTCCCGGCGCCGCACAGATCATGAACGCGGTGATTCTGACGGCGGTGCTGTCGGCGCTCAACAGCGGGCTGTACGGCTCGTCACGGATGCTGATGGCGCTCGCGCGCCGCGGCGATGCGCCCGAGGCGCTCGCGCGCTTGAACTCGCGCGGTGTGCCGGTGTGGGGCATCGTGACCGGCACGGCCTTCGGCTATCTGGCGGTCATCATGAGCTATGTGTCTCCGGAGGGCGTGTTCGCATTCATCGTGAACTCGTACGGTACGGTGGCGCTCTTCGTTTACGTTCTGATCGCGCTCGCGCAACTGCGGCTGCGGGCGCGACTCGAGCGTGACTCGCCCGAGAAGCTGCGCGTGCGCATGTGGGCCTATCCGCACCTCACCGTCCTCGCGATCACCGCGATGCTCGGCATCCTGACGGCGATGGCCTTCATTCCAGAGCAGCGACTGCCGCTGCTCTTTGGAATCGCGAGCCTCGCGGCGCTGCTCGTCGCTTACCTCCTGCGGCGCCGCCTGCCGTCCGCGGCAGCGAGACTTACCGCGTGATCACCATCGCGAAGCTCGAGACCTTCGGCAACGAGCTCGTGTGCTTCGTGCGCCTCAGCACCGACAGTGGCGCGGTCGGCTGGGGTCAGCTGTCGCCCTACAACGCGGACATCACCGCGACCATCTTTCACCGCCAGGTGGCGCCCTGGGTCCTCGGTCGCGATGCGCTCGATGTCGGCGCGCTCATCCAGATCGCCGAGGAGCGCGAGCACAAGTTTCCCGGCAGTTATCGCTGCCGGGCGCTCGCCGGGCTCGACACCGCGCTCTGGGACCTGCGCGGCAAGCTCGAGGGCAAGCCGGTGGTGGAGCTGCTCGGCGGCGCGCCCCGGCGACTGCGCGCCTATGCCTCATCCATGCGCCGCGACATCCCGCCCGCCCAGGAGGCGGAACGGCTCGTGCGGCTGCGCGATGAGCTGGGATTCGACGCCTTCAAGTGGCGTGTCGGCGCCGAGTGCGGGCACGACGTGGATGAGTGGCCCGGCCGCACCGAGGCGATCGTGCCGCGCGTGGCGCGGGCGCTCGGTGCGGGCGTGGCCAAGCTGGTCGACGCCAACAGCGCATTCTCCCCACCGCGCGCCATCGAGGTCGGGCGCCTGCTCGAAGCGGAGGGCATCGGTCATTACGAGGAGCCCTGCCCCTACTGGAAGCTCGAGGAGACCAAGCGCGTTGCCGATGCGCTCGAGCTCGACGTCGCCGGCGGCGAGCAGGACTGGGATCTGGCGACCTGGGCGCGGATGATCGAGATGCGCGCCGTCGACATCGTGCAGCCGGACGTCATGTACATGGGCGGGATCTCGAGGACACTCGAGGTCGCGCACATGGCCGCGGCGGCGGGGCTCCCGTGCACGCCGCACAGCGCCAACCTCTCGCTCGTCACGCTGTGCACGATGCACCTGCTGGCTGCCATTCCGAACGCCGGCAAGTACCTCGAGCTCTCGATCGAGGGGACGGACTACTATCCCTGGCAGCAGGACCTGTTCGTCGGCGACCCTTACCGCGTGACGGACGGCCACGTGACCATTCCGTCGGCGCCCGGGTGGGGAGTCGAGGTGAATCCGGAGTGGCTACGACGCGCAGCCTATCGATGCAGCGAGGCTCCGCGCTAGCGCTGACGCCTCGGACTAACGCTCCTCGCCGCACTCGGCCGCAATGCCCGACTGGAACTGCTCGAAGATGGCGGCATCGTGGCCGAACGGCAGGACGACCGGCGCGTGGTCGCGCATCGCAGCGAAGCGAACGGGCCTGATCTCTTTGAGCTCGCGCGCTCTCGTCTGCCCGGACGCGAGGCCAATGGTGCCGAGGATGCCGGGCGAATAGATCGCGCCGGTTGCGGCGAGCGCGCCGACGATCATCTCGATCTGGCCGCTGCCGTAGATGGCGATCTGGAGCGTATTCGGCTGCGTCGTGCCCCTCGCCGGCACGTCCTGGTAGGTCACGATCACACGGTTGTTCACGGCGTCGAGATAGCCGAACACGCCGCCACCGGCCGCCGCGGCCCTTGAGTCGAGATCCTTCATCAGGGCGCCGATCGTGAACTGATTACTGAGCAACAGATGACCCTTCATGTACCAGGGCGAGCCGTTGTCATCGAGAAAGCCGATGTCGGGCGAGGTGCGCGCGGTCAGCGCGCCCTTTTCATTGACGATGATCGTGCTCACCGGGTCCTCGAGGCCCGGCACCGGGAAGGCAAACCCCGGAAAGCTTAGGTAGACCGCGCCGTCGCCTCCGACGGCAAGCTTGTTGGTGCCGGGGTCGTAGAGCGACGCACCGGAGCTCACGCTCACCTCGTAAGCCGCCTCGCCCGCGGGCACGAACGTGATGCGATCGCCGGGCTTGAGGTCGAGCGGATGATCAGCGACGCGCTCGCAATTCGTGACCAGCTTGACGAGCGGATTGGTGCGCCGATTCGTCTCGGAGGCCGTCAGGTAGCGCTCATAGGCCTCGTCATGCTTGAGGATCGTGTTGAAGAACGACACGGCATACCAGTTGGCGAGCCGCGTGATTTCCGCGATCGACACTTCCGGGGTGAGGGGCATCAGCTCCCGCAGCTCGTCGCGCACCGGTAGTATCCGCGAGTCCCCGAACAGCACCGCCACCAGCTGCGCATCGCTGATGCCATCGAACACCGAAGGTTCACAGTAGTCGTAGACGCCCGCCTCGCGCGGCCCGGTATAGGACCAGTAGAAGGTCGCGTCGAACACGTAATTCACGATGTCCACGCGACTCAAGGACGAGGGATTGAAGAAGGCCTGCGGGAACACTGCCGGGTTGACGGCGATCATCGAGTTGTGGATGTCCTGACACCAGCCGCTCTGATATCCCCCGATGTGATGGTTGAAGGCGGCGACGTCGACCAGGTACTTGGGATGGCTGTGCGTGAAGGCATTGAAGTTGCTGTAGGCGATCCCGGTATCGTTCCCGAAGAAGAGCAACGGCACTCTGGCGTTCGCGTAGTCGATTGAGTTCAGCAGCAACCCGTAGTTGGTCCCCGCTCCCATGAACGCCGCCTTGACCCGGCGGTCGGCCGGGAATCCTGCCGAGCTGATGCCGGTTACGGTGGCAAGGGTGGTCTCGCCCCCGAGCGAGTAGCCGAGGGCACCGATGCGGTCGCCATCGATCGAGCCCGAGAACGGAATGCCGGTCTTGCCATCGACGACGCCCGCGAGCATCGCATCGATCACGAAACGCACGTCCTTCGAGCGCTGCAGAATGATGTCGGCACCGAGGGCCGGATTGGGGCCGAGCGGCAGTCCGACGAAATGCTCGAGAAACCCCGCCAGATACCCGGCCTCGTCGTTACCCGTATGCTCGACCGAGGCGACGATGTAGCCGTGACTGGCGAGCGTCTCGAGCGTATCCGGCATGCTCTTCGCGGCCGCGACCAAATTGCCGTGCGAGTTGACCAGCAGCGGAAAAGTCGCCCGGGCGAGAAGCGCGCCCTCCGCCACGGGATGGGCGGACGCGCTGCCGGCGAAGCTGAGCGGGGGAAGATCCGGGAGGCCCGGGTGGACCGCGCCACCGGGGTTCTCGCTGTAAAGCGGGTTGTTCCACGTGTAGGCCACGTGGGTGCTCGCCGCATCGGCCGTCGGGTACCAGACGTGCAGGAACAGGGGCCGGCCCGGCGTCGTGGCCGGTGCCGAGCCGTCCGGATTTCTCGACCCGTCGGTCAGAATGACGGTCGTATGGCCGATGCCGTACGGTCCGCTCCGGTCCGGCGGATAGGAAGCCTCATCGGCGGGCGCAGCGAGCGCTAAGCCGCCCGTGCCGACGAGCGCCGCGAACGCGAGCGCAACGAGATATCGCACGATTGTTCTCCTTGTTGGCGAGCGCGGGTGCGGGAGCGGCCGCAGGCGTGAACGCCCGATAACGTTCGATGGTATGCCCGCAGCATGAAGGAAGTATGGAGCGGGAAACGAGACTCGAACTCGCGACCCCGACCTTGGCAAGGTCGTGCTCTACCAACTGAGCTATTCCCGCGCCCGAAAAATCGGAAAGCCGCGGGAATTCTATGTACACCCCTTGGGAAGTCAAGGCGAGCTTCGCGGCGCTCCGCGTGTTCATTTTACTTCGATATTCAGATAATAAACCTCTTAATAATTCTTCGCTTACAGCTAGCTATTAATCTTTGTTCTCACAGGCGTTGCGCCCACCACTAACGCCGCAGCTCAGGCCACGCCATGCGCAGGTACGCCACCATGGACACGAGTGTGGCGGCCGCGGCGATCATCGTCATCCACACTCCCACCCGATACGTCGGCAGCCCGAAGAGCGGCCAGCGGTAAAGCATCAGCGACAGGCCGATGATCTGCAGGATGGTCTTGTACTTGCCGAGCTGCGAGACGGCGACCTTGCGCCGGGCGCCGATTTCGGCCATCCACTCGCGCAGTGCCGAAATCGTGATCTCGCGGCCGATAATGATAGCCGCGGTGAGCACGATGAGCGTGTGGGGATCCTTGCTGACCAGCAGCACGAGCGCCACGGCGACGATCAGCTTGTCCGCGACCGGATCGAGGAAGGCGCCGAGGCGGGAGATCTGCCCGAAGCGGCGCGCAAAATAGCCGTCGAGCGAATCGGTGACGCCGGCGGCCGCGAACAGCAGGCCCGCGGCCGGATCCGCCCACGGGTACGGCATGTAGAAGAGCATCACGATCAGCGGAATCGCCGCGATGCGCGCCCAGGTAAGCGTGTTCGGAAGGTTCCACAGCATCAGCGGCTTCTCACGGGGCGCGGCTCCAGCTATGAGCCCGGATGCAGGTGATCATAAAGACTTCGCGCGAGCGTCGCGCCGATTCCCGCCACCTGCGTGAGGTCGGCCACCCCGGCGCGCATGACGCCCTGAAGTCCCCCGAAGTGCTTGAGCAGGGCACGCCGCTTGGCGGGCCCGAGTCCCGGAACCACCTCCAGCACCGACTCGTTGTAGCGCCGCGCGCGCCTGCGGCGATGGCCCGTGATCGCGAAGCGGTGCGCCTCGTCGCGGATTCTCTGAATCAGCCGTGCGGCGCCCGAGTGGCCCTCGGGCGTCACCGGCGGCGCGGCGCCGTACACGAACAGCCGCTCCGTGCCGGGCCGGCGCTCGGGACCCTTGGCCACCCCGACCAGTGTCAGGTCGCCGTATCCCAGCTCCGCGAGCACCGCGTGCACCTGGCTGACCTGGCCGGCACCGCCATCGATCAGCAGCAGGTCGGGCGGCGACACCTCTCCGGCACGCACGTGCCGGTAGCGACGCTCGAGCGCCTGGCGCAGCGCGGCGTAGTCGTCCCCGGGTGTCACACCGGTGATGTTGAAGCGCCGGTACTCCTTCTTCAGGGGACCTTCCGGGCCGAAGACGACGCAGGAGGCGACCGTGCCCTCGCCGCCCGTATGACTGATGTCGAAGCACTCGATCCGCGCGGGCGGCTCGGGCAGGTCGAGCGCGCCGGCGAGGTCGGACAGCATCTCTTCGAGCGAGGTGCGCTGGGCGAGGTGCATGCGCAGCGCCTGTGCCGCGTTCTCGCGCGTCAGCTCCACCCAGCGCGCCGGCAGGCCGCGGACAGGGTGCCTGACATCGATCCTCTGCCCGGTACGCTCACTCAAGAGCTCCGAGAGCGAGGCCGCCTCGTCGAGACGGCTGCCGAGCAGCACTTCAGCGGGTGCCTCGGTGCCTCCGTAGTACTGCAGCACGAAGGAAGCGAGCGCCTCGTCGGCCTCCGCAAGTGCCGCGCGCGGAAAGTAGCTGGTGGTGCCGAGATTGCGGCCGCCGCGCACCAGCATCACGCTGATCGCGTAGTCACCCGTCTCGCCCGCGATGGCGAACACGTCGGCGTCGGGCTGGCCGTCCGCGGTCACGATCTGCTGTGCCTGGATGCGCTTGAGGGCGGCGAGCTGGTCGCGGATCTGCGCCGCGCGCTCGAACTGCAGCGCGGCACCCGCCTCCTCCATGCGCGCCTGCAGCTCCGCGTTCACTTCGTCGCTGTGGCCCTCGAGCACCTTGACCGCCGCCGCCATGTCCTGCGCGTACGCCTCGCGGCTGATGAGGCCGACGCACGGCGCCGAGCAGCGTCCGATCTGATGCTGAAGGCACGGCCGGGTGCGGTTGGCGAAGAAGCTGTCGCGGCAGTTGCGGATGCGAAACAGCTTCTGCATCTGGTTGAGCGTATCGCGCACCGCCCCGGCACTCGGGAAGGGACCGAAGTAGCGCCCCGGGGCGCTGCGTGCGCCGCGGTAGAACTCCAGCCGCGGAAACTCGTGCTCCACGTACAGGTGGATGTAGGGAAAGCTCTTGTCGTCGCGCAGCACCACGTTGAAGCGCGGCTTGTGCGCCTTGATCAGGTTGTACTCGAGCAGCAGCGCCTCGGTCTCCGAGTTGGTCACCGTGACCTCGATCGCCGTGATCTGCGCGGTGAGCGCCTGCACCTTGGGATTGACGTTGCTGGCGGCGAAGTAGGTGCCGACGCGGTCCCTGAGGCTGCGCGCCTTGCCGACGTACAGCAGCTCGTGCCCGGCGCCGAACATGCGGTAGACGCCCGGCCGCTTGGGGAGCGATGCGATGTATTCCTTGGCGTCGAACGCGCTCATGGCATCCCCGCGGGAAGCGGCAGGTCGGCAAGCTCGCACGCGCGCGCTACCACCGCCCTGAACATCTGTGTCGTGAGGCGGCCGGTCGCCGTGTTGTAGCGGCTGCAATGATACGAGTCGAGCAGGTACTGGGCTCCTTCGAGGCGATGCTCCCGCCCGTGTGCGAAGGGGTACCCCGACCGGCGCAGCCCGCGCGCCAGGAGCAGCGCATCGTGCGCCACGCGACCGAGGGCGAGGTACACCCGCACGGCCGAAAGCTGGCGCAGCTCCGCGGCCAGATACGCGTTGCAGCAGCGGATCTCCCCTGGCAGAGGCCGGTTCTCCGGCGGGACGCATTTGACCGCGTTGACGATCCGGGCGTTCACGAGCGTGACCGCATCCGCGGCCGAGCTCGATACGGGTGCGCTCGAGAGCCCCGCATCGTAGAGCGTCTGGTACAGCAGGATCCCGGCGTGATCCCCGGTGAAAGGCCGGCCGGTGCGGTTCGCCCCGTGCATCCCCGGAGCGAGACCCACGATGACGATACGCGGCTCGGCCGCACCAAAGGACGGGACGGGACGCGCCCAGTAGTCGGGGTGCGCGGCCCGCGCACGGGCGCGAAAGGCCACGAGTCGTGCACAGCGGCGGCAGTCGGGATCGAAGGTCGCCGAAGCGGCGCGACCTGAGCGCTGCAACGCGGGCTCAGCCCGGCGCAGTCGCGGCACGCTTGTCGGCGCGGCGGCTCTGACTGCGTTCGGCAATCAGCATCGCGAGCTCGAGCGCCTGCTCGTGATTCAGGCGCGGATCGACCGTCGAGCGATACGCTCGCGCCAGGTCCTGGTCGGTCAGACCGCGCGCCCCTCCGGTGCATTCCGTGACGTCGTCCCCGGTCAGCTCGATGTGCACGCCCCCCAGATACGACCCCAACTCCGCGTGAATGCGGAACGCGAGGTCGAGCTCCTTGAGGATGTTCTCGAAGCGGCGCGTCTTGATACCGCCGGTCGTAGTCTCGGTGTTACCGTGCATGGGATCGCACACCCACAGGACCGTCTGTCCGGTCTGGCGCACCGCCTCGATGGCTTTCGGCAATGCGGCGGCCACGTCCTTTGCGCCGAAGCGATGGATCAGCGTGAGCCGTCCGGGCTGGCTCTGCGGGTTGAGGATCGTCACCAGGCCCTGCAGCCACGCCGCATCCATGGCCGAGCCGACTTTGACGGCGATGGGATTGGAGATGCCGCGGAAGTACTCGACGTGCGCGCCGTCGAGCCCCGCGGTGCGCATGCCGATCCACGGCAAGTGCGTCGAGAGGTTGTACCAGCGGTTCTGCCGCGGGATGAAGCGCGTCTGTGCCTGCTCGTAGTGCAGGTGCAGCCCCTCGTGACTCGCGTAGAAGTCGACCAGGGTAGCCTCGTGGATCTGGCGGCCGCTGATGCCCTCGAAGAAATCCAGCGCATCGCCGATCGAGCGCACGATGCGCTCGTAGGCGTCCTTGAGCGGTGCCTGGTGCACGAAGCCCAGATCCCAGTATTCGGGGTGGTGCAGGTCGGCGAAGCCACCCTCGACCAGCGCCCGCACGAAGTTCAGCGTCAGCGCCGCGCGCTCATAGCCGCGCAGCAGCAGCTCCGGGTCCGCCGCGCGCGCCTCGGGAGTGAACTCCGGCCGATTGACCAGATCGCCCCGATAGCTCGGAAGCGTGACCCCGTTGCGCGTCTCGGTGTCGGTCGAGCGCGGCTTCGCGTACTGCCCGGCCATGCGTCCCACGCGGATGATGGGCTTCTTCAGTCCGTGCAGCAGCACCAGACTCATCTGCAGCAGGATCTTGAGCTTCTTGGCAATGGTGTCGGACTCGCAGTCGGCGAACACCTCCGCGCAGTCCCCCCCTTGCAGCAGAAAGGCCTCGCCGCGCTGCGCCGCCGCCAGGCGGGATCGCAGCGCCTCGATCTCCCAGGAGACGACGATGGGCGGAAGGCGGGCGATCTGCGCCACGACGCGCTCGAGCGCGCGCGGATCTGAGTAGACCGGCTGCTGCCGGGCGGGCCGGCTCTGCCAGCTGGCGCTATGCCAGGAAGTGGTTTCAGGCGATCGCATGTCATTGATCGTAGCACGCTTTTCCCCGGAGCCAGGGAGTGCACTGCTCCGTTCGCCGTGCCGCGGCGTGCCGCTGGCGCCGGGGGCGGTTCGCGGGCAGAATGCGCGCCTTTTCGAGAGGGGCCTATGCATCGCGTATTGATTCTGGGGGCCGGCAAGATCGGGGCTTTGATCTCCGGATTGCTAGCCGAATCGGGCAGTTACAAGGTTGACCTGGGCGACGTCGACGAAGCGGCGGCCGAGGTCGTGGTGCGAGCGCATGGCGCGAGCAGCCTCGTTCCCTTCACGCTCGACGCCACCGACGCGCGCGCCCTCGCGCGCCAACTCGGCGCGCACCCGGTCGAAGCGGTCATCTCGAGCCTGCCCTACTACTGCAATCTCGGTGTCGCCGAAGCCGCCCGCAAGGCCGGCACCCACTACTTCGATCTGACCGAGGACGTCGAGGTCACCCGCTCGGTGCGGGCCGTGGCCGCCGGTGCCGTCCAGGCCTTCGTGCCGCAGTGTGGCCTTGCCCCCGGGTTCATCAGCATCGCGGCCGCGGAGCTCATCACCCATTTCGACACCTTGCGGGCGGTGAAGATGCGCGTCGGGGCGCTCCCCCAGCATCCGAACAACGTCCTCAAGTACTCGCTCACCTGGTCGACCGAGGGACTCATTAATGAGTACGGCAATCCCTGCCAGGCGATCAGCGACGGGCGGCTGCTCGAGGTGGCGCCGCTCGAGGGGCTCGAGGAGATCGAGATCGACGGCATGCGCTATGAAGCGTTCAACACCTCGGGCGGCCTCGGATCGCTCGCCGAGACGCATGGCTCGCACGTCGAATCGATGAACTACAAGACCATCCGCTATCCCGGGCATTGCGAGCAGATGCGCCTGCTCATGAACGACCTGAAGCTCAATCACGACCGCGGCACGCTCAAGCGCATCCTGGAGAACGCCGTGCCGCAGACGCTGCAGGACGTGGTGATCGTGTACGCAGCGGTGACCGGCACGCAGGATGGAGAGCTGCGCGAGGAGAACTACGTCAACAAGATCTACCCGCAGGTGATCGCCGGACGGCTGTGGTCGGCCATCCAGGTGACCACGGCCGCGGGCGTCACGGCGGTCGTGGATCTCGTGCTCGCCCACAAGGGCAGGTACAGTGGCTTCGTGGCCCAGGAGCAGTTCCGTCTCACCGAGATTCTCGCTAATCGCTTCGGCCGCTACTACGCTCCGGGCGGCACGAAGCAGCTGTCCAGCGAGGTGGTGGCCTCGGGCAAAGCCGGTCATCAGCGCCGCCAGAAGGCGGTGAGTGCCACCGTAACGGAGGTCGCTCGATGAGCACCGCGGACATCGAGTCGCTGCTGAAGCGCCTGGGGCTCGGCCCCCTCAATCCGGGTGCGTGGTCGGGATCGCACGGCGGGTCGGGTAGCACTGAAGCTGCGCTCCTGAGCGTGCGCAGTCCCGCCGACGGCACCCTCCTTGCGCAGGTGCGCCCCGCGAGCGCCGAGGACTACGAGCACGTCCTGAGCTCCGCCGTTGCCGCCGCGGCGGCGTGGCGCGAGGTGCCGGCGCCGAAGCGCGGTGAAACGGTGCGCCTGCTCGGCGAGCAGCTGCGGCAGCACAAGAGCGACCTCGGCACGCTGGTG
>JACXTT010011874.1_pt1 | contig 11606 bp, 12 predicted proteins | sample 9270951 | NCBI WGS metagenome assembly JACXTT01 (sample SAMN15532306, study PRJNA645909) | rock metagenome | isolation source: weathered quartz diorite | place: Puerto Rico | collected 2017-06-21 | reverse complement strand
TCAGGTCAGCGGATCGTTGCCAGTCAATGACGGCCCGATGACATTCGCGCTAGTAATCGGCAATGACGGCACCGTTTTGGCCAGCTCGTACCCCGCGTGATACCCGGTCGGAGCGGCGGCCGGCAGCCTATTTCCGTTTGGGGACAAGCTTGCTAGGGGGCTCAAGGCCCCAACGTGGGATTGCCCGACGGGCAATGTGGTCTTGGCCGTTCAGCCGGTGATGATCCGGCTGGCCAATAACCGAGGGGCGGTGCCTCCAGGCGCGGCCAAGCCGACAGCGTCTGACGCGTATGTCTACGTGCAGGCGCCGGTCCAGGCGTTCACCCTTCCGACACGCGAAGATTCGGCGCCGCTGCTCAGGGCTGGCCTCTACGTACTTGGACTGACCCTCCCCGTGGGTGCTGTATTCGGCCTCCTCACTACGCGACGCCTGGTGCAGCGACTTCGCCGCCTGTCGATGACGACCGCAAGCGTCGCCGAAGGTGATTTCGACCAGCGGGTGGAAGAGCGGTCCAACGATGAAGTGGGTCGCCTGGAACGCAATTTCAACGACATGGCTGAGCGGCTGGCCGAAGCCGTCAACCGAGAGCGCTTGCTCGCCGACAGGACAGGTCGCCAAGCGGAGCGAAATCGCATCGCGCGTGAGCTCCACGATTCCATCTCTCAGGACCTGTTTTCGATCAGCCTTTTGGCCGCAGGGCTGGAGAAATCGCTGCCCACGGATTCTCTGCTGCAGCGGCAGGTGCGCGCGCTCGTCGAAGCATCCGAGTCGACCAACCGCGAGATGCGGGCGCTTCTTTTGGAGCTGCGGCCAGCCTCTCTTGATGAAAAGGGGCTACTGCCCGCGCTCAGCGAGCTGGTCACGACATATTCGTCGCGGCTGGGGCTCGACATCACCTCAGATCTCGAGAGTGTGCGACTGCAACCGACGGCCGAGCTCGCCGTACTGCGCATCGCGCAGGAGGGTCTTGCCAACGCGATCCGACACTCGCGCGCCAACGTCATCACGCTTCGGCTGCATCGCAAGGGAGATCTGGTCGAGCTCGTGATCGCGGACGACGGAGCCGGCTTCGACCCAGGCGCGAGTGGCGCGGTCGAGGGCCTGGGTTTGCGCCTGATGAAGGAGCGCGCCGAAGAAATCGGTGGCTCGCTCGCCATCGAAAGCAACGGCGGTCGCGGCAGCGTTGTCAGAGCCTCCGTCCCGGGAGTGATCGAGTGATTCGTGTCCTGGTCGTCGACGATCACACCGTGGTGCGGCAGGGCCTGCGGTTTCTTCTGGCCAGCCAGGGCGACATCGACGTCGTCGCCGAAGCGGCCGACGGGGAGCAGGCGATCGAGGCGGTTCGGGAGCACGTGCCGGCGGTGGTACTGCTTGACCTGCTGATGCCGAAGACCGATGGTCTCGCGGCCCTACGCGAGATCAAACGGATCAGCCCGGCGACACACGTCGTGATTCTCACCTCTCATCAAGAGGACGCGAATCTGTTTGAGGCGATTAAGGCAGGTGCTACCTCGTATGTGCACAAGACAGCGGGTGTCGACGTGGTAGTCAATTCTGTGCGCGCGGCTGCCCGGGGCGAGACCTTCCTCGATCCGGCTGTGGCGGCGAAGGTACTCGAGGAGATGCGCCGGCCGCGTGACGGCAACGATGTCGATCAGCTCTCAAGACGGGAGATCGACGTTCTGACCGAACTCGCTCGAGGCCGGTCGAACAAGGAGATCGCGAGGCACTTATCGATCGGCGAAGAAACGGTGAAGACGCACGTCTCCAACATCCTCTCCAAGCTCCAGCTCCATGACCGTACGCAGGCAGCTATTTACGCGCTTCGTCAGCGATTGCTACCGCTGGACGAAGCAACAGAGTGACGCACGCCACACGCCTCGCGAGCCGGCCGCCGGAGGGGCGAGAGTGAGCCGATGATTCTCGTGGCCAGGCCCATGTAGTACTTCGTGTAGTAATCCGGCTGAAGATTCGTCCCAATCTGGACGATGCGAGCACACCGACCTGAAGAATCAAACTGAAACGCCCATAAACCGACGTGGCTGGACGGAAAATCGGCTGATTCGGGACCGTGAGGCCCCGGGTTCAAATCCCGGGCCCCCGACCAGTTTTGAGTTCGGAAACGGGTGGTTTTCTGGCCCTCGTTTGAACTCGCGCATCGTGATTTAGGAGCCGAAATACCAGCGGACGCACGGGCACGGGACCGTGCGTCGCGTTGGTTCGGAAACCAAGGCCACTTCCCGAGAGAGCTCTGCTAAGACGACTTGGTCCGGCGCACACTTGACTTTGTATCCGATACAATGTATCGTGACAATGTTAAGGGACATCATATAGGATGGATCTACGTGACATCACAAGGGCAGCCGATGATCAGGGATTCCGAGTCGAGCGCACCAAGCGAGGACATGTCGTGATTTATCCGCCGGACAAGCGTTTTCCGCCGGTGGTCTTTTCAGGGACGCCGGGCGATCAGCGATCGATTAGGAACGCCTTGGCGAGGCTTCGTCAGGCGGGATTCATTTGGCCGTGGGCCGGCAGGAGAGAGAAGAGACGGTGAAGACGGAGTGGACGGTAACGATCGAAGGCCGACCGGCGAAGGTAGTTGATCCGGAGGACATTTTGGACGAGCTGGCGCAGTTCAGCCCGGCGGTGCAGTTTGGCAATGGGCTCCTTTCCATGACCGCTACAAGACGTGCGAACAGCCCTATCGAGGCATACGACTACATCTATGAGGCTCTGAACCCTCTGACTGGCAAGCTCGAAATTGAGCTCGTGGAGATCAAGACGACCGAGCGGCAGGATCGCGACCTCGAAGTCTCGAATTTGCCCGAACTAGTCGGCCTTGCCGAGATCGCCGATATGGCAGGCACCACGCGACAGCGAATCTTCCAGATGACGGCGAACCGCGGCTTCCCGTTTCCCATCATGGAACTCCGCTCTGGACGGCTCTGGAACAAGGCAGCGGTTGAGAGTTATCTGGAAACCCGGCGGCCTGGAGTCCCGCCATTGCCGGGGATCGTCGCAAGGGCTTCCGCTGAGGAAAATCACAGACGTGTTCAGCGGGCTGCTAGTCGCGCTCACTAGGGGGTTGCTCACTGCTAAGTCTCCCAGTAGAGCATGGCCTCGTACATCCCTGAGCGCTCGCCATCTTTCTGGAGGCGTTGGGGCCGTGCGATCTCCGTGCCTCGACTGACTGGCGCAATTTGGTTCGAGGGGTCTGGGGCTTGCCGATCCGCGCTTACTCGGCGCTCGCCACCTAGCAATCGGGCTGCGCGGTCGTACTCGTTGATCAGCTCGAAGAGCAATCGGTTGCGGCGTAATCTCGCGGACTCGCTCCACGCTTTCCGCGCGCGGTCTTCATAGCTCGCTCACAACTCGACTCGACCATGGTGCCATCAAATAAACAGGAGCGTCGGAGATGGATCAATTTGTCAGCAGAGTACTTCAGGCGCTGGCTCGATTCTCCAATCCGGTAACCAAATTCCTCCTCGCCGGTCGGATGCACGCGCTAGTGAGTAGTCGGTTAATTCTCGTCACCTTCACCGGGCGCAGGACCGGTCGCCGCTACACCACTCCGGTGAGCTACGTGCTCGAGGGCAGCGACCTGCTTGTTCCCGGTGGAGGTGGCTGGTGGAAGAACCTGTCGAGCGGACCGGTGCGCGTTCGCCTGCAGGGGTCATGGCGCCCGGTTGATCCAGCCGTCGTACAGGACCCCAACGCACTTTCGGAAGTTCTCGGTCGCATGATCGCCGCCAACGCCGCGATCCCGCTGTTCACCGGCATCCGGAGGGGCGCGAATGGGCGACCGACATACGAATCTCTCACGCGCGAGCGCCGCCGTGATTTCGTCGTGGTGCGACTTCATCTGCTCGATCACGACGCGCTTTCACCATCGGACCGCCCGGCCCATTATCGGGAGCTTGCGTCATAAGCAGCTAGACGAGCCCACGCCCACCACGCGTTACAGCTCTTCCCTCGGTCAATCTCGCGGCCCGGCCGGAAGTCTTCCTGACCGAAGTTGAAACCGACTCTGCTGACGTGGATGCAGCTCCGGCCGTCGACCCCAAGAGGTCGTTCATACGTGGCCGGCGCAGCTCGATCATTGCCCGCAGCAGGCGCGCTCGTGGAACCGATGTACGCAGGGCAGTGGATTCCGAAAGTCCAACCTCCATTAGTCAGTATTGACTTTTGCTCATCAACTTGTCTATAGTCAGGTGTGACTATGAACCAGGGGGGCCGAAGCCTGAGCAAACGATCACCCGGAAGGCAAACCAGAGGCTTTCTTGCGACAGTGCTTTCGACTGGCCGCGGCAGGCTCGTCGTGGCCCTCGGCGTAATCGCCATCCTGGCCGCGCTCGCGGTTCCGACGCTTGCCTTCATTGGGCTCATGACCCCGAGCGAGCAGACGGTCGCTAGTCAAGGCGAGCTTGCTCGAGCCCCGGTCGGCGGTCAGATCACCGCGGTCGTGCGCATCGACGGCCAGAGCGGCGACGGGACCTTCACCGCGACCTTCCTTCAATTGTCGGGATCCAATGCCTACCAGGTCACCAGCGAGCGCCTCCGGATTCGGCTGGCCGGCGACACCAGGTACGCGATGGGTGACGCCGCAAGCGTCAAGCAGGGCGCGGTGCTCCAGGTCAAGGGTGTGTTGAGCGCAGCGAATGAGATCACCGTCCGCGAGGTGGTCGCGCTGACCGGGTTCGTCACCGTCAGGTCGTGATTGCGCTACTTCTGAGCGAAGCCAGCGGCTGGCTGATCGCCGTCTTGGCGGCGATCACCGTCACGCTCCCTTACATGGCGCGAGGGCGACGTTTTGCCCCGGAGGGATGGGACATGAGCTACCTCCAGCGCCTGACCCCTCACTACTGGGTCGGCTACACGATTGCCGGCCTTTCCTTGCTCCACGCCGGCTTTGCGATGTCGGCCCCGATGCCGCCGCAAGGCAGCTTCGGGACCGGAATCTGGATCGCCACCGGCGGAATGCTCCTGGTGTTCGGTCAGGTAACCCTCGGCCTGCGCCTCCGCGAGCTCCGCGGGTCGGGCCGCCTTCGGCTGCGGCGCTGGCACGTCGCGGTCGTCATTGGCCTGGCCGCGATCGGAGCCCTCCATCTCTGGCTCAACGGACCGCTGGTCCAAGCCGTCGCGCGATTGATCTGATGCCGAATCGAGCCCTCGGCCTTCTGACCACGGCTCTGTTCGCCACCGCCTGCAGCCAGAGCGGCGCAATGTCGACCGACAGGACTTCGATCTCGCCGGCTCCCTCTGCAACAGGCGTCGTCGTGCGCGCGCTGGACGACAAGTTCGTGATGCCGGCGCGCTGGCCTGCGGGCTGGGTTTCAGTCACACTGCTCGACGACGGCGGCGAGCCCCACCAGCTGCAGCTTGCAAGGCTGCGGTCGAATGTCAGCCTCGACACGATACGAAGCGCGTTCGCAAGCAATCCGGCCGCTGCCTTCGCGCAGCTCATGGTGGCAGGCGGTCCGGACTTCGTCGAGCCTGGTCGCGGGCAGCAGGTGACAGTGTGGCTCGAGGCTGGTGACTACGTAGGGTTTGACCTCGCCGTCGGCCCGGACGGAATCCAGAACGTAAACGAGGGGATGCTTCAACCGTTCTCAGCCGGCGCAGGTGCGCCTGCCGCTGAGCCGGCGGCATCGCTCGAGATCGTCGAGCTGAGCACGCCGATGCACTTCGAGGTCCCAGACATTCCGCCTGGACCCGTGGTGGTGCGGGTCACTGACCAGAGCCCCGAGGACGACCACGAGGCCGCCGTCCTCCAGCTCGCGACTGGAATCACAGTCCAGGACGTGATCAGCTACCTCAGTTCCCCTCAAGGTCCACCGCCATTTCTCTATGCCGGTGGAATGGCCGCGCTCGAGCCGCGCCAGACGGGTTACCTGTCGCTTGACCTGCAGCCTGGCGCATACGCGCTCGTCTGCTTTGTCACCGACCCGGAGAGCGGCCGGTTTCACTGGGAGCAGGGGATGATCCGGCCCTTCGCCGTGAAGGCCACTTGATGGCTCGGGTTCTGTGCAAGGTGACCGACAGCTGCGTTTCGCGCAAAGGCAAGTTCGTGACCCTGGGGCTCTGGCTGCTGCTCGCTGGAGGTCTGTCGCCACAGGCGGCGGGCTTGAGCCGCCTCTATGACCAGTCTCTGACCAGTCAGCTCCCCCGCAACGCACCCTCGCAACAGGCGCTGAGGCTTGCCCGGACCGAATTCCCGGAGGCGCCCGGCGCGACGGCGCTGGTCGTCCTGTTGGATCCGGACGGCCTGTCATTGGCGGATCGGCGTACGGCCAGCCGTGTCAGCGAGTGGCTGGGCGGAGCTGACGGCCGCGAGGTCAGCCAGGTGCTTTCGGTTTACAACACCCCGCAGGCCGGCGCGCAGTTGATCTCGCCGGATGGCACGACGATGCTGATCGTCGCCGTCCTGAGGACTGCGGTTTACGACGCCAGGACTGGCAACTCGGTGGCGAACATCCGACGCCACCTGAGAGATGCGACCGCGGGCACCCGGCTGCGGGCCTACGTCACTGGCCCCGCGGCGATCGCCGTCGACGCGGGTGCTGTGTTCAGATCGGTCGACCTCCAGCTGTTGCTCGCCACCGTCGGGCTGGTGCTTGTCCTGCTCGTCCTTCTCTACAGGTCCCCACTGCTGCCGCTCGTGCCGTTGCTCTCGGTCGGCGTCGTCGTGTCGGCCGTCCAGGGCCTGCTGGCGGTGGCCGCGGCGAGGGGCTTGATTGCGGTGGGGCAGATGCCCGCCAACATCGCCACCGTGCTTCTTTTCGGCGCAGGCACCGACTACACCCTCTTCATCATCTCCAGATATCGGGAGGAGCTCCGTGTCGAAGCTGACCGCCACTTGGCCATGAAGAAGACGATGCGAGCTGTGGGAGAGGCCATCGCCTCCAGCGCCGGCGCCGTCCTGCTCGCGATATTGACCTTGCTGCTGGCCACCCTCGGCCTGTACACGTCACTCGGATGGGTGCTGGCGACCGCGATGGCCGTCATGCTGGTGGCCGGAGTCACTCTGGTACCCGCCCTGCTCGTGACCTTCGGCCGAGTCGCCTTCTGGCCTTACGTACCGCGCGTGGGCGACTCCACCAGGTCCGGCCGCCAGGGCCTTTGGTTCGCCGTCGGCCGGGTTAGCGCCGCGCGGCCGCGTCTGGTGGCTTCGGCTGGGCTGGCGACGCTGGCGATGTTGAGCCTTGGCAACCTCAGCGGTCAGCAGTCCTTCAGCCTCCTCGGCGCGTTTCGCGCTCCGACCGAGGCCGCGGCCGGCTTCGACGTCCTGCGCCGCCACAACCCTCCCGGCACCATCGATCCAACGAACCTCTACATCCAGCTCGACCGACCTGTGTACGAACGCCTGACGGCCATCGACCAGGCTGTGTCGTCTGCCGCGTCCGTCCCAGGGGTCGCCGCCGTGCGCGGTCTGACCCGCCCCGATGGCAAGCCGCCGGTCCTGTCGCCGGCGCAGCTCGAGGCGTACGCCGGAGAGCTCCCGAACGATGTGTTGAGCGGGCGATCGCCGGCGCCGCCCGGCCTGCCCGTCCAGGAAAGGCTGGCGCTTGGCCTCCTGTCGGCGGGGAGGCAGTTTGTCTCGACCGATGAGTTGGTCACCAAGCTGACGGTTGTCTTCGGCGACGACCCCTACGGACTTGCGGCGATCCAACGAATCGAACAGCTCCGACACGTTGTCCAGAACTCTGTGTTCGCGAGCGGTGTCAAAGGCCAGGTGCTGGTCGGGGGCCAGACCGCGGCACTGGCAGACACGATGGCTGCGTCGCGGCGCGACACCGCGATCGTTATCGCCGCGGTTCTGGCCGTCGTCGGCCTGGTGCTGGCAGTCCTCTTGCGCAGCCTGGTCGCGCCAATCTTTCTGCTCGCTGTGCTCACCCTCAACTTCCTGGCCGTGATTGGGGCGGCGGCCCTGGTCGGCCGCTGGGCCGGCAACGACGGAATCAACTACGCGATCCCCCTCTACACGTTCGTCTTTCTCGTCTCGCTGGGAGCTGACTACACGATCTTCCTGATGTCGAGGGTCAGAGAGGAGGTGCGCCTGCTCGGTACCCGGCCCGGAGTCGCCATCGCCGTCGGCCGTACAGGAGGGGTCATCTCGTCTGCCGGACTGATCCTCGCCGGCACGTTCTCCGTCCTGGCAGGACTGCCGCTGACGGTGCTGTTCCAGCTTGGCGCGTGCGTCGCGGCGGGCGTCCTGCTCGACACCTTCCTCGTCCGGCCCTTCATCGTGCCGGGCCTCGTCATCTGGCTTAGGCGCTGGGCATGGTGGCCTTCCGCGCCAGTCCCACGATCCGCGGCAGCGAGCCTCTGATGCCCAGCAAGCTGCAGCTGTCGCACAAGACCCTCCTGCTCCTTGGTCTCCTGCGAGACCAGCAGATGACGGGCTACGACCTGAACAGGATCGTGCTCGCGCATGGACACCTGTACGCCGACTTGAAGAAGGGGAACATCTATCACCTGCTCGACGGACTGGCCCGGCAGGGCTACGTGAGCGTGACGGCTCAGGCTGGAGCCCGGGGCCCGCGCGGTGAGAGACTCCTCTACAAGCTGACCGCTAGCGGTCGGAAGGCATTCGTGCAACTGCTGAGAGAAGTCCTCACGACATTTCAGCCGGCCGACGTGGGAATGGCAAGCGCCATCGTCTACCTGCCGGCTCTTGAGAAAGCGGAGGCTGTTGCCCTGCTTCGGCAGCGACGCGAAGTGGTAGAGAAGCGCCTGCGCGAGGTCACCGACGAAATCTCACCGATTGACGACGGGTTGCTCCGCCTGGCCGGCCAACACCTGATCGGGGCCATCGAGGCGGAGCTTCGATGGGTGACTGCCGCAGAAAAGGCGGTCGCCCGCGGTGCCTGGGGTCGCGGGCGGCAAAGCCAGCCACGACATGCCGCCGAAACTACAAAGGCTTGAACGCGCCAGGGCTCGGCCTCGACACACAGCTTCGTTCTGCATTGAGCGTCGTGGATCTCGGCCGAATCATGTACTAGGCCACCTCGAAGTTGGCCATCATCGCGCGGTCTTCGTGCGCCAGGTGCATGATTCGCGCACCCTGCGCCGACGGCCGTGCTCAGGTGGACGGGGGCATCCGCCTGCCGCTAGCGCTCATCGATCCCTTAAAGCCAAACCGTGTCACAGCTGTGTCACGCATTCGCGGAACCAGGAGGTGTGGGGTTCGACAATTACGTCGAACTCACGTCGAAGTGCCAAAGAAGCACTGCGCATACATTGTATGCGGGTGTGTTAGAATCGCTTTGGGATGCCGAAGACTGAGCCCTTTACGGTCCGTCTGGACCCACGCATCGAGGCCAGAATCACCCAGCTTGCGCGAGAAACCAAGAGGAGCAAGGGCGCCGTGCTTGAGGAGTTGGCCGACGAGGCAGACAGAGCTCGGCGCTTTCCGGGAATTGCATTTCGCGGCCCCAACTGGTCACGGCGTGCCTGGGTGCTCGGCACCTCCCTGGACGTCTGGGAGATCGTCCAGGTCTTCAAGGACTACGAACTGGATGGCGAGAAGATGCTGGCCCAAACTGCGCTCGCGCCTCGCCAGCTGAGGATGGCGCTGGCTTATTACCGCGAGTTCACCGATGAGATCGATGAGGCAATCGCCGCTAACCGCCGAAGCGTCAGGCAGATCGAGGCCGACTATCCATTCCTGGAACTAATGACGCCGGGGCCTTAAGCCCCTGCGCTTGCTCCTCGACGCGCATGTTTCCGGCCGGGTGATCGCCGACAAGCTAAGGGAACTGGGTCACGACGTGCTCGCGCTCGACGAGCGCCGCGACTTGGAGGGTATCGACGACGCCGATGTGCTCGCACTGGCTGCCGAGGAACAACGAATCGTGGTGACATTCAACCTCCGCGACTTCGCGCCGCTACTCCGACAATGGGCGGAGGAAGGGAAACCGCACACTGGCTGCATCCTGATCGCTGGCATCGCGCAGCATCAGTTCGGCCTAATCCTGGATCGTGTGTCGGAAGCGCTACGGGCTTGGCCGCGTCAGCAGGAGTGGGCTGACCGCGCCGTAGTCGTCGCGCGCACGACGGGTCCCAAATGATCGTTTCTGGCGGGATCATTTGGAATCATTCCGGCGAGCAACCGTCGCCCACGGGACGCGATCGTGTCACAGATTTGTCACGCATTCGGGGAACCAGGAGGACACAGGAGGACACGGGAGGACACGACATGCGCAGGGTTCGGGCCCGTGAGGCCCCGGGTTCAAATCCCGGGCCCCCGACCAGCTCTCGTATTCAAAAAGCGACCCCAGGGATTTCGTCAGTTCACCGTGCCGGGTGTGCCACGTCTACGATGGCCCTGATGTCGCGGCACGGAGATCTGGAGTCAATTTGGCAGGCGTATGACCTCTGACCTATGGGTCCTCGACCGCCCGATGATGGTGGGCCCAACGGCTTTCGCCGAGCCAGTGGATGCGACGTACGGCGAAGCCCCAGTGCTGTTCCGACCAAAAACCTTCCCGCCGGAGCCGACTACCGATCCTCGCCCCACCAGGCGGGCACTGAGGAATTCCTCTACTACCTCAGCGGCTCGCTAAAAGTCGGCCCCGCGGCAGCAGAGGAAGGTCGGCCGGAGCAGCGATGAGTCTCTGGTGGTTTGTCAGTCTCTACTAAGTACGGCGCCCGGCTGAGATGCAGCCGGAGCAGGCCGTCGAGAAAGGAGTCATGAGATGACGCGGTACCTGATTTCGTTCCCCAGCGGCGCGATGGACCACATCCCCCATGAGGAGTTCCCCGCCGTAGGAAAGGCTGCTCACGCGGTGGTCCAGGAGGCCATGGACGCAGGCGTGTGGGTGTTCGGCGGCGGGCTTGCCGAGGACGTGGATCCCGTCATGGTGGCTGGCGACGGGACGATCACCCCGGGCACGTACCCGCAGACCAAAGAGTTCAACGGAGGGTTCACCGTCCTCGACTTGCCTTCTAGGGAGGCAGCCCAGGAGTGGGCCGCGAAGATCGCCACCGCGTGCCGCTGCGCTCAAGAGCTCCGTGAGTTCATGCCCGACCCAGCGGTGGGCAACTGAGCAAAGCCCAAACCGTCCTTCACGCCCTGTTACCCGAGCAAGTGGGTTTTGTTGCTAACAGGCGGCTCTGAGGCGAGGCGTTTCCAGACGCCTGGATCGACTTCGTAGATCAACACAAGGTCGTCCAGGAGCCGATGGCCCAGGATTATGGGTTTCGTGACTGCGCTTTCAGGGATCCCGCGGGTAACATCGTCCGGATCCAGGAGCGGCCCAGAACGGTCCGCGCGTTGTCTGATCGGTCGTCCAAGTTTCGCGGGGTTGCGTCCAGCCGCCGGGAAAGCTGATCAGACCGATCAGGAATCGAGAAGCCTGGCCACGCGCGGATCCCTAGCATGAGGCCCGTCCAATGGGACGGTCCACACACTGGAGGAATTGTCATGAGCGACAAGAAGAAGTCAGCCGGGAGCACCGGCACGGGGCTGTCCAGATTACTCTCGGACGAAGAACGAGCCGCGATGAAGGAGACCCTCAAGGAGCGAAGGCGCGCGCTCTCGGGTGAGGCGGACGGGGAAAGCGACGTACTCACGAAGATCGCTGAGATGCCGGAACCGGAT
>JACXTT010011873.1_pt1 | contig 11607 bp, 8 predicted proteins | sample 9270951 | NCBI WGS metagenome assembly JACXTT01 (sample SAMN15532306, study PRJNA645909) | rock metagenome | isolation source: weathered quartz diorite | place: Puerto Rico | collected 2017-06-21 | reverse complement strand
GGCGATTGCCCCGGCTTTTCGATTGGGAAATTAACTTCAGAAAGTGAGTGAAGTCTCGAACTTCACTCCCACTCAATTATCAATAAGCCATAAATCACCAATAACGGCGGGGCTTTTTAGTCAACACGTCCAGATGGTGCCATGAAAAATACCATGTTCATTCGTTAGTAAGAATTCACAGCCAACATTCGGCTACATCAAGCGCGGTCAGACGCTTATTCCCAGGCACCTGTTCTCTTCGCTCAATCGCGGACTAACGGCCAATGGCGCGCAGTGTGGACCAAGGCCAGCATCCACACGGTTTCGCCGCTGATTTCGTACACTAGGCGATAGCTTTCATGCGGCACCAGCTCGCGGGTTCCTTGAATCTTTCCCGGCCGGCCCAGCTTCGGGTGATCGGTAAGCCTGGCGGCCGCATCGCTGAAAAGCTCATCCATACGGGCCGCCGCTCGCGGGTTGTCGGCCGCGATGTAGTCCCAAACATCAGCGCGATCCTGCAGCGCTTCAGGCGTCCAAATGACCCTCACGCCTGGTTCGCCACGGCTGCACGCCGAGCGGCGAACGTGGCTTCAACCTCATCATTGGAGTGACCAACGCCAGCGCGCATCGAAGCACGGCCAGCATCAACCTTGCGGCCCAGGAACTCGTCATATTCCCTACTCTCCCGCTGACGCTGGACGAACTCGCGCATCAACTCGCGCAGGATCTGCGAAGCCGGCCTGTGGGCGGCCTCCGCTTCGGCCATGAACTCGGCGCGCAACTCAGGCTCCAGCTTCATCGTGAAAACAGCTTCTTTGGACATGATGCACCTCATCAAATGTACTTCCAAAGTATATACGTTTTCAGTACCAATGACAACCGTGCACCTCACGCAGATCAGGCGAGGCAGCAGCGACCTACGCCATTGCGATAATCGCGTTTGCAGCATCGGGAACGGTATGCACTTCGTGGAACTTGACCTGGCGATGCGACGCTTCCTGCTGGATTTCCATCACGTTAGATCGCAGACGATCCCGTTGCTTATCACTCAACGTAATTTCCTCTTGCTCCACCATCCGCATAACGCCGTCGCCAGCTGTGCCATACATACTGCGCAACACGTCGTCACGCACAAGAGTTCTAGCAACAAACCGGTGAGCATGCTCGCAAACCACTGCGACATTGATACGTTCGCCGGAACCTGGAACCGGCTCCCAACGGAGCACGGAGTAACGCGAATTGGTATCTAAAAAAGCGGCCAGTGTATTCATGGTTGTTGCCCCGCGAACAAACGGGTCATCGCGTTTGCTGTATTGCTTGTCAATGACGCAAGGTTACCTTGAGCGAATGCTACGAAGGTGGCGCAGTGTTGTGCGACTGCGGACGGCGTACCAGAAAACTCGGCAGCAATTACCTGCCAGACCGTCGCGCCCATGCCAAGAAGCGCTTGCTGTGCCATCGCCGCGCTAGTGCTGGCGCTCTGAACGCTCGTCACCAACTGAGGTTGAAATTGGTTTGTAGCAAAAAGCGCAAGTTTGTTCAGTTGCTTGGGCTGGATACCAAGAGTGCGTTCATGATCGATGATCGTAAATTGAGCGCCATTCCAAAGGATATTGCCCGGATTTCTATCACCATTGGCTATCAATTCGTCAAACGAAATAACTTGGCCAACTTGAGACCATGCTGAAAGGACGCTTGCGAGAGCAAACATTTGCATTGCGTTTGCATGTGCCCCAATATTCAGCCGGCTGGACAGGCTCGGATAGTCCGCCTCACGTGCTCCAAACCACAAGGACAAGGTATTATCGCGTGGGTCAGTGACAACGACTGGGACAAGCGTTGGGAGGTCCAAGGTATCACCAAGCAACGCACATAAACACTCAGCCGCGATTTCACGATCCCAGCCTTCTTCACTATGCACCTTTGCGAAACGCCAGAGATAAAAACAATGGCATAGTTCGCACCTGTTATGCCCTCACCGACGGGCATCAAGGTACTCGGGATTAAGATGCCTTGTTCAATTTTCACTATGTGCCCCCTTCCAATCTATTCAGAATTACACAAGCCGCGCCGTTGTCGGGTCGTAAACCACCTCGGTAATCGATCCATCCCGAATACGCTGAACTGCTTCGTCAATCACATGTAGCGGCACCAGGAACCATTCCCTCGGCTTGACCGGATGTCCAAAGCGGTCTTCGATGGTCAAATCGAGCTGCGCTGCGCCGAACAAGTGGTGGAAGATGTTTTCCAACCGGATACGATTCAGGTTGTGGAGCTTGTAAGTGGCCACCACCTCCACGCCGGCCAGCAGGTAGGTGGCATCCTTTTCAGCACCCGCAATGCGGGCCTCCACCTCGCCGCCGGTCACGCCGATCTTGTGGATCAGCTCGCGGTGCCCGGCGACGAATGGATGGCTGGATAGGCTGCGCAGTACATAGATGGTTCCACTTTCGATGTCATCAGGCTCCGCCGCACTCCCAAACAGCGGGCCATCGTCCTTACGTATAAGGCGGCGACCTACGGGCGTGTTTCCGTCAGGATAGAGCGAACGCGAAAGGGAGCGCAGCAACAGGTTGCTCTCCGTATGGTTGTCAAAAATGACTCGCAGTCGCGGGTTATCGCGTCCATCCTTGGTCTTGGTACCCTCATACATTTCGGCCACATACGCCATCTGGCCGCCAATGATGAAGAAATCGCCCAGCTCAATACTGGCGTTCTTAACGAAGGGCTTGGTCATCCAGGTATCAGCCTTGAGACCAACTCCAGCTTCCTCGAACAAAGGCTTGAAACGATCGAAATCCGCGCAGGGCATGCGGTTGGCAATTTCTTCCGCCGCCTTAATTTCAATGTAAGGACGCACATGGCGCAGCACAGCTATGTCACTCTGACCGGCAGGTTCATTATCAATCCCCAACTCGGCCAGCAAGGCATCCTCATCCAGCGCGTCCACATCGATCTGGGCCGCAGCCGCCCCAGACAGCAGTCCAGGGCCATCCAGCTCGGACAGCAGTACCTGCGCTTCAGGTAACTTGAGAAGTTGCTCCAGGCGCACAGCGTACAGTCGTTCGAAGATGTCACGTCCCTCGCCATGCAACGGAGCGCGGCCGTGGGTTTGATAGAAGCGCAGGATGTCTTCGAAGCCGGCGATGATGCGCTCCTCGCGAGGCGTTCGGCTGTCAACCTTGAGCGGGACGACCTCAACCCCTAATGCATCCAGCAGTTCGTCATCGTTCATATCAGCCATTGCAGGACTCTCCCTGCCTCTGTGCCGCCTTGGCCTGCGCACGGAAACGTGCCAGCGCGGCCACGCCTTCAGCCATGCGCTTTTCCCATGCATCGGCGGAGTTTATGTCTGGCAGACGGCCACGCTCATTCTTGAACTGCAACGCACGTTTTGCCAGCTCGCGGGCTTCATCTTCGGGAATGCTCACCTTCTTGGCGGCAATAGTGGCCTGCACCTGGCGCAGCGATTTCTCATCCATCGCTTTTGCCAGTACCGCATAGGCGGCATCGAAGGGATTGATGCGGTCGATCAGGTCGATGTCCAGGTCACGCACGTTGACGAACTTGCGCACCCCATCCAGCAAGGCTGTGTTGCCCTGCGCCGTGCTGCCGCCGTTGGCGTCAGCCTGGGCTAATGCGAGCTTGGCCTGCTGGGTGATATTCATGGCGGCGATGGCATGCTGGCGGATGGCTTCCTGATCCGCCTCGCTCAACTCCGGGTAACGCTCCTGCACGATCTTACCCATGCGTAGCTGAGTCAGCTCTTCGGGCAGGGTGTTTTCCTTGTCGAACAGGCCGCGCTCCAGCACGGTTTTGTCCTGCAAGAAACTGGTGACGACTTCGTTCAAATCCTCTTTGCAGATGCGCGTGGCCTCCGGGCTTTGCGGCGTCGCCAGCCCGTTGATCTCCACGTGAATCTGGCCGGTGTCCTTGTTCACCCCGATGTTATGGCCGCCCTCCCTGTAGCCATCCTCGCCGTAATCGAAGCCTTCCTTCGGACCAATGTTCTTGGGGGTAAACTCATAACGCGGAGCCAGCACCTGTTCCATCAGCAGGCTGGCGGAAATGGCCTTGATCATGTCGTTCACCGCCTCGGCCACGGTGGCTTGTTCGGCTGCGGGTTCGGCGATCAGGTTGGTGAAGCGCGATCGTTCCTTGCCCTCGGCATCCCGGGTGGCGCGGCCAATGATCTGGACGATTTCGGTCAGGCTGCTGCGGTAGCCGATGGTCAGTGCATGTTCGCACCAGATCCAGTCAAAACCTTCCTTGGCCATACCCAGTGCGATGATTACATCCACGTGGTCGCGGTTGTCCTTCTGCGCCGGGTCTTTCAGGGCGGTCAGCACACGCGAACGCTTGGCGGCATCGCTGTCATCCACGAGGTCGGCCACCTTCAAGGTGTAACCATCCTTGGCCTTGATCAGGTGGAACCCAGTGGCGGAATCGATCCCCTGCCAGTCCCCCAGCGCGCTCATGATTTCGTTGACCTCGCGCTCCTTGTCCTTGAGGCTTTCACGCGCGTTGACGTTGGGAATGTGGACGATAGTCTTCAACGCCGGGTCCAGTATCTTGGCCACGGCATCGACATAGCACCCCGTATAGAAGAAATAGCCGATATCCAACGACTTGAGCCAGCGGTAGCCGTTGAGCTGCTCGTAATAGGTGTAGGTGACCGTCTCGAACCGGGCTTCATCGGCGGGTGCCAGTACCGCTTCGCTGTCGCCACGGAAGTAGGAACCCGTCATGGCCACCAGATGCACTTTGTCGCGCGCGATAAACGCGCCCAACTGACTACCCAGCCTGTTGTCCGGGTTGCTGGAGACGTGGTGAAACTCGTCGATGGCAATAAGGCGGTTGTCGAATGCTTCGATGCCCAGTTCCTCCACCGCGAAACGGAAGGTAGCATGGGTGCAGACCAGAGCCTTATCGGCGCTATCAAGGAACTTACTCACCGCATCCACCTTGGATCTGGCCACACGCGGTTCGTCCACGCCAGGGGCATTGCACAGGTTCCACTGCGGGGTCACCTGCCAGTCCCAATAGAAGCCATGCTGGGTCAGCGGCTCATCAACAAAGCTGCCGCCGATGGAACGCTCCGGCACCACGATGATGGCCTGCCGTAAGCCCTGGTTGTTGAGCTTGTCCAGCGCGATGAACATCAGCGCGCGGGACTTGCCTGATGCCGGTGGCGATTTGATCAGCAGGTACTGCTCTCCGCGCTTGGCATAGGCCCGCTCCTGCATGGCGCGCATGCCCAGCGCATTGGCCTTGCTGGACGCGCCAGTACGCGCGGTGGTGATGGAAACCGACGGCACAGTGTAGGCATTAGTGGGGTTGCCAGCGTTCTCGCTCATGCTCTTCTCTTCCTTGTTACTTTTGTTGCGGGCTTGGCCTTGGCCGCTGCTGTCGTCATTTTCGTATAAAGCTCAAACAGTTTTTCAAGCCGCTCGGTGTCGTTCTTGAAGCGGCGGCCGATGTAGATACGCTCCAGCACTTCGTCGTTGCGTTCGTGGGCTCGGCGCAGGTTTTCCGGCATGTTGTCCGGGTCGTAGAGGTCGGCGATGGTAGCGGGGAAATGCGCTTCGCGCGCCAGCAGGATGCCCTCGGCACATGCGGTCAAGTCAGCCTTGTTCTGCTCGGTGAGCAGCGGCACGGGAAAAGTATTCCAGCCGAGGGTGTTGGAATAGCGAAAGTCTGTTTTCATCTTGCCGCAAACCGTAGCGATCCAGACAAGGTGCAGGCGGGAAGCGATTAGCGCCATGTTCCAGAGCGGAGCGTCGTAGAGAGCGAAGGCAAGATTGGTAACAGTTGATTTTTGATCAACTATCCCCACTGGCAAATATTCACGAGACTCTGATGAAACGCAAGGCATAACAATCGTTTGGCTCAGTCCAATGTTCATTTCCCGCATTTGATGCGAGCGAGCAGCCATGTCATTAGCTCCTTTATCCCGACTCGCCATCCTCATTGCTCTCACCCCTTCGATACGCTGCCGAATGCCCCCTATGCCCATAGCCTCATCAAGGTTGCGATCTTCAATCCAGAGACAATAGCGCCCGAGGCCGCGAATAAACTCAGCCGAGCCATAGATACGGCGAATAAAACACGCATGTTGCTCTATCGTCAGACCAAGTGCATCGACTTCATCTATGGACAACAGTAGATGGCCACCGTCAACCGGTTTATTTCCAAAGTTCATTTCGGTCAACCCGCCTTGAGAACGGGATGATTTTTCCACCATCACATTGGCTCCGGGCACCAGGTAGGCATTGATATGCTCTACCTCCTTCACATCCACCGTGTCGTCCTCACCGCTATTGGCAATGGAATACAAGCGGCGCAACGATTTGGTTTGCGACGATAAACCCACGATCACCACAGTCACACCTGCGTTGTGGCTGGCGAGATTGGCCCATTTGAACGAGGTGTGTGCAAACGCAATCTTGTTGTCGGTGCTGAAAACCAGCGGCCAGAGGATGGGCACTTGCTGGCCTTGGCAGATGGAGTTGGTGGACACGAACGCGGCAGCGGCATTAGTCTTAGTGCCGTAATCGGCGGCCTTCATGAACCAGCCGGCCACATAGTCCAGTGATTTCCAGTTCTTGGTGCGCTTGGCGAAAATGGCCTCCAAATCCGCCTTCTGTTCATCAGTCTGCCAAGTAGAGCCCAGATACGGAGGATTGCCACAGATATACGTCTCTCCGCCTTCGTTCTCGAAGTCGATTTCCGTTTGATTGAGTGGCGTGCCGAACAAATCATCTGCTGACAGTTTTACGCCCGTACCTGTGGGCGGGCAGATTCTCAACCAATCCAAGTGCAACGCATTGCCGCAAATGATCCAGTTCTGCGCATCCAGCGGCAGAAACTCAGCCAGCGCGTCCTTCTGCCCGCGATATAGCACGTCGCACTGAAACTCGGCGATGATGAGCGCCAGGCGGGCGATCTCTGCCGGAAAGTTGCGCAATTCGATGCCCCGGAAATTGGTCAGCGGAATCTCGCTGCCAAGGTGCAGCTCTTCCCGGCGATGGTTGATTTCGGCCTCAATCTCGCGCATCTGCTTGTAGGCAATGACCAGGAAGTTGCCTGAGCCACAAGCCGGGTCGTATACACGAATGCGCGCCATGCGCTTGCGCAGGTTCAGCAGTTTGCGTTCGTTATCACCGGCTTCTGCCAACTGCGCGCGTAGGTCATCCAGGAATAAGGGGTTCAAAACCTTCAGGATGTTGGGCACGCTGGTGTAGTGCATGCCCAGTGCGCCGCGCTCTTCGTCATCGGCCACCGCCTGGATCATGCTGCCGAAGATGTCCGGGTTGATCTCACGCCAGCTCAAGCTGCCGGCGTGCAGCAGGTAGGTGCGCGCCATGCGGGTGAAGCGTGGCACATCGGTACTGCTGGAAAAAAGACCGCCGTTGACGTAAGGAAACTGATCGGCCCACGGGCGGAATTTCGCTTCGGCCCGATCAGTAATCCGGGTGTTCATAGCACGGAAGATTTCGGACAGCACTTGGTGGGTGTTGGCGCCGTCGCGATCGCTGTACTGGTCCACCGTGCGAGTGAACAGTCCCTCACCGTTGAAGATGTCAGTGTCTTCGGCAAAGAAGCAGAACACCAGTCTCGCCATGAAATGGTTCATGTCGGCGCGGCGTTCATCCTTTGCCCAGTCGGGGTTCTCGCGCAGCAGCTCGACGTACAGCTTATTCAATCGCCCGGTGGCGCGTACGTCAATGGCGCTATCCTTAATCTCCTTGATGGTGGAGATGCCGGCCAGTTGTAGAAAAAAGCCGAAACGATTGGGAAAGTCTGCGTAGGCACTGGCAATGGTTTCTCCGCTGGCTAGGTCTTCAGCCTCCAGGGTCTGCCCGTCGGTGGCGAGGATGAACTTTGCCTTGGCTTTTGTGGTGGTCAGGCTGGCGCGCAGTGCCTTTAGGGTTTCGCCCACGGTGTCGGTTTCGCACACGGCGATATGGATGTTGTTGCGCTGGAGCACGCCGCCGGGCACATCCGAAGCGTTGTTGTTGCCTGTCCGCAGGCGCTTGAGGGCCGTGTCCTTATTGCCGAAAGCGGCCAGGAACGCGAACGGGAACTCGGCTGCGTCGAAGGGCTGACGGGCCAGTTCCGATATGGCTGCTTCGATTTCTACTGCATTCATGATGCATCTGGCCTATGTGACTTTTTGCCGCTCGCGTCCGACCGAGGTTCCGTAACTGACGCGGAACTGTGCGGGGCCACCTTGTAAATTGTTGTCCGTGGGATCTTATAGCGTTCCGCGATCTGGCTAACCGGTATGGTCGGATCAGGCATCAGCCACTTGATCTTCCTAATTTGTTGTGTATCCAGCTTCGGCTTGCGTCCACCGGCCCGGCCTCGCGCACGTGCGGCAACCAAGCCAGCCCGCGTGCGTGCCCGAATCAGGTTGCGCTCGAACTCTGCCAATGCAGCGAACACAGCTTCCCGGCCACGCTGGTAGTCTTGGCTTGAGGGTGCACAGCTTGGTATCGGTCAGCATGGTCTCCGTCCTGTTGGGGTTCGAATACCATGATCTGGATACCCTTGTTTTAAACAAATCATTTGTAAATCAACAAGTTAAATAATTTTAATACTATGGCCTACCGCGAAGTAGTGGCATGGTATCAGGCACTGCCCATGGCAGCAGTGGAGATAGTACCATTCGCTGTGCCATAAAAAAATGGTGCTTGGCGTTGCTACAGGTTGCCAGACAATGCCAATCGCAGAAGCAAAGAAGCCCGCATTGACGCGGGCTTACGGGTGTTCTGATGCTTTCCTGTGCCAGTCGTTGCCAGACGCCAGATCACTCCCACTCTATCGTTGCAGGCGGTTTTCCGGAGATGTCATAGACCACGCGATTGATGCCGCGCACTTCGTTCACAATGCGGTTGGAGATCTTTGCCAGCAGAGTATAAGGAAGTTCCGCCCAGTGCGCCGTCATGAAGTCTTCGGTTTGCACAGCTCTTAGTGCTATCACATAGTCGTAAGTGCGCCCGTCTCCCATCACCCCTACTGATTTTACCGGCAGGAAGACGGCAAAAGCCTGGGAGGTTTTTTCATACCAGCCGGAGAGGCGTAGTTCTTCAGTAAAAATTGCGTCCGCGCGCCGTAATAACTCGGCATATTCATGCTTGACCTCGCCAAGAATACGAACACCCAGTCCCGGACCAGGGAATGGATGGCGGAAAACCATGTCATGCGGGAGGCCCAGCGCCAAGCCGAGTTCTCGCACTTCATCCTTGAACAATTCACGCAAGGGTTCAAGTAATTTTAAATGCAGGGTATCGGGCAGGCCGCCGACGTTATGGTGTGACTTGATCGCTTGGGCTTTTTTCGTTTTGCCTCCCGCGGACTCGATCACGTCGGGATAGATCGTTCCCTGGGCAAGCCAGCGGGCATTGGCTATCTTGGCAGCTTCACGCTGAAAAACTTCGATGAATTCGCGGCCGATGATGCGCCGCTTCGTTTCGGGATCCGACACCCCGCGCAATTGACCGAGAAACGCTTCACTGGCATCGATGTGGATGACTTTGACGCCTAGGTTTCTACTGAACGTGTCCATCACCTGTTCCGCTTCACCAAGCCTCAGCAGGCCGTTATCAACAAATACGCAGGTAAGCTGTTTTCCGATCGCGCGGTAAATAAGTGCCGCCGCCACCGATGAATCCACCCCGCCGGAAAGGCCGAGGATCACCTCATCCGTGCCGACCTCCGACCGGATTCTGCCAATCGCTTCTTCCCTGTAATCGGGCATGTTCCAATCGTAGCCCGCACCACAAATTTCATGCACGAACCGCACGATAATTGCCTTGCCTTGCAGGGTATGCGTAACCTCCGGATGGAACTGTATTCCATAGAATTTCCGCACCTCATCCGCCATCCCCGCTATGGGAGTGGCGGCATTGCGCAGCATGACCTGAAATCCTGGCGGTAGGGCGGTTACCGTATCGCCATGGCTCATCCATACATCGAGAATCCCGTTATCTTCCCCGTCGGTACGGTCCTGAATGTCGCGCAGCAGACTGTTTTGGCTGCTGGCCACGACCTCGGCATAACCAAATTCCCGTATTCTGGCGTTTTCAACCGAACCCCCAAGCTGGGCAGCCATGGTTTGCATGCCGTAACAAATGCCCAGCACGGGTACGCCCAGTTCAAAAACGATCTGCGGCGCTCGCGGCGTTTCGTCCTCTGCAACGGAGGCAGGTCCGCCCGAAAGGATAATGCCAACCGGCGCGAATGCTTCGATAAAGCTGGTGCTGACGTCACATGGATGGATCTCGCAATAAATGCTTGTTTCCCGGACGCGACGCGCAATTAACTGGGTATATTGGGAGCCGAAGTCGAGGATGAGTATTTTTTGGTGCATGGGCAAGAGTCTGGGAATACCGGAAGATTAGGGCTGTTGATGAGTTCCGCGGTTTCAACTCGGCTGCGCGCCAGGTATCCAGCCTAGAGGATGGTCACCTGGAGGATTTTGGAAGATTGGGAGATTTTTTTACCTGACCGGACTGCTGACGGCTGCACCAACCCCACCTATTCAACGTGGTAATTCGGTGCTTCCTTGGTTATCTGCACATTATGGACGTGAGATTCCCGAATCCCGGCTGAGGTAATTTCGATAAACTCGGCTTTGGCATGCATTTCATCAATTGTTTCACACCCGACATACCCCATACCCGAACGCAACCCGCCTATGAGTTGGTGGATGACCGCGATAACGCTACCTTTAAAAGGAACCCGGCCTTCCACACCCTCGGGTACCAGCTTTTTCGTATCCGGTTCCGCCTGCTGAAAATAACGGTCACTTGAACCTTGCTGCATGGCCGAGAGTGAGCCCATGCCGCGGTACGTTTTGTAGGAGCGTCCCTGAAAAAGCTCGATTTCCCCCGGAGACTCCTCGGTGCCCGCAAACAGTCCGCCCAACATGACAGAGTTCGCCCCGGCGGCGATCGCCTTGGCGATGTCCCCCGAATAGCGAATGCCGCCATCGGCAATCAGAGGCACGCCTGTGCCGGCCAATGCTTCCGATACATTCTTGATTGCTGTGATCTGTGGCACGCCCACGCCGGCGACCATCCGGGTAGTGCAGATCGAGCCGGGGCCTATGCCGACCTTTACGGCATCGGCTCCTTGATCCATCAGCGCTCTGGCGGCAGCCGCGGTTGCAATATTGCCGCCGATGACCTGAATGTCCGGAAACCGTTTTTTTACCCAGCCCACACGGTCGAGTACGCTTTGAGAATGACCATGCGCTGTATCCACCACGATGACGTCCACACCTGCTTCGGCCAGCGCTTCGGCGCGCTCGTCGCTGCCTTCGCCAACCCCGATAGCCGCTCCCACCCGTAGCCGGCCCTGCTCATCCTTGCACGCATTGGGATGTTCCGACGTCTTGATGATATCCTTGACTGTAATCAGACCGCGCAATTCGAAGTTGCTGTTGACCACCAAAACCCTCTCCAGGCGGTGTTTGTGCAGCAATGCCATGGCTTCTTCCCGCGTGGCGCCTTCGCTTACGGTCACCAGCCGGTCTTTCAGCGTCATGATATTTTTGATCGGTTGATCGAGATTGGTTTCAAAGCGAAGGTCGCGATTGGTGACGATGCCAACGACTTTCGA
>JACXTT010011872.1_pt1 | contig 11608 bp, 9 predicted proteins | sample 9270951 | NCBI WGS metagenome assembly JACXTT01 (sample SAMN15532306, study PRJNA645909) | rock metagenome | isolation source: weathered quartz diorite | place: Puerto Rico | collected 2017-06-21 | reverse complement strand
GGAAGGTCCGCGGGCGGGCTCCGGGGTTTGCCGACAGGGCCTCCTGCCCTGACGACAAACTGGCCGGCATCCCTGCCGGCCACCCTTCGGGCCTTTTCTCCGCCCGCCCGCCGCGGCATGGGGGCCCGAACATCAAAAGCCAAAGCCAAAGCGTGCGTAACGTGACGTAGACGCCGGGGAGCCTGTACGGATGTTTTCCACAGCAGGTGTGGAAGCAGATGGGAGAAGCCTGTGGATAGGTGTCCTAACCGCTTGATGCCAAAGAAGGCCACCACACGCTGCTACTTCTTTGCGCACCGCGATGTGCCGCGCAGCGGCAAGAGCCTTTCAACACCCCCTGTGTGGCGGTGAGGGGTGGACGAACAGGCCCCGCAGGGGTGCCCGACAGGGATGTCGGGCACTTTTCGTCCGGGCAAGAGCCCGGTCGAAAAGCCCGGCCACCCCTCACGGACTGGTCGGGCGTAGCCCGGCCAGCGCTACGCGGGGTGCCGTTCTCTTGGTTACTTTCTCTTGGGCAAGCAAGAGAAAGTGACCCGGCCTTCCCACGGCGACTAGCTTCGCGTCGCCGGCAGGAGGACGGAAGGCCGCGGCAGGCGAGCCTGATCGCGGTAACGCGACAACCGGGCTACCGGACCACAACACCGGCAAGACGGGCAACTAAAACCGAGGCGATAGGCTGTCGCGCACTGGGTGCGCTCCTACAGGAAAACGTCGACGCAGTAATGATTCGTGAGGCGAGGTTGGCCCCTCACCCCAACCCTCTCCCCAGTGGGGAGAGGGAACAGAGGCGGAGTGCAACGCTTACCAGATCTTCACCCGCTGGTTCTCCGGCCGCCACATCGGCTGCCCCGGCTTCACGCCAAACGCTTCATAGAAATCCGGAACGTTCGACAGCGGACCATTGACGCGATACTTCGCCGGCGCATGCACATCGGCCAGCAGCGAATTGCGCAACCGTGCCTCGCGCTGCTGCGACAGCCAGCCCAGTGCGTAGCCCAGGAAGAAGCGCTGCAGCGGCGTATAGCCGGCCACCTTCTCGCCCTTCTGGTATTGCGCCGTCTTCTTGAACGCGTCCAGCCCGATCATGATGCCGCCGAAGTCGGCGATGTTTTCGCCCAGGCTGGCTTGCCCGTTGACGTGCAGGCCAGGCAGCGGCTCGAAGGCGTTGAACTGCTTCACCATGACCTGCGCACGCTGGGTGAAGCGTTCCGCGTCCTGCCTGGTCCACCAGTCCAGCAGGTTGCCATTGGCGTCGTACTGGCGGCCTTCGTCGTCGAAGCCGTGGGTGATCTCGTGGCCGATGGTGGAGGCGGCGACATAGCCGTACACCACGGCGTCATCGATCTCGCTGTCGGCGAAGCCGGGGATCATGAACTGCGCGGCGGGCAGCACGATCTCGTTGTTGGACGGGTTGTAGTACGCGTTGTAGGTCTGCGGGGTCATTTCCCATTCGCTGCGATCGACCGGCTTGCCGTACTTGGACAGCATGTCGTCGAAGGCCCAGTGCTGCGCGCGCATCATGTTCTGCGCATACGAATCTCGGCCGATGGCGAGCTTGGAGTAGTCCTTCCACTTGTCCGGGTAACCCACCTTCTTGGTCACGGCGGCGAGCTTCTCGTGCGCCTTGGCCTTGGTGGCGGGGCTCATCCAGTCGAGCTTGTCGATGCGTTCGCCGTAGGCGTTGCGCACCGCCTCGACCATGCCGTTGTAGCGCTGCTTGCTGGCCTCGGAGAAGTAGTCCTTCACGTAGATGCGGCCGAGGATCATGCCGAGGGCGCCGTTCTCGGCGCGCAGCGCACGCTTCCAGCGCGGCTTCTGCTGGACCTGGCCGGACAGGGTGCGGCCGTAGAAATCGAAATGTTCGTCGTCGAAGGCCTGGCTCAGGTAGCTGGCGTATTCGTCGGCGAGATGCGCGCGCAGGTAGTCCCGCAGCACCGGTAGCGGCGTCTTTGCAAGCAGCGCCTGCAGGCCGTCGAAGAACTCGGGCTGGCCGACGATGACGGTGGGTGCGGAGAGCTTCCATGTGGCGAGGCGGGTGTCCCACGCGATGGCGGGCGTGTGCTTCGTCGTCAGTTCCGACGGCGCCATCTTGTTGTAGTTCTTCTCCGGGTCGCGCAGCTCGGCCAGGGGGCGGGACACCTTGGCCAGGGCCGTCTCGAACGCCATCACCTGGGTGGCGCTCTGCTTGGCGGCGGCCTCGTCGGCACCGAGCAGGCGGAACATCCGGCCGAGATGTTCGACATAGGCCGCACGCGCCTTGGCCACGCCCTGTTCGCTGTTGAAGTAGTAGTCGCGCTCCGGCAGGCCCAGGCCACCCTGGGCGAGGTGTACGGCCATGGCGTCGCTCTGCTTCTCGTCCTGCGACACGGCGAAATCGAAGAACGCGTCCACGCCCAGCGGCTGCAGGGCGAAGGCGGCATCCAGGGCCGAGTTCACGTCATGCACCGCGTCGATGCGCGCGAGCTCGTCCTTCAGCGGCGTGGCGCCCAGGCGATCGGCCAGCGACTCGTCCATGGCGATGGTCCAAAAGTCACCGATCTTCTGCTCGTCGCTGCCGGCGGCCGCCTGCTTCTGTGCCGCGGCGTCCTCGCTGATCCTGCGCAGCTTGTCGTACAGCTCGTCCTGCACCACCTGGGCGATGCCCCACTGCGATTCCTCCGCGGGAATCGGGTGCGCCTTCAGCCAGGCGCCGTTGGCGAACTCGAAGAAATCGTCGCCCGGACGGACCGAAGTATCGATATTGCCGGCGACCACATCGGGTTTGGGGGCGACGGTCGTGCTGGCGGCGCAGGCGCTGCCAGCGGCCGCGACGGCGAGGCCGAGCGCCAGCAGGCGGCGGCGCAGGGGGTAGGGATTCGCATGCATGCGATGAGGATGTCCTTGGGGTTGACGAGTCGTGGCCGCCCGCCGGGCGGGCCACGCGGTTACATGCCCAGCGCCAGCCGCGCGCCGAGATCGGTCAGCGGCGACACCAGCAGCAGGCGGGCGAGGATCAGCATGATCATCACTGCCCACGGGGCGAAATCGAGGCCACCCGCGACCAGTCGGCCGCGCAGGGGGCGCAGCAGCGGGCCGACCAGGGTGCCGGCGAGCCGGTAGACCGGATGGTAGCCCTCGACCTGGAACAGGCTCATCAACGACCACACGAAGATCAGCACCACGTAGAACATGGCGATGAAGTCGAGCGTGTCGGCGATCGACAGCAGCACCAGCCCGAGCACGTGCGGGAACATGCCAAGCAGGGCGAACAGCACCACGCGCTTGATCAGCATCAGCAGCCAGATCAGCAGCAGGGCGGCGACGTTGATGCGCCGCCAGTTCGGCAGCAGCCGCCGGAGCGGGGCCAGCACCGGATTGGTGGTGCGGTAGATGAACTGGCTCAGCGGATTGTGGAAGTCGGCGCGGCTGGCCTCGGCGGCCAGTCGCAGCATGAACAGCGCCGCGGCCGCGCCGAAGGCGAGTTCGAGCAGGAAGGAAAGGGCGTTTACCAGGTAGCTCACGGCGTGTCGTCCAGGGCGGCGGCCAATGCCTCGCCACGGTGCGTGGCGGCAGCCACGGCGCGGGCGACGACCTGGCTGAAGTGGTCGGCGGCGAAACTCTCCAGGGCGGCCTGGGTGGTGCCGTTGGGCGAGGTGACCCGCTTGCGCAACACGCTGGGGTCCTCGCCGCTCTCGGTGAGCATGCGGCCGGCCCCCAGGCAGGCCTGCGCGGCCAGGGCGCGCGCCGTGTCACGCGACATGCCCTGAGAGAACGCCGCGTCCTCCAGCGCTTCCACCATGGCGAAGAAATACGCCGGGCTGGAGCCGGAGATGGCGGTCACCGTGTCCAGCAGCGATTCGTCGTCCAGCCAGCGGGTGAGGCCGACGGCGTCCAGGATGTGCTGGGCCAGCGCGCGCTGCTCGGCGCTGACGCGGCGGTTGGCGAACAGGCCGGTGGCGCCGGCGCCGATCAGGGCCGGCGTATTGGGCATGCAGCGCACGATGGGCAGGGCATGGCCGAACCAGCGCTCCATCTGGTCGATGCGCACGCCGGCGGCGATGGAGATCAGCAACGGCCGCTGGCGGGCCAGCACGTCCTTCAGCTCGGCATGGACCGCCGGCATGATCTGCGGTTTCACGGCCAGGATCAGCACGTCGGCCTCGGCCGCCGCCTGGCGGTTGTCGGCGTAGCAGGCCACGCCGAAGTCGCGTCCCAGCTCCTGGCGTGCCTCGGCCCGGGGCTCGGCCACGCTGATCGATGAGGCGGCAACGCCGGTCTTCAGCAGGCCGCCGATGAGGCTGCGCGCCATGTTGCCGCCGCCGATGAATGCGATACGTGTCATGCAGGTTCCTCGCCAGTGCGGCCTTTACCTTACCGGAGGCGGGGGTCGCCCGTCCCCTGGCGGAAGGCCCGGCCCGGGGTCGGGCCGAAGGATGCTTTCGCTAACCTGGTCCGCACTTTGGGCGGTAGACCTAAGGAAAGACTGGTGGCGCGGGCCTTGGCGCGAGTAGTATCGGCCCGCTTGCATGGGGAACCGGGACAGGGCCATTCGCACGGCGTCGGCGCGCTTGCGCCGCGGCGCCTTGCCGCAAGGTAAAACCCGCTCCCCCATGACCGCCGCATGACATCCAGACGATTGGGTTGAGGGGAACACCAGATGGATATCGCCGAACTGCTTGCCTTCTCGGTGAAGAACAAGGCCTCGGACTTGCACCTGTCCGCCGGCCTGCCGCCGATGATCCGCGTGGACGGTGACGTGCGCCGCATCAACATCCCGGCGCTCGAGCACAAACAGGTGCACTCGCTGATCTACGACATCATGTCGGACAAGCAGCGCCGCGACTACGAAGAATTCCTCGAGGTCGACTTCTCGTTCGAGATCCCCGGCCTGGCGCGCTTCCGCGTCAACTCGTTCAACCAGAACCGTGGCGCGGGTGCGGTATTCCGTACCATTCCCTCCGAGGTGCTCACGCTGGAAGACCTGGCGGCGCCGTCGGTGTTCCGCGAGCTGATCGAGCAGCCGCAGGGCCTGATCCTTGTGACCGGTCCGACCGGCTCGGGCAAGTCCACCACGCTGGCGGCGATGGTCGACCACATCAACAAGAACGAATACGGCCACATCCTCACCATCGAGGACCCGATCGAATTCGTGCACACCTCGCAGAAGTGCCTGATCAACCAGCGCGAAGTGCACCGCGACACCCACGGCTTCAACGAGGCGTTGCGTTCGGCGCTGCGTGAAGACCCGGACTACGTCCTGGTGGGCGAATTGCGCGACCTGGAGACCATCCGCCTGGCGCTGACCGCCGCGGAAACCGGCCACCTGGTGTTCGGCACCCTGCATACCAGCTCGGCGGCCAAGACCATCGACCGCATCATCGACGTGTTCCCGTCCGGCGAAAAGCCGATGGTGCGCTCGATGCTGTCCGAATCGCTGCGCGCGGTGATTTCGCAGTCGCTGCTGAAGAAGGTGGGCGGCGGTCGTATCGCGGCGCACGAGATCATGGTGGGCATCCCCGCCATCCGCAACCTGATCCGCGAGGACAAGGTGGCGCAGATGTATTCCTCGATCCAGACCGGCCAGCAGTACGGCATGCAGACGCTGGACCAGAACCTGCAGGACCTCGTGAAGCGCGGCCTGGTCACTCGCCAGCAGGCGATGGGCTATGCGCGCAACAAGGACATCTTCAAGTAAGCAGTTGGTTGTTGACGTTGAACCCCGGAGGTCCGTGCCATGAGTGATTTCGACTTCACCTCGTTCCTGAAGCTGATGGTGCACAAGAAGGCATCGGATCTCTTCATCACGGCCGGCGTGCCGCCGTCGATGAAGGTGCAGGGCCGTGTCGTGCCCATCACGCAGAGCCCGCTGTCCGCGCAGCAGTCGCGCGACATGGTGCTCAACGTGATGACGCCCTCGCAGCGCGAGGAGTTCGAAAAGACCCACGAGTGCCAGTTCGCCATCTCGGCGCAGGGCGTGGGCCGCTTCCGCGTGTCGTGCTTCTACCAGCGCAACTGCGTGGGCATGGTGCTTCGTCGCATCGAGTCGAAGATCCCGACCATCGAGGAGCTGACCCTGCCGCCGGTGATCAAGCAGCTGGCGATGACCAAGCGCGGCATCATCATCTTCGTGGGCGGTACCGGTACCGGTAAGTCGACCTCGCTGGCCTCGATGATCGGCTACCGCAACGCCAATTCGACCGGCCACATCATCACCATCGAGGACCCGATCGAATACGTGCACAAGCACGAGGGCTGCATCATCACGCAGCGCGAGATCGGTATCGATACCGACAACTGGGACAACGCACTGAAGAACACGCTGCGCCAGGCGCCCGACGTGATCATGATCGGCGAAGTGCGTACGCGCGAGACGATGGAACACGCCATCAACTTCTCCGAAACCGGTCACCTGTGCCTGTGCACGCTGCACGCGAACAACGCCAACCAGGCGATGGACCGCATCCTGCACTTCTTCCCGGAAGACCGCCGCTCGCAGCTGTTCATGGACCTGTCGCTCAACCTCAAGGGCATCGTGGCGCAGCAGCTGATCCCCACCCCGGACGGCAAGGCGCGTCGCGTGGCGGTGGAAGTGCTGCTGGGCACGCCGCTGGTGCAGGACTACATCCGCCAGGGCGAGATCCACAAGCTCAAGGAAGTGATGAAGGAATCCACCAACCTCGGCATGAAGACCTTCGACCAGAGCCTGGTCGAGCTTTATCACGCCGGCGAGATCTCCTACGAGGACGCGCTGCGCCACGCGGACAGCTCCAACGAAGTGCGCCTGCGCATCAAGCTGGCCCAGGGCGGCGACGCCCACACGCTTTCGCAGGGCCTGGACGGCGTGGAACTGGAAGAGACGCGCGATTCGCAGAACTTCGGTGGCGGCAACCTGCTGCGTCGTTGATCCACCCGGCAGCCGGACAGGAAGAAGGAGCCCGATGGGCTCCTTCTTCGTTTCAGCACCGCCCTATGCAGCGTGCGAGCGATTAATGGGCGGCATCGCTGATCATCAGGCCACTGGTGTCCACGCTCTTCACGCCCTTCACTTGCTTGGCCACGTGTTCGACCTTGGTCTTCTCGCTGGTGCTGGCCGTGGTACCGGTGAGGCTAACCACGCCGTCCTTGGTCTGGACGGAAATATCTGTGCTCTTGATGCCCTTGGTGGTCGCCAGTTCGGATTTGATCTTGGTGGTGATCCAGGCATCGTTGGTCTTGCCGGGCACGGTCTCGTTGCTCGACTGCTTGTCCTGCATGGTCGCCGCATCCTGGGTCTGTCGCATGGCGGCGGCGTCCTGCTGCCGTTGTGCTGCGTCCTGTGACTGTCGCGCGGCGTCCTGGGCGGCAACCTGTGCAAACGGCACAGTCGCGAAGGCTGCCGCGAAGCCGGCGGCGATCAGCGTCTTGCGGAACAGGTTGTTGGTACGCATGGTAACTCTCCTGTGTGTCGGAGCACTGTCCGGGTGGCAGGCCGCTGCCGTGGTCCACGGCATCAGCGCGTCTCATACCAACAGCCGTTGCGTGAATCGAGCGTGGCTGGTGCGTGCATCGGTTCAGCGCGTCATTACGGTTGCGAACGCCGTGTCATGACGATGTCCCCAAAATGTTCGACTCGCTAAGAATGCGCTAAGCGAAAGGGCGTTCAATGCGCCGGTTTGCTCACGTCGTCTTTGCACCGGAGCGAAGTGAGCGGCGCGCGTGGCATCCACGCGAGCGCGTTTCACGCGCCAGGGGCGCGGCGCGCAGGCACCTGCGTTGCACCGGAAGGAGCTTCGTGTTCGATGCTTGCTGCACGCGCGCCATCGGGCGCCGCTGCCTTGCGCGGCACCGGCGCGGTCTCCACGATGAATGCATCGATGACCGTGATCGCGCTCGCCACGTGGATAATGCGCTGGCGATCGGAAAGCAGGGGTTCCACGAAAAAGAACGGGGCGCCCGAGGCGCCCCGTTGGTTCCGGCATCGTGCGGACGCGTCGGTTTACTTCAGCTCGGTCTGGCTGGTGACCACCAGGCCGCTGCTTTCCATGTGCACCTCGCCGCTCAGGCTCTTGATGCGCGCAGCCTGTGCTTCCATCGACGCGAACTGCTGCTTGGAATGCTCGGCGGCCGCCTTGGCCGTGGCCCGCGCTTCCGGATCGTCCGCATTCGTTTCGGCAGTGAGCTCGGCGATGTGCTCGGCCTTCTGCGCCATGGCCTTGACCCAGGCCTGGTACATCTCGCCGCTCAGGTGCAGGCGGCCGAGCCGCCCCGCGTCGCCACCCTGCGCGCCAATCAATTCGCCGAGCTTGGCGTCTTCGCCCGGGCCGATGGCCAGTGCCAGCGCCTTCGGACCCATCGCGGCCCACACCGGCGTGCCCAGCGGCGCGGTGACTTCCGGCGGCAGCGCCACCGGCTTGCCATCGGTGCCCAGCTTCATCTGCTGCAGGCCCGAGACGGCCATCTGCGCCATGGCCAGCAGCCCGGCCGGGTTGGAGGTGCCGATCAGGATGCGGCCGCTGAACTTCGGCATGCTGTCATTGCTGCCCGGCTGGAAGCTGTCCAGCGCCACGCGCGCACCGAGCAGGTCGCCCACCGGGGGGACGGCCGCCTGCTGCGCCATCAGGCCGAGCTTGGCGAAGCTGTCGTTGAGGTCGGCCAGCGAGGGGCAGGCGAACGGCTTGGCCGCCACCGCGTCGGCCTGCGCGCTCCAGAACGCGCGCATCTGCACGATCGGCACCGCGAGGCTGATGTCGAACGGCGCCGTGCCTGCCGCACCCAGGCCCGGCAGCTCCACCTTGAGGCCGGTGAAGGCCTTGGTGATGTCATCGGCCAGCGCCATGTCCCAGCGGATGTCCTGGTGCTTCTCGTCCAGCTTGGTGTAGCCGAAGCTCAGCGAGGGGATGCGGGCGGCGATGCGGGTGGCGTCGGCCTCGCACGCGGGGGAAACCTTCAGCTGGTTGGCGATCGGTTCGCCGGTCTTGGCCGATTCGGCCTCGGCACGCGCCTTGATCAGCGCGTTGAACATCGGGTCCTTGCCGCTGGCGGCCAGCGGCAGCAGGCGGGTGAGGTCGACCTGGCCGATCGCCCATGGCTGGTAATCCTTGGCCTTGGCGAGCTTCTCCAGGCGACCGTCGTCCTGCAGGCTCTTCGCCGGGCGGTCGAGGCCGAAGGCGAGGCGCAGGGTGGCTTCGGGCGCGTCGGAGGGCAGCAGGGCGGCGACCGCCTGCTTGCCGACCACGGCCATCACCACCTGCATGCCGGCCTCGGCCGAGACGTGCCGGCGATAATTCAGGCCAGCCAGCGTGGCGCTTTCGAAGGGCTTGCCGTAGGCAGCCTCGAGACGACCCACGAACGCGTCGAACGCCTTGGGGTCGACCAGCTCGAAACGCACGACCGGCGACAGGCCAAGGCCGTAGAAGGCCGAGTGGCCCTTCATGTTCAGGCCGGCGTTCTGCGCGAACGACTCGATGGTCTTGCCGTCCAGCTCGGCGATGATCGCCTTGAGCAGGCGCGAGGCGTCCGGATCCTTCTCGGCCAGGTCGTCGGCGGTGGAGCGCAGCTGGGCCAGTTCGGTCGGCAGCTGGGAGTCCGCCTGGGCGAGCAGCGCCTTGCGGGTGTCGTCGTCCAGCACGTCCAGGTTGGCCACCACGTACGGCGTGTCGGCCGGCACGAAGGCGAGGGGGGCATCCTTGTCCTTGTGGTGGCATGCAGCCAGCAGCACGCCGGCGAAGCCCAGCGCGGCAATCCGCGTCGTCGATCGCATGTCTATTCCCTTGAATGAAATGGGTGAGTCGCGCCGCGCATTATGCCCGGATTCTGGGCATGACGCGGCGCATCACCCGGGGCTCAGCGGCCCAGTACCTCGGCCAGCACGGCCATGCGCACGAAGACGCCGTTGCCCACCTGTTCGAGGATGCGCGACTGCGGGCCGTCGGCCACTTCCGAGGCAATCTCGATGCCGCGGTTGATCGGGCCCGGGTGCATCACCAGCGCGCCCTTGGCCGCCCGCTCCAGGCGGCGGTTGTCGAGGCCGTAGCGGTTGAAGTAGGCGGCTTCGTCGGGCAGGTCGGTGGCGGCCATCCGTTCCTTCTGCAGGCGCAGCATGATCACCGCGTCGGCGCCTTCGATCGCCGCGTCGAAATCGTCGGTGATCACGCATTGCGGGAATTCGTCCTGCGAGGGCATCAGCGCCTGCGGCGAACACAAGCGGATTTCCTTGGCGCCCATGGCGCTCAGCGCGTGCACGTCCGAGCGCGCCACGCGCGAATGCTTCACGTCGCCGCAGATGACCACGGTGAGCCGGCTGAAGTCCGGGCGGTGCTGGCGGATGGTGAGCACGTCGAGCAGGCCCTGGGTGGGGTGCGCGCGATTGCCGTCGCCGGCGTTGATCACCGACACGCCGCTCATCGCGTGGCGCACCAGTTCCTCCGGCGTGCCCGATACCTTGTGGCGCACCACGATGGCGTCCAGGTGCATGGCTTCGAGCGTGTGCAGCGTGTCGAACAGCGCCTCGCCCTTGCTGGTGGAGGAAAAGCCGATGTCGAAGTTGATCACGTCGGCGCCGAGGCGGCGCGCGGCCAGCTCGAACGACGTGCGCGTGCGCGTCGACGGCTCGAAGAACAGGTTGAGGATGGTTCGCCCGCCCAGCAGGTCCAGCTTGCGCGTGCCGTGGGCGCAGCCGTCGCGCATGGTTTCCGCACGATCGAGCAGGCGCTCGATGGTTTCGCGGGGCAGGTGTTCCAGCGTGGTGAGGTGGCGCAGGCGTTGGCTCATGGCGGGCGATTGTCGTGGAGGGTGTCAGGGTCCGGTGGTCACGGCGCCGGCCAGCCACCGCTCGAGGATCACGGCGGCGGCTTCGGCATCGATGGTAGCGGCGTCGCGCTTCTTCTTCAGTCCGGCGGCGCGCGCGCTGGCGAAGCGCTGCGAGGCTTCGCGCGAACTGTGGCGTTCGTCGGTGAGTTCGACGGGAAGGCCGTAGCGCTGGCGCAGCTTCTCGGCGAAACGGCGTGCCCCGCGGCTGGCGGGCTGCTCCTCGCCGTCGAGGGTCAGCGGCAGGCCGACCACCAGGGTATCCGGCAACCATTCCTGGCGTAGCGCATCGAGCCGGGACCAGTCGGGATCGCCATCGCGCACGGCCACCGTGCCGAGGCCGCGCGCGCTGCCGGTGAAGCGGTTGCCGACCGCGACGCCGATCAGCCGACTGCCGTAGTCGAAGCCGAAGACACAGCTCATGCGTGGCCCGCGTAACCGGGCAGCTGCAGCGGGTCGACGCCCACCAGGCCGGCGGCGGCGCTCCAGCGTTCCTCCAGCGGGGTGTGGAACACCACGCGCTCGCTCGCTTCGGCGGTCAGCCAGGTGTTGTCCTTGAGTTCCTGTTCCAGCTGGCCGGCGCTCCAGCCGGCATAGCCGAGCGTCATCACGGCGAGGCGCGGGCCCTCGCCCTTGGCCATGGCGACGAGGATGTCGCGCGAGGTGGTCACCGACCAGTCGGCGTTGATGCGGTAGCTGGACTCCCAGTGCCCGGGGTCGCGGTGCAGTACGAAGCCACGCTCCTGCTGCACGGGGCCGCCGATCAGCACGGGCGCGTCGGCCACCTCGAGGTCGTTGCAGTCGAGCTTCATCTGGGCCAGGACGTCGCCCAGGCGGTATTCGG
>JACXTT010011871.1_pt1 | contig 11609 bp, 8 predicted proteins | sample 9270951 | NCBI WGS metagenome assembly JACXTT01 (sample SAMN15532306, study PRJNA645909) | rock metagenome | isolation source: weathered quartz diorite | place: Puerto Rico | collected 2017-06-21 | reverse complement strand
AGGCAGGATGAATCACCAAAAGCTGTTCGTCAGGGGAATGATCGTAGTAGGCGCACTCTATGCGGTGCTCGTGACTTTGTTCCTTCGAGTGCCAACGGCATCGGCGATTCCGAGCTATGCTCGGCAGACCGGATATCCATGCAAGTCCTGTCATTATATGCCGCCTGAACTGACGCCGCTGGGCCGCGCGTTCAAGTTGAGTGGCTACACTCTGGCAGCAAAGCCGACCATCTCCTCGAAACCCACCGGGGGAAAGGAGGGCGGATTGGACATTTTGGAATCCTTCCCGCTTTCCGTGCTGTTCGATACTTCTTTCACTTCCGCGAGATCGCCTGTACCGGGCTCCCAGAACGGAAGCTTTGAGTTTCCTCAGCAAGCCTCGCTCTTTCTAGCGGGAGCGTGGTCAACGCATGTCGGGAGCTTCGTACAAGTGACCTATTCCAGCCAGGGTGACCATTTTAGTTGGGACATGACCGACATCCGGTACGCTAATTCCACGAAGCTCTTTCAGAAGGACTTTGCGTATGGAATTACTCTCAACAATAATCCCACCTTGGAAGACCTCTGGAACAGCACTCCGGCTTGGGGTTTTCCATTTGTGAGCAGCGATTGGGCGCCTGGGCCTACCGCGGGCGCAATCGTCAATGGAGGCCTGGCGTCAGATGTCGCGGGGCTCGGCGGGTACGCCATGTGGGACAATCACCTGTATTTCGCCGGGACCATTTACCGCACAGCTCATCTAGCGGCTACTTTGCCGAATACAGGAGCAGGCCAAGGCTTCAACATCCGGGGAGTTGCTCCCTACTGGCGTGTGGCCTGGCAGCAGAATTCGGCGAACAACTATTTCATGGTTGGCGCGTACGGATTACATATGAAGTCCACGCCCAATAACATCACCGGCGCCGAAGACAGCTACACCGATTGGGCCGCCGATTTCCAATATGACCGAACAATCCCTCGGTTTCACAACGATGTAGTCTCACTCCGCGGCACTTACATTCGCGAGAATTCAGCGCTCCATTCAGCATTTCCCGCGGGAGCTGCATTCGTCTACCACCACTTGAACACTGTACAGGCGAACGCCGAGTACCACTTCGGCAACAAATATTCCGCTACCGTAGGGTGGTTCAACGTAAACGGATCATCTGATCCCACGTTTTTCGCGCCAGCTCCCGTAACTGGTAACACGAACGGCGACCCGAGAACCAACGGCTACGTTGCCAATTTTTCCTGGTGGCCGGTTCAGAACGTCGGGCTCACGTTCCAGTACACCGGTTATACGAGCTTTAACGGAGCGGGCACGAACTACGACGGATCAGGGCGCAATGCCGGCGCGAACAACACGGTCTATTTACTTGCTCGGTTTGTTTTCTGATTTGCGTGGAAGGCTACTCACGGTCACCAAAGGTTGAATGAGGGTTCCGGGCGGCGGTTCGAGTTCGGTGCACAACCACTGAACCCGGACGTCGCCCGAGACCATGCGTAGCAGAACCCGTCCGAACGCAACTCAGATTTCGGAAGACACAATGGCAGGCTCCGCGCCGGTTTTTGCCGCGATAGCGGCGCGGATTTTTGGCAGGGCGGCGCGCGCGGCCTCTTCGCCCGCGGCTAATAGCTCGGGTGTCTTGTCGAAGTCATCCCACAGGTAGTCCTTCACCACCGGCTCGATGATGATGTCGGCGCTGCGCCGCCATTCGAGGTCGGCATGCCGCTGCAAGATTCCGAACGACAGCCCAATTACGTCCACGATGCTGGTAGGCTTGCGCGCATTTGCGGACTCGAGGAAGATGGCGATGACGATATCCGCGCCCATCCCGCGCGCGGCCTCGACCGGAACAGGTGCCGCAAGGAAACCGTCCACGAGCATCCTGTCGTCGATCTCAACTGGGACAAACATTCCAGGGTACGCGCAGGAAGCTCGGAGCGCCGGGCCTAGTTGACCGTGCGTAAAGAAGACCGCTTTTCCCGTCGCAAGATCGGTTGCAGCAATGGCCAGCGGAATCTTCAGGTCTTCAAACGTGGTCACGCCAAGAAATTTTCTGGGGTAGTGCTCAAGCCTTTGGTTGGAGGCGAGGCCCAGCCAGGACAGTTTCCAATTTCCAAAGTCTTTGAACCGCGTGGCCCGAGCTTGCGCTTCGATTTCCGCGGTGGTGTGGCCGCTGGCATAAGCAATGGCAAGCAAGGCCCCTGAGCTTGTCCCGGCCAGATAGTCGATCGGGATATGTTCCTCTTGGAGGACGCGGAGCACCCCTAGGTGAGCGATGCCGCGCGCGAAGCCTCCACCCAGCGCGATCCCAATGCGTGGCCGGCCCTGCGGGTGTGGCGCAAGGGGCGGCACGGCATAGGCGAATTCGCGGACTCGCTCAACCGCGCCGTGGAGCCAATTTAGTACCTTCTTTGCGTTCCCATCGCTCATCGCTGGGTAAGATAACGTTAACTTTAAATCGGATGCCTGGCGTTTCTCGTTGACCCTGGATTGTCGCTTCTGTAACCTGCACTGGCGTCCGGGCACATCGGAGTGAGATTCCGCATCCGGTGAAGAACCAGTCTGCTGTTCGCGGTCTGACGAAAATCCATGTCCAAACGATCGATCGAAAAAGTTGTGGTCCTGGGCGCTGGAACGATGGGCGCGCGCATCGCCGCGCACGTCGCCAACGCCGGGGTCTGGTGCGCGCTGCTCGATATCGCTCCAAAGGAGCTGAATGCCGAGGAGCAGAAGCGCGGCCTGGCTCTGTCAAGCCCCGAAGTGCGCAATCGCATTGTTCGCAGTGGCCTTTCTGCCGCTGTGAAGACCAAGCCTGCCGCTTTTTTCACTCGTGGCCTCGAAAATCGCATCGTCACCGGCAATTTCGAGGACGATTTGAAGCTCTGCGCCCAGGCGGACTGGATTGTCGAAGCCGTCGCGGAGAATCTCGAGATCAAGCGCGCGTTGCTTTCGCGAGTCGCCGAAATTCGCAAGCCTGGCACGATCGTCACCACAAATACCTCCGGCCTGCCCGTGCGCAGCATCGCCGAAGGAACGCCCGGCGAATGGCAGGAGCACTGGGTCGGCACGCATTTCTTCAACCCGCCGCGCTATTTGAAGCTGGTCGAAATCATCCCCGGAGCGGCTACGCGGCCGGACGCGATCGAAACACTGGCCGATTTTTGCGACCACAAGCTGGGCAAAGGCGTGGTCGTCGCCAAGGACACTCCCAATTTTATCGCCAATCGCATCGGAACATTCGCGATGCTGAATGCGCTTCGGCTGATGAACGAGCTTGGCATGACGTTCGAAGAAGTGGATGCCTGCACGGGACCTGCCCTCGGCTGGCCCAGGTCGGCTACGTTTCGACTCGCGGATATCGTCGGGATCGATATTCTTCTTCACGTTATTCGCAACATCCACGAAAACATTCCAAACGACGAGGCGCGCGAGCTCTATCGCGTCCCCCCGCTCATGGAGGAGATGGCGAAACGCGGGTGGCTAGGCGACAAAACAGGGAGCGGATTTTACAAGCGCGTCAAGAAGTCCGGCGGCGAATCGGAGATCCTCGCGCTCGATCCAGCGAAGATGGAATACCGCCCGCAGCAGAAGGCGCGGTTCGCGTCCATCGAAGCAGGAAAAGCGATCGAGGACACGGGCGAACGGCTGCGAATGCTGACCGCACCGGCGCTCGAAGGAAAAGAGGGCGACAGGGCGCAGAAATTCATCTGGGGAGCCCTCTCGGGGATGTTCCTTTACGCCGCGCGGCGCGTTCCGGAAATCTCGGAGTCGATTGTGGACATAGACCGCGCTACGCGCTGGGGCTTTGCGTGGGAGTTGGGGCCGTTCGAGACGTGGGACGCGGTCGGCACTGAGCCTGCCGCAAGGCAGCTCGAGAAGGAAGGCCAGGCACTGCCGCCGCTGGTCACTGCGGTTCTCTCTTCGGGCAAGAAATCGTTTTACCAGTCGGCGCACGGGGAGGCGTCGTATTTCGATCTCGCGTCGAAAGCTTACAAACCCGTGTCGAGGCCGAACGGAATCACGGTTTTGAAATCGCTGAAAGATCGCGCTAAGGAAATCGAGAAAAATTCCGGCGCGAGCCTTATCGATCTTGCCGACGGCGTCGTGTGCTGCGAATTTCACGCCAAGATGAATGCCATCGGCGGCGACGTGATTGGGATGATTCTAAAAGGTCTCGGGCGGCTGCGCACGGAATTCGACGCCATGGTGATCGCGAATCAGGGCGTGAATTTCTCCGCCGGCGCGAACCTGATGCTCATCCTGATGACGGCGCAGGAGCAGGAGTGGGACGACCTGCACCTTGCCGTGCGCCAATTCCAGAACGCCACGCTGGCGCTCAAGCACTCGCCGAAGCCGGTGGTCGTCGCGCCGCAAGGGCTGGCGCTCGGAGGCGGGTGCGAAATCGTGCTGCATGGGACGCGAATCCACGCTGCCGCGGAGGCCTACATCGGCCTGGTGGAAACAGGCGTCGGACTGATCCCGGCGGGCGGCGGTACGAAGGAAATGATCATCCGCGCGAACGAACGCGCCGAAGGAGAAGAGGACCTCGACCTTTTCCACGCGCTGAAGCCTGTGTTTGAGAACATCGCCATGGCCAAAGTTTCAACGAGCGGCGAAGAGGCGCGCGAATTGGGCTACTTGCGCCGCGCCGACCTCGTGGCCATGAATCTCGACCGTTTGGTGGCGGATGCGAAGGAAACAGCGCTCGGCCTCGTCCGCAGCGAATGGCGGCAGACGGCGCCTGCGCCCACGGAGCCGTCGATTCGTGTCCTGGGCCAGGAATTCTCGGCCGCCGCGAAGCTCGCCGTCCACATGATGCTGCGCGGCGAATACATCTCGGAATACGACGCACTGGTTGCGCGCAAGCTGGGCCACGTCCTCGCAGGAGGCGCGCTTACTTCGGCCCAGCTCGTCAGCGAGCAATACATCCTCGACCTCGAGCGCGAGGCGTTCGTCTCCCTCTGCGGCGAACGCAAAACCCAAGAGCGCATCGCGCACACCCTGAAAACCGGCAAGCCGCTGCGGAATTAGTCTTTTTGCTCAAGTGAATGGCGCGCGACTCCGGTAAAACTATGTTAGAGTCGCGCGATCAAATCCACGCCGAATCAAGGAGGTGTCCCATGGTGGAATTACGAGCCAGGGGGGTGGTCACAACGGGAACAGTTTGTCTTGCTCTCTCTTTTGCTTTTGCCCTGGCAGTCCTCGGTTGCGGCTCCTCTCAACAGCAGGCGCCGGCAGACACGAGGGCTGCGGACGAGGCGGCGGTTCGAAAAGCCGATGCGGACTGGGCCGCGGCGGGACAGTCCAAACAAGTCGATGCGTGGGTCGCGTTCTATACGGACGACGCGGTGGTGCTGCCACCGAATGACAAAGCGGCGACGACCAAAGACAGCATTCGAAAAACTATTGGTGACGTGCTGGCGTTGCCCGGACTCACCGTCAATTGGAAAGCCGCAAAAGTCGAAGTAGCTAAGTCCGGCGATCTCGCGTATGCCCAGGGAACTTATGAATTAGGCATGACGGGTCCCAAAGGCAAGCCCATGGCTGACCATGGGAAATATGTCGAGGTGTGGAAGAAGCAGCCTGACGGCAACTGGAAGTGTGCCGTCGATACTTGGAACTCGGATTTGCCCCCAACACCGCCATCGAAGTGAACCGAGGATTAGCCGCATTCCCGTGAGGAGAAGGCTTCCGGGTATAGTTGCGCGCCTCCAACATCCAGAAGGAGAAAAACCCATGAAACCTCGTGCCTTGATCGGTCTCGCAGTGGCCGGGATCGTTCTGTCATGGGCGATTCCGCGGTCCGTTGCGCTCGTTTTCGGCCAGGCCGCCATGAAGGAAGCCCCTCACGTTGGAGAGGGCGGGTTGCCTCAATTCGAGAAGGACCCAAATTTTCCGAAGGTGCCCTCAAAGTGGAGGATGGGATTTGGTTCGGATGCCGCCGTGGACGCGCAGGATCACATTTGGATTTTGAGCCGGCCGCACACCCTGGCGCATCCCCGTTCGACGCCGCCTGACCTTGTGTCGGTCCCCGCGCCTCCAGTCATGGAGTTCGACAACGAAGGCAATTTCATTCAAGCCTGGGGCGGCGAGAGCGGACCCGGGTACCAATGGCCTTCGAACGAACACAGCATCACCGTGGACTACAAAGGCTTCGTGTGGATTCTAGGAAACGCAGACGGAGCGCGAAACAATCCCGCCAGTCTTTCGAACGACAATCAAGTTCTCAAGTTCACTAGGGATGGCAAATTTGTGATGGCCATCGGCAAGAGCGGTCAAACAGGCAGCAACGCGACTGAAGTCTTAAGGGGAGCGACAAGCGTTCGCGTCTACCCCAAAACGAATGAGGTGTTCGTCAGCGACGGGTACGGCAACAGCCGCATCATGGTCTATGACGCGGACACGGGGAAATTCAAGCGCATGTGGGGCGCGTACGGCAACAAGCCGCTCGATACGGACCAGCGCCCGCCCGTGGAGCCTTCCAAGCCAAACGAATTGTGTCCCATGGTGTGCGGGATTTGGCCGACGTATCAGCAGTTTTCGGTGCCGCACGACATCAAGTTTTCGAACGATGGACTCGCCTATGTGGCCGATCGAGGGAACAAGCGGGTTCAAGTGTTCACGCCTGAGGGCAAATTTGTCGCGGAGCAATTCATCGGCGTCGACAGCAAGTACTACCTGCAGGCGAGGTCTGTGGCATTTTCGCCCGATTCGGCTCAGCGGTTTCTGTACGTTGCTGGATCTCCCGACGTTTACGTATTGAATCGCAGGACGCTCGAGGTTCTGGGATCATTCAACATCGGTTCGCCGCAAGGAGACCCTCCAGGCCACCTGATCAATGTAGACCATGAAGGCAACGTTTATGCGGTCCAAGCCGAGCTCAGCGGTGCCGACGGACACAGCGGAGGCGCGGGCGCTTACAAGTTCACATTCAAGGGGGTTACACCCACGGTTTCCTGTCCTCCATGCGCATCTACCAAGCGTACTGAGTAACGATTGGCCGCGCGGGAGTATCGCTTGAGGCCACCGCACGTTGCTTTTTCGCCCACATAAGCATCCAATCGAATGAGCAAGTCTGAAATGTAGTGAACCTCTGTTCGCCCACACAGACGGGATAGGGCAGGAGCCAAACCATGCGAGAAGCCGTCATCGTAAGTTCAGTTCGCACGCCAGTTGGAAAGGCGTTCAAGGGCGCGTTGCACGCCACGCGGCCGGATGATCTGGCCGCCATTGCGATGCAGGAAGCGATTCGCCGCGTGCCGGGCCTGGATCCCAAGGATATTGAGGATGTGATCCTCGGCTGCGCGATGCCGGAAGGCGAGGCGGGGATGAACGTCGCGCGCATCGCCTCTCAGCGCGCGGGGCTGCCGCCTGAGATTCCGGCCATCACGATCAACCGGTTTTGCTCGTCGGGTTTGCAAGCGATTGCGATGGCCGCTGAGCGCATCATGGTCGGCCACGCTGACGTGATTCTCGCCGGGGGCACGGAATCCATGAGCATGATCCCAATGGGCGGCAACAAAATTTCCCCAAATCCCTGGTTGATGGACCACTATCCGGACGCGTACCTCAGCATGGGCCTGACCGCAGAAAATGTGGCTAAGAAATACGGCATCACGCGCGAAAAGGCCGATGAGTTTTCCCTGGCGAGCCACACAAAGGCGCTCGCAGCAATCGCCGCTGGAAAATTCAAGGACGAAATAGTCCCCGTGGACGTTCAGACAACGGTCATCGCCAATGCCGCAAATGGCCAAGCGGCGAAAGCCAAAACGACCACGACGCGCTTCGAAATAGACGAAGGGCCTCGCGCCGACACGAGCATGGAAGCGCTAGCTAAGCTCAAGCCAGCTTTCCACGCCCGTGGCACGACCACTGCCGGTAACAGCTCGCAGACGAGCGACGGCGCGGCTGCTACTATCGTCATGAGCGCCGAGAAAGCGCGAGCACTGGGCGCCAAACCCATGGCGCGGTTCCTCGGCTTTGCAACGGCCGGCGTACCTGCCGAGATCATGGGGATTGGGCCCGCCTTCTCGATTCCGAAGGCCCTGAAACTGGCAGGCCTAAAGCTCGACCAGATTGAAGTGATCGAACTGAACGAAGCCTTTGCCGTGCAGTCCCTTGCGGTCATCCAGGAGGCGGGGCTCGATCCTACGCGGGTGAATCCCAATGGCGGCGCCATCGCTCTCGGGCACCCCCTCGGCTGCACCGGGGCGAAGCTCACCGCTTCGATTCTGCGCGAGCTGGAGCGCCGCAACGCGCGCTACGGCATGGTCGCCATGTGCATCGGCGGCGGGATGGGCGCGGCGGGAATTTTCGAGCGGGTTGCGTAGCAGGGCGCAGGCAAGCCGCCGCTCCAAACGAGAACGACAGGAATGAGCCAAGTTCTTGTAGCCCGCCTCTTCAGAGGCGGGGATTTCCCCCAAAATCTTCGGCAAACCCTCGCCTCTAAAAAGGCGAGCTACAGCACCGCGGCTCGCGGAATGCGTCTCTGAATTGACTTAGCGGAACAGCAGGTACGCACTGTAGCCCAGGCCTGCCCCCAGCATCGACCCCACAACCACGTCGCTGAGGAAATGCATTCCTAGAATAATCCTCGAAGCGGCGATGCTTAGCGAGAGCGCCAGCAGGGCTGCCTGCAATTGCGGATAAAAAATGCACAAGGGCACGGCGATGGCGAAAGCGCTCATTGAATGGCCGGAGGGGAATGAGAACTGGTCGGGCGGAAGTATAGTGGCCCAGCAGTGCGCTTCCAGCTGGCACGGGCGGCTTCTCTTGCTCATCTTCTTGAGAAAGCGGAACAACACGATCGTCGCCGCTTCGGCGGTGGCGCTAGCGCCAAAGGCGATAAATCGCGAATCGCCGCCAAACAGCAGCAAGGCAATGCCGACCGAATACCAGATCCACCCATCCCCCAGTCGCGTTGCGGCGATCATCCAGAAGCGCAGCCAACGGGGCGCGCGCCAGCGATTCACCCTGCGCATGACTTGATGGTCGCGGGCCTGGATGAAGTCCCAAACCATTCTCCGAGCAGCCATGATTGCACCTCACGCTACGGCGTTACGCCAGCACCTTTTCCAGCGCAGGCGGCGTCGTCCGTAAACGACCTCCCGGAACGTGTTTCAAAACGTTAATTTCCGCTCCCCAGCGGCGCACGAATGCAAGGTCAACAAGATAGTTTACTGCAACTCCCGCCGGAATGAGAGCAATAAGGGGAGAGAGCAGCAACGTCCAGCGGTCTTCGCGCATCATTTCGCGGCAAAGCAGCAAAACGTCGCGCGTCAGCTTCCAATAGCTGCCCGATTCGCCGCAAAGGCGGCCATGGCCGGCGCGAAGGCCGGCAAAAAATTCCTCTTTGCTTTTCGCGCCGGGCACTTCGGTATAGGTGGTCCCTACCGAGGCGAGCGCATGCGCATCGCTTCCCGCTACTTGGGTCTTGCACCGCGCCCAGGCGAATTCGGCGGCTTCGCGGTTGGCGCTCGGGAGCATCTGCCCGTTGCGAGCCTCCACGGCTGGGAAGTAACCCGAAAACCATTCATAATCGTCAGCTGCCCGACGGCCGGTAAGTGAAGAAAATACGTGGTTTATTGTGAAGAACAGCCGCTGCTCGGACAAATAGGCAAGCAAGCGAGTGATGTCATTCCGGCGGCGATTGATCTCGATGTGCTGGCGTTCTGTGATGTCATAAACTCCAACGTGCGCCTCTGCGCCGCTCGGCATGCGGCAGGTCACCTCTTCGCTGGTGAAAAAGTCCGGGTAGCGACGCAGCTCTTCCGCCCCGCCGATGGAATCATGATCGGTGAGCGTGATCAGGTCCATGCCGCGCTGGCGCAGCACCGAGTAGACATCCTTCGGCGCGCTGTAGCTTTCTAAAAAAAAGTGGCGCAATATAGCTACAGGCAGCGTGCCAGAGTGAAGCGAGTGAACGTGAAGGTCGCATTTCATTGTGGAAAAATTGTGGAAGAAAAGCTTTGCTGATTTGTTACATCTCGTTTAAGACTCTGTAAGAATCGTCTGTTACTGATAGAACACAAATCAGTTAGCGTACAGTGAGGTGCGACGGCGGATGGCAGACGGAATGTCTGGCCTGCAGCAAAAACGACAACGGATAGACCTCATCTTCTTTGACGCTGGTGGAGGCCACCGCAACGCGGCGACCGCTCTGCAAGTCCAAATCGAGCGGCAAGGCCTCCCGTTTGAAGTGTCCCTCGTGAACCTTCAGGAAGTACTTGACTCTCTCGATATCCTTCGCAAGCTGACCGGCATACAAATCCAGGAGATGTACAACAAGATGCTTCGGAGCGGCTGGACGCTTGGCAGCCCCCAACTGATGCGCGTCCTGCAATTAGTTGTCAAGATCTATCATCGGCCGGGCGTGCGGCTGCTCGAACGTTTCTGGAAAACGCAGTCCCCGGACATGGTGGTTTCGCTGGTTCCGCATTTCAACCTGACGCTTCGGGAAAGTTTCGAAAAGGCGTTTCCGGGAAGGCCCTTTGTGACTGTTCTGACCGATCTCGCGGACTATCCGAAGCATTTCTGGGTCGAGAGCGAGCCGCAGTACATCGTCTGCGGCACTGAGCACGCCGTTGAGCAGGCCCGATCCCTAGGGCACCTGGATGGAACTGTGTTCCAGACCTCCGGAATGATCCTCCACCCGCGTTTCTACGAGCCAGACCCAGCGGATCGGACCGGGGAGCGGAAACAGCTTGGCCTCGATCCAGATCTGCCGACCGGCATCGTCCTGTTCGGGGGATACGGCCCGTGGAAGATGTTGGAGATGGTGCGCCAGCTCGATCGCTCTGGCCTGCAGCTGCAACTCATTTTGATTTGCGGGCGGAACGACAAGTTGGCGCACGCTTTGCGCCAGGAGCAGACGCGAATCCCCATCCACGTCGAGGGTTTCACGACTCAGATCCCTTATTTCATGGCGCTTTCCGATTTCTTTATTGGGAAGCCGGGTCCCGGGAGCATCAGCGAAGCGCTTGCCAAGCGCTTGCCCGTGATCATTGACTGCAATTCATGGACGCTGCCGCAGGAGCGGTACAACGCTCAGTGGGTTCGCGAAAAGGGAGTGGGCATCGTTGTGCGGAGTCACAAGCACACGGCTGGGGCAGTCGCCGAACTGCTGAAGCCGGGCGAGCTGGCGCGCTTCCGCGCGCGAGCAGCGGCCATGGAAAACCGCGCGATCTTTGAGGTGCCCGCGATTTTCGAGAGAATCTTGAGCAGCCGCGGCGCTGCTGGCAATCCGGAGACTGTTAGTCGAACGGGCTGAGGGGAATCAGAAATTTCAAATTTGAAATGGAGATTTGAGATTCGAAAATTTCAAATCTGAACTCTCAAATCTCAGATCTAAAATCATCTGAAATTCCAAATTCAAACCGAGCATTTCAGACTTGCGTCTGCGCTCCTAGCTGGTTAGAAGAAGTCTTCACCAAGGCAGGGCGGAATCTTCGCAGCGTGTGAAAACCCACTCGCGTCTCACCTGCGCAGTTGTCGCTCGGACCACTCGACCGCATCAGTTCGTTTCAGTGCGCGGGACGGCGGTTGTAGAGCGCCGCGGCGGTCTTGAGCATTCCTTCACGATCCGAGGCCAGCAAGTAGCCTTGGGCGATCAGCTTATCGAGCG
>JACXTT010011870.1_pt1 | contig 11609 bp, 11 predicted proteins | sample 9270951 | NCBI WGS metagenome assembly JACXTT01 (sample SAMN15532306, study PRJNA645909) | rock metagenome | isolation source: weathered quartz diorite | place: Puerto Rico | collected 2017-06-21 | reverse complement strand
TTTAGCAATCAGGCGGCGTCGCGATAGAGAAGACTGCGGGCCTTGCTGAGCAAAATGGCCGTGGGCTGTGATTTGGAGACCATTTCGGAAATCCCTAAGAGCCGTGCGTGCTGCTCCACGAAGCCGTCACCGAACGCGCTGTACATGATCAACGGTACCGTGGGCATCAAGCGTTTCAGTTCGCGGGCCGCCTCAAGACCATTCATTACGGGCATGGAAAGGTCCAGCACAATCAAGTCGGGATGCAACTCCTGAGCTTTCGCGATAGCCTCGCTTCCGTTCACAGCTTCTCCGCAGACCTCAAAGTCCGCTTGGCGTTTGAATACGCTACAAAGAGCCTGACGGACGTAGGCGTAGTCATCGACGATTAGGACAGTCTTTACCATCTGGTGTGACCTTGGCGTGATGTCAGACCTCTCTGTAAAACGATCTCCGCTCACGCGTCAGGTCGCGGACACTAGGATGCAGTCACTCTCGGGCAGTTGCCTAGGAGAAATGGCCGACATCCCCACTTTGAAGGATTACCGTCGCCAGCCGCTTTGCACCATGGTCACCGGAAGGCGCAATACCCGGACGCTTGAGTCTCGTTTCGCCTTAGCGCGAATTGCGATCCGATTGCGCTCCGGAAACGGATCGGAAAGTAATTCGAACTCCTCACCGTAGATTCTTACACGACGAAATGCAACATAGCCGAGATGTTTAATGCGTGCACACGCGTCTTCTACTGATTCAATTCTTGTAAAGCGGTTGACGAAGGCAAAATATGACATTTCGCCTGATCCATCGATTTCTCGATCTTCGATCACGGAGAAGTGGACGCGGTCATGAGAATCGATCTCTCCAACCTTCACGGTGAGTCCCGTTCCATCTTGAAAGTTCTGTCCCTCTTTGACTTCGATATTGGGTGACATTCAACCCTCCAGGGTTATTAATTTGTTGGGAAAGCTAATGCTAGGCTGGTATGCAGCGGTGCCGAATCGGGTAATTGCTGTACTTTCTGGTAGGGGTCGTGAGAGAGGTCTGGCGCCGGATTCGAAATGGCCTATTGCCGATATCGGATGTGCGGTCTGCGGCTCAACCCAGCTCGAAAGCGACGGGCCTTCATCAGTGTCTTTTCGATTTCCGCATCGGACATTTAATCGAGGTCTTCGACAGTCGACGCGTCTTACGCATCCAGCTTATCCAGGCGGAGATCTTTTTATCGGCGCGTAAGTACCCTGGGACTCGTTAGCCCAATATCCATCAGCCGTCTTTGCTGCATATTGCAAAATCCTCCTGTCGCCAACCGGGTTCTTCTGTTTACTTCCGAAAACGTCTTGAGAGTAGCATCGCCCTTCACCTTCCAACAAAACAGGGCTATGGTAACAACAACGGCCCGGAAGGCGTCTGGCGAGTTTTCGCCATTGTTGCCAAGTCCTGGGGAACTCTGAGGTTGTCGAAGTTCAATCCGTGCGTCAGAAGTATGTCTTGCGCTGGATTTTGATGATACGGTGGTTGTGGAGCTGCGCCTGAACATCTATCTTGTCGATGGCACCTACGAGTTGTTCCGGCACTACTATGCCCTGCCCCCTGCCCGAGATGCAGGCGGGCAGGAAGTAGCGGCGGTCCGGGGTGTCCTTGCGTCGCTGCTCGGCATGATCAAAGGTGGTGCCACGCACATCGCGATTGCGACCGATCACGTGATCGAATCGTTTCGCAACGAACTGTGGACCGATTACAAGACGGGTGAAGGCATCGAACCTGACCTGTTGGCACAATTTGAGCTGCTCGAGGAGGTTCTCTCGGCCGCCGGCATCGTGGTCTGGCCCATGATCGAATTCGAAGCCGACGACGCGCTGGCAGCGGCGGCAATCGCGGCCAACAACGATGCTCGTGTCGAACAAGTGATCATTTGCACGCCGGATAAGGATCTCGCTCAGTGCGTACGCGGCACGCGTATCGTCCAACTGAATCGTAGAACTGGAGTAACGATCGACGAGGCGGGTGTGATCAAGAAATTCGGCGTCTCGCCTGAGTCTATCCCCGACTACCTGGCGCTGGTGGGCGATTCAGCAGACGGATATCCGGGCCTGCCCGGCTGGGGCGCGAAGTCGGCGGCGGCCGTCCTGGCCAAGTTCGTCCATCTCGAATTCATTCCCTTAGACAGTAGTGAGTGGCACGTGAACGCCGCGAACGCGGGCGCATTGGCCGCTACCCTGGCCCGCGAACGGGAGCGCGCGCTGCTTTTCCGCAGGCTCGCCACGCTTCGCACTGACATCTCCTTGTTCCAAGACGTGAACCAGTTACGTTGGAGCGGCCCGACGCCTGCTTTCGAAAGCCTGGCGGCTCGATTGGACGAGGCTAAGACCGAGGCGCGCCGGTCAGCAGAAGGCCGTTCCCCGAAAACTTCGACCGATCAACCCGTGACTGGACCATCGATGTCCCGACAGCCCATTTCTCGACAAACCAGCTCTCGACAAACCAAACCTCGACCCGCCCGCGATTGAGGGACAGCATCTGAACACAAGAGCGTCCGGCCGTCCCTTGCGAGTCATAACGCTCGGCCTGCGCAGGCTCCCGACGCCCAAGCCCACTGAAAGTTGAACCCTCCCAAGTGTCCGGTTGCATCCACCACTTCCCCGATGAAAAATAGTCCGCGCACCTTGCGGCATTCCATGGTCTTGGCCGACAGTTCATCGGTATCGACGCCTCCCACGGTGACCTCAGCCTTGGCGTAACCTTCGGTGCCAGCCGGAACTACGGTCCACTCGTGTATTTGCCGTTCGGTTTCCTGCAGGGCCGCATTCGTCCAGGCACCGGGAGTGTAGATATCCAACCATCGATTGGCCAGGCGATTCGGGAGAAACGCTTGCAAGGACTCTCGCAGGGCCGGGAGCGTTCGCGGAGATGTCTGAAGCGACGCCGTAACCTTGCAGTTGGGCGCAAGGTCAATCCGGATCGCTTGCCCATTCTTCCAATATGACGAGATTTGGAGGATTGCCGGTCCGCTGAGCCCGCGATGGGTGATCAACATCTTTTCCTGAAAGCGTTGGCCGTCACAGTCGGTAATCACGCCGGTGGAGACGCCTGCCAAATCCCCATATTGGCCGCGATCGCTCTCATTGAAGACAAGCGGTACCAATCCAGGACGCGTTTCGCAAATCTTAAGCCCGAATTGCCTCGCCAGAGCGTAGCCAAAGTCGCTCCAATCTTGGGAATTGAGAGCCCGCCCGTGGCCACCACCAGAACCGGAGCGCGAAACTTGCATTCGCCCGCGCGCACCACGAATCCGTCGCCGCAGGCCACTCCTTGCACCCTGGTGTTCATGATCATCTGCACTCCTGCAGCCGCACATTCTCGTTCGAGCATCCCTAGAATGTCTTGAGCGGAGCGGTCGCAGAACAGCTGGCCCAGGGTCTTTTCGTGATAGGGGATGCCGTGCTTTTCGATTAGTGCAATGAAATCCCCAGGCGCGTAGCGTGCCAGAGCGGATTTTGCGAAATGTGGATTGGAGGAGATGAAATTCTCGGACGCGCAGTGGATGTTGGTGAAATTGCAGCGCCCGCCACCGGAAATCAAGATCTTCTTTCCCGGACGCTCAGCGCGTTCCAGCAGGGCCACTCGCCGACCCCGCTTGCCCGCCTCGATTGCGCACATCAGACCCGCGGCGCCGGCCCCCAGAATCAGGACGTCGTATCTTTGGGGAATGGGGCTATTGACCACAGAAAAAATATACCGCGCCCATAACAATCGTGCCGACGACATGCCGCTTTCTGCCAAGGACGATGAGCGCGAAAGCCACGCAGAATCTCTTCGCCGATTGGAGCATCCATAGAAAGCACGAGGTGCCTAGTGAGAACAATTCTTGCCGTGGTATGTCCTACGATTGGGTCTTTCATCGGAGCGGCAGATAGGTGCGAACCCTTGAACCATGTGACGGAGCAATGCTCCTATGACTAACGAACAACTGTCTGCTCTATACGTTGGCGGTCCTACGGCATTATTTGAATGGGGCGGATTTCGCCTGCTGACCGATCCAACCTTTGACCCACCCGGAGATGAGTACAAGACGGGTCCGGTCGTGCTTGAGAAGACAAACGGGCCAGCCCGCCCGGCGGAATCGCTTGGCCGCGTTGATTTGATTCTGTTGAGTCACGATCATCACTATGACAACCTTGACCACGCTGGCCGCGCGTTCCTGCCCCGCGTGCGCCAGGTGATCACTACCCCGGAAGGGGCATCACGACTCGAGGGAAACGCCATCGGTCTTTCTCCGTGGGAAAGCATGGATATCACGGGAAGCAATGGGCAAGTTCTGCGAGTCACGGGGACTCACGCCCAACACGGCCCTCGGCATCTTCAACGGGGCACGGTCACCGGTTTTGTACTCACTCTGACGAGTTCGCTCGACAATGCGATCTACTTCTCCGGCGACACCGTCTGGTTTGACGGAATCGCGGAGGTCGCGCGTCGATTTCCGATTCGGAGGGCTGTGCTGTTCATGGGCGCCGCACGGGTGGCCGCTGTGGGCACCTTCCCGCTTACCATGACCGCCGAGGATGGTATCCAGGCGGCTCGGGCGTTTTCCACAGCCACGATTGTTCCAATCCACTACGAGGATTGGGCTCACTTTAGCGAATCGCGAAAGACAATTTCGGAAGCCTTCGATGCAGCTGGGATCGCAGCTCGCGTGTGCTGGATGCCACGCGGAGTCGCGACTGCCATCCCTTAGATCGATACTGAGGCACTAGACGAGTGCCCGTTCGCGAGTCAGCCTTTTAACACGCGTAACGGCACCAGGCGCTCCAGAAACTGTCCCGCGAGTTTCAGTAGTGGTATGAGATAGACAATCCGGTACCACTAAAGCTTACGTGGTTCGAACTTCAACATGAGGTTGGTTATGAGATCCAAACCTGACGCCGAAGCGCACTTGCAGTATGTTGCCGACCCACGTGTCCACATCGGCCACGTGCATCTAAAGGTCTCCGACCTCGAGCGTGCCGTATCTTTCTATTCGGGCATACTAGGTTTAGTAGTCACACAGCGAATGGGGAGCAGCGCTGCATTTCTGTCGGCCGGCGGTTATCACCACCATGTCGCCCTCAACACCTGGGAAAGCCTGGGCGGCTCTCCGCCTCCGGCGGGAACCACCGGGTTGTACCACACTGCCATTGTCTATCCCAGCCGCAGCACGCTGGCCGGTGCCCTTTACCGGGTCTTGCAGGCTCACATTCCGCTCGAGGGAGCCGCCGATCACGGTGTCAGCCAATCCATTTATTTGCGCGACCCGGACGAGAACGGAGTCGAGCTGTACTGGGACAAACCACAAGATCAGTGGCCACATACACCGGAGGGTAAGTTGGCTATGTTCACCCACGAACTCGATCTGTCGGCCTTGCTCGAAGAGGCCTCCGTTGTGACCTCCCCGGGCACTGGTCCCAGGGACCTATAAGACCCGCGTTTCCCGGCCTGTCGCCATGTGAAATTAGGCAAGAGCCTTCGACCTCCCGTGGCTTCCCTCCGCGAATGTGCAAATTGTTGCGCGCTACTTTCGTCTCCCCGTTGGAAACTCGAGGTGCCGCAATACAAGGTTTGGTATCGAGCTTGCATATAGCCAGAATGCACCCGTTGCAGGCTGGGTTTGAGGGGATGTCGGTAATAGGTGACGGATCTATGGTTTAGAGCCTGCGGAGCTGCAATTTCATGAAGTGGGAGACCAATTGGATGAAGACGACAATATTTGTGCTCTGCTTTTTCGCTGCCACCGCAGCCTTTGGCCAATCTACGGTTGGCGCCGCTCTGCTCAATAACGAACCCATCATGGTTGCCTTTACCAGTCACGACGGACATGCATCGCAGCACGAAATGGGAAGCGCTCAAAACCTCCTGGAACAGTCCAGCTACGTTCACGCCCGCGGGGAGCGGCCCCTGTGGGAAGTCGCCAGCCCATCCCAGGTTACTCCGCTCGGTGATTCGGCGCGGATGCTGAAAAAGGCTCACGAATCGGCGAAGAAAGCCGACATTGTCTGGGCTAACTAATTTTGGTCGCCGCGGACAGCGCGCGCTGGTGATCGCGCGAGAGCAATAAACCGTTTTCTGGCCGGAGTGCCCCATCGTTCGCGAGGGTTGCGAAAGGTGGGGCGCTTTTTATTTGCTGCGTGCTCAAATTGTCCACTGCCGCCCATCATCGGACACCATTAGATTTCCCGCTCTGCACCTCCCTGCTAAAGTAAACGCATGCCCGCGCACAAGCTGAATGTTGCCATGATCGGTACTGGTGCCATTGCCAAGGCGCATTCCAACGCCTTCCGCCAGGTTGAGCACTTTTTTGATATCCGCTACTCTCTGAATCTGAAAGTCATATGTGGACGCAATCAAAGCAAGCTTGAGTCCGCCGCCACGCAGTGGGGATGGTCAGAAACGGCAACCGATTGGCAGGCGGTGGTCGGGCGGCCGGACGTTGATATGGTCGATATTGCCGTCCCCAATGCGCTGCACGCCCCAGTAGCGATCGCTGCGGCGCGGGCAGGAAAAATAGTGCTATGCGAAAAGCCGCTGGCCACATCGCTCAGCGAAGCAAAAGCCATGGCGGACGAATTGCGCACCGTACCCAGCCTGGTCTGGTTCAACTACCGCCGGATTCCCGCGGTAGCTCTTGCGAAGAGACTGATCAACGATGGCCGCGTCGGTCAGCCCTATCACTACCGGGCGACTTACCTGAACCAGTCCGGCAATGACCCGAGCAAAGCGAATACCTGGCGCTACCGTCGTTCCGAAGCGGGCACGGGCGCGGCGGGAGACCTGCTCTCCCATTCCATTGACTCCGCCCTCTACCTTAATGGCCCCATTGCGGAACTCACTGCCATGGCTCACATCTTCGCGCCGGGACGCGATGTAGACGACGCCACGATGCTTCTGGCCCGATTCGCCAATGGCAGCGTGGGGACGTTCGAGGCGACCCGCTACGGCGTCGGCCGCCGCAATCGAAAGACTTTTGAGATCAACGGCTCGAAGGGGATGTTAGGCTTCAATCTCGAGGAAATGAACCAGCTCGAATTTCTTAATGCTACCGAGCCCTCGAACCAACATGGCCTGCGAAACTTGACGGTCACCGGACCGGACCATCCCTACTCTAACAATTTCTGGAAGCCTGGTCACATTATCGGCTACGAGCATACTTTCATCACAACGTTGGGAGATTTTCTCAGTACGCTCGACCGTTTACAGCCGTCTCATGCGGATCTGGATGCTGCGGTCGCGGTCCAAACAGTACTGGATGCCGTCGAGCGGTCCGCCGCCTCCCGAGCATGGGTGACGTTATGAACACCGTCGCCGGGGCGAGTGCCACCGATTCGCGGTCCGTTGCAAGGGCATGGTGCCCTTGCTCCACTGCGGCCTACAGCGCCCCTAGCCTCACCTTTCCGGTCAACTCAATCTTCGCTGACGATCCACCCACGAGTATCTCAAAATCGCCGGGTGCAACTGTCCAATCCTGCTTCTTAACGTCGTAGTAGGAAAACGCCCGGCGATCAAGGGTTATGGAAACTTGTCTGGTTTCGCCCGGGTTCAGATTGACCTTAGCGAACCCCTTAAGCTCTTTGAGAGGGCGAGGAACGCTGGAGTGCCTGTCGCCGACATACACCTCCGCAACTTCCGCAGCCGCGCGACTCCCTGTATTAGTGACGTCGAAGCGCACCTCAACATCTCCGGAAGCCGACGCTGGGGAAACGGCAAGGCTTTTGTAGGCAAAGCTTGTATACGAAAGACCGTAACCAAACGGAAATCGCGGCTTCACTCCTGACTTGTCGTATCCCCGGTATCCGATGAAAACGCCTTCCGAGTAGGTAACCTTCTTGTCCCTATCGCTGCCCTTGGGATAGTAAGTGTCGTGCGCAGGATTGTCTTCCCAGTGACGCTCGAACGTCACCGGCAGCTTTCCCGACGGACTGACGTCGCCGAAAACCAATTGGGCCAACGCGGCGCCGCCCTCCTGCCCTGGATACCAAGCCTGCAACAAGCCTGGGGTGTGATCAACCCAGGCATTCATGTCCACCCCTCCGCCAGACGTCACTACGACCACCGTATTCTTATTGACGGCTGTGATCTGATCGATCAACTCATCTTGCCCTGGCGGGAGAGCAAACCCACGGTCAGCACTCTCGCCTTCAGTGGCAGGATCAAAGCCAACAGCCAATACGACGGCGTCCGCCTGCGATGCCAGCAACTTGGCTTCCGCGCTGACCAGATGCTGAGGGCGCACAATGCCGAAATTGAGTTTCGTCTTGCCCCACCCTCGCCGTACAAAGTAGTCCAGTTCGATATGGTGGGGCCCGGCTTGCATCGGCAATCGGATCTGGCTCAGAAAGGCATAGGCCTGGGTCCAGTCGTCGATCACAAGTTTCTTGTCGACATACAGACGGTAGCCGCCGTTTTCGCCCGGCCCCTGAACGAATAACAGATGGTCTCCCGGAGTGGTGGGTGTGAAATATCCCGTCCAGCGGATTGATAAATCGTTGGCCGCCATGCCGTCGGTCGTGCCTGGATCGTAGCTGGCCTTGTCGTCGATGCGCTCCGTGCCCGGTTTTCCCGAGAGATCGATGTTGTTGAAGAACTCGGCTTTCAAACCTGCCTGCGTCCCAGTGGCGTCGGTGGTGAATTGAGTCTGTCCTGCCATCTCCGCCAGCGTAGGCACTCCAGCCGCGTAATACACCTTGGCGCCCGCGCCTAGATAATCTGCGATTCCCTCAAGAAAGCTCACGGCCGCGAATGGGCGCACCTCCCCGCTGCCGCCGCCCACAGGCTGCGCCGGATATGCATCCGGACCAATCACAGCAATGGACTTGATTCGCCCCTTGTCCAAGGGCAGCAAGTTGCCATCGTTCTTCAATAGAACCATGCCCGCTCGGGCCGCATCGAGCGCCACCTCGTGTCCGTGGGAATTGCGAAGGGAAACCGACAACTCTGTCTGATCGCGATCCATCCATCCAAATTGAACTGCCGTTCTTAGAATGCGGCGGACCTTATCGTCGATCGTGGCGTCCGTCACTTTGCCCGAACGGACCGCCGGCATCAGCGTGCTGCGATTCATCATCTTCCCGGATGGCATCTCCAGATCGAGGCCGCCGTTGGCTGCGGCCACCGCGTCGTAAGTGGCCACCCAGTCGGACATCATGATGCCCTGAAAACCCCATTCCTTTTTGGCTATATCGGTATTTAAATGTGCGCTTTGGGTCAGGTGAACGCCATTTGTCAAGTTGTAGGAATCCATGATCGCACCTACATGCGCCTCTTTCACGGCCGCTTCAAACGCAGGCAGGTAGATTTCACGCATCGTGCGCTCGTCGATAATGGAGTTTACGTTATGCCGGTCAAATTCCGAATTGTTCCCCATGAAGTGCTTGACCGTGGCGCTGACTCCCTGACTCTGTAATCCTTTGATATATCCCACCGTCGTGCGGGCAGCCAGAAACGGGTCTTCCCCGAAGTACTCGAAACTTCTGCCATTGAGTGGAGCACGATAGATATTTACACCAGGCCCCAGCAAAAAATGCACGCCGCGAGCACGCGCGTCCTCGCCTAAAACGGTGCCCACACGTTGCGCCAGCTCTGGATCCCACGCCGCCGCCAGCGCAACTCCCCCTACCGCTGTGGAGGGGCCGTAGTTGCGGACACCGACCGGGCCGTCGGCCATTTTCAGGCGAGGCAAATGGATGTGCGGAATCTCATGAATATAGAACGCGTCGACCCCGCCAATCAGATCGATCTTCTCTTCTAGGGAAAGCTGTTTGAGCAACAAATCTACCCGCGCTTCCACATCGGCCGGCACTGTCGCGCTCTGTGCCACGACCGGCAAGGTCCACAGAACGGCCAGTGATACCATCCACCGGAATCCGCAAATCCATACTCTGTGATTCCTCGGCCCGTGTTTGCGTGATCGGTGATCCATTGAAGGCCCTCCGCTAGTCTGTCGATTCTCCTAGATCTTCTGGGAGTTCCGTCAGCGTTGCACTCGTCCCGATCCGCCGTCCTTGAGCAGCGCACTGACTTCCTCCACCGTGGAGCGGCTGAAATCGCCAGGAAGAGAATGTTTCAAGCAACTAGTCGCAACCGCGAATTCCAGCGCGTCCTGATGAGTGGGCAGCCCCTGAAAGCCATAGACCAGGCCGGCGGCAAACGAATCCCCGGCACCCACCCGATCCACGATATGGGTGATGTCGTAAGAACGACTTACCAGGAACGATTGCCGGTCGTTGAGGCAGGCGGACCAACCGTTGTGCGAAGCACTCTTTGATTCCCGCAGGGTGATGGCAATCGCCTTCAGGTTGGGAAACTCATCCAGCACTTTGGCCGTCAACTTCTCATACTGTCTGCGGTCTAGTTTGCCGGCGTGTACATCCACCTCGGCCTGGATGCCCAGCGCCATTTGTACGTCTTCTTCGTTGGCGATAGCAACGTCGACATTCCTCACCAGCTCGCGCATGACTTCCGCCGCGGGCTTTCCCCACTTCCAGAGATTCTTGCGATAATTCAGATCGCAGGAGACGGTGATCCCTTTTTGGCGTGATTTCTTTGCTGCTTCCAGCGCCAGATCCGCTGCCGAGGCGCTGATCGCGGGAGTGATGCCGGTGACGTGAAACCAGCCTGCATTCTCGAGCGCGAGGTCCCAGTTGATGTCACCCGGCTTGGCCAGTGCAATCGCGCTATGATCGCGATCATAGATCACCTTCGAAGGGCGCTGGTTTGCGCCGGCCTCGAGGTAGTAGATTCCCAGGCGCCCCTTGCCGCGTACAATTCGTGAAGTATCAACTCCGAACCGGCGCAGTTCGCTGATTACCGCATCAGCCACCGGATTCTTATCGGGCAGAACGGTGACGAATGCTGCCGCCAAGCCCAATTGCGCCACGGCGACGGCCACGTTGGCCTCGCCTCCGCCAAACGTGGCGACAAACTGCGGACTTTGCAGAATCTTTTCAAAGCCCGGCGGCGCCAGACGCAACATGATTTCCCCAAAGGTAACGGTAGTCTTCCCCATATTCCCTGTTCTCAGCCTCGTGGTTGTGCGGAATTTACGACTTGAATCAACTCTCTGAATTTGGCGACCTGACCTTGACGTCTGACTTGGCCTGCCACCCGCAACTCTCGCCGGCCTGACACTAAGTCATCAGAAGCTGGCCACGCCGATTCTCCACTGATGCGTTTTCCACGATCAGGTCCAACGACTTTCCTTGCCTCGGCGCAGTCGAGCGTAGGAGTTGTCTTCATCGGTGGCTTTCTTTGGAGGCTTGTTTCGGGCGAGCGCACAAGCGCAAAAGATTGTAAATCAAGGACACGAAACCTGGATGGCAGAATTCGGCATCGCTGGACTTCCAGCCGAATGCAGTTAAAACGCTATAATTCAAACTTGTGCTGTTGAAGGTCCCAATTCAACCCAGAAAGAGTCCTTACACCGCGTACTATGCCCCTATGCTGAAACTGAAAGTTCTAGGAAGAGTCATCGAATCAGGACTGGTGGCTATCGTACGCACGAATAGCTCGGACCAGGCCGCGCGTATTGCCGATGCTTGCGCTCGTGGCGGCGCGGCTGCGATTGAAATCACGTTCACCGTTCCCGGAGCTACCGCGGTCATTGA
>JACXTT010011869.1_pt1 | contig 11609 bp, 12 predicted proteins | sample 9270951 | NCBI WGS metagenome assembly JACXTT01 (sample SAMN15532306, study PRJNA645909) | rock metagenome | isolation source: weathered quartz diorite | place: Puerto Rico | collected 2017-06-21 | reverse complement strand
TTCCGCCTGCGGGCATCTGCCATCAGCCGATCCAGGGCTGGTCTACGGTCGCGGACACCGCTGACCGCCTCGTCCGCGTACTCCTCGATCACGTGCCAGCCACGCTGCGCGGCGAAGTTGATGAGGTCTAGCCGCTGAGGCGCCAGCGACTGCATCGAGGTGGACACGCGCAAGTAGATCGCGCACCTCTTCATCGCGCACCTCCATCGTTGGCGAGCGAGTGGTAGCGACCGTCTCCCGTGACGATCACGTGGTCGAGGACATTGATCCCGAGAAGGGTGCCAGCGGATCGGAGTCGTTCGGTGAGGGCCAAGTCCTCCGCGCTCGGGTCGGGCTGCTGACTCGGGTGGTTGTGGACCAGCACGACCGCCGCTGCCGAGCCGACGACAGCGGGCTTGAAAACCTCGCGGGCGTGCACCAAACAGGCGGTCAGGCTGCCAACCGCGACGAGGTTGATGCCGATGATCTTGTTCTTCCCATCGAGCAGGAGAACCCAAAACCCTTCGCGGTCGAGGTCGGCCACCAAGGGCGTCATGAGCCGCGCCACGTCAGCAGGCTCGCGCACGACCTTCTCGGGTACGGGGAGACTCCCGTCGCGGACGAGCGCTACTCGATACTTGGCGATGCGGTAGCGCCGAACTTGTTTGGGATCGAGAGACAGGGCGTCGTCATTCTTCACGTCTTCGGTGCGCTCCTTTCTCCCCGTTCGGGGATGTGACTCTACCAGCGTGTGATTCGGTCACTGGTCGTAGACGGGTCGCTGCGATTCCACCTCGAACGCGCGCCCTACGTAGCCGACCAGAAAGTCCTTGTAACCCTCGACATCGAAGCGGTGAGCCCGAGCCACAGCGGCGGCGAACGACGCGAGCGTCGTCACGAGCGCGGCGACGACGACGGCATCGCGCCTCGTGGTCGGGATCGACGTGCCGCACTCACGGAAGTGTTCGGCGGCGACCGCCAGCAGCCCTTCGGTGAGCCGTCTACCAGCGGACACGTCGTCGAGCGGGAGCACGGCGGAATGCGGCGGCGGGGAGAGCAGCGAACTCTTCACGGGTGACTGACCTCCTTCGTCACCCGTTTTCGCTTCCAGCGACCGTGGTGACGCTCTTGTTTGTGTTCGAGCCTACCGCTCGAACCGCATCATCGGGCCACCGTGGGCAAAGCGTCGGCCTCGGTTGGCGGGGAACGTTGTCCCCTTCTTGATGCCCTTCCAATATCCACGGGCTGCCCCATCAGCGCAAGGTCGCAGGCGCCCAAGCGTCGATTCCTGCGGCGTTACTGTGGTATGTCGCGCGTGGTGGAGCAGCCGCTGGAGACCCGTCTTGCCGCCGAGCTAGAACCTGGCGAGTGTCTTCTCTGGAGCGGGCGACCGAAGCAAGGCTTCGTCCTGCGTGGAGTAGACGCCTTGTTGATCCCCTTCAGCCTCTTGTGGGGCGGCTTCGCTTCTTTTGGGAGACGATGGTCCTCCGCGAATGGAGCAATCCTCGGAACCCGCAGAAGCCCCTTACGTTCTTCGTCCTGTGGGGAATCCCATTCGTCCTGATGGGGCTCTACTTCATCTTCGGGCGCTTCATCACCGACACCCGAATGCGAGCGAGAACCATTTACGGGATCACCGACAGGCGTGTGTTGATTCTCTCAGGCTTGATCGGGACTACCGTGCGCGCCTTCGAATTACGCTCGCTCAGCGACGTTTCCTTCTCCGAACGCCGCGATGGGCTCGGCACGATCAAGTTCGGCCAGGAGGCATCGCCGTGGGCGAATTCGTGGCCTGGGATGCGAGGCTACACTCGACCAGTGCTCGAACTCATCGAGCAGCCCCGTTCGGTCTACGAGACGATTCGCTCGGCGCAGCGGAAGTCCACATAGCCATGACCATCGCGGTAGAAACCGACGTGTACAATGGGCGAAGACGTTCCGCCTGAATCCACCCCAGCCAGGATCGGCTTCGGCGCTGACCTCGTATCCGCAGCGACGGCGCTCATCCGTCAACCCTCGGTGCCTCTCGTTTCGCTCGCTGTGATGCTGCTCCCTTGAGTGATTGTCTGGACGTTCGTGGGGCACCACTCCTTGGTCGTGTCCCTTATTGGTTTGGCGATCATGCTCGCGACAATGTTCCTTCAATTCGGGTGGTATGGTGCGGAGCGCATATTCTTCCAGCGCAAGCTGGAGGGAACGCCCGTTGCGTTGCGCCATCTTCTTGGCCTCGTGCGTCCGTTCATCGGTCGATTCTTCGTAGTCGGTTTGCCGTTCGGGATGGCGCTCATAGTGTTGTACTGCGGGGGTCTTGTTAAGCGGGCATCGACCGCAGGAACTCCGAACGTCAGTCTGGTTCTCGGTGAGCATGATCGTGTTCTTCGTCGCCATGGACTTCGCACTCACCTTCGTCACGCCCGCACTCGCCTACACGACGCGGTCGGCGTTGCGTGCGCTGGGGATGGGTCTGGTGATGATCCGCCAGGCTTGGCCCCGCTGTGCCCTCTACGTGCTGTGCCCACCCTTGGCGCTGAATCTCCTGCATCTGGTCTATCCAGTCGGCAGCGTTACTGTGGGATTGGCGATTAGTTCCGTCCTCGTCGTGGTGTCCTTGCTCGCCAAGGGTGCGATAGCCGCCTTTTACCTGCGCGAGCGGGGCAGCTACAGCGACGACGGGGCAGCCTACATCACCTGGGAGGACGAGCCGCCAGGACACGTCGCGCTGACAACGCCGATTCGTCACAGACCGTCAAACGTCAGGGCATCTCGACGTAGTAGAGCACGTCGGTTCTAATCGCTTCGCGGGACCCTCCGCGTCGGTGAGAAGCTCCCGAAGCTCCTCGGACGCCAACGCCTCGGCCATCGCCTGCCGACTCCGCGCCTCAACCTCCGTCACCCACCTCGCGTCCACCTCGTCTCGGCGGCGCTCCAACTCGTCACCGTCGATCTCGTCGCTGAAGAACGGCTCCTCGGCTTCGCACCACATGTCGTCGTCGTAGTCGGAAGCCGCCTGAATCATCGCCGCCGCTACGTATTGCGCGAAGACTTGCGCTATCGCGGCAATCTGCTCACCTACTCCTGCTCTCGTCATCGTCGTCTCCTTGCTCGGGTGCGGGACTATCCCTCCACCTTGGCCTCCTCAGTCTGGAGCGCCTGGGCCGTCACCGCCCGCATGCGCTTGCCGACCTCCGTCGCCCATTCGTTCTCGGCACTGCTCAGCCGACTCCAGAACTCGTCCACGGTCATCCGTTCATTGGCGACTTCGAAGAAGTCCTCTCTGACCTTCTTCCCGTTTTCGCGCATCAAGCTCGCGATGGAGCGGACGGCTTCCGACGTGACGCGGTCAACGATCTGCGGGATGGTGCGTCGGAACTCGACCCGCTGGGCACGCCCGCCTTCCAGTTCCTTGACGGAGCGGACGAGGGCGTTCTGCATCTTCATGAACTGCCCGACGACCCGATCCCCGCCCTGGAGGCGCCGACCAGCGGTCGCACGATACTCCCGCACGAGCGTCCCCATCATCTCCACGAGTGCCGTCGCCCCCGCTTCGAGGGCGGCGGGGGCGTCGAGTTCCTTCCCGACCAAATGGTCAAAAGCCGTCGCCACAGATTCGCCGTCCGCTCTCGGGGGACTCGCGGCTGACGAGATTTGCGAATAGTCGAGGTCAGGCACGTGCCGACCGAGATGGCGACGCAGGGATGAGTCCGTAACATTGTGACCAGCCTGCCGCAGCCATCCCGTAATCTGCCCCAGGGTGAGATGGGATCGTAGGCGGTCCTCGTGGACGCGAGCGAGCGTGCCCGACGGCAGGCGACAGATCGAACATCGCGGAAGCAAGCGGGATTTCCTCTGCATCGACTCTTCCACTGCGGTTGACCTCCGAATGGGCATGAGCAGCCGTGCATCGGTGCTCCCCTTACTTGTAACTGTTGGAGTGGCGTTTCCGTGCACTTCCGTCGCACGGTAGCCATCTCAGGCGACGGCGCGAAGCGCGCCGCGACATCCTGGCCTCGTGTGCGCTTACCCGATGTCCTCCGATGTCCCGCCGCACATCGGGAGCAACATCGGGCGTCCAATGTCGCAAGGAGACGAGACTTCTCGGTCGGTCCCGATGTTCACCGATGTTTCGGGCGATCTCACCGCCTACTCTACACTCACAGCGGGAGAGCCTCTCCTCCAACTTGCTGATCTCTAGGTTCGGAAAAACATCGGGTAACATCGGGAACCTCCGAAAGGTCCAAGTCGGGCGTGAAGTTCTCGTCCCGATGTGGGTCCCGATGTGGTCCCGATGTCGGGCTAACATCGGGAGTTTGGTCGGTGACTGCGACGGCCTGATCGTGTCGTGCGTTCGTCGCGGCGCCACCTGTGACGGTGCCGACCGACGTGCTGTCCGTCGTCTCGGCGCGTTGGACGAGCCTATAGCGAGCGTGGCTGGGATCCTTATGGTCAATCACGATCCGCCAGGGGCCGAAGTGGCGTCCGCGCCGCTCATGCAGCGCCTTGCCGAGACGGATGTTTGCGGATCGCTCCGTCTTGCTGTCTGTGAGCACGTCGCCCAGGAGTTGGTGTTCCTCGGCTAGTTGCCGAAGCTGTCCCGCGCTGACCCACGACCCAGCGTGCTCGTCCCACCAGAGGCGGCAGAAGGCGCGCCACTGCCGTCCCTCCTCGTCCGCCTCGTCGTACAGTTCATCGAGGTTGCCGAGGAAGCCAGGGATGCTGGCGACCTCAAGGATGCCGCCCATCGCCTTGCTCCATTCTTCGAAGGAGCCGAGGACGCGGGTCCCCGCAGGCCGCCCAGCGGCGACCCAACCCTGGATCAGAACGAGCACGGCGCCGACGAGGCGTGCGCGGTTCGCTCGCACCCACTCTCGCAGAGGGTCGTGCTTGAACCCCACGAGCAGCCACGGACGGTCAGTCCCTGGCTCGATCCGAATGCGCACGATACGCCGCGCGATCTCCAAGGTCGTGTCAGGGTTGTTCGCCGTGAGCAGCCACGTCGCCTTGTTCGGGACCCTGATCGTGCGGTTCGTTCCCAGCAGCCGATCCTGCCACGGGTCCGCCGTGAGCGCCGATGCGAGGTCAGCGGAGTCGAGGCGGTGTCCCACGTTGTCGAGAAGGACGACAGGCGGCGCCGTCATGAGCATCGACGTGATCTTCTTTCGGACCTCGGCCTCCTCGCGTGGCAGCGTGGTCGGCGCGCAGCACTGCCCTGTTGACAGCAGGCTGATCACATCCGCCAGCAGTCCCTTCCCCGTGCCAGGCGATGCCGCCTCGATCAGGTGGAGAGGCGTGCAGCCGTCGATCATGCGCCGCACGAACTGCAACAGGATCGCCGCGACGGCGTGCGCGCGGTCGGCCTCGGTGGCGAACTGGAAGTCCACGAGAAGGTCATCGAGCAGCAGGGCACGTGCCGCTCCGATCTCGGTTCGCGTGGGAGATGCTGGCGGGCAGCACGCTGCCAGAGATGCTGGGACGTTCAGCCAGATCGCGTCTTCACGATGGTAGCCAGGGGTTGCGACCACCTGTCCGTCGCGCCCGAAGACAGGCGTCTCGATCACGGCGTGCAGGACGGGGAGAGTGGCATCGGGGTCTGCGAGCATGTCCTTGGCGACTTGCTTCGGGAGGAAAGTGTTCGTGGTGCCGTTCTTCGCGATCTTGATCCAACGGGCGACACGGGACAGCCGCCCGTACATCGCGTCCTCAGAGACTTCCCCGATTCGCGGGACGCCATCTACGGTCTTCACGGCGACGAGTCTGCCGTCGCGCACGAAGAGGGACGGGGGATCGTTCGCAGCCTTCACCGCTGCCCAGGCGTCCTTCGCCACGTCGGCAAACTGGCGGTCGTTCACTTGGATCGTCGGGAGTTCGGCTTCCGTCTGCGGGGAGTCGATGTCCTGCGCCCGATGGGACCGCGCCGCCTCAAGAGCGCGGCGTGCCTTGCGCTGCAACTCGTCCGTGGGGCGCTGCTCTCCCATCCCTTGCGGGTAGTGCGCGGCGAGGATCGCGAGCTTCTCGGCGTCGGTGTACGACGTATGGCGTTCAAGCCACGCGGCGAGGCGGAAGTTGTAGCCTGACGGACTCGCGTCGCCGTCAACCTGGGCGGTGCCCTTCCAGAGTTGCTGCGCCCACTCGGTGCGTTCGAGCCGCGATTCCCAATCCTCAGGCAGAGTCGTCGCTGGTTCAGCGTCGATTGGCTGCTCAGACCGCGCTTCGTGTGGGAACTGCTCCCGCAGGTCATCATAGTCGGCGGCGTTGAAGGTCTTGTCGGACGTGTCGAATACCGCAACCTGACCGTCTACGCGGTTGTACTTTGTGCGCTTCTTCTCGTCGGGGTAGTTCCCCGTGCCAGGGACGCGGAGGAGGGAGGAGAGATCGAAGCGCTCGGGGCGCCCTTGGACGAGCAGCCACTTGCCGAAGGCGTAGTTCGTTGCCTCCAGCAGCGGACTCGCGGGGAGGGGCTTCTCGAACTTCGCGTAGACGTGGAACCCGACCCCACCGCTATCGACCACCACGGACACGCGGTCGGCGGCACCGATCTCCTCCAGATGGGCGATGGTGTCGGCCTTCGACACGTCCTTGTAGGTGTCGAGTTCCGCGAAGAAGCCAGGCATCTCGAATGCCGATCCTTTCGTCCCAGGCTGGGAGGAGCCTGGCTTGTGGGTCAGCACCTTGAAATAGACGTTGCGGCGCAGCGCACTGTACGTGAGCGCCCACTTCTCCATCGCGGCGAAGTCGTGCGGTGCGGAGAACGAGGCGAGGGCTGGAGCGTGGCGGCCTTCGGGATCGAGCGCCACGAGGCGGATGTCTCCGACGCAGCCGTCGAACCAGAACGCTAGGAACTCAGAGGGCGTCATGTCCTTTCTCGGCGTCGGGTCGGTCGTTCGCCGTCCTCCTCGTCTGGATTTCGGACTTGGGCGTCACGTCGGGCTGCGCCCCGAGTCGCCGCAGCCCGTCGCGGTCCACGAGCACCTCCCACGTCTCGCATTTGAAGATTTTCGCGAGCCGCCCGAGCACGGTCGGCGTCAGGGGGCGCGCGCCGCTCTCCCATCGGGAGACTGCCGTCTCGTCCACCTCCAACAGCCGTCCGAGTTCGACTTGGGTCAGCTTGCGTTGCTCGCGTAGTTCACGGATTCGGTTCGTTTGCATCTCTGTCCTCCAGCACGTCGTGCTCCGTCAGGAGACGGTGGTGCCGTAGACTCAACTCTTTGGCAGGACCGCTCTTGCCGATTTCGAGCTTCAGTAGCGGAACTCGGCGGTCGAGGTGGTGTCAATCCACACGGCGGCGGAATTTGCAATTTCCCGCCAGCGACCGCGCAGGATTAGGAATTTCTTCGGCGCACGGAGAAGCTGCTACCGCCCTCCACGCCGCCTTGTTGATGCTGTGCGCCGTCCGCGCGACAGACGGCGGCTCTCCGTGCCTCCTGATGCGTCGCCCGAAAAGTGCATCCCCTACGGGCACTCTCGCGCACACTCTCCATCCGAGTGAGGCGGGGAAGACTGCGACCCTGGAGGAGCACATTGGCCCTTGCACTCGGTGTGCGCGAACCTGGCGGACGTGTTGTCGCGGGGCGCGAGAGCCAGGCATGCCGTAGGGCTCGACATGAGCGATGATGATGCGACCGCGTTCTTGAGCGAGCCAGCATGTCCTGATAGAATGTTGTCGCTAGGCGAGGTGTGTGGCAGCGGTCGCAACAAGGACCGCGAGGCAGTCTGCGCCGATTGCGGGGCAAGGCAGGCACGACACACCGAGCGAGACCCGCCGCACGGGTTCATAGCAGCAAAAAGGAGTTGGACCCGTGCGAGCGCAGTTCGATCTTCAAGCCATAGACAGCCTTGCCCGCGACGAGCTTACCCTTGTGCTCGTCCGTATAGCCGCTCGGCTCGCGCAGCTTGAGCCCTCCCAGGCTCCCGCCGCTGGCGCCACCGTTCCCGCCCCGCTCGTGGACGCGAAGTCGGTCGCTGCCGACCTCAACCTGCGCGTCGCGCGGGTGACACGGGGTGAGAAATTTCCCGTGCGTGACCCAGGTGGCACTGTCGAGAGTGCCACCTGGGTCCCTGCACGGGTGCAGTCAAAGGAGGCTGCAACGTCATGAAGAAGAAACACAACACGAACCCCGCCATCAAGCTGCCTGACGGCTTGGTGATGGGCAGCAGCTTGACCCGTCAGGCGCCCGAGTGGCTGTGGGACAACTATCTACCTTCGAGCGCCCTCTGCTCGCTCGAAGGGGAGAAGGGCAAAGGCAAGGGGACCTTCATCTACCACCTGATGTCCTGTGTCACGACAGGAACCCCGATGCCGCTAGAGACGAACCGCCGCGACCCCGCCGCTTGCCTCCTCTACACCGCCGAGGACCACCTCAACATCGTCGTCAAGCCGAAGCTCGACGCCGCAGCCGCTGACGATGACCTGTACGCCGTCCGAGGGGTCGCTGACCTCATCCGCATCTCGGGGGACACCACCCCGCTGCTGATCGACATCGACAGGATGGAGCAAAGAACTGGCAAGAAGGTCAAGCTCGTCGCCATCGACCCCCTGAACGCCGTCCTCGAAACCTCGATCTACAACCCGCAGGTGTTCCGCAAGACCGCCAACGCCCTGATGGATGTCGCGGAGCAGAAGCGGGTGACGCTTCTCTGCACGCGCCACCACACCAAGTCGGGAACCAACCTCCTGACCCGTGGACTCGGCGGCGTCGAAGTCGGCAACGTCCAGCGCGCCATCAACGCGCTGATCGACGTGCCCCCGCCCCTCGCAACGGAGGCCGACAATGATGCCACGCGCCTCTTCGTCCCCGTCGTCTGCAACTACGTCCCGCGCCAGCCGATCCTCAAGTGCCAACTCATCTCGACGGCGGTCCGCATCAACGGCGTGCAGAAGACGTTCGCCGCCCTGATGTGGCATGGCGTGTCGGCCATCACCCTCGAAGACATCAACCGCAAGAGCAGGCCGACGCCCAAGAGCGATCAGGCTCGCCAGATACTTAACACCATGCTCGAACATGGCGAGCGGGACGCTGCGGATGTCATCGACACCGCTAGGGCGGCAGGCGTAAGCAAGGAGACGCTGGAGAACGTCGCCCAGAAGATGGGCGTCGTCCACGAGCAGAAGTCGCGCAAGCTCAACGGCTCCAAGCCCAGCAGCTACTGGACGTGGCGCCTTCCCGACGAGGAGGAGGAGGCCGCGTCATGAGCCGTGGGCAGGAAACATCTGACCGCCTTCAGGGCGTGAGCGCCGATGCTCTTCGCGAGCAGCCAGCGAGTCTGCCTGCGACTGACGCGGATGACGCCTGCCGCCAATCTGGCCTTTCGCCGCCGAATCCACCCGCCTCGGCAAGGCGTCGGCAGGCTCAGCGCAGCGAGGTTCCCGTCCGCCAGTACCTCTACACGGAGCAGCTATCGGAACTGACGCCTTGGACTGTAGGACGCATCCGCAACATGATCTCTGACGGCACGTTCCGCGAGGGGAAGCACTACCACCGACCCAACGGACCAGGGAGCCGACCGATCTTCTCGTGGAGCGCTGTGGTAGAGTTTATCGAAGGGGCGAACCAGCGTGAGGTTCGAATCGAAGTCGCCCCTGTCGAGGTACTCGATGAGGACACGAGGGCGGCACGCGCATTGCTCCGTTGATGCCCACTACGGGCACCTACGCTTCCGCTGGCGGTTCCAGGGCAAGCGGAGTTCGAGGGTCAACCCGAAGTGGAAGGCCGACAACGAGGGGCATTGGACACAGGCGAAGGAGTTGGCAAGGCGTATCGACGCGATTATCGCCAGGGGCGACGATCCCTTGGAACGTGTGTGGCAGGAGAAAGGCCAGGCCGCGATCTCTCGTCTTGATCCTGGGCTGACGGTCGCGGAATTCTTCGAGCGCTGGTTTGAAGACGTGCAGGCATTGCCAGGAACCCGCACAGCGCAGCGGCGTGACTACCAGCGACACATTAGAGGGTACGTGCTCCCGCACATCGGGCACGTCCCAATCACGCAACTTCAGTCGCCCGACATGGTGGCTCTCCAGACGATCCTTCTTCAACAGCCGATCTCGGAGCACGGCCTCCATAGGCTTCAGATGCACGTTCGCGAGAAGGTTGCGCGGGCGGTTGTGCGACCAGAGCGACGCAAGCATGGTTCGAAGGACGCGACACAGAAGCTATCTGAGAAGTACGTCAAGAACATCCTCGTCGGTAGCCTCCGAGCGATGCTTCGAGACGCCGATGAGCGGTACAACCTCCCTGTTGATGTGGACCGCATCTTCAAGGGTCTCCGCTGGGACGGACACAGCAGCGTCCCAAAGCCCGATCCGTTCGAGCCGAAGGAGCGCGACCGAGTCCTCGAATGGTTCCGCACGAAAAAGTTCGGGCTCGGCGGCGCGGTCGGTCCGAAGAACCAACCGCGCGTCCACCTGCCCTACTATGCGTACATCCACGCCCTCTTCTGGACTGGCATGCGACCCAGCGAGGTCGCGGGTCTCCAGTGGCAGGATGTAGACCTCGACCGCGAAGAAGCGTTCATCGAACGGTCGTACCACTCCTACTCGCTGAACAAGCATCCAAAGAACAGGCAGGCGCGGCGGACGGTCGAATTGATGCCCGAAACCGTCGCGATTCTGCGGCAGATGATGCCGCTGCGAGTCGAGCCCGACCTACCCGTCTTCGTCAACGTGGACGGAGCGCCTATCGAGCCGAAGGTGTTCTCGACGCATTGGTATCGGTGCCTGCGGGCGCTTGGGCTCCGTGTTCGCGGCCTCTACGCAACGAAGGATACTTACGTCTCTCTCTGCATGACTCGGAACGTGAACCCGACGTGGTTGGAGGAGCAAACAGGCGTCGCCTGGACGACCCTGCGACAGCACTACGGGACCTACCTTCCGAAGGAGCGCAAGTCGGAGTTGGATCGGCTGCGTGACGTTCGCGGCTCGCGTTCGCGACGAAGCCCGAACACAGCCCGATAGCTCCGCACACCGAGGCGGCGTCTCGGCGTGTCTCTCGACTATCGGCAAGCTGGGTGGGATCGCGGCAGATCAGGCAGAGCAGCCGAAGGCACTGCCGACGGTATCCGCACTATCGCAGAGTGCGACTGCTGGCGTATCTATTCTCCCCGAGCCAGCCTTCTCCGTAGCCGTCACGCTCGGGCACTCGAATTTGGGTCCGACGGACCCAAAAGGGTTCTGGGAGGTGATACTGCGTGATGCAACTCCTTGAAAAACCTAGCGACTCCGAGGGCATCAAGAGTGTTCAAATCCCCCTCCTCGCACTCTTCGAGGAGACGACATGATCCGAGCCATCAGCGTGATCGTGCTGCTGCTCTTTCCGCTCGGTGCATCCGCGCAGCAGCGAAAGTTCTTCCTCACCAAGGATGCCGTGGCAGCGAACCAGGTGACGAACGCCTGCGGCCCCGGCTTTCACCTGGCGGCCACCTTCGAGCTGGGTGCCCCCGGCGTGCTCCGTTATGACACGACGAAAGGAATGACGGTCGCCGACTCCGGGTCGGGACCCCCCGTCGGTGTGCAGGGATGGATCCACAGCGGCACGGCCAGCCCCGCCTGGTCCTGCAACGCCTGGACGGACCGGAGCGAGAAGAACACCGGGTCGGTGCTGATCCTCGCGATCGAGCCGGTCAAGGGCCCGTCGACGCAG
>JACXTT010011868.1_pt1 | contig 11610 bp, 8 predicted proteins | sample 9270951 | NCBI WGS metagenome assembly JACXTT01 (sample SAMN15532306, study PRJNA645909) | rock metagenome | isolation source: weathered quartz diorite | place: Puerto Rico | collected 2017-06-21 | reverse complement strand
AGCATACGCATAAAGCTCAGCCAGAATCTTGCTCAACTCGACGCCCGAGCTGTGGTCCAAAGCCAGTGACAGCTCGGTAACAATTTCCATGGCCTTGCTGATCGCGCGCGAGCGCGCGCGTATGTCTCCCGATTTCAGGCATCGGCGAGCGGTCGCGATCGAATCCAGAGCCCCTCGATAGAGCAATTGAATCAAGCGCACCGGATGGGCCTCGAGAACCTCATCTTCAAAATAGTTTTGGTAGCGATTGGTGAGCATTCCAATTACTTATCGGCGCTTCCCTGGTGTTTTTTGCGGCTAGCCTCTATGCAAATCCTCGGCCAGCCGTAGAACATATTCGGGCGGAACCTGAAGCACCACCTCATGCGTTTCCTTATCCTCCACTCGAATAATGGCGCGGTGCGTGGTGCGATCGATCACGAATACAAGTTGGTTGTGGCCGAGCTGTCCGCTATCGTTCACCGTTCGTGCCGCCTGTATCAATTCACGACGTTGCGCCGCTTCGGCCGCGCCCGACGGGGAGGACGCTTGCGGCAGAACTTGAAGAGATAGCGAGGTCGAAGAGATTTCCATAGCAAACCTTTCTTGCAGGCAACTATGCCCTATGATTTGGTTATCGGTTCGCGCGGAAAAAATGTGAATTGGGCGCGACGCCCAGCGCGGCTACGCCAGGTTCAACACCTTCATGGTAGTGCCCTTCTCGCTTTCGATCTTCTTTTGCAGCAACATGATGGAGTAGATTAACTGCTCTGGCCGGGGCGGGCAGCCGGGAACGTAAACGTCCACGGGAATCACCTGATTTACAGGAATCAAAGCGTAATTGCTGAACACACCGGTAGACGTGGCGCAAGCTCCCATCGATATCACCCACTTCGGCTCGGGCATCTGTTCATAGAGCCGTCGAATTACGGGAGCCATTTTGTTCGATACGCGGCCGGCGATAATCATGAGGTCCGATTGCCGGGGCGACCCGCGCATCACTTCCGCACCGAAGCGTGAAATGTCGAAGCGCGACCCGATCATCGACATCATCTCGATCGCGCAACAGGCCAATCCGAAAGACATCGGCCATATCGAGTTCTTGCGTCCCCAGTTGATGGCTTTGTCGATGGTAGTGGTAATGATACCCTCAGAGCCATCCACCACGTCTTCGTTATCGATGCGAGCGAAAAGCGAGCCCGGAAGACTGGGTTGAAACTTGATCTCTTCGTCCACGATCCTATTATCTCATGGAGCAGAAACCAGACGTTCCGCTGGACGGCGGCCGTTCTGCACGCCAAGATTTCCTCGCGGCTGCCGGGGCTTGCGGTATTGAAACGGACTACTGGGATGTTTTCGGCCAGCGGCATTACGCCTCTCCGCCGGTCCAAACAGCGATCCTCGGATCGCTGGGCGTGGATGCCAGTTCCGGAGAAACGCTTCGTCGTGCCCTGGACGAACGCGCCTGGCGTAGATGGCGGAACCCGCTTCCGCAGACCATCGTCCTTTCGATCGATCACCCGCCTCACGAGATCACGGTTTCCCTTCCAGCCGAGGAGGCCAACTCGAGTGCTGTCATCCAGGTTCGGCTGGAAACGGGGGAGTCGAAGCAACTGCCGCTTTCTCTCGCACACATCTCTGTCGTGGAAGAAATATCGCTGCACGACCGAACCTTCGTTCGCAAGCGAATCCGGCTGCCAGATACACTTCCGCTCGGCTACCACGATCTATCGATCGAGATCGGCGGTCGAACCGCGCCGCCCGTTCGCCTGATTGTTTGTCCCAGCCGCGCCTATCAGCCGCCATATCTTGAAACGCGCAAGGCTGCGGGAATCGCGATCAGTCTCTACGGGCTTCGATCGCATCGCAATTGGGGATGCGGCGATACAAGCGATCTCGAAGCATTCGCCGCCTGGGTGGCTGAACAGTCGGGAGCCAGCTTCGTCGCTCTCAATCCCCTGCACTCTATTGCCAATCGCCAGCCCTACAACACCAGCCCGTACTTGCCAAATTCGATTTTCTATCGCAATCCGATATATCTCGATGTCGAGCGAATCGAAGATTTTCAGCCGTCTGCGCGCGCCGCTGCAATTCTCCAGTCACCCGCAGTGCAAGCCGAGATCCGATCCCTGCGCGCGGCGGAGTTCGTCGAATACGAGCGGGTATACCGGCTCAAAATGCGATTTCTGAAGTTGCTTTTCCGCACTTTCCTCGGCGAGTGGAGACGAGACACTGGTCGCGCCCGTGAGTTGCGGGAATACCTCGACCGCGAAGGCGATCTGCTGCATCGTTACGCCGTCCATTCGGCCCTGGATGAAGCGATTCACAAACAGTGTCCGGAGGTTTGGAACTGGCCGTCGTGGCCGGAACCGTATCAGGATCCAGAATCGGAAGCGACGCGGGAATTTGCAGGGAAACACTGGCGCAGCGTTCTTTTTTACAAGTACGTGCAGTGGCAGCTCGATATTCAATTCGAGCGAGCGCAGCAGCAGGCGCGGCGTCAAGGCTTGAGCATCGGTCTCTATCACGATCTAGCGCTCGCCACCGATCGTTTCGGCGCCGATCTCTGGGCACACCGCGATTGGTTCGTGGCCGGATGCCGAGTCGGAGCTCCGCCGGATGGCTTCTCACCGAAGGGGCAGGATTGGGCCTTTCCTCCGCCTAACGCAGACCGTCATCACGAGGACGGCTACCGTTTGTTTTCCGAGTCGATCCGCAAGAACTGCCGGCACGGCGGCGCGCTTCGAATCGATCACGTCATGCGATTCTTCCGCCTGTTCTGGATTCCCGACGGCTATGAAGCCATCGAAGGAACCTATGTACGCGACCGCTCCGAAGACCTGCTTCGCATCTTGGCGCTCGAAAGCGCCCGGAATAGAGTTCTGGTAGTAGGCGAGGACCTTGGCACCGTCCCGGATGAAGTGCGCGAAGCGCTGCATCGATTCGGAATTCTCAGCTACCGGCTGCTGTACTTCGAACAGGACCACGGCCGTTTTCGAAAGGCGCACGAGTATCCACGCGACTCCCTGGCAACGGCCACCACCCACGATCTTCCGACGCTGGCCGGCTTCTGGCTGTGCCGTGATATTGAGGCGCGCCGCAGCGCGGGCCTACTACCGGATGAGACCTCTTACGCGCGAATGATGGAAGATCGCGCCCGCGAGAAGCAGAAACTGCTGGACCTGCTCCGGGACTTGCACCTGTTGCCGGAGTGGTTACCCCGCAACGCGAGCGAGATTCCCGAGCTGACCGGCGAACTGCACAACGCCATTGTCGGATTCCTTGCCTCAACGCCGTCCAAGCTGATGGTTCTGAATCAGGAAGATTTGCTGAAGGAGACCGAACAGCAGAACCTGCCGGGAAGCACGGCCGAGTATCCCAACTGGCGGAGAAAAATGAAGTGCCCGGTGGAGGAACTTTGGAAGTCGGAGGAAGTTCTGGCGTTCACTAGCATGTTCCGGGGATGGCTGGAGCGAACGGGCCGCGTGAACGTAACCACGACAGGCTAAAAATCCGTGCTACATGAAATAATCTTTGACCCGATCCATAATGCTCTTCTCGTTGGGCTCATTCTCGGCCGGGAGCGTATCGCGTAGCTGCTCGAACAGTTTGCGCTGTTCACGAGTCATCTTGCTGGGGACTCTCACGTCGATGTGGACAAAGAGATCTCCGCGGCCGCTGCCCTGCAATCGCGGCACACCCAAGCTCTTCAACTTAATGCGCGATCCGGTTTGTACGCCCTCTGGGATTTTCACCGTCTCCAGGCCGTCGAAGGTCAGCAGATTAACCTCGGTCCCAAGCGCTGCCTGAGCGACATTGACCGGCACCGTGCAATGCAGATCGTCGCCCTGACGCTCGAAAATGGGATGCTCCTTGATCTTCGCTACAACGTACAGATCGCCGGGCGGGCCACCGTTGCCGCCAGGCTGTCCCTCATTCGCGAGCCGCAGCCGCGTCCCGGTGTCGACGCCCGGCGGAATATTGACTTTCAACTTCCGCTCGGTCCGGACGTAAGCTTCACCGCGGCACTGGGTGCACGGACGCCGGATAATCTGGCCTCGTCCATTGCATTGACCGCACGTACGCCGGATCTGAAGGAAGCTCTGCTGGTAAATCACTTCGCCTCGTCCGTGACACATGGGGCAAGTCACTAGACCGTCATTTTTTTCGGCGCCACTCCCCTGGCAGCGGGAACAAGTTTCCATGCGAGGAACTTGAATGTCGACGCTCATGCCGCGAATCGCGTCCTCGAGGTTGATTTCCAGGTCGTAGCGCAGATCTTCGCCGCGTTGCGCCCGGCTTCGTCCCCCGCGCCTTCCCGCACCGCCGAACAGGTCGCCGAATCCGAACAGATCTCCGAGTATGTCGCTGAAATCGGTGAACGTCGATGGATCGAAGCCCTGGCCTGCTCCGAATCCTTGCAGACCCTGGTGCCCATAGCGATCATAGGCGGCGCGTTTTTGCGGATCGCTCAGGACGCTGTAAGCCTCGGCGGCTTCCTTGAATTTTTCTTCCGCGTCTTTGTCGTTGGGGTTGCGATCCGGATGAAATTTCAGCGCCAGCTTGCGGTAAGCGCTCTTCAAGCCAGGATCGTCGCAATCCCGCCCGACACCCAAGATCTCGTAGTAGTCGCGTTTGGTGGCGTTCATTTCTTATTTACTGCTACTTTCACCATGGCCGGCCGCAGCAGGCGGCCACGGAAATTGTAGCCCTGCTGAAATTCGTCGAGAATGGTATGGTCCTCGATTTCGTCGCTTTCCACCATGTCCACGGCGTGGTGGACGTGCGGGTCGAACTTCTGTCCCTTCGCACTAATCGGCTCCAGCCCCAACTTCTTTAGTGAATCCAGCAGACGCTGATAAATCAACTCCATTCCACGGGCATATTCGCGGTCCGCCGTCTCCAGTTTGAGAGCGCGCTCGAAATCATCCAGAATCGGAAGGATAGCTCGGACGCTTTCAGCGTTGGCATACTCCAGCACTTCAGCTCGCTCCCGTTCGGCGCGCCGGCGGAAGTTATCGAATTCAGCCTGACGGCGCAACAGACGATCCGTCAGTTCGCTCTTTTCCTCCGTCAAGCGATCCCGCTCGGCGATCAAAGACTCAAGCGAGGGCGCCGGGGCCGCACTGCCGCGAGCCTGCGGATCGGCGAGGCCGTTGGATTCTTCGGTGGAATCGATAGTGGGTTCTTTCGCGTCCATACTCTCAGTGTAATGAAGGTTTGCGTCTTGTGAAGCCGGAATCGCTATACCGGCAGGCCGCGAAACGCCTGGCCCACATGATATACAGCGGAGATCGCTTTTCCGTAATTCATTCGCATCGAACCGAGCACGGCGATTTTGGCTGATAACCCGCCCGGTAGCGGAATTGAAACTCCGATGAGCGAGAGTTCGCGCATACTCGGGTGCACATCGGCCAGGCCGACTTGAACCGCAGGCTCACCGGCCGGTTGTTCGAGAAAACGATCGAGCAGATGCAGTATCCTCTTTTTCTCCTCGAGAGTGTGGAACAGTTCCCGCAGTTTTTCACGAGTCAGATGCAGATCCAAGCCCACCAGGTTGCTCGCGCCTTCCAGGTGAATCTCCGGCGCGGTGTCTATGTCGAGCAGCCCCTTCGAATACAGCAAAGTCAGCTTTTTGAGCAAAGCATCGTAAACAGCGCTTTGCTGTTCGAAACGGCGTTTCAATTCCGAATGAATCTCAGCCAGCATCCAACCGCTGAAATTGCGATTCATGTAGTTGCGGATCGAGCTCAGCTCGTTTTCCGACAACGGCTCGTCCAGTTTGACAACCCGATTGCGCACCATGCGGTCGCGCGTCACGACGATCATGAGGATGCGCTGATCGGCCAGTCCGATCAACTCTACCTGATCGAGCGTCTGGCTCGAAGTCGGAATCGCGGCGGTGATGCCAACGCTGCGCGTCATTTCCGTCAGTATGTGCGAGGATCGTTCGACACGGGCCTCCATCGTCGCCAGCAAACTCAGCTCGCTCCGCAGCCGCTGCAATTCCTCTACCAGCAGTCGCGAGCGAGCCAGGGACTGCACATAACTGCGGAAGGCTTTCTCGGTCGGGACGCGGCCCGCTGACGTGTGCGGTTGCGAAAGATAGCCGCCATCGCATAGATCCGCCATCACGTTACGAATGGTAGCGGAGCTCAGGTTGTCTTTTCGATTGCGCGCGATTGTACGCGAAGCGACAGGTTCTCCGGTCTGAATGTAGCATTCCACCACCGAATGGAGAATGTCAATTTCGCGCTGTGTCATGAGACGCCTGGGAGCCGCCCGGCGAACCCGCCAGAAACATTTCCCCTAGTGATTGATTATAAAGGATTTCAATCGATTTAGCAAGCACGGGGCGCTAGAAGTTACTCAGGGTGAGAGTCGTTCCGTCTGACTCCCAGCCGCTTTTCTTCGCCGGCCATGAAGGTGACCTTCAATTTAGTTCGCCGGTATTTACCGTCTTCCAGACCTTGTGGAGAATCATTCGGCGCGGCTTCAGACCTTGATTCTCTTCGCCAGGGCTCTCCTTGGCCAGACTCTTTCTCAGTCGCAGTGGCCTGCTGAGCTACCAGTGCTGCTCTGTTGCCGACGAATAGTTTACAATTCTGCGGTTCTCACCTTCCATGCGGTCAAATACGGACTGTACGGCCACACGCCCCGGCCCCCACAGCCTTAGCCACAGGTAACGATTCGACCACGATCCCCAAGAACTGAAGCCGGCACGCGGATGCTCGAAGTGCAATTGCATCTGTACAGCCGGATCTTTGAAAATCAACGCGGTCGGCTTCACCAGAATCGACTGATTGGCCGGCAGTTCTCGCACGAACACGTTGCCCGCGGCGTGCAATATCAGCAGCCCCGGCGATTGGGGCGCTGAAAACCGATCCATGCAGAGCCCCACCGGATAGTGTGTCTCCTTGTCGTCTCCGGACTGCGTGTTATACCAGACTCCGGTCATGAACCAGTCGTAGGTGACGCTATTGGTCGCGAACATGAAGAGATGCTCGCGCACGTCAACGCTCTGGCCTGGCTGAATCGGCAGCGCGATCATCTCGCCTGGAGCGTCGCGCGAAAATGCGATGTGGCCCGGACCGTGCGCCTGCGTCATGATCAGCGGTAATCCAGCGATGAGGCGCTTCCAGCCGCCGGTCATCGGCATAGTGGTAACGTTCACCTGCGGGTCCTTCCAGAGCAGCACATGATGCGTGAAATAGACGCTATCTGCTCCAGCCAGGTTGACGTCGGCGACCGGAACATACATACCCTCGATCTGGCAGAACGAATCGCCGAACTGGAGTTTCGCCATGTCTCTGCGGCCGGGAAGCTTCTCCCAGCCGGATTCGGTGGAGATGACTGGTGCATTGCTCGTGGCGCCGCAGCGGGGACAACTCAATGCCCCCGCATCGATTACTGCGCTGCACCAGGTGCAGGTCGTCTTTACTCCGGGTGCTTGGACCGGTGGGACAGGCTTCGGGACGGCTGCTGGACGAGCCGGCGGAAGTGGCGCTGGAGCATCAGGCGCAGGAGAAATATCAGCCCGCTTCACTCGGGAACCGCACGCACCGCAAAAATTAGCGGCGTCGGATATCTGGGTCCCACAGTTTGTGCAGAACATCCAGTTACTCCGTGTGGTGATGCACGTACATCGATTGGATGCCGACGCGGCCCGGCCCGGTCATGCGCGCCAGGCTCATATTGGTTCCGCCGAAGAATCCGGTGCCCAGTTTTTGAAATTCCACCTGCATCGTGACTGAGGAATCTTTGTACAAAAACGCACCGGGCTCAACCATGATGCTCTCGCCGGACTTGAGGGTCCGCTCGAACACGTTTCCGTAGCCGTGCAGAAGGAGCAGCCCGGGAGTGTTGGTGGTGACAAACCGATCCATGAACATTCCCTGCCCGCCGAACAAAATATTCGCCAGCCCTTTGACGCGCACGAAGGAGTATGCGATCTGGTGCGAGGCCAGCAGGAACGCGTGCTCCCGCACATCCAACTCCATGCCGGGATGCAGCGGAAGGACGACCAGTTCGCCGGTGGCGTCACGCGAAAAGGCGATACGTCCTGGTCCGCTCGCAACGCTGATTATGAACGGCATCCCCGCAAAAGCGCGTTTCATGCCGCCCGAGAGCTGCATCACGGTCATCGGAACAGTGTCGTCTTTCCACAGCATGATGTGATGCTCGAAGAAAACAGAATCTCCCTGAGACAAATTTATTTCGGCAACCGGGACGATCTCGCCTTCCACCTGGCAAGTGCTGGAGCTGAATTGAAATTCGGTCATGTCCTTCAGCCGCGGAGCTTCCCGCCATCCGGATTCGCTCACCAGATTGCGGATGTCGAGCGGGGCCCCGCAGGCGTGACAGGTCAGCGCGCTTTTCTCGTTCATTCCCTGGCACCATTGGCATTGGATTCGTTCCACGACGGCGTCGGTCATCCTGCGTATGATACCAAGCGAGCGTTCGACAGGGCGCCCACATTTCACATTCCGATAAACGCAAAACGCGTTGCGATCACAACATGCGTTGCGCCCGGCAATCAACATTGAAATACAAACATGAATTGTGTCTGACAATCTGTTGAGTTAGTAATTCACAAAAACTGTTTCTAACAGGCAGTTACTAAATCAGAGTAAGTTGGGACGCTTTGTCCTGATTCTAGTAATTGGGCGCCAACTCTTACAGGAAAATGTATGCGTGCAACGTTGATATTTTCATAACTCATTGCCACGCAAGGAACTCGATTGTCGATTTTCAAGCAGGCTCCTTTGGTTACTGAGGTGCAAACTCGATCTCCCGCGAGGCAACAGCCTCCGAGGTTCCCATCGATATGGACAAACACCTTAGAACTATCCTCCTTTCGGTTGCACTGGTGAGCATGCTCACGGCGCCGGCAATCGCACAGTCGCTGATTTCGGGCGACATTTCCGGAACGGTGACGGATCCGACAGCCGCCGCCATTCCTGGGGCCACAGTAACCGCCACTAATCGAGACACCGGCGTAAGCCAGACTTCGACCACAAATCCGCAAGGTTTTTATCGCTTCCCGTTCTTGCGGCCTGGTTCATACAAAGTGGAGATCAAAGCCAACGGCTTCCAGACGGCGCAAAAAATCGCGCAAGTGGAAGTTGGACAGGTCGCCTCAGTCGACATGCAACTGGTGCTGGCCTCCGCGAGCACAACCGTCGAGGTTTCTGAGACGGCCGGCGCCGTGCAGGCGGACAACGCCGACCTGACGACCAACGTCAACGCGGCTCAGCTCGCGCTGCTCCCGAATTCCGGCAATGACCTCACCTACGTCGCGCTCGCGGCTCCCGGAACAGTCATGAGCACCAGCGCCGGCTACGGAAATTTTTCCTCCTACGGCCTGCCCGCCACTGCGAATCTATTTACGTTGAACGGCCAAAACGACAACGATGTTTACTTGAACACAGCTAATAGCGGAGCATCCAACCTGATGTTGGGCGCGAACGAATTGTCCGAAGCGACTGTGGTCAACAATGGTTATTCAGGCCAGTATGGACAGCTCGCCGGCGCGCAGGTGAATTACCTCACCAAGGCTGGAACGAATCAATTCCATGGCAACGCCGAGTGGTTCTGGAACGGCCGCGCGCTCAATGCGAACGACTGGTTCAACAACGCCAACGGTGTTGACCGGCCGTTTTCGAACGCCAACCAGTGGGCCGCGAGCGGCGGCGGACCGGTGATCAAGAACAAGACGTTTTTCTTCGTCGACTACGAGGGACTGCGAAACGTTCTTCCCACCACGACTCTCGCCAAGATCCCGAGTCCTCAGTTTGAGCAAGCCACGCTCGCGAACCTGACGGCCACCGGTCAAACCGCCGCGGTTCCGTTTTATCAAAAAATATTTTCTTTATACAATGCCGCTCCAGGTGCCTCGGGCGCCACACCCGTTGCGGGCGGTGGCTGCGGAACTTTCACCCTGTTGGGCGCTGGCGTGCCCTGCGCGCTCAAATTCCAGGCGCTCGCAGGAAACTTCACCAAGGAATATCTGTGGGCCGCGCGCGTCGACCATCACCTCAGCGATCGAGACCAGTTCTTTATCCGCTTATGGCGCGACAACGGTACGCAGCCGACTTACACTGATCCCATCGCATCGATCTTCAACATCTTCAGCCCGCAGCCGCAGATGCAGGGACAAATCAGCGAGACTCACACCTTCGGACCCACCGCGATTAACCAGTTGATCTTCTCGACGTTCTACTACAGCGCGTTCTTCGGCTCGTCCAACGAGGCGGCGGCGCTGGCTGCATTCCCCACCGTGGTGCGATTCTCTCCGCAGTTGTTTAGCAACATGGGCGGAACGAACTACAACTTCCCGCAGGGCCGCAAGGTAACTCAGTATCAATTCCTCGACGACTTCTCGAAAACCTACAGCAAGCACACGCTGAAGGCCGGCGTGAACTATCGCCGATACGACATCAACGATTTTTCGTTCACGCCGTTCACCAACGGCCGCATCACCGAATCGAATCTTCTCGACTTCTACAACGGCGGCGGCACCGCCAACTCGCTGCAGCAGCGCTTCCCGCGAGCCACGCAGCAGCCTTTGAATATTTATCAGCTGGGAGCGTACGGACAGGATGAATGGCGAGTATCGCGGAATCTGAAAGTCATCCTCTCGTTGCGAATCGACCACGACTCGAATCCTGTTTGCGGGCATGATTGCTTCGCCCGCTTCATCACACCGTTCACGGCGCTGACCCACGACGTCAACCAGCCCTACAATTCGGTGATCAGCTCGAATCAGCACGAGGCTTATTCAGGCACCGACGCCGTGGTGTGGCAGCCGCGTTTCGGATTCGCATGGACGCCTTTCAAGAACGGCAAGACGGTTTTGCGCGGTGGGTTCGGCATCTTCGAACAGTCGCTGCCCGGAACCACGGCCGACACAGTCGCGCGCAACACGCCGCAGCTCAATTCATTCACGGTGCGAAACGGGAAGATCACTCCCGGTGTGTCCGGCGGTCTCTTCGCCGTCGCATCAGCCGCCAACCAGTCGCTGCTCACCGCCTTCAATTCCGGTGGCACGTTGGCTTCGATCAAAGCCGGCAATCCACTCTTTTCGCCGCCCAGCTTCACCTCCACCGACAGTACGCTTAAAACGCCGGCCTATCAGGAGTGGAACCTCGAAGTGCAGCAGGCTCTGCCATCCCAGATGGTGCTGAGCGTTAACTACGTCGGTAATCATGGCATCCACGAGTTGATTCAGAACGGCAACCTGAACGCTTACGGTTTCGGCAGCCTTCCTGCGGCAGCTCCGGATCCGCGCTTTGCCCTCGTGAATCAGTACACCAGCGCGGGCGTCTCCAACTACAACGGCCTGACCACCAGCCTCAAGCGGCGATTCGCCAACGGCCTGCAATTCCAGATCAATTACACCTGGAGCCACGCCATCGATGAATGCTCCAACGGCTGCGTCGAGCCGTACGCCTATCTCGGCGTTACGAACCAGAGTCTCACGTTCCCGCAAAATCCCTACAATATCCGTCAATCGCTGTACGGCAACGCCGACTACGATGTGCGGCATTACTTCAGCCTGAACTATGTGTGGCAGGATTCCTTGCGGCATCTGTTCCATTGGGGACCCAATGTGTTGTTCAGTGGCTGGAC
>JACXTT010011867.1_pt1 | contig 11611 bp, 9 predicted proteins | sample 9270951 | NCBI WGS metagenome assembly JACXTT01 (sample SAMN15532306, study PRJNA645909) | rock metagenome | isolation source: weathered quartz diorite | place: Puerto Rico | collected 2017-06-21 | reverse complement strand
GCGCGTACGCCTCTGTCTCCTCGATGCCGATATCGCGCTTTATCGAACCGCCGCAGGCGATCCGAATTGGGTGACCTCGCCCTCTCTTGCGCCCGCGCGCGAAGCGATCGTGCCGGCGATGCGCCACTTTGGGCTGACCAACGGCCACGTGCGCTACATCGACGACAAGACGCACCTGATGCTCGACGGCGTTTTCACGACGGTGGAGAGCGATGACCCGCGCAGGCCAGGGCGCTTCGAACTCCACGGCGACGGCGCCGTCAACGCCAATCCGTTCTCGCTAACCTTGACGGGGCCTCCGCTCATCCATGTGCGGCGGGATCTGCCATATGCCTTCACCGCGGATCTGCGCGCTGGCGCGACGCACCTGCGAGGCTCAGGCGCCATCACCCACCCGTTCGATTTCAATTATTGGAGCGCCGACCTTGAGGGCGCGGGCGCCGACCTCGCCGATCTTTATCAGCTGACCGGCCTCACGCTGCCGAACACGCCGCCATACGATCTGCGCGGCCGCATCGAGCGCAATGGCGATGTTTATGGCATGCCCTATGTCGCCGGCCGTGTCGGCGCCAGCGATCTGACGGGCGCGTGGACCGCGCGACACCGCAACGACCGTCTCTTCCTCGACGGCGACTTCCGCACCACGACACTCAATTTCGACGATCTGCTTGCCGCATTGGGGGCGCCGCCGACGCGCGCGGGGCGCCCGGCTTCGCCACGGCAACAGCGCATGGCCGCAGAGCTCAACGCCGAAGACCGCGTGCTGCCCGACGCGAAGCTCGACATCAGCCGCGTCCGCAACATGGATGCGCGCGTCTCGTATCACGCAGCCCATGTTCGCAGCAATCGCTTCAACTTGCGTGGGTTCGCCGTCGATCTCAACTTGGACCATGGCTTGCTGCGGTTGGACCCTATGGCGCTTGATTTGGCGCAAGGCAGCATCGCTGGGGCGGCCTCGATCGATGCGCGCGAAAGCGCGCCGGTCTCGACCATCGATGTGCGTCTCTCCCACGCACGCATGGAATCAGTCATCGCCTGGCGCGGCGATCCCCCGCTCGCGGGCGCCTTATTGGGGCGCGCGCGTCTAACCGGGCGCGGACGCTCTGTGCGGGAAGCGGCCGCTCACGCCAACGGCGCGGTTGCGCTGGTGGCCCCCTCCGGTGAAGTGCGTGAATCGCTTGCAGAACTCACCGGCATCAATGTGGTGCGGGGCCTCGGGCTGATGCTCGCCCACGATCAGAGCAAGATCGATATACGCTGCGGGGTGGCGGACTTCGACGTCCGCGACGGCGTCGCGCACACGCGCAACCTTCTCATAGACACGCGCACCATGTTGATCCGCGGCGAAGGCGATGTGGGCCTGCGCGATGAAACGCTGAACTTGCGCTTGCACGGCGAGCCCAAGCGCGTGCGCGTGATCCGTGTTGCTGCGCCGATCCTGCTGCGCGGCCGCTGGCGCAGTCCAAGCGTCAGTGTGGATATCGGGCGCATGGCCGGGCAAAGCGGCCTTGCAGCTTTGTTTGCGTCGGTCTTGACGCCGGTTGCGGCCGTGCTGCCGTTCGTGGACGCAGGCCTCGCCCACGATGCCAATTGCCAAGAGCTGCTGGCGCAGAGCGCGCCAACAGCTCCTGCTCGCCGTACAGGACGCGGCTGATCACTTCGGCGTGGAGAGAGCCATCGCGCCCATCATTGCGCCATGGAAGATCATGCCGATTACGATCCACCAGATGACAGCGCCAATCAGCAAGAGAATGACGATAATCGAGGCGACATAAGGGACGCGTTTGTCCTCCGGCGTCTTCATCAGCTTCGGCAAGCCGACATAGAGTTCGTAGATCGCGTACAATCCGCCCGCGAGAACGATGAGGCCGCCTATGAACGGAATGATCGTGGCGATTGCGGCGATCCAAACCGGTGTTGGATAGTGAGCGGCAAGCTGGAAGGCGCGATTTTGATCGGCCTGCGAAGCAAACGTTGGCGCGAGCACATTGATCAATAGGCTCATCAGAAAAACGCCGATGATCGCGCAGATGACCTGCACAACGACGCCGATGAGCGCGCCAAAAACGCCAGCGCCGCCCACGCCCGCGAAGCCGGTGAGTATCATCCACCCCAATGCCCCGGCGATAGCCGCGACCGCCGAGAGCGGCGCAATGTAACCGGTGATGAGCGCGCCCGTGTTCGGCGTCTCGCCGGCGATGCGATCCCACTCTGCGGCAGGCGTGAGGATCAGATTCTTCGCGCGCTCTATCAGGTTGTGCGCGCTTCCGCTTGCTGTGGGAGTGGTCGTCATTGTTCCCTCCGTAGACTCGCCGGCGCGATGCTAGGAGCGAAGGCCTTCGCGGCCAACCGAAAAGCGGTCAGCGGGTGGTGATGCAGCTCGAGAGCGAGAACAAAACGACGCCAGCCGCCATTGTCGCGATCGTTACGGTGGCGGCATAGCCAAGCGCGCGATCCTCAGGCGCCTTCATCAGGACAGGTAAGCCGCGGTACATGAGGAACACCATCGCCGCCAGCGCGAAGAGCGATACCCACCAAAGCCATGGCAACAGTGAAAAGACGCCCGAGAGGAAGGCTGGCGTCATCGAATAGGCGGCTATTTTCTGCGCCGCGAGGTCGTTTTGTTCCGCGTCGAAATTGGGCGCGATGACATTGATCAAAATGCCGAGGAAGCCGACGAGCGCCACGCTCACGATCCAAGTGATGACCGCGCGGATGATGGCCTGGCCGGGCTCCACTTGCAGCATGTGGTTGAAGATCGATGAGCCGATGAGGTCGCAGATCGGGGGAATGGCCGCGAGCGGAGCGACGTAGCCAACCAGGATATTGGGGATCGTCGTCTCTTCGTCGCGAATCTGCTTCCACTCGCCTTTCGGGTCGCGAAACAATCCGTAGCAGCGCGAGAGGATGAACTCGGATTTCTGGCGCGCGGCATGGGCGTATTGGCGCGCCGCTTCGGGTGTGAAACGTCTTGGCGTCTCGCGCTCGTCGTTGTTGTCGGCCGTCATGCGTCCTCCGGCTGGCGATTTCTTAGCGTGGTCGCAAGGGCTGCGCCATGGCTACTTGCGATACCGTTGGGCGCGATCAAGCTTTGAACGGGTCGCGCATAAGGATGACGTCCTCGCGCTCGGGACTGGTGGAAACGAGCGCGGCCGGACAGCCGATCAGCTCTTCGATGCGGCGGATATATTTGATCGCCTTCGCGGGCAGGTCCTTGGACGAGCGTGCGCCCCTCGTCGTCTTCTTCCAGCCGTCAAGCGACTCGAAGATCGGCTGGACTTCGGCCTGATCCTTCACGCCGGCGGGAAGGTAGTCGATGACTTTGCCGTGAAGCTTATAACCGGTGCAGATTTTGATTTCGTCGAAGCCGTCGAGCACGTCGAGCTTGGTGAGCGCGATGCCGTCGGCGCCGCAGAGCGCGATCGATTGGCGTACGAGAACGGCGTCGAACCAACCGCAGCGACGCGCGCGGCCTGTATTGGTGCCGAACTCGTGGCCAACTTCGCCGATCTTCCTGCCGATGTCGTCCTTCAATTCCGTGGGAAAGGGACCGGCGCCGACGCGCGTGGTGTATGCCTTCACCAAGCCAAGCACATAGGTGATTGCACGCGGTCCGACGCCCGAACCGGCGGCTGCTTGTCCTGCAACCACATTCGACGAGGTGACGAAGGGATAAGTGCCGTGATCGACGTCCAGGAGCACCCCTTGGGCCCCCTCGAACAATACGCGCTTGGACGCTTGCAGCGCCGTATCGAGAACGCGCCAAGCGGGGCGCGCGTAGGCAAGCACTTTGGGCGCGATCTGAGCGAGCTGTCGCTTCAGCGCCTCGATATCGATCTCGGCGAGATCCAGACCGCGCCGCAACGCATTGTGATGGGCGACAAGACGATCGATCTTCCAGGCGATTGAATCTTGGTCAGCGAGATCGGCGACGCGCAATGCCCGGCGCCCGACCTTGTCCTCATAAGCGGGTCCTATGCCGCGCATGGTCGTGCCGATCGAGGCCGCGCCGGCTTGGGCTTCGCGCGCGGCGTCGAGATCGCGGTGGAACGGCAAAATGAGGCACGCCTGATCGGAAAGAACGAGAAGCTCAGGCGAGATCGCAACGCCCAAGGCGCGGATCTTCTCGATCTCGGCGTCGAGCGCCCAGGGATCGACAACGACGCCATTGCCGATGACGGAGAGCTTTCCCTGCACGACCCCCGACGGCAACAGCGCAAGCTTATAGGTGGTGTTGCCGACAACGAGCGTGTGTCCGGCGTTATGGCCGCCTTGGAAGCGCACCACGACGTCTGCGCGATGGCACAGCCAATCGACGATCTTGCCTTTGCCTTCGTCGCCCCACTGGGCGCCGACCACCACCACTGCAGACATTTGGATGTGAACCCTCACCTGCCCGGTGAGACCTGCGCGCCCTTCGACAGGTGCTCGGCGCGTCGGCTTGGCTAGATTGTGGGAGCGATTCCTAGCCCAAACGCACGATAAGGTCAAAAAGCGGCCCTAGCTTTCCCCAGGCGAACTCGGCGCCGGCGCCCAGTTCGGGGGATCGAAATGCGTGGGCGGCCAATCGGGTGCGATTGCCGGTGCGGTGGCGGGGCTGGCGTCGTCGCGCGCGTCGCGATGGATGAGCTTGGCGGCGCCCAGCGCCTCGCCGGTGCGGTAAAGCATGTCGAGCAAATTGGGGTTGTTGATATCCATTTTGCGCAGCGCAGCGACCTCATGAACCGGCAATTTTTCGCCAAGCAGCGCCTCGATGTGCTCTGGGCGAAGATATTGCGGCTCGTCGACTTCGATGCGCGCATCGAGACGCTGATATGTGAGCACGGGTGCTGAGGTCAGAAGCGGGGTGTGGGCCTGGGCCTTCACTTCGGAATTCACATACCAGGGAAAGCGCGGGCGCGAGAGCGTCTGCAGCGTCGTGATTTGCTGCTGGCAGATGTCGTGATTGTAGCCTTCGAGGGCTGCCTGCACCTTGGCCGAGTAGGCGAAATTCTTGAAATTGCCGATCGGTTCGGCGCTTGAGCGGCGCTTAGAGGTCCGTTTCTCGAAGCGCTTGCGCACGTATCCGGTGCCGATCGACCAGATGAGAAGGTTCTCTTCCCCCGTCGGCCAGTTGAAGCCGAACGCAGGCTCGGTCACCGTCAGCAAAAGCTGCAATGCGGGATTGTTGTTGGGGCTGACGCCGCCGTCGAAGAAATAGGCGTACTTGTTGATCTTGCCGCGACGATTGCGTCCAATGCCGACGCGAACGTCGTTGAAATAAGTGGGCGCCGCCGCCGAGCCTTGCACAAGGTCGCGTAAGTAGAATTGGGAATTCGGCACGCCGCCTTTGGTGGATTGCTCATTGAAATAGCACCAGTCCGGATTGTTCACCAGGATCCACGACGAACCCGTGTCGATGCGCTTTGCATGGATGGCAAGGCCTGTTTTCAGCAATTGTGAGCTCAGCGTTTCCTCGCCCAGATGCGTGTCCAGCGCACGCGTCAACGCCGTGTTCTTGAAGCCAGGCACAAAAACGCGCAGGAACGACGGCGCCTGGGGGTGTGCAAAGATCGAAGGCAGCAATTGGAAATAGAGATCGACGATGTCGCGCACCTTCCATTCGAGCGCGAGCGTTGTGGCGATGATCGAGCCAGTGGAGGTGCCGCCGATCAAGTCGAAATAGTGGGCAAGACGGAACGTCCCGGGGGCGCCGCTTCGGCGGGCGAGTTCCTCTTCCAATTTCTGCAGGACACCCAATGTGAGAAGGCCGCGCGCGCCGCCGCCATCGAGTGCGAGAATGCGCTTGGGGCCGGGCCGCCGAAAGCGCTCGCGAAGATGCTCTGCCATCCGCGTCCCCCTTTCTGGAGCGATCTTATTCTTGCGCGGCGCATCGGCGCCCGCAAGCGCTTGCACCCGCCAAGCGTCGCTTAGTGGGCGCCGTTAATGTGGAGGCGCCAGAAGTGGCGCAGGCCGATATTGTTGAGGCCATGTTTTGTGGCCGTGATCGAGAAATCCGCCCGCTCGTCGCGAGTTCCTAATAAAGCTGCAGCGCCGAATGCTTTCCGAAGCGGCGCTGGAAGCGCCAACGTCACGCCGAAGAGATGCGCGCGAGCCACTCAATTGATACTCGCTTTGATATTGTGCGGCCCTCAAGGCCACCCTTGTCACCGGGGAAACGATTTTCCATCGCCCGTCCGCCCCGTGGTGCGAAACGGCGCGCCGCCTCCGATAGGCCGCAACGCCGGCGACGCAAGCGGGTTCCGGTCTAGAAACGCAAAAGTTTCACGTAGCGGACGTGGCTCAGCGCTTTGATTTTCGCCAATACTTCCGCCGGCGGGGTGGAATCGACACCTACAAGCGCAATCGCCTCGCCATGGCTGTCGCGGCCCAGATGGAACGTGGCGATGTTGACTTCTGCGTCGCCGAGCAGCGTTCCCAATGCGCCGATGAAGCCGGGCTTGTCGGAATTGTTGATGTAAAGCGTGCCGGCGCTGAATGGGGCCTCGAGCGCCATGCCCTTCACTTCCGTGATGCGCGGCTGGCCGGCGATCACTGCGCCCGCAAGCGTGCGCCAACCACCGCCGGTTTTGACCTTGACCCGGATAAGGTTGTCGTATGTCGGCGACGCCTCACGCGTGCTCTCGGTCAAGGTTGCGCCGCGTTCTTTCAGCAAGGCCGGCGCTGAGACCATGTTCACGTCCTGAAGCAAAGGCCGCAACAAGCCGGCAAGCAGGGCCGCAGTGAGCGGTTTCATGTTGAGCCTGGCGACGTCGCCTTCGTACTCGATGGCCACTTCGTCGAGCCCTTCATCGACAATCTGGCCCGCGAAGGCGCCGAGCTTTTCGGCAAGCGCCGCGAACGGCTTGAGGCGCGGAGCTTCTTCAGCTGTGATGGAGGGCATATTGAGCGCGTTGGTGACAGCGCCGGTCAACAAAAAATCGCTCATCTGCTCGGCGACCTGAAGAGCCACGTTTTCCTGCGCCTCGTTCGTCGAAGCGCCGAGGTGGGGCGTGGCGATGAAGTTCGGCGCGCCGAAGAGCGCGTTCTCCCGGGCGGGCTCGACGGTAAAGACGTCGAAGGCGGCGGCCGCGACATGCTCGCTTTTCAGAGCTTCGAGGAGCGCTTCCTCGTCAACGAGGCCGCCGCGCGCGGCGTTCACGACAATGACGCCCCGCTTCGTCTTCGCCAGGTTGGCGCGGGAAAGAATATTGCGTGTCTTGTCGGTGAGGGGAACGTGAAGCGAAATCACATCGGCTCGCGCCAGCAATTCGTCGAGTTCGACCTTTTCGACGCCGATCGCTATGGCGCGCTCGGGTGAGAGAAAGGGGTCATAGCCGATCACCTTCATCTTGAGGCCAAGTGCGCGATCGGCGACGATTCCTCCAATATTGCCGCAGCCGATCAGACCCAGCGTCTTGGCGTAGAGCTCGCGGCCCATGAAGCGATTCTTCTCCCACTTGCCCGCTTGCGTGGAGGCGTTGGCTTCCGGCACTTGCCGTGCGGCTGCGAACATAAGCGCGATCGCATGTTCGGCGGTGGTGATGGAATTGCCAAACGGCGTATTCATCACCACGACGCCTTTGGCGGTGGCGGCGGGAATGTCGACGTTGTCGACGCCGATCCCCGCGCGCCCGATCACCCTCAACTTCTTGGCGGCGTCGATGATCTCGGGCTTCACCTTGGTGGCGGAGCGGATGGCGAGGCCGTCGTATTCGCCGATGATCTCCTTGAGCTTGATTGCATCCGGCCCAACCTGCGGCAGGAAATCGACCTCAAGACCGCGCGATTTGAAGATGTCGATCGCAGCAGGCGAGAGTTCGTCCGAGATGAGGACCTTCGACATCATTTGCTCCCTTCGATGTGGCGGCCGGCGCCATCGCCGCTCCGCCGCCATTGGCGTTTCCGGTTGATCTCCATTTTGACATCCACTTCTGCGTCAAGATCGCAACCGACCAGGGCAGCGAGGCGATGCAATAAAATGACAATGTCGGCGGCCTCTTCGGCCGCCTGCTGGCAATTGCCGCAAGCGAGTGCGGCTTCGAGCTCATCGAACTCCGTGCGAGCGCGGCGCGTAAGCACGGCGAGATCGCTTACCGGCCCAAAGGCTTCATCGGCCCAAGCCGCGATGCTGGCGCTCGTCTCATGATGCATGGCGTTGCTCCCAGTCATCGCGGTCGAGCCTCATGACGAGGCAGTCGTCTTCGCCGTTGAACAGGCGCCGGCCGAGGGGTTTGAAACCGAGGCGCCGATAGAAGCGGTGCGCACTTCTATTGCTGTTGAGCGGATCGATGAGGATGGCGCTCACACTGCAATCGTCGAAGCAGGCGTCGATGACGGCGCCCATTATCCGGCCGCCGTGGCCCCTGTTGCGGTCTGAGGCGTCGCCGATCCAGATGTCGATGGCGCTCAGGTTCGGTTCTATTTCGCCCCAATAATGCGTCGCTTCGAGATGGGGATCGATGACTTGAACCGCGCCGATGGCCCGGCCGTCGAGCTCGGCGATATAATAACAGCTTCGATCCGAGCCGGCGGCGATCTCGCGAGACCACTCAGCGCCCGCAAACGCTTGCTTGGCGTGGGGGTCGTCGGTCGTGCAAGCGATCACGCTGGGATCGCGGTCCCAACGGGCGAGCGCGGATGCGTCCGCTTGCCTGGCGAGGCGAATAATCAGCGTCGCGCCAGGCGCTGCGATCGCGATCGGCGGCCACATCACGCTCGCAGGCATGCGCTTCAAGCCGCCTTATCGGCGATTTCAGCAAGGCATGTGGCGAAGGCCCAGTCGAGCCATGGCGTCAGCGCTTCAAGGTCGAAGGTCTCGATGGTGGCCCCGCACCAGATGCGCAGGCCCGGGGGCGCTGCGCGATAGGAGCCTGCGTCAAAAGCCGCGCCCTCCTTCTCCAGCAACGCCGCAAGTTTTTTGGCGAATGCGCTCTGCGCGTCATCGCTTAAGCGCGTGATGCGGGGATCGACAACCTTGAGGCACACGCTGGTGTTTGAGCGGAGCGCCGGATCGGCGGCGAGGAAGTCGACCCAATCGGTGCGGTCGACCCAATCGGCGAGCGCTTTGGCGTTTGCGTCGGCGCGCGCATGCAAGGCCTCGCGGCCGCCAATGCTTTCGGCCCATTTGAGCGCATCGATGTAGTCTTCGGTCGCCAGGAGCGATGGGGTATTGATGGTCGAGCCTTCGAAGATTTCCTGATCGACTTTGCCTTTCTTCGTGAGGCGGAAGATCTTTGGCAGCGGCCGATCAGGATTGAAGCTCTCCAACCGTGCGATGGCTCGCGGGCCAAGGACGATCATGCCGTGGGCTGCTTCGCCGCCCAGCACTTTCTGCCAGGAAAACGTCGTCACGTCGCACTTCGCCCAATCGATCGGCTGGGCGAAGACAGCGCTTGTCGCATCGTTAATGGTGACGCCTTCGCGATCGGGCGCGATCCAATCGAAATTCGGCACGCGCACCCCCGAAGTGGTGCCGTTCTGGGTAAAGACGATGTCAGCGTCTTTGCGCGCCGCTTGAAGATCCGGCAGCGCACCGTAGGGCGCTGTGTGGATTTTCGCATCAAGCTTCAGTTGCTTGGCGTCGGCGACCCATTCTTCGCCGAAACTTTCCCACGCGAAAATGTCGACGGGGCGTGCGCCCAACATCGACCACATCGCCATTTCCACCGCGCCGGTGTCGGACGCCGGCACAATAGCGATCTGGTGCGTTGCCGGCGCCCCGAGGATCGTGCGCGTGCGGTCTATCGCTTCCTTGAGCTTTGCTTTGCCGGGTTTGGCGCGATGCGAGCGGCCGAGGGCTGCGTCGTTCAGCGCGTCGGTCGTCCAGCCGGGACGTTTCTTGGTCGGGCCCGAAGAAAATCGGGGATCGGCCGGGCGCAGCGCCGGCTTCGCGGGGGTCGTCATCGAGGTTCTCCCATCCTTACAGATGGGCGTCCGCCGTTGGGAGCGGATGGCCCGCTTATCCTGGTGCGCTGTTTCGCTGCGCTTAGCAATGGCCCTCTCTGGAGACATTCCTGGACTTCACGCGATCGTCGGCGGCGAGGCGCTTGTTGGCCCAGCAGCGCTCGCCCCTCTGTAATCGCTTCGAGCGCGCAAAAGGGTCGATCGCGCGCCGAGAAGCGCGCAGCGCCTTTCATGTGTTGGTGCGCCTTCGAAAAGCGCTCTATTTCGGATCGGCCGGCACGACACGCGGCGCGTGCGTTTCCGCTTCGGCAGGCGGGGTCGGATGCGAGGTCGGCGGCGGCGGCGCGGCTGGCGGTGTCGCCAGCGGCTCGACTGGCGTCAACTCCAAGCCCAGAAGCATCTGATCCTCGAAGATGGGCGGCAGAGCGCGGCGACCGCGGCGCTTCCTGCGCTGGGGCGCGTCGGGCGCTTCGGGGCGGTTGGCGAGGCGTGAGATGGAAGCGTCGAGCTCGCCGCGGATGTAGACCGACACCTGACCCAAGAGGCGCACGCTCGATAGCGTTTGGATGGCGCGCACATAGCCCCCGCGCGATGACGCCTGGTAGCCAACCACGCTTTCCAGATCGAAGCGGTCGCACCAATAAGGCGCGATATCGGCGAAGGCCGAACCGGTGACGGGATCTTCGTTGATGCCGACGCCAGGCGCGAAGAAACGCGAGATGAAATCGTATGGTTTGCCGTCCTGAGCGGACGCGGTGACTGAAAGGCAGCCCTGCTTCGGCCCGCGGACGAAACGATTGATCGCCGCGAAATCGGGCGCCAAGTCGCGGACAGAAGCTTCGTTTTCGAGCACGATGGTTGCATAGCCGGCGACGAAAGCGTCGTGCACTGGGGGATTGCCGAGCGCGGCCAATAGCTCGGGTTGCGGCGTCCACTGCGTGCGCTGCGTGCGCGGCAGATCGAGCGTGTAGCCCTCCGGCGTTGCGCGCACGATGAGCGCGCCGGCATGGGTGTCGAACACGGCCACTTCGAGGCTTGGCTCGAGCTCGGAGAGCAGCATTGCGCCGGCCGCGAGCGTGGCGTGACCGCAGAGCGAAACTTCCGTTGTCGGCGTAAACCAGCGCAGCTGATAATTGCCTTTAAGGCCGGTCGGAACGAAGAACGCGGTCTCGCTCAGATTATTTTCTTTCGCGATCGCTTGCAGCGTCGCATCCGGCAGCCAGCGCTCAAGCGGCACCACGCCGGCGGGATTGCCCGTGAAGACGCGGTCGGTGAACGAATGGACGATCCAGATTTTCATTGCGGTCAGATTTTCATCGCGGGGCAAAAGATATGGCGTTCTGGGCGCAAAGCCGCCAGCGTCATCGCCGCTCAAGCGTTCGCCTTTGAGGCGAGCGGCCAATTGTGCGCTAAGGGCTGGCAGCCCTGGCCGAAGCCTGGCGCATGGCGGATGGCCTCAAAGAGGTAGGCGCGCGCCTTCTCGACCGCCTGCTCGATCGATGCGCCCTGCGCAATGAAGGTAGCGATCGCCGACGCCAGCGTGCAGCCGGTGCCGTGTGTGGCTTTGCTCAGCAAGCGCGGAGCTTCGAAGACGCGATAACCTTCGCGCGTCAGCAGCACGTCGCGGATAATATCGCCCTCGATGTGGCCGCCCTTGATCAGCGCCGCGTGGGCGCCGAGGGCATCGACCAACTTTTCGGGCGCGTTTATATTACCGTCGGGGGCG
>JACXTT010011866.1_pt1 | contig 11611 bp, 7 predicted proteins | sample 9270951 | NCBI WGS metagenome assembly JACXTT01 (sample SAMN15532306, study PRJNA645909) | rock metagenome | isolation source: weathered quartz diorite | place: Puerto Rico | collected 2017-06-21 | reverse complement strand
CCCGGCTCCGGCCCCGGCGCGCCGCTCGTCCTGGCCGCCTGGTCCGCCGTGCCGCAGGCCCGGGGCGCGGGCGTGGCGGCGGCGCTCGTCCTCGACCGGGAGTTCGTCCAGGCGATCGGCCGGCAGGTCGGGCTTCCGGTCACGATCCTGAGCCGCTCCGACGCGCTTCAGGAGACCCCGGAGTCGGCGGTCCGGATCCGCGTCCTCGACGCCGAGGAGCCGATGGCGGATCGTCTCGACGAGGCGGGGCTGTATCTGTCGGTCCAGCCGCTGCGCGCGTCGAGCGGGGAGGTGGCCGGTCTGGTCGAGACCAGCCTGCCGCTGGCCGGCGTGCTGTCCTCGCAGCAGCGCTTCATGCGCTCGCTCCTGTACATCGCCGTCCTCCTCGGCGGTCTGGCTGGCCTGTCGAGCGTCCTGTTCGCCCGCCGCCTGGCGCAGCCGCTTGCGGCCCTCACCGACGTCACGGCGCGCATCGGGATGGGGGATCTGTCGACGCCGGTGCCGCGCGTGCCGGGCGCCGAGATCGGCGCCCTGGCTTCGACCATGGAGGAGATGCGCGGCCATCTGCTGCACCTGACGGCCGAGCTCCGCCGGCGCCAGGCGGAGGCGGAGGCGATCCTCTCCGGCATCGTGGAGTCGGTCTTCTCGGTCGACCGCGAGCGGCGCATCCGCTACCTGAACCCGCAGGCCGCCGCCTTCCTCGGCGTGCGTCCCGAGGAGGCGCTCGGCCGCTTCTGCGGCGACGTGCTGAACCCGCAGGGCCCGGACGGGGTGCGCCCCTGCGAGGAGCGCTGTCCGATCGTGCACGCCCGCTTCCGCGGCAGCGCGCGCGCCACGGAGGACCTGCTGCTCCTCACCGGGGAAAGGCGCAGCGTGGTGATCACCAGCGCCCCCGCGGCCTCCGACGGCGACGAGGCGCACGCGCACGGGGCGGCGCCGTACGACACCGTCCGGCAGTTCCAGGTGATGCGCGACGAGACCGAGGTCGAGGCGACCCGCCGCCTGCGCGACACCGTGCTGGCCAACATCACCCACGAGTTCCGGACGCCGCTGTCCGCCCAGCTGGCCTCGATCGAGATCCTGCGCGACCGGCTCGCCGAGCTGAAGCCCGAGGAGGCGAGCGATCTCGTGCTGTCGCTGGAGCGCGGCACGCTGCGGCTGACGCAGCTCATCGACAACCTGCTGGAGAGCGTCCGGATCGACGCCGGGCACGATTCCATCCGCCGACAGCCGGTGGCGCTGGACGAGGTCATCGACGAGGCGGTCGACCTGGCCTCGCCGCTCCTGGCGCTGCGCGATCAGACGCTGAACGTCGACCTCCCGTACCCGCTCCCCTCCGTCGACGGCGACGCGCCGCGCCTGGTGCAGGTGTTCGTCAACCTGCTGGCCAACGCCAACAAGTTCGCGCCGACCGGCTCGGCGATCCAGATCGGCGGCGAGGCGCGCGGCCGCGAAGTCTCCCTCTGGGTCGAGGACGAGGGGCCCGGTCTCCCCCCCGAGGCGGGGGACCGGCTGTTCGAGCGCTTCATGCGGGCGGCCGGCGAAGAGCCGCGGCAGAGCGGCATGGGGCTCGGTCTGTTCATCGTCAAGTCGATCGTCGAGAGGCACGGCGGGCGGGTGGTGGCGCAGGAGCGCGCCGGCGCCGCCGGCACGCGCATGTGCGTTATCCTGCCGGCGGGAGGGGAGAGGTGAAGATCCTGGTGGTCGACGACGACCTCGAGCTGCTGCGGCTGATCGCCTTCGCGCTCCGCCAGGCCGGCTACATGGTGGTCGAGGCGCAGGACGGTCCGTCCGGCGCCGCCGCCTTCGAGCGCGAGCGGCCGGATCTCGTGGTCCTGGACGTGAACATGCCGCGTCTTTCCGGCTTCGAGGTCCTGAAGCGGATCCGCGCCGCCTCGGTCTCGACGCCGGTCATGATGCTCACCGTGCGCTCGGCCGAGGAGGACCAGGTGCAGGGCCTCGACCTGGGCGCCGACGACTACCTGGCCAAGCCGTTCAGCCCGCGCACCCTGCTGGCGCGGGTGCGCGCCCTGCTGCGCCGGGCGGGCGTCGAGAAGCCGGCGCCGTTGTCGTCGGGGGATCTCGCCCTCGATCTCGAGACCCAGTCGGTGCGCGTGCGCGGCGGCGCGCCGGTGCGGCTGACGAACCTCGAGGCGCGCCTTCTGCAGCTGATGCTGGCGAACGGCGGGCACACCCTGCCGCTCGAAAGGCTGACCTCGCACGTCTGGGGCTATCGGGGGATGGGGGACCGCCAGCTCCTGAAGCAGCTGGTGCACCGCCTGCGCCGCAAGATCGAGAGCGACCCCGCCGAGCCGCGCTACCTGGTCACGGTCAGCGGTCTCGGTTACGCCCTCTACCCGTCCGCCGAGAAGGGCTGAGCCGCCGCACCGGCTCCTGCTTGAGAAAGGCGCGCCTGGACCGGATACTGCCTGTCGCGCCAGGCGTCCAGCCCGCCGAGGAGCGGCCGCACGCGCTGGATGCCGCGGCGGTGCAGGAGGAGCGCCACCCGGGCGCTCGTCGCCTCGTTCGGTCAGGTGCAGTACAGGACGATGTCGCGATCGCGCGGGATCTCCGCGTGCCGCGTCTCCAGGTCGTCGGGCGTCAGGTGGAGGGCGCCCGGGATGTGATACGGCCTGGAATCGACGTCGAGGGCGTGGCGCAGATCGACGACCACCAGATCCTCGCCCCGATCGAGCCGCTCCTTCAGCTCCTCCGGCGAGATCCGGGCGGTTCGCAGCACCCTCAGGAAACGCCGCCGCTGCCCGAGCTTGACAAGGACGTACGCGCCGATCGCCCCGGCGATGAGAAGGACCAGCCCCTGGCCGAGCCGGAGGAGCCGCCCCGCCAGCGCCTCGAGCTCGCTGCTGAACACCCAGCCGAGACCGGCGAACGTCCCGCTGTAAAGGAGCGCCCCCAGACCGGCCAGCAGCAGGAAGCGCGGCAGCCGCATGCCGAAGATCCCGGCGAGCGGGGGGGCCGCCGTGCTCAGGCCCGGCACGAATTTCGAGACCAGGAGCGAGCGGACCCCGTAACGGCCGAACATCGACTCGGTCTTGCGCACGCACGAGTCGGGCTCGAGCGACACGCGGCAGAGGAAATTGAGGACCCGCACGCCGCGACGGCGGCCGATCTCGAACCACAGCGTGTCGGACAGGATCGACGCCACGACCGAAACCAGGAGCACCAGGACGAGACTCAGGCGATGCGACCCCGCCAGGGCGCCGGCGGCCAGGAGCAGGGGAATCGCCGGGATCGGCAGGCCGAGCTGCTCCGCCGCCATCCAGACGAACAGCACCAGGTAGCCGTGGCGGACGATGAAGTCGAGAGTCTGATCCACGTCACGCCAGGTCGAACACCAGGACGTCGGCGCAGGGATAAGCGGCGCCCTCCGCGTGGCGTCCCGTGGCGGACGATGGCGCCGGCGCGACACCCGTGATCGTCAGAACCTTCTCGTCGCTTGCGGACGCTCCGTCCCCGGCGACCAGCGCGCGGTCGTTCACTCTCGCGGCGCCCCGCGCGACATGCACCCAGGCATGCCGCCCCGGCTTGAGAAGGTGAGCGACGGTCTGTTTCGGATCGAGCCGCGCCCAGTGGAGCGACACGTCCTGGTGCAGGCTGACCGACCCGTCGCGGCCGTCGCGCGACGCCAGCACCGCCAGGCGGCCGCGCCGCGACTCCTCCGGAAGGTTTTTCTGCTCGTACCCCGGCTTCAGACCGCGCGTGTCCGGCAGGACCCAGATCTGCAGGAAGTGGACCTCCTCGCTCTTCGAGTGGTTCCACTCGCTGTGAGTGATGCCGGTGCCGGCGCTCATCCGCTGCACGTCGCCCGGGCGGATGATCGACGAGGTGCCGGTGCTGTCCTTGTGCTCCAGCGCTCCGTCCAGGACCAGGGTGACGATCTCCATGTCGCGGTGCGAGTGCGTCGCGAAGCCGCGCCCCGGCTCGACATAGTCGTCGTTGATCACCCGGAGCGTGCGGAACCCCATGTGCGCCGGGTCGTTGTAATCGCCGAACGAGAAGGTGTGGCTGCTGTCGAGCCAGTCGAACCGGGTGCGGCCGCGCTCGTCGTGCGGGCGAATGGTGATCACGGTCGTCTCCCTTCGAACGGCAGGCCGGCCTCGGCCCATTCCTGCTTGCCGCCGCCGTAATGTCTCACGTTCTTGTAGCCCAGCGTCGCCAGCTCACGGGCGACGTTCACCGAAGAGTGTCAGGTCGGTCCCGAGCAGTAAACGATGATCTCGGCGTCCTTCTCCGGCAGGAGCGCCGGGGCCAGCGCCGCCACCTGGCCGGACGGGACGTTGAGCGCTCCCGGCAGGTGGGCGTCTTCGTAGTGCACCGGAGCCTGGGACTCCACCAGGAAGAAATGCTCCCGGCGCTCGATCTTCTTTCTCAGCTCGTCCAGCCCGACCTCGAAATCCACCGGACACCTCCTCGGCACACGGCATAGGACTGCGGCCAGGGCCCCGGAGATTCATCCCGCCGACGGTCGCCGGCCGGGACGCTCAGGAAGACGGCGACGACGGCGAGACAGGCCCTTCGTCAACGCTACCACACTCGAGCGCCCCCGAAACAGCCCGCGAGGCCAGCGTCGATTGAATGGGCGCTGCCGGGGGGCACACGCTGGAGATGTCGGGGAGGTACCGGCTGCGCGAGCGCTGATCGGGGAGGCCGGGCGACTTACGACGGCTCCTTGAGCCGCTTGTCCCACTCCTTCGCCATCTTCCTCAGGACCTTCTTGATCCGGTCCTCGTTCCGATCCAGCTGCCTGTTGATGGTGTCTTCGGCGGTGCCGCGCCAGATCAGCTTGTTCGTCCTCGCGTCCATGGCGTCGATGATCAGGGTTCCGACCCGGTAGGAGTGCTCGGTCTCCGTCGCGGTTCCGTAGTAGGAGCGCCAGCCCGTCGGGAGGATGTCCGTCGTGTTGAGATGCAGCTCCTCGCGGGCGTTGGCGTAGTAGGTGATGTAGATGTCCGGGTCCGCGTCGACCTTTCGTTTCCCCCGGGCGCCGAGCTGCTCGTCGACCGCGCTGATGATCTGCTGGTTCACCTTCGGATTGATCGCGGCCACCCTGGACGGGATCCACTGGTAGGTCTGGACCTTCTTGAAGTCGTAATCCTTGTCGTAATCGAGGCGCACGTCGAGGGCGAGGGCCGGCGCCGCGGCGAGCGCGAGGACCGCGGCCAGCGCGACATGCCTGTTCTTCATGAGCCTAGAGACAATCGCCCGACGAGGGGATGCCCTTGTTCCCGGTCGTCGAGACGGTGTAGTCGCCGGGCACGCCGCCGACCACCGGGCGGACCAGGTAGAAGAACGCGTCGCCCAGGACCGGGTTGACGTCGTCGGGGTAGCCGGCGGTGTCGGTGTCGGTGATCTTGTCGGCGATGCAGACGACCGGACCGAGGTCGACGTGGTCGGACAGCGGCCGGATCGCCCTGGGGCGGCCGCGGATGACGTCGAACTGCGCCCCCGGCAGGAACCCCCAGCGCATCACGTTGTGACCGCCGCCGATCATCGAGACGATCTGCATCGGGTCGCCCGACATCGATTGGTTGATCAGGATAGTGATGGTATCCGAGAAGCTGTCCGCGACGGCGAGGTCCGGCTTGCCGTCGCGGTTGAAGTCGCCGACGCTCAGCGCGACCGGCAGATCGCGCGTGCCGTAGTTGCCGGCGAACGTGAAGCGGCCGGTGCCGTCGCCCAGGAGGAGCGTGACGTTGTTGTCGTCGGTGTTGGCGACGGCGACATCCAGGCGGCCGTCGAGATTGAAATCGGCCACCGCGATGCTGGTGGGCGACAGCCCCACCTGCGTGGTGATCGCCGGCCAGGCGGGATGGGCGCCGAGGATCACCGCGATGTTGTCGGCGCCAGTGTTGGCCACGATCAGATCGAGGAGGCCATCGCCGTCGAGGTCGGCGCGCGCCACGCCGGTCGGTCCGGTGCCGACGGGGTAGGAGGCCGGGACGCCGGACACGCCGCCCAGACCGTCCGCCAGCATGACCGACACGGTGTTGAGCTGAGGGAAGACGATGGCGGCGTCCTGCAGGGCGTCGCCGTTGAAATTCCCGAGCACGATGTCGGCCGGGACACCGGCGAGATTGGTGCACACCGGGTTGCCGAACGAGTTGGGGCCCGACTGCCCGGTCGAGCGCCGGGTGCACATCTGGTTCGAGTTCTCGCACACCATCGCGACGTCGGGGCGCAGGTCGCCGGAGAGGTCGCCCGACGCGACCGCGACCGTCCCCACGCAGCCGGTGGCGAGGTTGGTCGTGGCGAAATTGGATCCGTTGTTCTGGATGTAGGTGATGGTGTCGTTGCCGTTGTTGGCCGTGACCATGTCGATCAATCCGTCGTGGTTGTAGTCGTCCGCCACGATCGAGTACGGCGTCGTTCCGGTCCTGGGGGTCGGCCCCGGAGTGGGGAACCCACCCTGCCCGTCGCCGTACATGATGGTCACGGTGTTCGGGCTCTGGTTGGCCGAGGCGACGTCCGCCTTGCCGTCGTTGTTGAGGTCGGCGGCGACGACGCCCTGCGGGAACGCGCCGCTCGGGAGCGGCACTTTCGTGCCGAGCAGGAAGGCGCCGCCGGTGTTCTGCAGGACCGACACGGTGTTGCCGGTCAGGTTCACCGTGACCACGTCCAGGAAGCCGTCCTGGTTGAAGTCGCCCGCCGCGACTGTGTTCGGGACCGGGCCGGTGTACACGAGCGGCTGCAGCGTGAAACCGCCCGAGCCGTTGCCGAGGTAGAGCGCCGCCTGTCCGACCCCGCTCACCCGCGACAGCGTCACGAGGAGATCGGTGAACCCGTCGCCGTTGATGTCGCCCGCGAGCGTCGCCCGCGGCCCGAACCCCGGTGAAAGGATGGTGGGGGAGGCGAACCCGCCGGCCGGAAGACCCAGGTAGACGCCCACGTTGTCGGCCCCGAAGTTGCACACGACGACGTCGGCAACGCCGTCCCCGTTGAAGTCGGCCACCGACATCCCCTGCGGGTTCGGGCCGGTCGTGAGGGGCGTGCCGGGCGCGAAGCCGCCGGTCCCGTCGCCCCGCCAGATCTGGATCGAGGTGGCGTTGTTGTTCACGGCCGCGAGGTCGATGCGGCCGTCACGGTCGAAATCGGCGGCGATCACCTGCTTCGGATAGGCGTCGGTCGGGTACTGCACTTTGTTCGTGAACCCCCCGGCGCCGTTTCCCTGCAGAGTCACCAGAAGATTCAGCGAGCCCGAGACGACGGCGACGTCCAGGATCCCGTCGCCGTTCCAGTCGCCCGTGGCGATGGCGCTCGGCGTCACCGGGACGATCGAGGTGTGCACGCTGGTCGGATACCCTCCGAGGCCGTCCCCGACGCTCACGATCACTTCCTGGCTGAACATGTTGCTGCTGATCAGGTCGGGGATGCCATCGCCGGTGGCGTCGGCGAAGACGACGCCCGACGGCAGGGATCCGACCGCGAGCTCCCCGATGCGGCGGAAGGTGCCGTCGCCGAACCCCTTGATCAGACCGAGAGCGTCGCTCTGCTGGTCGACGCTGACGATGTCGAGGTTCCCGTCGAGGTCGAAGTCGACGGCGATCGCCCCGACCGGGTGGTTCCCGGCGTTGATGTCGCGGCGCGATTTCAGTGAGGATTGGGCGGAAACCGGCGAGACGACCAGGAGAGCCAGCAACCAGGAGAGCGCAAGTGGGCCCCTCCGGGCCCCTCCATGCCCCCAAAGTTCCATCGAGCGGCGCCTCGACCGGAACACGGTCTTGAGTGGGTGGAATGGGCAAAAATCGAGATGCATCCTGCTTAATACCGCAAACGGCGGGAATGTCAAGCAGTTCCGCCCTTCATGCCTCGCGGCATATCAATGGGTCGGCCGGCAGTGTGGGTCACGCATTTTTCGATCCGGCGGGCCCGACGGGTGGGGGCGAATCTGGACACCCCCTCGGGAGAGCACCTCAGTGGCCCTGCGCGCCGGGGATCTTCCACTCGACGATCTTGAGATCGAGAACGCAGATCGCGTACAGCACCGGGACCATCAGGAGCGTCACGAACGTCGCCAGGGTGAGCCCGCCGATCTGGGTGTAGCAGAGCGGCTCCCAGAGCGGGCCGCCGTGCGCCGCCAGCGGGAAGAGACCGAACACCGTGGCGCCGACGGTGATCAGGACCGGCCGCAGCCGGATGATGCCGGCGTCCAGGAGCGCCTCGCGCAGCGGCTCCCCCTCGGCGTGCCTCTCCTCGATGAAGTCGAACAGCACGATGACGTGGCTGACGATCACGCCCACCAGGCTGGCGATCCCGAGGAACGCCATGAAGCCGAAGGGAAGACCGGTGAGATAGAGCGCGGCGAAGGCGCCGACCATGCCGTACGGGATGGCGGCGAACACGATGAACGGCTTCACCGCGTTCCGGAACTGCAGGACCAGCGCCAGGAAGATGAGCGCGATCGAGATGGCCATGGCGATGGCGATGTCCTTGAACCCTTTGATCTGCTCCTCCTCCTCGCCGCCGACCTCCATCTTGTAGCCGATCGGCAGCGCCCTCTCCAGCTCCTGGAGACGCGGACGGGCCTCTGTCATGACCTCCGAGGGCAGGATGCCCTTGGAGGGGAAGCAGGAGACCGTGATCGTCCGGAAGTGATTCCGCCGCCTGAGATTCGCGGTCTCCATGTCGTAGGCGATGGTGGAGACCTGGCGCAGCGGCACCTTCTGCGTTCCCTGCGACGAGTAGACGTACAGGCTCTGGACGTCCGCCAGCCGCGCCCGCTCGCTCAGACGCAGCCGCGCCACCACCGGGATCTGCTTGTCCCCCTCGCGCAGGGTGGTGAGCTGGTAGCCGTTGATGCCGGTCGCCGAGGCGGCCGCCACGTCCTGGTTCGAGACGCCGGCGAGGTTGGCCCGGTCCGGATCGACCTGGAGCTTCACGACGAAGTTCTCCGCGCCCCAGTCGTCCCGCACGCGCTCCGTCCTGGGAATCGCCCGGAAGATCTGCTTGACCTTCTCGGCGTAGAAGCGCAGGAGGCGGACGTCCAGCCCCGACAGGCGGATGGAGACCGGGATGCCGATCGCCTTGCCCGTCTCGAGCTCGCGGCAGTCGACGCGCGCCCCGGGGATGGCGGCCGACAGGGCCCCCTGCAGCGTCGGCAGAAGGTGCTGGGTGTCGTGCTTGTCGTTGACCTCGATGAGGATCTGCGCGTAGTTGAGCTGCTGCAGCTCGGGCGAGACCGACGACCAGAAGCGGGGGCCACCGCCGCCCACGAAGGTGGTCAGCGACTTGAGGACCTCGCGCGGCTTGCCGTCCTTGCCGGGATGCTCGCGCCCGTACTCGGCGGCGACCTCGCGCGTGATGTCCTCCGACATCTTCGCCGTCAGGTTCGACGTCAGGAGCGGCGCGTCCTCGGGCAGCCAGACGTCAATGTACGACAGATACGACAGATCTTTGGGGAAGAAGGACTGCTTCAGCCGGCCCGCCAGGACGCCGCCCAGAAGGAGAAAGGCGATCGACCCGGCCAGGACCTGCCAGCGGTGGTCGAGCGCCCAGCCGCCGGTCCTGTAATAGAAGCGCGCGAACCCTTTGGTCCGGCGCTCCTGGAGGGTCGGCTCCGCCCGCCGCGGCGGGCGCAGCAGGTAGTATCCGAGCAGCGGGATGAAGGTCATCGACACGATGCGCGAGGCGATGAGCGAGCAGGCCAGAACGACCGGCAAGCTGACCAGGAAGCGGCCGGTGTCGCCGCTCAGGGTCAGAAGGGGCAGATAGGCGACGATGTTCGTGACCGTGGCGAACATGATGGCGGTCGCCAGCTTCTCGGGGCCGAGCCACGCCGCGATCACGGGCGGGTGCCGGGCTCCCAGCTCCCGCTTGATGGCATCGCCCGCCACCACCGGGTCGTCGACCAGAAGACCGAGCGCGATGATCAGCGACGCGATCGAGACCTGCTGGAGGTCGATGCCGAGCACGTCCATCATCCCGAACGTCATCGCCAGGGTCAGCGGGATCGACAGGGACATCAGGAAGGCGGCGCGCCACTCCCAGAAGCCGACCAGCGCCACCAGAACCACCAGGACGATCGCCTCGTACAGGCTCACCAGGAAGAGATCGACGCTCTCGGTCACCTGGCGCGGCTGGTCCGAGGTGCGGGCGATCACCAGGTCCTCCGGAAGACGCGGTCGCAGGTCGGCGAGCGCGGCGTCCACGCTGGCGCCGAACTGCGCGATCTGCTGGCCCGGACGCATCTGCACGGCGAGCGTGACCGCGCGATTGCGCTGCCAGCGGCCGGCCGCGTCCCGGAAGGTGTGGTAGTTGAGAAAGCGCGCCGGGCTGTCGTAGGCGCGCGTGACGTCGACCAGGTCGCGCAGATAGACCGGGGCGCCGACGCTCGACGTGGTGACCAGGACGTCGGCGATCTCCTTTTCGCTCTTGAACTCGCCCGACGGATCGATCGACAGGTTCTTGCCGCCGACCTCGAGCACGCCGCCGGGCGTGGTGATATTCCGCGCCGACAGGATGTCGCCGAGGCGTCCGGGCTGGACGCCGTAGGAGGCCAGCCGTTCCTGCGAGTAATCGAGATAGATCCGCTCGCCCAGCACCCCGGAGGTGTCGACCTTGGAGACCTGCGCAACGGTCTGCAGCGTCTTCTTGATCGAGTCGGCGAAATCGTCCAGCTCGCGGTAGGAGTATTTCTCGCCGCCGACCGCCGCCAGCCGGATGCGGGTGTCTCGCGGGTCACGGATGACGACCGGCCGCCAGATGTCGGGGTGGACCTGGGAGGCGTGCAGGCGCTCCTGCGTCCAGGCGTCGATGTAGCCGAGGATCGCCGCGTCGTCGCCCACGATGACCGCGTCGATGCCGATGAACCCGGAGCCGATCACCGGCCGGGGATCGCGCGCGAACCCGGCGGCGGTCGCATCCCGCATCAGGAGATGGACCGGGCGCTCGAAGGTCCGGGGGTCGATCGATCGGGGGGCGCAGGCGACCACGGTGACCCGCTCCGCCGCGCCCGGCGCGGCGGAGCGCGTCCGCTCGATCGCCTGCTGCACGTCGCGCGCCCGCAGCGCGATCTCGACGTCGCCGACGCGCGGACTGGCCACGGTGAGCATCAGCGCGGCGGTGTCGCCGAAGTCCTTGATGAAATTGATCGGTCCGGCGCCCGGCGGCAGATCGTGCACGGCGTCGAGCTTCGTCTTGATGTCGTCGAACTGCAGGAAGGTCTCGCGGACGCGTTCGTCCAGCTCCACGTGCACCACCGCCAGCCCGGCCCGCGACAGCGAGGTGATCTTCGTGACCGAGGCGTTCTGCGCCATGGCGTCCTCGATCTTGCGCGCCACCAGCTCCTCGACCCGCTCGGCGCCGGCCCCCGGCCACGGGCAGAGCGCCACCGCCACGCGCACGGGGATGTCGGGGTCCTTGCGCTGCGGCATCTTGAAGAAGCCGTAGACTCCCCATGCCACGGTGGCGACGAGCAGCACCCAGGAGATGTGCCGGGTCTCGGTGAAGAAGCGGGCGGTGTTCCGGCTGTGGGCGATGAGGTCGGCGTCGGGGCGATGCGGCACGGTCGCGTCTCCGCGTCGGGCGGGGCCCTAGGAGTGTGTCCGAGTAATAGCGTGGGTCGCGTTCGTGGCGCCGCGGGGTCGGCCGCGAG
>JACXTT010011865.1_pt1 | contig 11611 bp, 6 predicted proteins | sample 9270951 | NCBI WGS metagenome assembly JACXTT01 (sample SAMN15532306, study PRJNA645909) | rock metagenome | isolation source: weathered quartz diorite | place: Puerto Rico | collected 2017-06-21 | reverse complement strand
TCCGATGGTTTGCTGGCGAAAGAGGCGCGGCGCATCGTCCGCGAGCTCGCGGACGAGGAGGACTACGCCGACGCGCGAACGCAGAACACGCCCGCGGCGTGGTCGCACTATCTGTCGTCGCACCCCTCGGGGGCGCATGCCGAGGAGGCGCGCGCGCAGGTTGCGGCGATGGAAGAGGCTGCGTTCGCTTCGGTCGTGGCGTCGAAGGACCCGAAGAGCGGCGCAGCGTTTGTCGACGACTTCCCCCAGTCGCCGCGGCGCGAGCACGTCTCGCGGCTGGTGGTGGCGTGGACGGAATCGGCCGCGCTGCGCCAGGCGCTCGACGCCGTCGTCCGCGGCGACATCGCGCAGGCGGAATCGCTGCTGCGCGGCATCTCCGATCCGGAGCGGCGCGCCGAGATCATCGCCGCGCTCGAGACGCCGAACTGGGACGCCGCGTGGGAGGCGGGCAGCGTCGCCGCGTGGGATCGCTACCTGGCCATCCATGCCGGCTCCGCGCGCGCCGCCGACGCGCGGCTCTGCCGCCAGGAGGCCGTCGACTTCGATCTCGCCGCCAGCACGGACAAGGCGTCGATGTGGCGCGCGTTCCTCAAGGCGTGGCCCGAAGGGCGGCACCGGCTCGACGCCGAGGTGCGGCTACGCAAATTGTAGGGGCGCGCAGCGGCGCGCCCGGTACCTTCGGCGGGAGTGCCGGGCGCGCTGCCGCGCGCCCCTACCCCCGATGGCGGCGAGGTGATGACCCTCACCCGGCCCTTTCCCCCTCGCTACGCTGGGGGGTCAGGGCCACCCTCTCCCGCTCACGCGGGAGAGCGGCCACATGGCGCCTTCTCCCGCGTCAGCGGGAGAAGGTGCCCCTGAGCGCAGCGAAGGGGCGGATGAGGGTGTGCGGCACGAAGAAGAACGTCCCCCCGTCATCCCCCACCTCGGCGATGACGGCGAGCTCCGGCTTCTGTTCGTGGCCGGCGCGGCGGGCGGCGTCGGCGACGCGGTCGCGGATCGGCCCGAAGATGCTTTGCACGTCGATGGCCTTGCGGCCGGGGTCGTCGAGGACCTCAAGCAGCGCCTTGGTGAAGATCGAGTGGTGGCCGTCGGCCGAGTCGATCACCGGCGCGGTGCCGCCGGAGCTGATGACCAGCCGCGAGCGTTTGTCGGTGCGGTCGCCGGCGGCTGGAGAGGAGAGCGCGCCGCGCACCAGCGCGCCGGAATAGCAGGAGTCGGCGATAAGGAGCGTCCGCTTGGCGGGATGGTCGAGCAGAACATCCTTGATCATGGCCGGTGAGATCCAGTTGGACATCTCGAGATCGGCGTCGACCGGCTGCCAATAGCCCTTGTCGTTCAGCAGCTCGCCGTGTCCGGCATAGAAGACGAGCAAGTTGTCGGCGGCGGTCATTCGTTTCGCCGTCGCGCGGAGCGCCGCGAGAATCTCGCTGCTCTTCGCGTTCTCCAGGCGTGTCACCTCGAAGCCGTACTTGCTCTGCAAGAGCTGCCCCACGGCGCGCGCGTCGTCGACGGCGGTCGGCAGCAGCGCCAGCTTCCGATACTGGCTCTCGCCGATCACCACCGCATAGAACTTTCCGTACCGCGCCAGCGCGGCCGCCTGCATCTGCCTCCAGATCAGGAATCCTGCAGCGGCGAGAACGGCGACGGCCAGCACGGCAGCCGCGATGGGAAGGCGGAAACGCCGCTCGACGACCGTCGGCGCGCCGGGGATCGCGGTGGCTACTTCGGTCGGCCCGCTGACGATGGTGGTGTCGACGTCGGTTCGCGCCAGCACATCGGAGGCGGTCCGCGCCGGGCGCGTGACGAAGCTGATCGGCCTGGCGTCATGAATGTCGAAAGCCTCCTCCACGGCCGCGCAGAATTCCCACGCGTCGCGGAAGCGCTTGTCCGGATCCTTTTCCAGCGCGCGATAGACGACGCGCTGAACGGCCTCGGGGACGTGAACGGCGGGCGCGGCCTCCTCGAAGCGCCGCGGCGGATGGAAGAGGTGCGCGGTGATGATCTCGCGCGGGTTGTCGCCGACGAAGGGATCGGCGTTGGTCAGCAGGTTGTAGAGCACAACGCCGAACGAATAGAGATCACTGCGCCCATCGATCTGGCCGCCGAACTGCTCCGGCGAGGCGTACTGCACCTTGCCGAGGAACTGCCCGGTCTGCGTCATGGTCTGCCCCACCTCGAGCGACTTGGAGATGCCGAGGTCGATCAACTTGACGAACGGGCGCCCGTCGGTGGTGGTGAGCATCAGGTTGTCGGGAGAGATGTCGCGGTGCACGAACTTCTCGCTGTGCAGATAGGCCAGCGCGTCGAGCGTCTGCACGGCGATGGCGCCGACCATCGGCAGCGGCAGCGGCCCGCGCGTGGCCAGCACGTCGCGGAGGTTGTGGCCGTGGACGTACTCCATGACGATGTAGCCGGTGCCGTCGGCGCAGACCTGAAAGTCGTGCACGCCGGCGATGTGCGGGTGGCGCAGGCGCATCCCGCGGCGCGCCTCGTTGATGAAGCGCGTGCGCAGCGCGTCGTTGGTGCTCAGGCGCGCCTGCAGCGTCTTGACGATCTGCACCTCGTCGAGATCGCGGTGCCGCACTTTGTAGACGCAACCCATGCCTCCTTCGCCGAGCTTGGCCAGCACGTCGAAGCGGCTGTCGATCTCCGGGAGGGCGCTCATCGACGCTGGAAGAGGAAGTCCACGCCGTCGTGGAAGGCCGACTGGAGCGGGGCGAAGGTGGGCACGGCCGAGGTGACGCGATCGTCCGCGGTGAGCGCGTTGACCACGTCGCGATGAAGACGCGAGGCGGGGAAGACGCCTCGCTGCCGCTGCAGGATGTCGATCAGCGTCGCGGTGAAGCGGGAAGTCTGCGCGCCGGCCGGCTCGTCGGCGCCCGAGGCGAGCGCCAGCCGCGCGCGCCGCTGCTTGGTCGCTTCGACGTACTTCGCCCACTGCGACGCGGACATGTTCTGCGGCTCCGCCTGCGGTGTGCCGCGGGTGATGTCGCCGACATACGCGGCGTCGGCCAGCACCAGGATGTGCCGCGCGGCGATGAGCGCCAGCCGGTCGCTCACCTCCTGGTTGGGGAGCCAGTTCGTCTTTGCTTCGGCGTCCGCATCGGCATCGACTGGAAGCCACCACCCACGACCGTGACGTAAGTCGCGCTTGCCGTGCCCGGCGTAGAAGACCACCAGGTTGTCGTTCTCGTCGAGGGTCTGGCTGAGCGTGTAGAGCGTGGAGAGGATCTTGGCGTACCTCGCGTTTTGAAGAAGCGTGACCTGGAAACCGTACGCGTCGCGAAGCAGCGCCTCCATGGCCTTCGCGTCGTGCTCCGCGGCGGGGACGGGAGGGAGGTGCTCGTACTGCGCGTTGCCGATGACCAGCGCGAAGAAGCGGCCGAGATTCGCTTTCGGAGCGGCGGGGAGCGAGGCTGTGGGCGCGACGAGAGCGACCGGGGCGGCGGCGCTCCGGACCAGCGCCTGGATTTTCCCGACGTCCTTCTTCTGCCCCTCGGCCTGCCGCCTGGCGTCGTCAAGCTGCTGCGTGAGGTCGCGCTCGCGCTTCTCGTCTTTCTTCTGCTGCTTCTTCAGCTCGTCGAGCTGGCGCTGCAGATCCTCGACCTCCTGTTCGCGCAGCGCGAGCTGGTACGCGGCCTGTTGCAGCGCCTCGTACTTCCCGCTCTCGACGATGACGTAGTCGCCCGACAGGCCGGCCGCGCGGCGATAGAGGTTGAACGCCTTGGTCTTGTCGGCGGGAACGCCTAACCCTTTTTCGTAGAGCGTGGCGAGAGTGAACTGCGAGGCGCTGTGTCCGGCAGCGGCCGCCTTCTCGTACCAGCTCGCCGCAGCCTTGTAGTCCGGCTCCGTCCCCAATCCCCCCTCGTAGATCTTCCCGACGTAATACTCCGCGTCGTGGTTCCCCTTCTCCGCCTCGGACAGCCAGATCTTGAGCGAGGTCTGGTAATTGGCGCGGTCGTACGCGGTGTACTCGCCGCCGCGGATCTGGCAATCGACGGCGGTGGTGCGCACGGGGCGCGCGGCCATCGGGTACGTCCTACCGCCGATGCGCTTCTGCTTCGGCGGCAGGCGGCAGTCGACGAGCATCAAGTCGTCGGCGGTCTGCGCGCCGGCGGCCGCCGTCACGAAGAGACACAGGATGAACCAGCGGACGCGCATGGCTGATTGGATTATAGGTTCGCCGTTCGCCGTTGGCCGTTGGCCGAGCCCCGTTTTCACGGCCAACGGCCAACGGCGAACGTCAAAAGGCCTTCGACAGATTGAACTGCACCGTCCGGAAATGCAGATCGGAGCGGAAAACATCCTGCGTCACGTCGATGTACGCCGACCAGCCGCGCGGGAAGACGGCCTGAATGCCGGCGGCGAGCTTGCCGTAATTCGCGTCGGGGCGGTCGAGCGGAACCGTGAACGACGTGTCCAACCGGTCGCGCAGGAAGCGCGCGGTGACCAGGCGCGCTCCGCTCTTGAACTCGTGGATCATCTCTCCGCGGAAGGTGGGGAGGACATTGCCGAACCAGACGGGGAACGCCGACCGCACGTTCACGCCGGCGGTGGCCACGGCGGACTCGATCTGGTGGCCTTGCACGAAGAGGATCAACGGCCCGCTGCCGCTTTCGGTGAGGTCGTCGATGTGCGCGCGGGACCAGGTGCCGGAGAGCGTCACGTCGTAATCGGTCCGCCCGTGATGCGCTTCCACGCCGGTGCCGGCGGAGAGGGCGAAGAGATTCGCGTTGTTTTTGCTCCGGGCGACGGAGAGCGGCATCGACGGGATGTCGACCACATGCTCGGCGTCGTAGCGGTTGCGGCCCACGGTCACGCTGCCGTCGACATGCACGCCGTCGTAACGGCTCGCCGCATTCGCGCCGGGAGCGCCTCCACGGGCGAAGAGGCCGCCGCGGCTTCCGTAGATGGATAGCGCGTAGGCGTCGGTGTCGAGCGAGCCGGCGGCGTCGTTCAGCTTCGCATTGAAACGCATTGCATTAAGCGAGACGCCGAGGACCGCGTCGCCGAACTGGCGATCGACGCCGAACATCAGCCCGCTTGTGTCGAGATCGAATCCGGTGGCGCCGAAGCTTCCGATCCGCCTCCCCGAGCCGAGGTTGCCGCTGAGGAAGCCCGACCATCCGTTGTAATCCTTCTCCTCCGCTCCGGCGGCACCGGGAACGGCGACCTGCAGGAAGGCGCTCGCCATCGCGCTCACAGGGAGCGCGCGACCGCTGAAGTCGAGCGACAGGTGTTGAATGGAAAAACGCTCCGCGCCGCTACGCAAGGCGGCCAGCCGCGCCCGGATGGCCGTGGTAACGAAGGAGACCGTCTCGCTGGCTACCTTCGACTGCGCGCCGGACTGCTGCGGCGCGACGCGCTCGAGCGCGGGCGACAACTGGTCATCGCCCAGCTTTGAAAGAGCGCGGCATGCATCGGCGAAGACATCCTCGTTTCGCGCGCACACCTGATCGAGCGTCCTGCCCACCGGCACCGCGACCGGCCCCTTCGCTCTCGATTCGAACGCGGTCTCGGAGGCCAGCGTGAACTTGACCGGGGTGAGTTGCCCCGCGCTGGCCTGGACTTCGACCGCGCCGACGCTGTTGAGCGTGACGGTGGTGCTGGCGCGTCCCTGCCGGTTTGTGATGGTCGTCAGGGCAGCGAGCTGCGCATTCCCCGCGGTCACTGTCCACTGCACGGTCACGCCGGCGGCGGGCGCACCGTCGGAGTTGTCGGCCTCGACCACGAGCGGCTGCGCCAGCGGAAGGCCGAGTCTTCCCCGCTGGCCGTTTCCGCTGACGATCGTCAGGCGGGCGAGCGACGGCTTGTCGTCGTTGAGGATCGTGCCGGTGGCGGTCACCGACATGCCTCCCGGCGCGGTGACCGTGAGAGTCAGCGTCTCATCGGGCTCGAAGATGGTGTCGCCGAAGACGGTGACGACGATGCTCTTCACCGATTCGCCGGGATTGAAGGTCAGCGAGCCGGACGCCGCCTGGTAATCCTGCCCCGCGGTGGCCGTGCCGTCCGCGGTGCGATACGTCACCGTCAGCGGCACGGGTGCCGGCGGCGTCAGCGTCACCACGAACGTCATCGGGGTGGTGCCGCTGTCTCCCTCGAGAACCCTCGTATCGGCGACGGTCAAGGCCGGAAAGTCGTCGTTGATGATCGTGCCGGTAGCGGTCACCGGCTGCCCCCCTACCGGGTTGACGGTGAGGGTCAGTGTCTCATCCGGCTCGATGGTGGTGTCGCCGAAGACGTTGATGACGACGTTCTTCGACGTCTCACCGGGAGCGAAGGTTAGCGAGCCCGACGCGGGCTGATAGTCCTGCCCTGCCGTGGCGGTACCGTTCGCGGTGAAGTACGTGGCCTGTACCGAAATCGAGGCGGGCGGCGACAGCGTCACCACGAAGGTCATGGGGGTCGTCCCGCTGTTGCCCTCCAGCACGGTGGTGTTCGCCACGGTCAGAACGGGCACGTCGTCGTTGATGATCGTGCCGGTGCCGGTCGCCGGCGCTCCTCCCGCCGGCGTGACGGTGAGGGTCAGCGTCTCATCGGCCTCGACGATGGTGTCGCCGATGACGCTCACGGTGACGCTCTTCACCGACTCGCCGACGGCGAAGGTGATCGAGCCGGAAGCGGCCTGATAGTCCTGGCCTGCCGTGGCCGTGCCGTTGGCGGTGGCATACGCGGCCTGCACCGGAATCGCGGCCTGCGAGGTCAGCGTGACATTGAAGACCATCGGCGTCGTTCCGGCGTTTCCTTCCACCACCGAGGGGTTGGAGACGGTGACCACCGGCGCGTCATCATTGATGATGGTGACGGTGTACGGGCCAGGGTCGAGTTGAGCGCCGTTTACGACGTTGAAGAGCTGCAGGGAGAACGTTTCGTCCGCTTCCACTTTCGTGTCGCCGACGACCTGCAACTGGATCGGCAGGCTCGTGGTCTGTCCGGAGGGGATGAAGAAATCGCCCGCCGCGGCAATGTAGTCGTTGTCGGCCACGGTCGCCGTCCCGTCTTGTGTCTGCCACATCCCCGTGACGTTGCCGTTAGCCGGAGCGGTGGTCTGGATCGTCACCGTTACGGTGGTCAGGCCGGCATTGCCTTCATTCACCGAGAAGTTGTGCGCCGTGAAGATCTTCGCGCCGCGCGCCGCGGCGGGCATCACCACAATAAAGAGCAACGCAGTGAAGAACGATCGACGCACGCCAGCCAAGCTTAGCGCCGCGCCCTGCTAAACTCTAGAGCTTGCGCGTGATTCTGGAAGGAAGCCTGCGGCACTTCACCGCGAGCGAGCTTCTGTCGCTCCTCGGCCAGAACAAGCACACAGGCACGCTCGACGCTAAATCAGGCGAAAAGCGGGCCCGCCTGGCCTTCCGCGACGGCCGGGTGGCGTGGGCCGAGGGGAGCGGCGCGGCCGACCTCGGCGAGATCGTGGCGCTCCTGGTGAGCTGGGGCGAGGGAGAGTTCTGGTTCCTGGACGACGTGGCCATGCCCGAGGGGGTCACGCCGCTGGCCATCGACGTCGCGCCGCTGGTGGCCGCGGCGGAGGCGCGCGCCGCGGAGGAGCGCCGGCTGCTCACTCTCTTCCCGGACGAGCAGATCGCCTTCCGCGTCATCAACCAGCCGCAGGGCGAGATCAGCCTCCGCCCGGAGGAGTTCAACGTCCTCTTCCAGATCGGCACCGGGCGCTCGCTGGCGCAATTGCGCATCGATTCCAACCGTCCAGCGGTGGAGCTCTACGGAATCGTGGCGCGCCTGCAGGCGGCGAAGCTCATCGAGGTGGTGGCTGATCCCGACTCCACGCAGCGCACGTCGAAAGTAGCCGCCTTCACCGCGCCGCCGCCCGGCGCGAAACCGGCGCCCATCGGCACGCTGACCACCGATACCGGCACCATGCATCCGCTGCTGGAGGAGGTCACCACCATCGGCCGCACGCCGAAGAACACCATCGCGCTGGAGGACGGCAGCGTGTCGTCGAACCACGCGCGCGTGCTGCGCGGCGACGACGGCTTCGTGATCGAAGACGTCGGCAGCCGCAACGGCACCTTCGTCAACAGCGAGAAAATCGACGGCAAACGCCCCCTGGCCGACGGCGACATCGTCCGCCTGGGCAAGGTTCTTATGACGTTCAACATGGCGGTGGAAACGAAGCGGAAAGACACGACGCAGCCCAGTTGACTGCAAGCATGGAAACGTACGAACTGATCATCGTCGGCTCCGGCCCCGCGGGTTTAGCAGCGGCCTCGCATGCGCAGGCGAACGGCCTGCCGTACGCGCTGCTGGAGCGCACCGACCATCTCGCCGACACCGTCGACAGCTACCAGGCGCGCAAGTACGTCATGGCCGAGCCGATGATGATTCCGGCGCGCGGCGAGGTGCCGTTCGCGGCGGGATCGCGCGAGGCCATTCTCAAGGCGTGGGAGGAGCACGTACGCGAGCGCTCGCTCAACGTGCGCTTCAAGTCGGAAGTCAAATCGATCGCGCGCCAGGAGGAGCGTTTCCGCATCAAGACCGCCGCCGGCGACGAGTACGACGCCGCGAAAGTGATCCTGGCCATGGGGACGCAGGGGAACCCGCGCAAGCTCGGCGTTCCCGGCGAGGACTTGCCGCACGTCCGCTATCGCCTGGTCGATCCGGCGGAGCACCGGGAGCAGGACATCCTGGTGGTCGGCGCCGGCGACTCCGCGCTGGAGATCGCCATTGCATTGTCGGACGAAAACCGCGTCGGCCTCATCGTGCGCGGCCCGGAGATCACGCGCGCGAACGAGGTGCTGACCAAGGAAGTGCTCGGCCGGCAGGCCACCGGGCAAATGACCATCTACTACAACGCCGGCGTGAAGCAGGTCTATCCCGGCTACGCGGACCTCAGCGTGCGCGGCGACATTACGCGCGTGCCGGCGGAGCTGATCTTCCTCAAGCTCGGCGCCGACGCGCCGCGCAAGTTCTTCGAGTCCATCGGCATCCGCTACAGCGGCGACGGAAAGGACGCCCGGCCGCTGCTGAGCCAGGTGCATGAGTCGAGCGTGCCGGGACTCTTCCTCATCGGCGCGGCGAGCGGGCGCGATCTGATCAAGCTGGGGATGAATCAGGGCTTCGAGGTCATCGAGCATCTGATGGGACGCGAAGTCGAGCCGGCTGACGAGGCCGTGCTCCGCGAGCGGATGCCGTTCTGGGAAGGGAGCGTGGAGGAGCGCATCCAGACGCTGCGCAGCCGCGTGCCGCTGCTCGCCGCCGCCGAGGAGCAGCAGCTCCGCGATACGTTCCTCTCTGCGCGCGTGCGTGAGTACAACGACGGCGAGATCATCATCCGCCAGAACGACTACACCAACGACTTCCTGATCATCGCCACCGGGCGCGTGGAGCTGTGGAAACGCCCCGAACAGGCCACGCGCGAAGTAAAGGTGGCCGAGCTGACCGCCGGCAACTTCTTCGGCGAGATGAGCCTCATCTCCGGCCGGCGGCGGACGGCCACCGCGCGCGCCATCGGCCCCACGCGCATGATCGAGATCCCGCGCAAGGCCATCCTCAAGCTGCTGGCCAACGCGCCGCGCGCGAAGGCGCTGGTCGATCAGGCGTTTCTCTTGCGCGCCTTCGGCGGCTACCTCTTCCCAGACATCGAAGAAGCGCTCCTCGGCGAGCTGGTCGACCGCGCCACGGTCGTCAACCTCGGCAAGGACGCCACGGTCTTCCGCGAGGGCGACCAGGCCGACGCGTTCTACCTCATCCGCAACGGGATGGTGAAGGTCTCCAAGAAGTCGGGCGACAAGGAAGTGGTGCTCTCGTACCTGGTGGCCGGCAACTTCTTCGGCGAGGCGGCGCTCTTCTCCGATGCCCCGCGCACCAGCACGGTGACCACCATCTTCCCCTCCGACCTCATCAAGCTGTCGAAGGGGGATTTCAACAACTTTCTGGCCGTCAATCCCGAGCTGCGCGAGGTGCCGCGGCGCAAGCTCGAGGAGCGCCGCATCGCGGGACTGATCGCCGACGCCACGCCCGGCGCCGGCAACATCCTGGAGGACCTCATCAAGCAGGAAGTGGTGATGGGAACGCAGACGCTCATCATCGACGAGCACAAATGCATCCGCTGCGGCAACTGCGTGAGCGCATGCGAAGGGGTGCATCGCGACGGGCAGGCGCGCCTGTCGCTGACCGGCATCAAGTTCTACAACCTCCTGGCGCCGAACTCCTGCTGGCAGTGCGAGAACCCGCTCTGCATGCTCGACTGCCCCCCCGACGCCATCCAGCGCGACCCTCGCGGCGAGGTGTACATCAAGAGCAATTGCATCGGCTGCGGCAACTGCGAGCGCAATTGCCCCTACGGCAACATCTTCATGGTGCACAAGGAGCCGAAGCGCAATCTATTCACCTGGGTGGCCTCGCTCTTCACCAAGACCAAGGAGGAGATCGAGCAGACCGTGGCCGTGAAGTGCGACCTCTGCCGCGAGATCAGCGGCGGACCGGCATGCGTGCGCAGTTGTCCGACGGGGGCGGCGATACGACTCACTCCGGAGGAGTATCGGGAGACGTTGGAAGAGCTGGTGATTTCTAAGGGGGAACGGTGAATGTTGAATGTTTAATGTTGAATGTTGAATGGGCCGCGGCCCGCCGCGCCGATCTCACATTCAACATTCAAAATTAAACATTCAACATTCCTCGTATGCCCGTCCCGCGCTCAGGACCGCTATGGCGTCGTATCTCCCTGATCCTCCTGATCGGGACAACCGCCTCTTACATCTGGTACGCCCAAAGAGAGTACCCACACGGCGGCTCGCGGATGGGCATCGCGTACGGCGTCGCCGGGAGCGCGCTGATTCTGCTCTTGGCGTTCTTCGGGATCCGCAAGCGGTGGTATCGCTCGCGGTTCGGTACGCTCGAGCAGTGGATGCAGTCGCACATCTACCTCGGCATCCTGGCCGGCGTGGTGCTGCTGTTTCACACCGGATTCCGGTTCAATGACGCCATCGCCGTCACCACGCTGGTCATCGCCGGGATCGTCATCGTCAGCGGCGCGGCCGGGGCCATCCTCTACGTCACCATCCCGCGGCTGCTCACCGAGGTGGAGAGCAATCTGACTGTCGCGGAGATCTCCGACCAGCTCAACCAGCTCGCCAAGTCGATGGCGCGCGTGGCTTCCGGGAAGTCGCCGCCGTTTCAGCGGATCTACACGGAGCTGATACGCGAGTCGCGGCCGGGCTGGCTGGCCGGGTGGCGCCTGCTCGTCACGCGAGGCCGCCGTCGCACTGCGCAGGCGGCGGGCGACTGGTCGAATCTCATCGGGCTGGTGGCCAAAGACGAACAGGATGACCTGCGCCAGATGCTGGTGATCTCGCGCCAGCGCAAGGAGCTCCTGCTGCGGCTCGTCTATCAGCAGCGCTACAAGAACGTGCTGGAGGCGTGGCTCTACCTGCACGTGCCGTTCACCATCGCGCTCTTGGTCTTCGCGGTGGTGCACGTGGCGGCCGTGTTTTATTACAGGAAAATCGGATGACGCACTGCCCCCATCCGCCCCTTCGCGGCACCCTCCCCCGCCCCGCGGGAGAAAGCCTTAAAAAGCCCCCTCCCGCGGGACGGGAGAGGCAAGCCCCTGACCTCAGCTCAAACAAGGGGGGAGGGGGGGGGGGGGGGG
>JACXTT010011863.1_pt1 | contig 11613 bp, 8 predicted proteins | sample 9270951 | NCBI WGS metagenome assembly JACXTT01 (sample SAMN15532306, study PRJNA645909) | rock metagenome | isolation source: weathered quartz diorite | place: Puerto Rico | collected 2017-06-21 | reverse complement strand
CGCAAGGAAGGGGAAAAAGATCCGTGACATCTTCGATGGAAGGGACTTTTTTTGATAGATCTGTCCATAAAAATTTGATTTTGCCATCAAGATTGATTTGGAAAAGAACATAGGGTGTTTCGGGCGAAGTAAAATATTTGATGACCCTGGCTTCTCTATATATAGAGTTAATCGGAATAAGCGATTCCAGATTCCCCTCAAAGGGGTTGTTTGTTTCAAGGATTTCCGTCTCAAAATTGTCCGGCCAATGGTAAATAAAGAATTCCTGAAGCAAGTTTCCTGTCGTCACTAAAATAAACGGCTGGTTTTTGAAGGGAATAAGATTCTGGAAGGGTTGATTGGTTAAGCTCAATGTCTTCCATTGTTCGGGAATAAGCAGGATATCTTCAGCGGTTGTCGCCTTTTCTTCAGCAACGGGTAATGTTTTCTCGAAGGGTTTATAAGCGGGATAAAAAATTCTAACCAGATATTTGCCCGCTGATAGATTATTGATGGCCGTCGGTGTTTTTTCCTGAATCTTCTGGCCGTTGACAGAAATGGTTGCCGACGAAGGAATGGTGGACAGATAAATGATCCCCGTTTTTTGCAGATGTTTTTCGCCGGGCTTAAATGTTATGCCCAGAGCATACATAATGATGAGGGGGCAGACAACGGCGTAGATAAGACAAAAAAGATAGAATAATATTTTTCTTAAAGTCAGCATAAAGCTTTAAAGATGGTTAAAGGGTTAATCCATACTAAGCAAAACTTAGAGATTAGTCAAGCTGTTGAGAGGCTGATGGTGCCGGTAAAGTGACATGCCAGGGATGTCATAATGGCAGGCGGGAAGCGAGAAGTGGACAGCTAGAAAAGAAAGTATTACAATAACCTCGCTTTTGATTGCTAAAAACTTTTTACTTCGTTTTTCTCCATGGAAAGGACATCTTTTTGTTATGCGTATTCTTTTAATAGAAGATGAGAAGAAGATAGCCAGTTTTATCGGACGCGGTTTAAAAGAAATGCATTATGCCGTCGATTTGGCCCACAACGCGGAAGAAGGGTTATATCTAACCGACATTAATCCCTATGATTTGATCATCCTTGATGTGATGTTGCCGGATAAAAATGGCATCGCTGTTTGTAAAGAACTGCGCGGCAAAAGAAATAATACGCCTATTTTGATGTTAACGGCTCGTAACAGAGTTCAGGACAAGGTGTTTGGACTGGATGCGGGGGCTGATGATTATTTGACAAAACCGTTTGTCTTTAATGAATTGTTGGCCAGGGTGAGAGCTCTTCTTCGTCGACAAGGACAGGAAAAGACCACTATTTTAAAAATGGACGATTTGGAATTAAACCAGCTCACCCACGAGGTTAAGCGTTCGGGACAAGGCATTTCCTTAACAAGCAAAGAATATGCACTCTTGGAGTATCTTATGCTCAACGCTAATCATGTCGTGACCAGAACCATGATCTCCGAGCACGTCTGGCAGGAGGATTTTGACAGCTTCACCAATGTTATTGATGTGTATATCCAGCATCTTCGCAACAAAATCGATAAAGACTCAAAAAAGAAATTAATCCACACCATTCGCGGTTCAGGATACGTCTTAAAATCTGAAAAATGAAATTTAACTCGATTAAATTTGAGATCGGTGTCCTTTACACGATCATCCTTGGCGTTATTCTTGTCATCTTCAGCAGTGTCCTCTACGTAATTCTCTCTTACGTTCTTTTCAATCAGATGGACCTTGATTTAAAGCTTAAAGCGAGGGAAATCCTGCGCACCATGCAGTCTTACGTCGATATTATGGGCAAAGACGATAATGCTCTTTTGGTGGCCGCCCAGAAATCCATTGTTTTAGAAACATCCCAGCCGATCAGTTTTATCAAACAGATGAAGATAAAGAGTGTCCATAATTATTGGCGGCAGCGTTTTGCGGATTTGGATTTCGGGGAGAACTACATTCATTTTGTCTCCCCGCAAGGGACAACGGTTGTGCGTTCCAAAAATCTTCCACCGTCCTTGGCCCAAGCTTTTCTTAAAGAGGTGACCGGACAGGAGTCTTTAAAAAATGTTGAGTTTAAAAAAAGAGGGATGAGGCTTGTTAACATGCCGTTTTATTACCAAGAGGGCAAACCGTATATCATTCAAATCGCCGCTTCTAAAAAACCCATTACCTATTTGTTGCACAACTGGCTGACATCCATCGCCATGAGTATTCCGCTTATTTTGATTTTCGCCGGTTTCGTCGGACAAATCTTTGCCGCAAGAATCCTTAAACCTGTTCAAGAAATCATCACGACAGCCAATAAAATCTCTTATGGCGATTTAACCTCACGCGTTCACACAAAACATTTTTATATCGAGGTCCAAGCCTTGGTCCAAGCCTTTAATGACATGATTTTCCGTCTAGAAAAATCTTTTAAGCATATTGAGGAATTCAGCTATCATGTGGCCCATGAATTAAAAACGCCGATCACCATTGTCAAAGGGGAATCAGAGCTGACATTGATGAAGGAGCGTAGCGTAAGAGAATATCAGCGCGTGATAAGGGTTGTGCTGGAAGAATCGGAACGCATGTTAAAAACGGTAGAAGATTTGCTTTTGATTACAAAACTGGATTACCAGCCGGGGATTTTTAAGTTTGAGGTCATTGATTTTATGGAATTCATTACGGAAATTTTTGAGCAAAGTAAGTTATTGGCCACAGCAAAAAATATCAGAATCCATGCGAAGATCCCTGAAGACCCTGTCATTGTTAAGGCCGACCGGCTTCACTTGCGCAGATTGTTTTTTAACCTTATTGATAACGCGCTTAAATTCACCCCTTCCAAAGGAGAGATTTTTATCAGGGTCCAAAAAGAAGGGAAGACCATTGTGACAGAAGTCTCTGATACGGGCTTAGGGATCTCTCAGCAGGATTTGCCTAAAATTTTTACGCGGTTTTTTCGTTCGGATAATTCCTTCCCCGGGACCGGTTTGGGATTAAATATCGCCCAGGTCATCGCCAAAATCCATCATGGCCAAATTGCCGTCGACAGTGAGGTCGGGCGTGGGACGACATTTACGGTCACTTTGCCGACGGAAACATAGTCGGTCCTCATTTTTTTAATTTTTTTAAAAGATTAACAAAAATTAATATTCATTTCATCTTCCTTTCATTCGCCCTCTGTTAAAGTAACCTCAATTCATAATCCAATAATATAAATCTTATGTAACTAGAGAAAGGGCCATCGGTGCATGAAAAAAATCCTTGTTGTTGATGATGAAAAAAGGATAAGAGATATCTATATCAGACTTTTGGTGGAATCCGGTTTTATCGTCCGGCAGGCCGCGAGCGCCCAAGAAGCCACCAACATCCTCATCCGCGAACCCATCGAGCTCGTTTTATTAGACATAAAAATTCCCAAAATCAACGGTAAAGAGATTTTTGAGATTTTAAAAGAATATAACCCCAGAATAAAAGTCATTATCGCCAGTGTCTATCCTATCGAGAAACAAAAGCAAGTTATCCCTCAGGCCACTGATTATTACGATAAATCCCACGGGCCTTTTATGCTTTTGGATAAAATAGCAAATGTTTTAGTTTAAAAAAAGGAGCCAATTAAAATAAATTTTTTTTGAGGGATTAGTCCATACCCTTTTATAAAAATAAATTAAAGTAATAAGGAGACAGGTCATGAAGAATCATCAAAAAAAGGTCGCTGCGTTGATCTACGTCAATATTTTCATGATTGTTCTGGGTATTGGATTAAGCTTGTTGAGTTTCTGGGGCGAAGGCCCTGGGCAGTGGGGTGTGAAGGCCGTCTATTTTATTTTTCTTCTTGGCGTGTTTATGTGGGGGCTAAGATGGTTAGAGAAACAACAGAAGGTTTTAGAAAAAAGTGAAACAAAATGCCAGGCTGTTTTGGATAGCACCCCCTATGGGATTTTATTTGTACACCATTCCGGACAAATTACAGATGCTAACGAACAGGCCTGTGCCATGTTGGGCTATCAGCCCCGAGAGCTAGAACATCTTTCTGTTTATGATATTGACCTTATTTATGACCGCGCGCGTTTTGAAGATCTCTTTAAGCAATTACAGCATGAAGATTCTCTTGTGATCGAATCGATGTGCAAGACAAAGAGCGCCGAGCCTTTTCCCGTCGAAATCCATGTCCGTAAACTCACTGCCCCGCAGGATCACACGCTTGTTTATCTTATCCGGGATATCAGCGAACGCAAACAAACCGCTGACTTGTTTCATCAAATCGCTGAACTGGCCCCGCACGGAACCCTTGTCCTTAACCAGGAAGGGAAAATCATTTTTTCGAATAAAGCGATTGAAAATTTATTTTTGTATGAAGATCAGGAATTATTCGGACAAAAAGTTGAGCGGCTGATCCATCCGGACCATTATGGGACGTTTTTGGTCCATCAAAAGCAACCGATAGAGGTGGTCAAAACACAAGAGGCCCGGTTAGGGTTTGGCTGTGTCGCTATAAGAAAAGATGCGTCGATGTTTCCCGTCAATATCGGGACGAACACAATTGAGGTCGAGGGGCGCAGGTTTTCGCTTATTTCGGTTGTGGATATGACGGACCATAAAAAATCTGAGGAAGAATTAAGGCGCAGCCAAAATGAGTTGGCCGATTTTATTGAGAACGCGAATGTGGGGCTGCATTGGGCCTCCGCCGACGGAACTATCACGTGGGCGAATAAGGCGGAGCTGGATCTGGTAGGGTATGAGCGTGAAGAATATATCGGAAAAAATATTTATGAATTCCACGCCGACCGAACGGCCATTGATGCGATTTTTCAAAAACTTTTAAACCATGAAACAGTCGAGAATTATGAGGCCCAAGTGCGCACTAAAGATGGGTCCATCAAACACGTCTTGATTAGCGCATCGGTTCTCTGGGAGAATGACTGTTTCGTCCATACGCGTTGCTTTACGCGCGATGTCACTGAGCGCATCTTAGCCAACCAAAAACTCAAAGAACTAAACCGGGAGATTGAGTTTGAACGCATGAAACTTGAACAGGTCTTGAGCATCGAAGAAAACCTAAAAACAATTTTCCATATCCACAAATTGATCGATTTTGTCGTGCAGAAAATCAGCCAGATTTTAGAGGCCCAGAAATGTTCTCTGATGCTGTTTGATGAAAACACGAAAGAATTATGCATCAAAGGGCAAATCGGTTTAGATCATGAAGCCCTGGTAAGCAAAAGAATTAAATTGGGCGAAGCTATCGTCGGGAAAGTGGTTGAGTGGGGCGAAGCCGTATTAGTCAAAAACATTGAAACGGACGCACGGTTTCTTAAAAAGAACGACCCGCGTTATAAAAATAAATCTTTTATGATCGCGCCGATCAAATTAGAGGACAAGCTGATGGGCGTTATCACCGTCGCCGACAAAAGGTCTAATGACGGGATATTTTCTGAGCTTGACCTAAAAATTTTATGTATGATGATACGCCAAGTCGCGATCGCCATTGAAAACACCCGCCTTTATCGGGAATTGGAATATCTGACGGTTACGGATCCATTGACCAATATGTATAACTATCGGCAATTTGCCAAAAGCCTGGACCATGAAATCAACCGCTTAAAGCGATATTCCGGAGCATTGAGTCTCATGATGATTGACGTCGATAATTTCAAGCTTTACAACGATGAATTCGGTCATCTGGAAGGTGACCATTTATTAAAAGAGATAGGCCAGACCATTCATGATTGCCTTCGCCAAACCGATATCGCCTGCCGTTATGCCGGCGATGAATTCGTCGTGATCCTTCCTGAGACGACCATTCATCAGGCTAAATCGGTGGGAGAAAAAATTAAGGATAAGATCCGTGGTCTGGAGCTGCCAAGAAAAGTGACGTTAAGCATCGGTGTTGCTCAATTCGGCGGCAGCATGAACCGTTATGATTTGGTCCTTAAAGCCGACATGGCCCTTTATAATGCTAAAAAGGGCGGAAAAAACAACGTTTTCGTCTGCGTCTAAAAGATTTCCTCGAGGTTTTCTTTAATTTCTCTTCGGTAAATTCCTCATTGCCTTTTTATTATTCTTGTGGGAATATATGGCCAAATCATCTTAAACATCTAAGTTAGATAAGGTCTTTTACAAAGGCACGAGATGAAAAAGCCAGTTGTGTTGATCGGTGTTGGAGAAATGGGGGGCGTATTTGCTCGAGGGATTCTGAAAATGGGATATCCCGTTTTTCCTATTACGCGAAACATCGATGTCCAGGATGTCTTAAAATTAATCCCTGATCTCGAGGCTGTTATCGTCGCTGTTGCGGAAAAAGATTTAACCCCCGTGTTAAGAACCATCCCCAAACAGTGGTCCACACAAATCGTCCTTTTACAAAACGAACTTCTTCCGCGCGATTGGTTGTCCGTCGGAATAAAAAATCCTACCGTCATCTCCGTTTGGTTTGAGAAAAAGTTTGGCCAAGATTCTAAAGTCATTATTTCTTCGCCTGTCTTCGGCCCAAAGGCGTCTTTGATCCAATCCGCTTTGGCGTCTATAAAAATTCCATGTCATACTTTAAAACAGGAAAAAGATTTATTGTCGGAACTTGTTTTAAAGAATTTGTATATTTTAACGATCAATATCGCTGGGCTTGCTTTGGGCGGTGGGACGGTCTTTGAGCTTTGGAACAATCATCGTTTGCTTGCGGATGATGTGGCCAACGATGTTTTGGACATTCAGGAATATTTGACGTCGGAAAAATTTGATCGGAAAGCGTTAATGGCCGGCATGCTCAAGGCCTTCGAGGGAGATTGGCAACATCAGTGCATGGGGCGAAGCGCCCCGGCCCGTCTTCAAAGAGCGTTGAGCCAGGCCGATGAAGCGGGTCTTTCTGTCAAGAAGCTTCGGGAAATCGCATCTTTACGATTGGCCGGCAAATAAATTAAAACGTAATAAAGGAGTCTAGGAGATTATGAGTCCAGATAGCGGGAATCCCGCCGACAGAAGAAAGTATCCGCGGATTAAATGGAACTTTGTCATGCGTTTTAGGATCAAGGATTTCGAAGATATCAAATGGGAAATTTCAAACATCGAAGATATCAGTGTTGGTGGATGTCTTTTTTATAGCCCGGTTCCATTTCAAGTCGGCCAGATCTTGGACATCCAGATCCATTTGCCAAGACTGCAGGAGTTTATGTTTTTTAACGGTGAGGTCAAGCGTGTCCAGTCGGAGTCGGTCGTTGCCTTCACAAGATATGCTGTTGCGGTCAGTTTTACTTTTCTGGAAGAAGAACATAAGAGAATTTTTACGGAAACGATAGATTTTTTTCTGAAAAGACAAAAATAATTTTATGAGGCAAGAATTTGTATCGATTATCGTTCCTGTTTATAACGGTGAAAAAACGCTGGCTCAGTGTTTGGATGCTGTTCTAAAACAAACCTATCCATCCTATGAAGTGATCGTCGTTGACAACCATTCCACAGACCGTACCAAAGAAATCATCGGATCTTTTCAAGAAAAATCGGATAAAGTTTGTTATGTTTTTGAAGGATATCGTCGCCGGGGCGCGGCGCGTAACGCGGGAATCCGTGTGGCCAAAGGGGATATCATTGCGATGATTGATGCGGATTGTTTGCCGCCTTCCGATTGGATAGCAACATTGATTGCGCCAATTGTCGGGCAAAATGAAAATATCGTAATGGGAGCGGAAGAGAATTTGATCGACCGTTTTTATGAACGTCAAATTCAATCTTGGGACGAAGCGTATTATAAAAATAACACGCATGGAAATTACATCCAGGTTCTGGACACGAAGAATTGTGCGTTTCGTTCAGACGTGTTTAAAAAATTTCTCTTTGACCAGAATTTAGGTAACGGTGAGGATACGGAATTGTCTTTGCGACTGAAGGGACATTATCGGATATTCTTTCATTCGACGTGTCTGGTCGGCCATTATCATAAATCAAGCCTTGCCGAATGGATGAGGGTTATGTTTGACCGCGCGGCATGGACAAAAAAGATTTATGTTAAACATCGCGATCGTCAAGATTTGATGACACACGCTATTTTTGAAGGAGTTAAGATTAAAAATCCCTATTGGGAGTTTGTCCGTGAATTTTTTTATTTTATTTGTTTCCCGACGCAAAAGCGCTGGTTTCAATTTGTGTCCCGGATAAGCTGGGTGGCCGGGTTATTTTTTGGCGTACGCTAAATTCTTTTCTTAAAATGCTTGCCGAATTATTAAAAAGAAATTATTCACAAATCCTCGCGTTTTCTCGCATTATCCGTTACTGGCAATGGCAGGACAAAATCCAAGCATTGACCATCGCAGCTTTAATGTTTCTATTGTTGACAGACAATCTTCAGCTGCAGATAAGGAACACATTTATTTTTATCCTTTATTTATATTTTCCTTTTAGCTACGGGTATCTGCTTAATTCTTTGGCTGATAAAAGTATTGATGAGCAAGTAGGTAAGGATTTTTTGGGTAAGAATAATAGGTCGATCATTTTGTCCCTGTTGTTTGTTTCAGGTGCATTAACTTTATTGTTCCCGATCTTGTTTCAAAATAGATCGATCATGGTTTTTACTATGGTGATGTTTCTTATCACGTCATTCTATTCTCTAGGACCTGTCCGGTTAAAAGAAAGAGGGGGTTTTGGGCTCATCATCGCCTCATTCACCCAACGTTCACCATTTTTGTTTTTTCTTTTTCTTTTTCCGGTTCATGTAAGATTAGTTTTATATCTTTTTGGATGGCTGTTATGTCTGGGCTTCATCACAGAAACAACCCATCAGCTGGGAGATTACTACAATGATTTAAAGACAGGGACGGGAACATATGCTTCAAAACAAGGCCTTCCTAAAACCAAAATGATCATTCAGGTTTTAAGATTTATTTTGTTAATTTATGTTTTGATACCTTCCATCATCTTTTTTTTCACAGCCAGCCTTAATTATCTACTTCTTTTTTTGCTTCTATTTATTTTTTCCCACGAAGCCATCCGTTTTACCATGAGCCAAATGGAGATGTCAAAAAGGATCGGCCAAAATACGGCCCAGGAATCAGCCAGATTGTTTGACGGTATTTAAGGCACAGTTCTTAAATTTTTGCAAATCACATTGTCATCCTCAAAGCTTCTTTATATAATCAAATAAATTTAACGATTTATATTGATATAAAGACATAATGAAAAGAATCCATTGGCTATTTCTTTTTAATTTGGTTGTCTTAAGTGTTCTTTTTGTCCACTTAAAGAATTTTTTCCCTTCAACTCCCGTCGTTAAATTGAGCCCTGCCAAAGTTCAAGAGGCCTTAGAAAATGACTCCTTTACCAACGAAGCCCAAGCCACCGACAATGACCGGCTATGCCGGTCGATGGGGTTGCTTAATAAAAAAGAATGCATTTTTTGTGACCGTCAAGGGAACCTGGCCTGTGTTTATTCTTCTAAATCCCCCGAGGGAACATCTTGTTATGAATGCGCGAGCAAGAATGAAAGCTGTTCGCAGTTAGGGTTAAAAGAAGCAAAAGATTGTATTCAATGTTTTGACACGCCCAATACGCAATGTCAGCCGTCGAAGAAAACCAAGCAAGGCCGCCAATGTTATCAATGTGTCGAAGATACGCAAACATGTATTCAACTGGGATTTATTGAAAAAGATAGCTGCGGTCCTTGCGAAGATAACGTTGCGTTGACCTGTGTCCCCGCCGGACAGACGAAAGTCGGACGGGAATGTTATCGTTGCGTGGAGAAGCCGAAAGAATGCGTTGATTTTGGTTTTCTTCCTTCCCAGGCGTGTTCCGGTTGCGAAAAAGATTTTAAGAAAGAATGCGTCAAGACCATCCGCACCAACAGCAATAAGCAATGCTTTTCCTGTGTTGATAAAGCAAGAACGTGTAAAGATTTGGGTCAAGTTGATTTAAAGGGCTGTTCGGCCTGTAATACGGATCCTGCCAAAGTTTGTCTTCCGGGAAATAAATCCCGTTCAGGTGATCAATGTTTTGTTTGTGCTGATCGTCCGTCGAGTTGCCAGGACCTTGGATTGGTCGATTATCAGGGATGTGTGCAATGTTCTCACGAGGCCGGTAAAGAGTGCCGTACGGCTACGGCCAATAGCATTGAACAATGTTTTAGTTGCCAGGAAACCCCAAAAACTTGCCGCGATGTCGGCCTTTTGGAGCGCACAGATTGTCCTTCCTGTGAAGCAAACACCAAAATGCAGTGCACGCCTTCTTTAAAGTCATCGGATGTTAAAAATTGTTATGAATGTACACCGAAACCTGAAGGTTGTAATGATTTGAATTTGTTGGACTTTGATGCTTGCTTAACATGCGAAGCTGATCCGCATAAAGAATGTTTGAAGGGTTCTAAAACTAGAGACGGTAAACAATGTTATCTCTGCAAAGACCGTCCTCAAGAGTGTATTGATTTAGGACTTATTGGAGAAGATGGATGCAAGGTCTGTAATGCCAACGCGAAAACCACATGCGTTCCCGCCAAGCAAACTAAGGAAGGCAAGTCCTGTTTTGAATGTCAGCGAAAGCCCGACGAATGTAGTGATATCCAATTGCTGGATAAATCTGATTGTGTTTCTTGCGAATCTTCAGGCAAAAAAGTTTGTGTTGAATCGGATAAAACCAAAGAAGGCAAACAGTGTTATGAATGCAAAACCAAGCCGCAAAGCTGTGCGGATTTAAATTTGTTAGAAGAGTTGCAATGTAATGGTTGTGAAGCAGATGGCAAGAAAAAATGTGTTGAGTCGACCAAAACCAAAGAAGGTGTTTCTTGTTTTGAATGCCAAGAGAAACCTCAGTTGTGCAGTGATTTAGGTTTAATCGATTTTGATGGTTGTAAGCCATGTGAAAGCGATCCGAAAAAACGGTGCGCCACGGCGGATAAAACAAAACAAGGTGTACAGTGCTATCGTTGCGAAGACAAACCGCAAGCCTGTTCTGATTTGGGTTTAATTGGCGAAGAGAATTGTAAGATTTGTACAGCGAATAAAAAGAATGAATGTGTTACCGGTGAGAAAACGAAGGAAGGGTTGCCGTGCTATCGTTGTCAGGCCAAGCCGCAGGAATGCAGTGAGTTAAAATTATTAGATGAAGGTGGATGTAAGAGCTGTGAGAGCAATCCAAAGAAACATTGTGTTGAGTCAGAGAAGACTAAAGAAGGCAAACAATGCTTTGGCTGTGAAGATAAACCGGAGACATGCGGTGATTTAAGTTTGTTAGAGTTAAGCGGGTGCGATGAATGTAATAAGGATCCGAAGAAAGAATGCATTGAAGCAGGTAAAACGAAACAAGGGGCAGAGTGTTTTAGATGTCAGACAAAACCAGAGACCTGTGAAGATCTAGGATTGTTGGAGCCGGGATGTGGAGAGTGCGGCAAGGATGCAAAGAAGGAATGCGTTGAGTCAAAGAAAACGAAGGAAGGCAAGGCATGTTATGAATGTAAAGACAAACCACAGACGTGTGGTGATTTAAGTTTAATCGACGACAAAGGGTGTAATGAATGTAAGAAAGATAGCAAGAAAGAATGTAAATCTGCAGAGAAGACAAAGGAAGGGTTGCAGTGTTACAGCTGTGTTGAGAAACCGCAAACATGCGCTGATATCGGATTAATGGGTGAAGAAAGTTGTAAGAGCTGTACGAGCAACAAAAAGAA